>Ga0326727_10000140_pt1 | contig 311271 bp, 256 predicted proteins | sample MB2enrmetagenome_FD_207643 | JGI IMG/M metagenome (GOLD analysis project Ga0326727, IMG submission 207643) | Lab enriched peat soil microbial communities from McLean, Ithaca, NY, United States - MB29MY | ecosystem: Environmental > Terrestrial > Soil > Wetlands > Peat | place: USA: New York... | reverse complement strand
TGAAGCTTGATGACAGTCTCGTGATCGTGATCGAGGATAATACCGTTTTTAGGTCCATATATACGGAACTGGTGCAGACAGGGACGCAGTTGCGAGGAGAAGGTGAAGAAAGCGGTCATCTGCTCGTTAGCTGAGATGATCACTCGTAGCTCATCAACAATCTCCACTTCGCCTAGGCTCTTCAGCAGTGGGCTCGTGTAGCCGTGGACTATCACCTTGGGGTTATCGTCCATGTACTCGGCTATGGTGGCGATTCCGTGGCTGATGATATTATGTAATAATTTGCCAGGAAGTTGGCGTACCCAGTGGCTTTTATCGCCGAGCAGGGCGCCGGAATAGGCATCGCGTCCTATTTCATAACAGTAATGCCCTTCCATATGTACAGGCATCCCCCCCAAGTAGCCGGTTGCAATTAATGCGCGCATTCGTTCAGCGCCGGCACGGAACTGACAATCATGACCGGCGGTAAGCTTAAGGTTGAGCTTATCCGCCAATGTAATTAGTTGATGCGTCTCTGTAGCAGTAACGGTGAACGGTTTTTCGACGTAAACATGGCAGCCGAACTCCAAGCATTGACGAGCCAGACTGAAATGGCTCTGCGGAGGAGTTGTAATGTGTACGACGTCCGGCCGGCTTTCCGTAAGCAGCTCAGCCAAATCAGTAAAGCAACGTTTGACAGGAAAGCGCTCTGCAAGTTGACGAACCATCAATGGCTCGCGGTCGCAAGCAGCAACAATATCGCAATCTGGAATCCTACCGATTTGCGCGGCGTGCTCGTCTGCAATTTTTCCGCATCCGACGATGGCGACTTTAAGCATGGTCCAGCTCGCTCTTGCAGGCGTCAAAATAACGCTGAAGGCCTTCGACCATTGAGACACGAGGCGTCCAGCCAACAAGTTGCTTTAGTTTACGATTGCTATAGCGTGTTCTTTTCCAGTTTGCGTGCCAGCAACTGCGATTGAACATCGGTTCGAGCTGGCCCTGCGACCAATTAGAATAGGCCTGCCACATGCAACAAAAAGCGTAGCTGGCAAATTTGGGCACATAGAACGAGCGAAAACGTCGAACCTTCTGTTTGTAAAGACGCAGAAATCTGCGGCTTGTGTAGACATCGTCATCAACAACATTGAAAATCTCATTTTCAATGCCGGGCCTTATTCCCGCCAATGCTATTGCCTCAGCGCAGTTATCGACATATGTGAATGGTATGGGATTAGAACCTCCAAGGTGTAGAAACACGCCGAATGTCCCCAAACCGATGCGCCCCGAGATAGATGATTTGCCAGGACCATATACGCATCCAGGTCGTAGAATCACCCACGGCACTTGATGTATCATACTATATTCTGCAATAAGTTCATCTTGCTTGACTTTCGCGAAGCAATATGCTTCACCGCGCCGCCCTGGGTACTTCTCAACAGGGCATGATTCGTCGAGAAGCGCACCCTGGGGCTTATTTTGATTTGTATAAACAGCGAAGGAGCTTATACTCACGAACCGCCGGAGACATTTTTCATCTAGCGTAGCTTCGAGCAGGTTGCGCGTTGTGACGACCGAATTGGTATATGCATCTGGAAAAGACTTCTCTCCGGTCCCTGCTGCCAGATGATAGATAATCTTGACGCCGCGGGCGGCAGATTTGCAATCCTCACGGGAGAGAAGGTTGCCTCTTATAACTTCGATTTTGGCGCCATCTACGCGAGGATAAGTAAGTGCAGCCACACTTGCCTGTTTACTACAAGGACGTGCAAAGCAGCGTAGATTGTGGAAGCCTAGGTCAAGCAGGCTTTCCACTAAACGTGATCCAATAAAGCCGGTGGCACCAGTAATTAGGATGCAGTCTTCGGGTTGAATAATCCATTCGGCCGAGTTCATCGTTTACCGTTAGAACCATCTCATCTGCATTATCAATGTGCTGCAGTTAGTTTTGTTTGAGTAGTCGGGCAAGAAGTATTTTGCGTAGTCTCTGCATTTGCTCAGTACGGTGGAATTTGGTTAATTCCTTAGATACAGGACGCTTTGCCCGAGTGAGCCATCCCCAACCATAACCCGCCAGGATGAGTGTGCCACCGATGATATAAGGAGGCCGGGCCAACTGGTATGTCGCGCGGATAATCTGCCATAATGGATGGCCGCCTAGATAATAGTCCTGCCTACCTAGGCGGAAATTTGCTATTAGTTTACCGGACGATGCTGTACCCATAGGACGGTGATGATAGCAGACAGTTTCTGTAAATGTTCTCGTCCGCCATCCATGCATGCGTGCTGATATTACAGCGATCCAATCGATACCTCCACCCTTCACCGGAACGTATCCGCCAATTTGCTCATAACAGGCGCGCCGAAACAACTGGCAGGCACCTGATACGTGTTCTAAAGATGTGAATCGGAAGTCATATGAAGTACCATTTTCAACAAATGGTGTTCCAGCTATACCTAGTTCCGGATCAGCGATAAATTTGTCAACAAGAAATGCTATGTATCCTGGACTAAAGGTTATGTCGGCATCTAAATTGGCTATAATGTCAAAGGTTGTATCTTTTAGACGTGTATATGCTGCTTCAAAGCAGAGCACTTTTCCACCAAAGCTGCGTTCCTTGCGCTCCGGCATGCGAAGCAGTTCGATCCAAGAATGCTCAATTGCATAGCGACGCACGATTTCATCTGTTCCATCGATAGAACCGTCGCTTACAATGATCCAACGCTTAGGTAATTTTGTCTGATTAATCACCGAACGGATTGTGGCCTCGATGAAAGCTGCCTCATTGCGGGCTGGAGTTACGAGTACGTAGCACAGCGATTGCATCGCATTCGCTGTCGAAGTCATAGCAACAGCGATTTGGGGTACTTGTACAGATAATGACGTTTCAGTAATCATGATAATGAGTACCTCATTTCTTTATTCGTTTGCAAACTTAGTCGAATAGGCTCGATACTAGCGGCTTCAGCGAAGTCTATAATAGATTTACGCCTCATATAGATATGCAATACTAAACCGGGCAGATAATCTGCCGTTGTCGCATTAATGCGCAGACGAACACCCTGTTCTTCCCAATAGATGTGCTCAAATTGAGCGGACCGCCTGCTACGGAACCAAGCAACAACGTTAGCTGCTGAGGTTAGCCATGCTTTACGCCTGCGTAGCTCATCTAGAAGATTTGTATAATATACTTTCCATAGACGTTCCGGCGATATGCTGCGGTCATGCCAGTTAATGGTGATTACACCTCCAAAGCAGTTGACAAGATCAAGCAACGCGTCCACGTGCTTTCGTGCCTCATTGGCCGAGAGATTTAGGTGGCTAGCCATAAATAGCGCTGTATCCATGATGTGGAGGGGAAGTTCCATGAGCCTGTGTACGCCAGCAGGACTATATACCTGCATAGTTCCAGATCGAAACCCTACGGTTTCGTTGTAACCCATTGTCGAATCGTAGTCTATGCCAACTTTTTCCAAGATTTCGAAAGTGTGCTTGTCAAAATAGAGCCAGTGCATACGCACACCAATTGGATAATTTGTTGCAAGGTCGCCGAGCACATGAATCTCTTCGCGTGCAAGTTTCTCATCCCACCACGCATCTATACCGTGAAGGGCAATTTCGCAACCGTTCGAAGCTAGGGTACGCAGCGGGTCAGCAATGTCGGTTACAGCATAGGGCGCAGCACGCATTTTTGGAGCTACTTTCCCGTTGCACTGACCAGGATTACCTTTTTGAGGTATCACATAAAAAGTCGAGCGTGCATTACCTTCGATTGCAAAGTACTGGTCGAAGCGAAGCCATGGATCAGAAATCCAGCCGAGATGTACGAAAGGAAGACTGAGGGCCGATCTCCAGTTTTGCCATAATTCGTGTATTGAACGCCTGCCGCGTAGCACATCTATTGAGGTAACAACAAGAGCGCGGCAAAGAAAGCCGAGCATCGTGTGATCGAACTTGTGCATGCGCAGCGACGGCTGATCGATATCGTGTGTTAAGCAGGCGGTGAAAGCATAGCTATCTGGAATCGGTGGTATCTCAATCAATCCAGCTCCGGAATATAATACAAGTTGGCGGAAAAGCGCGATATGGAGTTCAGCGGTGGGAATTGCGGCGCGGATAGCAGGCTGCCCCTCAGCTAGCAGTTTGTGCAATTCGCCAAATAGGTCATAGCCGATTCGTGCGTAAATTGAATCGTTCCATGTACGCAGTTTTATCAGCGTCCGCTTTTCGTCAATTTGCTGTAGTTCGGACGATTTAGTTGCAGTGAATGTAACTGACTCCCCATAAATAGGAATACAAGATTTGCAGCAGCGATATAGCCTTCCGTTGCAGTCATCCGGAGGAGTGCTTTTAATGCCATCAACGTCAGATACAAGAAGTGACGCAGAATAAACTACAACCAGTTTTACTCCTATGGGTACGTTAATGGGTGATTTGCCAGAACATAAAAGTACTTCGTAGTATCCGGTGGGGCTAAAAAACTCCCACCGTGTCTTGAAGAGCTCAAAAAACTCTAATACATCCTCGTGTTGCGATGATGGCGCAATTACTCCAATCAATGTGAAGACCGCCCTAATTCGGTATGAGTTAATACTAGAGCTGCAAGACCGCTTCTCGTTCTACCTTTAAGTTATGGCACTGTACATCTGAATAATCTGTACTTTTTAAGCGAACATAAAGCCGCGCTAACGCCTTGTACATTGTGGCCTGCGCCCAGTGTAACATTGGAGTTTTTGCTTTGATAAACGGATACTGACGATAATAGAAATATCCTCTCTTATCTTGCATATTACAGATTGCCCAATCTGCTACCTTACGCGCCAGATCATAACTTCCTTTATCCCAATCAGCGACCAATGACAGGGTATCGATTGACTGCGAGATGCACTGACTATCTACTGGGTAAGTTTTGTTATGATAGTATTTTGGTCTGCCGCTCGGCTCGAAGAAATGATTTTTGTAGAAGCATAATCCTTCGTCAAAGCTCTTTCGATAACTTGAGTCGCCTGTGGCTTCGATATATGTATGAAGGCTTTCTAGATTGTATCCTGTGTGAAAGTTGTCGATCCAATGGTATTTGGGATCTTCAGCGTACCACCATGCGCCATTGGGCAACTGCCGTGAGCAACTATACTGCATTGCGCTATGCGCGATCTCCCTGTATGATTGATCTTTTATGTACTTGCTGGCTCTTGCTAGAAGGCTTGCACCGAGCATATTCGAGTTGTGAATAGAACTCTGGCAGTTTGCAAGATAGCTTATGCAATTCCCGGAATTTGTATATTCCCGAGGCAGCTCGATGATCCATCTGCACACACTCCGCGCTATGTCTAGAAACCATTCATTTCCGGTGCATTCAAAAGCCTCAATATAGGCGTGGCCGATCAGTGCAGTCCAAACAATGATTGGATCGTTACTTGTGTAGCTGCCGCCGCGAGAAGAAAAATCAAAATGGTTGCTCCAACTATGGTTGTCAAAGCGAGATACTTTATGCTTGTCAAGCCATTCCAAACAGGCAGTAGCCTTCTGTAGTAGTTCAGGTGACTTCAAATCACGATAAAGTATAAGGTATCCCCAGGCCATATATCCGCGTCCCTTTGTTGAATCTTTTTGTGACACTCCGAAGAGAGGGCGCAAATTTATCGGACTTTGACGGATCAACTGCTGTAATATACGCTCAGCTAGTAGATTGTGGAACGTAAGTGGACGGGCCCATGAAGAAAGACCGTCAAAAGGCTCATAACCGCAGTAATTATGGTTTTCAACCCAAGACGATACTTGTTTTAACGCATGCCTAATGTCTGATGAAGTGATCAAGTGTTACTCCTACGAAATATCGCATTACTGACTGCTTGAATACATAGGTTGAAGTGATTGTATGTGTATCTTAAAGCACATCCGGGAGTGCCGAGGTTTTTCTATGAGAGCCGCACAAAGCGAACTAGTAGGGCCGCGAACGCGCTCCCGGTTTCTGTGAACCACCTTTACTGTAGCAAGTCATCGCTACAGGTTCATTTGATCCAATCGCTGGTCTTCCTGTTCTTGCGCTCTGATGTACTCGTAAATATTGGTTACTTCCATACCTGCCGTTAACATTAACATATTAGCGCTTCGATTTTTGTCCAGTGTAGTTTTGTTTCTAGTCTATATACGTTTGCGCCAGATAGATCGCACTCTCGCCTTTGATGAGCCACACTACCTGCGACACCGTATACTTTTGGAAAATGAGGATATCATATGCATGTAGTGGTGCAGTAGATATCATTCACTAATCAAGCTTTCTTTATTTTCTCTGCTAACTTTCGAAACGCCTCGCCAAATGCTTTCGCATCATTAACACAAGCACCTTGGGAATGAATAAACGTGGTACGCGAGCTCCTGACGGGAGCTGCTTAAGCTATTATATTAGTCCATCCACCTTATCCTTGTGTGTTCAGCCGACTTATGCAATATTTCTTTTATATGCACTCCACGAAACGCGTAACTGAGAATGCGCCTATATAACATCAAGGGAACAATAGGTTGTATTAGAGTGCAACCAATGATTTTCCCACAAGCCTTACACTAACCAATTCGTTGACCTGATCAAGCAGTCTTTCTCTTTCTTTGGCCCATGTATGTGCCATAAGCACCTTTTGTCCGCGAATGATTGTTTCTCGAACGGCATCGGGGTGTTCATAAGCATAATAGAGTTGAGATGTTAAATCCGCTAGACTTCCTGCTTCAAATAGAATTAGTGAGTCGTCATTAAAGTATTCTAGGATTCCATGGGTACGAGGAGCAATTACGGGCTTGCCTTGTGATAGATATTCAAAGATGCGCACAGGAGTGTTTATCTCAGTAAAAGGATTAAGGTGATTTGGTATCACGCCAACATCACAGTTCCTAATTTCGGTAACTAGCTCATCAAGACTCTTAGGTCCAAGATAGTGAACTGCGTCATCGACATCTAAAGTCCTAGCCTTCTCTAAAACTTTGTCTAGATATAAACCGTGCCGTCCGTAGATGCGGAGTTCAGTATTTGGTACACGTTTCCTTAGATGCGCAAATGCCTCGACTGCTAAAGCTAGTCCATTACGCTCAACTAACGATCCATGATACATTATGACGTATGGTCGTCTCGTTGGCGTGGGGCTTGCGTGCATCCTAGCAGGATAATTAAGCTTAAAAATCGACTCATCAGGCGTGTTCATGATGACACCGACTTTGTCTGCACTGCAGCTTCGACTGCTAAACAGCCGCTTGCATGCAAGGTTAACCGTTAGCACTCGATGAGCGCGCGCTAGACTCCACTTTTCAAGGGCTGCAATTAGACGTACCGCCGTGCTTTTGGCTGTAAGAGAGTAGATCGTCGACATCAGCTCTGGCATAGGATCATGCATATCTAAAATAACTTTCGCGCCTAATGCTTTCGGTACCATTGCTGAGATGATAAGAATGTCTGGCATGTTGTTTACATATACTAAATCGTATCTTTGCAACGATGCGCGGACAGCTAGTATTAATGATGACTGTACAATGAAAGTAAAATATTGCCATACATAGGCTAGGGTACCTGTACGCCGTTGCTTAATCGCTAGTCGTGTGATGTGTAGAGCGCCAACATTTTCCCGAGAAGGATTCGATCCATCCATTAGGCAAATAAGATCAATGCATGCTCCTTGACTAAGTAGCGCCTTGATTGAGCGGCGCGGACGAGCATCGCCAGGATAGCAAGAAAAGGTGACCATCGCTATACGCCTGCCATTCAGCCCCGGATACATCACATCAACATTCTCGTGATCTGGAGAAGCTGCGGCACCCTCCAATATTGCTTCGCTTTCATTATTTGTCAGACAATTCACTTGACCTCCGTTAATAACGTCCTCAATACAAACACTTAAAATATCGTATCTTACAATACTATATTATTGACAAATACAGTTATTCAACTATGACTTGTATATCTTATATTCTCCGGCATGCACTCACAGTTCTGATACTTAAGTTACTTAGATATATTTGACTACAATATACTGGCAGATACGGTACCGTAATTGTACGGTACTATAAATACACTATTCTGCTATCGACAAGAGGATAACGCCATATTTGCAGATACTACTTTTTGATTCTCACGCTTGATCTTTTCTTTGTTTGACTTCTCGATGAGATCAAGGCTAAGTGCTGATGCGAATGCTTTGAGAATTTTGATATTTGGCATTACACAGTGCCCGCCAATGATTCCCGGGAAGAACTTCACCTGGGGAAGATACTTTATTTCCTCGTAAAAAGAGATGATATCAGTGTAGTCCTGACCTGTGGCGTCACAATAGCGCTCTACTTCCTGTGCCCATGCAATCAGTAATCCAAAGTATGTTGTTTCTGTGAGTTTGGCGAGTTCTGTGGCTTCAGGAGATGCTAAGATACGCGTTTTAATACCCGCAGACTGGAAGTGTTCCGCCGCTACTCTTCCGCCATCGGGTGTAATACTACCAATGAATTTTGTGTAAGACCCAATTTCATCAAACATTTTCGCATGCTTGCCGCGAACTGGGCTATGGACAACGGTTGCACGGGTTCGTTCAGCTATCAAGCGCGTCGTGCCTATGCCAATTGTGCTGTTGATAACTGTTAATTCTGGTTTATAGTGCTCAATGTAGTCTGAGGTGACTGTAACGAAATGTGGAATTTCGAAAGGGTAGCAGATGTGCATGACATCTACGCAACCAGCGCTTACAGTTACCGGGGCAAGATCAACCTCGGTGACATTGTGGTATAAAGATAGCAACTTTGCAAGGGGTTTTCCGACTTCGCCGAGTCCAACTACGATTACGTTCTTCTTCATATTCCAATGCCTCGTGTTACCAAATTGGTTATGTTGAAATGCATTGATAATGCAATACTACTTATTCGGACGCTGAATCTAAATGCAACAGTAAGATGTACAACTGCTACATGATTACATTTGTGTTTTTGCGGAATGTTTAATGTTTATTATTCACACAACAAGATGATCTTCAGCCAGTCTATTCCTAATCGATTTTCCGATAAAATGATCTATTTGCTCGACTACTCGCCACAGAGACTGCTGGTCAAGCTGTGGATACATAGGTAGAGAAACAACTTCGGATGCAACACGCTCAGTCACTGGATAATCACCACTCTTGTGACCGAGTGAAGTGTAAGCGTTTTGCAGATGTAGTGGAATCGGGTAGTGTATCCCGGTTCCAATACCAGCATTATTGAGGTGCTTTATAAGTTTATCCCTCTCACAGACACGGATCACATACAAATGATATACAGCATGTGACCAAGTGGGTTCGATCGGACAAATCACACCTTCGATACTTCTGAGAAGTTCATTATAGCCAGTAGCGCGCGCGCGACGTGCACTAGTCCATTGATCAAGCTGCTTTAGCTTTAGATCGAGGATGCCGGCCTGAAGTGCATCCATGCGCCCGTTGTAACCCTCAGTCTCGTGATGATATTTTTGGCTTTGTCCATGATCCCGCAGCATTCTGGCATGGCTTGCAATCGCCTCGTTATTTGTCGTAATTGCACCTCCTTCGCCGCAGGCTCCAAGATTCTTTCCTGGATAGAAACTAAATGCTGCTGCACACCCCATTGTTCCAGCGCGCATCCAGCGAGATAGTTTCGTTGAATAGTATTCAGCGCCATGTGCTTGGCATGCATCTTCAATCACTTTAAGGTTATAGAGATCAGCCAAATGCATAATCGCATCCATATCCGCCATTTGGCCATAGAGGTGAACGGGCACAATTGCTGCTACAGGTCTATGGCTTCGCAAACTCATTAGCCGCCCTGCAGAATCAGGTAAACAGTGGCAGCCCAAGTACTCTTCGAGTGATGCTGAAGACATGTTGTAAGTAGCTTCGTCGATATCGACAAATTCTGGTAATGCACCTGCCTGGGTTATCGCCTCGGTTGTAGCTATAAATGTGTTAGGTACCGTGATAACCGCGTCACCTGGACGCACGCCGGCAGCGATCAAGGCGAAGCGAAGCGCATCGGTTCCGCTAGCTACGGCAACTGCATCTTTCGTGCCACAGAAGCTCGCGAAGTCCCTTTCGAAATTATCCAGCATCGGTCCACCGATAAACTTTCCAGTGCCGATAACTTCAGAAAATATCTCAATGAGTTGAGGGGCTAGATCTGCATGAGGCTTTACCAGATCGAGGAATGGTATGACAGATTGCACGGAATTAGCCGAGTACATGTTCTTCCCTTTCACGGGTTTCACAGAAACGAATAAATTTCGCGGGATTGCCTACAACGATTGTGTTTGGTGGAACGTCTCTAGTCACGACACTACCAGCACCGATCAAGGCCCCTTCTCCAATCGTTATGTTTGAAAGAATCGTTGCACCTGAGCCAATAGAGGCTCCCTTTTTGACAATCGTTCGTTCAACACGCCAGTCAGAGTCGGTTTGTATACTCCCGTTTTGGTTTGTGGAGCGAGGATATGAATCGTTGATAAACACGACTCCATGGCCAACGAAAACATTATCTTCGATGACAACACCCTCACAGATGAATGTATGACTTGATATTTTACAGCGACTTCCGATCCTGGCATTTTTTTGGATTTCTACGAAAGCGCCAATCTTTGTTTCTTCACCGATTTCGCACCCGTAGAGATTGATGAACTTTGACAGCCGTACACTTGGCGGCAGTATTACGTCTTCAGCAATACAATTGAATGATTTCATAGCTTGATAAATGCTCCTCGTGAACTGAGCGATTTACTCCCTGCTTCTAGCATTCGCACTACGCGAAGGCCAGCGCAACCATCGTTTATCGGATCTTCTCCATTGGTGATGCATTCTACAAAATAAGACAACTCACTATGTAATGCTTCTACTTGTTCTAATTGCGGGGCCCACATATCACCGGTGCGATAGCTGACTAGCATTTCATATAGGCCCAAACGGCTTGTAACTTTGACACCTTTGTCGTAAACCTTGATTTTCTCGTCAGGATCTAGATCGTTCCAAACCAACATTCGTGTTTCCCCGCCAATTAGCGTAGTTCGTACCTTTACTGGTGAAAGCCAGTTCACATTGATATGTGCAATTATGTGGTCAGGGAAGTATATTGTCAGATGGGCTACGTCTTCTTTGCCATTGACGTGGCTTTGTCCAGTGGCGACGACAGCCTCTGGAGGAGCCTTAATTAAATGATCAATAATTGATAGGTCATGAGGAGCCAGATCCCACAAAACATTCACGTCATGCTGAAATAGCCCTAGGTTTACACGCGTCGAATCGTAGTAGTATAGCTTACCAAGAGTCCCTTCCTGAACTAACTGCGCAATTTTTTTTACCGCGCCTGTAAACAAAAAAGTGTGATCCACCATAATCTTGAGGCGTTTTTTCTGCGCAAGCTCAATGAGTTCTTCGGCCTGCTCGACACTGCTTGTGAAAGGCTTCTCGACGAAAACGTGTTTGCCGTTTTCCAATGCCTCTTTTGCCAAGCTGTAGTGAGTCCACACAGGCGATATAACTGCAATTGCGTCAATATCTGGTGATCGGAGCAGTTCGGTAGGATCAGCTGCGATTGTAATTTCTGGATATGACTTATGTGCACGCTTTCGCGCAGATAGGCTAACGTCGGCAATTGCTCGTACTCGTGACGAGTCCAAACTAGCCAGATTTCTTACAATATTCGGTCCCCAGTAACCGTATCCGACAACTCCGAAGTTAATCATATTATCACCAGTCTTCTCTGCCATTAATTGGCTGTCATCGCTTGCTTCACCCAACGACATAGTGCTAACCAATCCTACACAGCGAGACATAGATATTTTTGCTCAGCACGCGCCTTCTCCACGAATCACAGCTAGAGGCGTGCGCAAAAGAATCATAAAATCCAGCCAGGGAGTCCAGGTTCTCGCATATTCGATATCCATGCGAACCATATCATCAAACTTTACCCGGCTTCGTCCTTTTACCTGCCACAGGCCAGTAATCCCTGGCTTGCTCTCAAGTACACGGCGCCGGTGCCAGATTTGGTACGCGTCGAGTTCATAGGGTATTGGCGGACGCGGTCCAACTAAAGACATCTCCCCGCACAGAACATTAATAATCTGCGGCAGCTCATCAAGGCTTGTTCTGCGCAAGATCTTTCCAATCCACGTCACTCTACTGTCGTTGGTAAGTTTGTAGATAGGATCGCCGCCAACGCCTTGAAGGATATCATCGATCTGGTTTGCGATTAGCTTTGTAACATATTCCCGGTGTTCACTAACATCGTTATTGGTGCGCATCGAGCGGAATTTCAAGAAGGTGAAGTGTTTCCCGAATTGACCGACTCTCTGTTGCTTGAAGAGAACATTTCCACGCGATGTTATCTTTATTGCAGCAGCGATTGCGATAAATAGAGGGGCCAAGGATATTAATAGCGCAGCGCTGACTGCAATATCCACAACGCGCTTCATTATGGAAGAAATCTTGATTTTTTTGTGAGATCTGATCAGGTCAGGATACAATGCCGTATTTACTAGTCCGCCCGTATCTTCGTCACCCCAGTCGTCTGGAAACACATGGAAGGAGATGCTGATTTTTCCCAGCTGCTCAAGCTGTAGCGTTTTACCAAGCATGGCGCTTATGCGGTTTAAGATCCCATTTAGTGCAGATTTTTTAGCGCCTAAGTTGATCCCAGTGTACAAAACGCCGAGTGCACACTGTTCCTTATACCAACCAATTATGTCTGTCCCACGCGTACACGATAAAAGCTTCACAGCAACTTCTTCGAGAAATATTTGCGGCCTGATCGCGCGGGAACTTCTATCTATTTCAAGAATCATTAGAAGAAAAGATTCTTTAGATCGTTCACTTCGCTTCCGCTCGATAGCAATCGACTTCAGAAAGGCGCGTTCCAATAGAATTTCCCGATCACCAATGTCCTCATAACATTGCATTACATAATCTTGATTTATCTTGTCGTGTGCCTGCAATTGTTTCACATTTATCCTTTCTCGCGATTACTTTGTTATCGATGGTGATTATGAGATAATCTGCGTCGCGATAATAGTATGTGTCTTTTGTTAGAACGTGTACAAACGTTTGCTAAATAGTGAAACACTTGATTTCTGTTAATACAAGATACCAAAGCACTAATAATCACACACCACACACTGGCGTGATTATTTACCCCTCATATTGGATGGATAATTACAATCGTTTCTCAGAATACGAAATACACTGCTGGATCGCATTTGTGAATTAGTTGGAAAGATTTCCTGAGGTTGCAGCATCAGAATAGTGGTTATAGTAATAACCGTACTGCGCCGAACTGCTAGCGCAATTTACTAACCCGCCAATTATCTTATTGTGGTCCAGTGCTTCGATAGCATTCCTTAGCTGCCGCTTACGTGCCGCGCCTTGTCGAGCAACAAACAGAATGCCATCGACCAGACGCATCCATACGCTTGTGTCAGCTAGCGGCATTACAGGCGGTGCGTCTACGAGTATCCAGTCAAACCAGAGCTCCATCTCAGTCATCAACGCTTCAAGCCTGTTCGACTGCAGAACCTCAAGAACATTACCGCGCATCTTGCCTGCTGGCATCACCCAGAGCCCCATCTTCTTGAGCCTGTAGATGCAGGCAACAATACTTTGTTTACCCTGCAGATATTCACATGCACCGACACGGGCATCAAAGCCAAATATGCTCCCTATAACCGGCCGACGGAGATCCCCTTCTAGCAACAATACTTTTTGATGTCCATCCTCAGCCAAAGAGCAGGCCAGGTTTGCGGTCGTAAGACTTTTCCCTTCTTCAGATAGAGAGCTTGTAATCAGCAGCTTTTTTATGCCCTTTGTTCTCTGTATTCCTAACAATCGCAAGGTTAGCAGGCGATAGGCTTCCGCTGCGGGATGGTTGGGTTTAGTTAGAAATATAAGTCGGCTCTGCTCACTTACAGATGTGTCTAAGGTTCGAAAACCCGCTAGAAGCTCTGCCGCACCTGTTGCGCTATGCCCATCGATTCCCTCTATAGCCTGCGATATACTACGCGAAGCATGCTCCGATTCTTGTTGCGGATTCGCGTTCAATTCAGTCGTTAGCACGCCTCTTGATGCAAACTCTTCCCTCCGACCTGCTCCTGCACTACTAGTCTGTACTTGGCGTTGTGCAGAAGTTCGGTGCTCCAGACGGGCCAGTAGCTCTTTTACTCCGTTCGACCGACCGGACTGGACGCCACCTTGTTCAAACTCCGATTTTTGAATTGCATCAAATATATGGCTCATGTTTGCTCTCTTGAAGCGTCTCCCAACCAGCCTGACCTACGACGCTTCCACCGGAAGGGCGCCGAACTGAAATCCACTCCAGCAGTGTGTCCATCGCCCGACGAATATCCACCTTGTCAGGTTCGATCTTCACTTGTTCATCGATTCGAGTGACTTTGTCTAGGCGGAACTCTTGTGCGACCTCTTCCACGATTTCCGCGGTAACGCATGGAAGTTGATTCACATATGCTGCGATCAGGGAATTTTCGCAAATTGTATTAATTACACGAGGTAGCCCCCCTGAATAACGGTAAATAGACGAGATGGATTCCTGAGGGAACAATGGGTCCGGCCGTTGACCATCGCCTGCAACGCGCAACCGCCATATAATGTATTCTTTCGTTTCTTCGTGACTAAGCGCCCGAAGGCTAGTCCGTACTGCAATTCGCTGCTTTAACTGCCGCAGCTTCACGGAATCCAACTTCTCATCCAGTTCCGGCTGGCCAACGAGCACAATCTGCAACAATTTATCACTTGAGGTTTCTAAGTTGGATAGTAGTCTCACCTCTTCAAGTATGTCCTCGGATAGATGGTGAGCTTCATCCACTATTAGAGCAGTAGTCATTTTATTTTCTGCCCGTGATACCAGGAACCTGCCCATATCTAGTAATAACTCATACTTATTTTTGCCGGCAACATTCAACCCGAAATCCGCAAGGATATATTGCAGAAATTCTGTTGGAGATAGCCTACCGTTGAATACATAGGCAAAGTTGATATCTTGACTATCCTTGAGGACATTAATTAGGCATCGAAGTAACAGTGTTTTTCCCGTTCCCACTTCACCAGTTACTACAATAAAACCCTTATGATTGCGTACCCCGTGATACAGCGCAGCCAATGCTTCGTTGTGCCTAGAAGTTGGCACAAAACAGACCGGATCAGGTGTTAAGTCGAAAGGATTCCGCGCAAGCTGATAAAATGTTTTGTACATAAGGTGCAGCTACCTAGCTGTGTAGAAATGTAAATGCCGAGCCTGCAGCAATGATGATTGTGGTGGTTACCGCTACCGCCCACCCTAAGATAGTTCGCCTCTTTTTTGCTAGCGCGTCTGCGGGGATCTCAATAAGGGGAATCTCGACAAGTATTGCCATCGGGAGCTGCGATTTTAACTCTTTTTCGCTGTAGAGGCGGCCTTCACGGGCTTCAAGTACAATAACCACAAGCAACCCCAGCGCTAGACCTGCCCCCACACCAATACCACAGAGCTTAAGGCGGTTTGGAAAAGATGGCGAGGTTGGCAGACCAGGCGGGTCGATCGTTCTGAACCGCTCGCCTTCTTGCATCTGTTCCATACTGGTCGCCATCGCCGATTCTTCTTTTTTCTTCAACAGAGAATCGTAATTTGCTTTCGTCTGTTCATAACCACGGGTCAGTTCAGTGAGTTCCTGCTCGCGCACCGGTTCGGCATTCAAGCGAGCCTGGTATTCGCCGACCTTTGCTCGAAGCGCGTCCACCGCCTTTTGCCGATTGGCCACTTCGGATTCGAGAGCTGCAAGCTGGCTCTGCGCCTGCATCAACATCGCGTTCTGGTCGCGATTGCCGGCTCTATGAACAGGAGTCCCACTCGCCGGTTTCGTCTTGGCGATATTCACTAGATCATCACGTTCCTTCTCGGTCTTGGTGATCGCGCGCTTTAGATTTTGCACATCTGGATAACGGTCGGTATAGTGTGCGCTCAAATCGGCAAGTCTTGCTTTCATCTGTTCGAGCTGCACATCGAGGTCGGTTACCGATTGTGCGCCTGCATCCGCTGCTGCCTCTGCAGGATTATCAGCGCTTTTCAATTGACTGATCATCTCTTTGTCATATACTTCCTGCTGCCGAGTGTTGTTCAGGGCATCCTGCTCGCTTTGTAATTGAGCTTGCAGGCCACTGAGTATCTGCAGATTGCTCTGCTGCTGCGACGGCAATTCTCCAATATGCTTGGCCTCATAATCCCTGAGTTTCACGTCCTGTTCGGCGAGGCCAGAGCTGGCACTTTCTAATTGGCTTTCGAGAAAGTTCGTTGTATCTTGCGAGGCTTGTTGTTGCGACTTTACATTCTCGTCGATAAATAGGTCGGTCAGCTCGACGGCAACCTGCTGCGCCAGTTGCGGGCTCTTGGCTGTATATGACAAAGTAAATCCAAACACATCACGCTTGTTCTCGCCTTCCACCAGATCGACTTTAATATCCTTGCGCATCATTTCTACCTGCGCGTCTGCCATGCCTGGCCCGCCTCCGCCATACAGGTGAAATTTTTCGATGATTCCCAGCAGCCGTGTGCGGTTGAGGATCTGTTGCGTGAGACTCTGCATCCGCATCTCCAGATCCTCGCCAATGTTCGGAGCTACGTAATCCTTGGGCATGTTCGGACGTTCTAGCAGAATGGTTGTTGTTGATGTATATTTCGCCGGAATCACCCAACCTGCACCCCACACCAACAGCCAAGCAACCAACAAGCAAAGGAAGAATACGAGATGACGCCTCCGGAATATCGTAGAAAAGCGCTGGAAATCCAGGCCTTCTGCTTCCGGTTGGGGTGCATAATCAGGTATTTCAGCCATGGCTATCTTCCTATGGAACGCCTAAGTTGATATGAGATCGAGAATGATACACGGTTGACATCTGGATCGATCGCTATGACACTTACCTGGCTGTAGTTCAAATGTTCTCGTTCATAGCCAAGGCGTGTTGTAATCCGTCCCGAAAGCGTGTGGTCGATCGAGATCGAACTCGTTACTGTATGCCCCAGTTCGCGATTCGCCATAAATAGAGAATTGCTGGCATTCTTGCGATCGATGTATCCGCCACTCGTCTGCACGAACCAGTTCCTTGAGAGGCGCTGGCGTAGCATTGCGTTCCCAGCGTCTGTCTCGTACTCGCCAAGCAGGCCGCCACCGCCAGTTACCGATCGTGATCCGGTTACTGCAATATTTGTTCTGATCATCTGCCAGCTTAAGCTCACCGTTGCAGAAGGAGACCATGCTGCAGACATCACGACGGGCCAGTAATATTCCTGGTAATATTGCGGCCCAGACGACACCGTGAATGACACGCCTTTCCCAATGGAAAGCATATAAAACGGTAGCAAATTGTGGATCCGGATGGTAACGTCTCCCGTCGATGAAGACTCCATCACCTTTGTGTGTTCATAGGTTAGTCCGGCATATTGATTGCCTCGAAGCCTCCGGGAGTAGAACGCAGACTCGGAGATTGTATCGGAATTACCCAACCCTTTAGCTTGATTTAGATTGGGATATTCGAACAAGGACGACTCGGCCCCCACGCCAATCAGTGCGTTTCGCGTTGGCTGATAAGACGCTTCTACGCGAGCTGAATTGCTTTCATGTTCTATGAATGGAGCCACCACGTCGGTGGGCGATTCTGTAGATGCGCCTGTGGTAGGTTGGCCAAGAAGATTGAACGGCTGGCCAAATACGTTATCCGATTTTACGAAATTTTCGCTGAAACTAAATGTCGTATGCCTAGTCAGGCGATACTCACCATTCATCACCGCATACTGGCTCAGAGAATTGCGCGCACTTATCTTCTCATAGGCTTGCATGTCGGGCGCATAATTCCAGTTCAGATGAAGCCGTGCGCTTGTGTGATCGAACGATAAGTACGGCAGTACGGAATACGAAGTATCACTCTGCGGTTTAGCCGAATTTCCGCTCAAAACATTGTCTGTATATGCTGGTTCGACGCGCAGCGAGGCCTGCAGATAATTTTCGCGCTCTTCTGACATCGAGAGCATCGGGAAGGGTTTCGCGTCAACTAACGGCGGAATTGGCATCCGGTAGGCTTCGTCCACATACGGGTTGTCTCCGATTCCCGCGGGCGCCACTTGCGCGCATATGGGAAGCGCTGGCAGCAGTGCGAGATATAGGACAATCTTCGCCTTCATCGCTGTTCCTTATGGCACTACGATGGTGTCGTCAGGCTGTAGATTGATATTTTGCTCGGTGTGTTTGCCTTTGATCACACCTTTGTAGTCGAAGGCAATCCGCCGGGTAACTCCGTTGCCATCTTTGCGGAGAATATATATCCCCTTCTGCTTGGCAAAGTCACGGAAGCCACCGGCACTAGCAATGGCATCCAGGACCGTCGTCGATGAGATCAGCGGGTAACTGCCCGGTCGGCTCACCTCGCCCAAAATATTGAATTTGGCGCTGTTGATCTGCTGGACCATCACCGTCACTTCCGGGTCGGTGATATACCCTCTCAGCTTTTCGGTAATCTCTTGCTCTAGCTGCAGTGGGGTCCGTCCGGCGGCCTCGACTTCCCCAGCCAACGGCAACGAGATCTTGCCGTCGGGCCGCACGGGAAGCGATCGCGAAATCTCCGGCTCTTTCCAAACACTAATGGCCAATATATCGTCTTTGCCAATCACAAAATGGTCGTCGTGCGGTTTGCTTGGCACAACATTGACCGGCACATTTGCGTCCGTAGCAGCGGGGGCCGGATTGTTTAATCGCGCGATCGGAGTCTGTGCCGACAGCGAAGCGCACGCGGTCGCCAGAATCAAACCCCACAAACAAAGCCGACTTTCCCACGTATTCATAGCCGCTCCTGATGAAGATCCGGCACACGGCCCGCTGTATGGATCTTCGGACCGTGCAGTACAGTGTGAATTGCGTCGAACAAAACTGTCATTAACTTGTTACGCATCTGCCGTGATTGACTCAGCCTCACGAAAAGATCCCCTCATCGCGTACCTGCTTTTCGTTATCAGACTGGCTGTCGAGCCGTGCCATTAACGGTCTCTCCGATTCGCTCATTTGGTACTGCTGAATCTTGTAAAGAACCGTTCGGTAGCTGACTTTGAGCAGCCTGGCTGCGGCTTTGCGGTTCCATCCCGTCTTCTCAAGAGCCACCGCAATCGCGTTCCGTTCTGCTTCCGATTTGACAGTCTGCACAAGAGACCGCAGCGACTTGGAGCCAGCGTTTACTGCCTGTCGCTGGCTAGCAGCTACTCCCGTCTCCTTGTTTGCGCTCTTAAAATCACTGGCCTCCGCCAACCCCTCCGCGTCGTTACGATTGACGCCAAGAAACAAGTCCTGATCGCCAAGCATCAGATACCGCTTCACACAGCGTTCCAATTCGCGAAGATTGCCGGGCCAGTGATGGTCCTGCCAGGCACTCAAGATCGATGCTGAAAACTCGCGCGGCGGCAGACCATAGTGCTTGGACAACCGGTGCATAAAGTGCAATGCCAGAATCGGAATCTCTTCCTTGCGCTCGCGCAGCGGCGGGACGTGGACTGTATAGTTACGCAGTTGTGCATAGAGTGTCTCCCGCAACCGGTTCTCCGCTATTGCTCGGCCGATGTCCATCGAACAGGTCGCTAGAATGCGCACCTCGGTTGTGCACCATTCGCTCGTCCCTGGAATGCAATATTGCCGGTTTTTCAGTACTTCGAGCAGACTGTCTTGCAGGCTCAGCGGCATTTCTGTAATCTCGCGCAGCAAAACCGTGCCCCGGGCATATAACACTAGCTTTCCAGCTTTGCCAGCCGTGTTTGGATTAGAGCTCTGGCAGCCAAACAGTTCCTTCATCAGCAGGTCGCCAGGCAGTGCAGCACATGCAACTTTCGCGAAGTCGAATGCCGAGCGTACCGACAGCTTGTGCACCAGCCGCCCCAGTGTCTCTTTGCCGCTTCCTGTTTCACCTAGAATTAGCACCGGAGCATTGGTTTGCGCTAATAACATCGACTGCTCACGCAGTTTGCGCATCTCAGCGCTGGCTCCGATGTAATACCGGCCGCCGCCGATCTGCTCCACATCGTCGCTTGTGATCTCGGCTTCTGGCTTGAAACTCTGCTTGGTGAAGTTCCTCTGAATGGCTTCTAGCAGCCGTTGATCGTCGAGCGGGCCATTGACAAATTCGCAACCCCCTACCGAAAACCAGTCCGCACTCTGCGTCTCATCGCTGGTATGTCCAACAATCACGATCGGAAGAGCCGGCCGTAGCCGCCGCATCCAGCGCAAGATGTGCATGCCATCTCCATTCTCCTGGCTGACATCGAGCAGCAGTAGATCGTAGATGGATCCGGATTGTATTTTATCCATCGCCTCCCATGGCGTCGACACGACTTCCAGTGCCCAGCCTCGCGACTCGTCTTTGGACCACAACGCGCAGAGCAGTGCCGAATTGTGGCTCACCACAAGCATCCTGGCGGCTTCTGTTATTTTCTTGAGTTCTGGTTCCATCTTGCCCTCATAGCAGCAGCTGAATCTCAGCCATACAACAACCCAACATGCAAATTCTTCAGTGTTTACGCAGTTGAAGTTGTTGTGCTCAGGCAGCTGTGTCCCTGTCGGTGACTTGCGATGATCACGGCCTTGGCGTGAATCTTTGGCGCGTCACCTTCCTACCTGCATGCGCCTCCCTTTCCCTGCCTGTCTCGTTGACAAGCGCAGGCTTGCGGCAGCAGAAAGAATCGTATTTGAAGGGGATCAAGAGAATGAAGCGATGACGTTCTAGTGACAAAGGATTGAGGACAAAGCTTCGCCCTGTGAGTTACAGAGTGGCGAACTCACAAAAGATGAATTTTGTACGCACTCATTTCCTCCGCAAGCTACTTCGATCCGGGAGGAAAATCAACCTTTCAAGAACCGTGCGTGCTGATCTGCTGTGCCCCGCGCGGTGACCTCTGTACTTTCCGCTTACCCAATGAACCTTACATCAGGTTGCAAGTACATCGCAACAGATTATTTGAAGAATCTCATTAAAAATGGGTCATTGCTAAATTACGCATGTAACACAATGGTTGTTACTTGCCTGCGCCATTTGCCCGCACTACAGTGTTACTTGAACCACTCAGCACGCAATATCTTGATCTGTTTAGCTCGATTTGTATGTATTTGTTGTCTAGCAAATATCGATGAAAATCTCTTCGATCAGTCACAATAGTACGATTTCGGCGAAGAGAAAATACGCACTACGAATCGCCTTCGTTTATGAAAAATAGTTATGCGCAACGGTGCTGATTCGAACGCTGAATTTGCGAATTGCGCAACAGATCCACATGGATGAAACAAGCAAAACGCTATGGCGGATTCTACTCGCCGCGCCCTTACCGCCGGCTGGCGCGCTCACGTTGCAGTTCGCGATAGAGCTCGCTCTTCGAACGGTCTAACTCGCGCGCCAGGCGCTTCAAGGCTTCTTTTTCGTCGATGCCGTTTTCGGCCACGATCCGCGCCACGCGCTCGCCGATCTTTTCTGCCGTGCTGCTGGCCGCCGTCTTCACTGGCGCTTCCACAACCAGCGTAAACTCGCCGCGAATCCGCTCCCGCTCGCCCAGAGCCTGGCGGGCCTCGGCCACCGTGCCTCGCACAAATTCCTCGTGAATCTTGGTCAGCTCGCGCGCCAGCGCAACGCGCAGCTCCGGGCCCCAAACAAACTCCAAATCTTCCAGTGTCTCGGCGATGCGGTGCGGCGCCTCATAAAAGACCAGAGTGCGCGCCTGCTCGCGCGCCTCGGCGGCCAAGGCCTCCAGATACGTTCGCCGTGCCCCGGTTTTTTCCGGCAAAAAGCCGAGGAACTGGAACTCCGCAATCGGCAACCCTGAAGCGACCAGCGCGCAGATGGCGGCATTGGCTCCGGGAATTGGAATCACGCGCACGCCTGCGGCGATGGCTTCGCGCACCAGCCACTGGCCGGGATCGCTCACAGCGGGCGTTCCAGCGTCTGAGACCAGCGCAATTCTTGCGCCGTTGGCTAGCTCCACCACCAATTCGCGGGCACGCTCGCGTTCGTTGTGCTCGTGACAGCTCACGGTGGGTGTTGCGATGGAAAAGTGATTGAGCAGCTTCTGCGTCTGTCGGGTATCTTCGCAGGCAATACGGTCAACGCCGCGCAGCACATCAAGTGCGCGCAGCGTGATGTCGCTCAGATTGCCAATGGGTGTTGCAACCAGATAAAGCCCCGGCGCCAGATTCTGCGCGGCGGAGGCTAGTTCTTCATGGGCCATCGCTGCCTTCAGTCTTGCGCTTCCATCCGCTCGATGCGCCGCTGTTCGGCAAGCAGCGCCATCGAGTTCATCAGGTTTTGCACGCTCACGATGCCCACCACGCGGCCGCCTTCGGCGACGGGAATCATGCCCATGCCGCGGCCGGCCGTCAGCCGGCGAATCGCCGAGCCCAGCGTGTCTTCGGGCCGCGCTACCTGAAAGGCACGCGACATCACAGCCTGCACGTAACCGTTGCCGTCGTTACGCAGCGTATCGATGATCCGTTGCCGCGAGACAATGCCAACCAACTGCGGCCCGCGCACCACGGGAAACTCGTCTTGCAGCGAGTGCACGCAGCGGTAGAGCGCGTCGGCCAAGGTATCGGAAGGCGACAGCGTGGCAAAGTCGGTGAGCATCACCTCACGCATCTGTACCGTGTCGACGACCGATTGGAAGAAGGTTCCCTGGTCTTCGATCTGCGCGGCAATCAGGATCAGAAATCCCGCCAATCCCAGCCACAGGTTTTGCGTCATCATGCCGCCCAGCATGGCGGCAGCAGCCAGCGCCTGACCCAATCCGGCAGCGGCCCTGCCTGCCGCGCTCACGCCGCGGGTGCGCGCAAAACTATTCAAAACCAGCCGTCCGCAATCCAGCGGATAGGCCGGCAGTAGATGCAGAACGCCCAAAAACGCCTGAATCCATACCAGGCTCCGCACCAGATGCATGGGATCGATGTAGGGATACTCGAAGAGCTTTAGGCCATCGCTGGCGCCCAGGCTCGCCGCGGCCGCCACCAGCGCGGCGCTCAGGTTGGCCAACGGGCCGGCCAGCGCCAAAACATATTGTCCGCGGCCCTGGCTGGATTTTTCCTGGCTCTCGGGATTGGCGTAAGCAAACAGTCCGCCGATCGGCAACAGCAAAACCGCGCGCAATTTCAACCCTAGCCACGCCGCCACCAGCAAGCGCGCCGTTTCGCGCACCGCCACGGCCGCCACCAGCAGCAAAAACAGCGCCAAACCGCGCTGCCAGCTGTTTTGCCCGCTGATGGCAAACAGCACCAGCACCAGCAACGGGAAGAAGATGTGCAAGCGCATCTCCACGCCCGACCACCGGCCTAACGGAATGGACCAACCCCTCATGTCTTGATTGTAGAGGCTTCCACCCTGCGGCAGGGCAGGGAGCCGATCCCAGCAGCAGGAACAAGGAATACAGTTCTATCGATCTTCAGGCGCAAAAGTATGGTGTTGCCCGCCCGCGTATTGCAGCCCCCACTTCTTCATGGCCAGGATCACAGGCTTGAGTGTCTCGCCAAAATTGGTCAGCCGGTACTCGACCTTGGGAGGAACCTGGGCATAGACCTTGCGGTGAATCAGCCCGTCGGACTCCAGCTCGCGCAACTGGCGGGAGAGCATCTGCGGCGTTACCGCCGGCATGATTTTTTGAAACTCATGAAAGCGCAGGACCGGCTTCGCCAGCAGATGGAAGAGAATGATCGACTTCCACTTGCCGCCAATAACAGCGAGCGTGGTATCGATCGGGCAGATCGCGGTGGATAACGGGTGTGATGGGCGCATGGCAGATCAATACTATGATAACTGTGAGTATATATGAATTAAATTCGTACTTGTGCATATGTAGCATATCGATATAATTCACCCCAGGAGTAAAGCTGCAATGAGCAAGTATTTGTTTGTGACCGCCCATCCGGAGCCGGGAAGCTTTAATCATGCGCTGACCAGCGAGGCGCTGGCCTGTCTACGCTTGCAAGGGCACCAGGTCGAACACAGCGATCTGTGCGCCATGCAGTGGCAACCGGTGGCAGACCGCCGCGACTTTACGACGGTTTTCGACGCCAGCTACTACAAGCAGCAACGCGAGGAACTCTACGCCAGCGAGCACGACGGTTTCGCGCCAGAGATCAAAGCGGAGATCGAAAAACTCTTCTGGTGCGACGTAATGGTGCTGCAATTTCCCCTGTGGTGGTTCGGCATGCCGGCAATCCTTAAGGGTTGGGTGGATCGTGTCTTCGTCATGGGCAAGATCTACGGCCAAGGAAAGTGGTACGAGACCGGCTCATTCCGCGGAAAGAAGGCGATGGTCTCGGTGACGACCGGCAGTGGCAAGCATTTGTTCGGCGAGGGCGGTCTGCACCCGCCAATGGAGACATTGTTGCTGCCCATCCATCACGGCATCTTCCGCTTCAACGGATTTGAAGTATTGGAGCCGTTTGTCGCCTGGCAGGTTGCGCACCTTACTGACGAAGAACGTAAGCAGCTCCTGCATCAGTACCGCGAGAAGATCGCCGCGATCGGATAAGCCGGTCGTATATGCTCGTAAACGATGCGTATTGTTGCCGGAATCTATCGCTCGCGCCTGTTGCAAGCTCCGCCCGGAATGGCGACCCGGCCCACCAGCGACCGGCTGCGCGAAACCCTCTTCAATGTGCTGGCTCCGCGCATACAGGGCGCGGCCTTTCTCGATCTCTATGCCGGCTCTGGCGCCATGGGAATTGAGGCCCTCAGCCGCGGCGCCCAATTGGCTACATTTGTCGAGCGCGCGGCGCCGGCGCTCAAAGCTCTGCGCGCCAACTTGCAGGCGTTGGCCATTACGGATGGCTTTCGCGTTCACCCCGGCAGCGTCGCGTCGTTCCTTCGTTCCGCTGGTTCATCCAAACCAAAACCAGAGCGCCACGAAGTGGTCTTCCTGGATCCGCCCTGGGAAGCGGCGCAAGAATATGCCGCGACGCTCGATCTGCTAGGCGGCGCAGCCTCGGGGCTGCTCGCCGCGAACGCCCTGGTAATCGCCGAACATCGCCGCAAATCTCCGCTGGCCGAACGCTTTGGCAAACTTCAGCAAACCCGATTGCTCGAACAGGGCGACGCCGCTCTCAGCTTCTTCTCCGCCATGGAGTGAACGTAAACCCAGGCTCCGGCTGCTGACAATCAACCCGCAGAAGATGTGAGCCCGCTCACGCGCGATTCTATGATTGACAGCAACGGCAATCTAGGAGAAAAATGGCGTGGCAAAAGCTTTGAGCCGTTTCATGCGGTCTACGGAGGAAATGTGAAAATCGTGTTGAAGCTGCACGCTTTAGGAGCGGTGATTTTATTCGGCGCCATGACGGTGCTGTGCGGTTGCAAGTCGGTGCCCGAGCTGACCAAAGATCAGGCGCTGACATTAATTCAGACAAAATACGACCAGACCACTGCCGAGCCGATCAACATCACGGTCGGTGACAGAGGCATGCAACAAGGTGTCTTTGCCAAGTATTGGTTTGAAACCAAGAGATATCCCCTTGGATACTGGGGCGACTTTACGATCACTCCCGACGGCAAAAAGCTCTTCAAGCTGGCCAGCGGCGGCGATGTGATTCAATGGCGTCCCGACAGCCCCACCGACAAGAATTTTGTCATCGTGATCACCACTTTGGCCGCCAACCATCTCAAGGCCCGCAACGTGGGCGATATCCAAACCTCTGGCGACCTCCGCACAGCGGCTTTTTCCGAAGACATCAATCTGGACGGTATCGCGGAGCCTTTACAAAACATCGCGCATAACCCCGGCAACAAGCTGAGCACCAAACGCGTGGCCACGTTTGCTCTCAACAACGGCGCCTGGACGGTGCAGTCGATCCAATAAAATCGATTTTTACGGCTTCTCACTATGCCCCGCTCCGGCGACTCTGTACATAGGTCGTCCAGGCGGGGCATAGCGTTTATTGCTGCGGCGCATTGCGCGGAAGATTCGGCGGCGGCCCGCCCATCGCACCCATGGCATTGACGGTGGTCGCCGTGAAAACGCCATTTTTGACCGCGCCATCGACGCGCACCGAATCCCCTACCTGAAGATCGGCCAGCGTGATAGGATCGCGGCGTTTGCGGAAGCTGGTATTTTCATCGGCAACAAAGGTGTGCGGCGCGTTATCCTCGAGGCCCAGCAAGGTGACCTTAGTCCCGTCGATAGCCGTGATCTTGCCGGCCAGCCATGTCTTGCCGAAGTTGGCTTGCATCTCACGCATCATCTTCGCGCGCTCTGGATCCACAACCACGACGGCGGTAGCCTGGATGGTCTTCGCCGTTGTGTCCTTGTCGCCCATGATGGAGATCACGTCATTGGCTTTAATGTCGGTGACCTTGATGGTCTGCGGCGGATTGCCGCCACGCCCACCCATAGGAGCCCCGCCGCCATCACCCGTGCCTCCACCGCCGGGACCGCGCATTCCCGCGGCCTGCTTCATAAAGCGGGTATCGGCTTTGAAATGAACGATATAAACTTCGCCGGCATCGGTTTTGATCGTCAGGTGATCGGCGGCCGTCTCGGTAACAGCGCCCATCAGGCCACGGCCCATCGTCCCCATGCCACCGGGACCGCCCATCATGCCGCCCCGGCCCTCCGGCGGCGGACCGCCCGGCCCCTGGCCGGAATCCTGCGCCCCGGCCGCGGCTGTGAAAACGACTGCGATGGCAAGCGCCATCCAACAATGGATTTTCATCTTACCTCCCGGGCCGCCTCGCGAGCCGGCCTACCGAATAGACGGAATCGGCCGCCCGGCAGATGACGTAATACGCAGCCAAGGTCCGCCGTTATGGTTGTTTCATGTTCTGTTCTTCCATCAACTGTTGAAAGTCGGCATTCTGCTTCAAGCTGGCGAAACCGGATTCGGCCTCAACCTTTTTACGCGTGGCAAAACCTTCGTTGAGCGCCTTGCGCAGATATTCCAGCGCACAACTGTCGTAACCAGCCCGCGCGCAGCCCAGCGCCATGTAATAGTTCATCGCTCCCCGGTCGCCAACCGAACCAGGGTTTTCCACCGTAGGCCGCGAGTGCTCGGAAAAGATCTGCGGATCGAGAGCCAATGCCTGACTATAAGCCGCCCAGCCCTTTTCATATTTGTGTTCGGCCAGAAGATCCGTGCCCAGGTTTTTCAGCGCCAACGCCGACTGCGGCTTCAGTTTGAGAGCCTTGCGATACATCCTGTCGGCCTGTCCGTACAGTTTTTGTGTGGCGTAGACAGTACCTAAGTTGTTCCATACATCGCCGTTACGCGGGTCGAGTTTCAACGACTCCCGGTAGCATCGCGCTGCATCTTTGGCGTTGAACATCATCTGATAGGCTATGCCCATCTTGTTCCAAATTGCAGGCGTCATCTTAGGAGCTTTTTCATATGTGGCGATCGCCGCCTGGTAGCGTTGCCGGGCACAGAGAAGATCGCCTTGCTGCTCGGCGTCGAGTGGCTGGTTGATAGCAGGCGCCGGGCTTGTCGGGCCGGCGACTGGCGCGCTTTGCCCAGCGGAAAGACCTGCACCGGGCAGCAGGATCGCAAAGATACAAAGAATGTAACTGTGGCCGCGCATGTTCACTCCTGCGAGCAGAACTCAGGGGGCGGCAAATACTCACCGTACGTCCGAAAGCATTAAAGCACGATTACAAAATGAATGCCAGTCCCCGGCATCACAGCGGCTCGTGGAAACCGTCATGGAGCCCGGACTGGCAAAATACGTGGCCAGGATTTAAGCGGCGCGCTTGCGGCCTACGACATGAAGTGTCCTAAATTCCTCGCCAGTTTTAAACTGGCCAGCCTGTTCCCGAAGCTGTTTGGCAAGTGTGACTAACTCCTCGGCAGTGCGCGCAGCCTCTTCGGCGCCCTCCGACGACGAGTTGACGCTGGCCGCTATCTCGTTCATCGATTGGCCCACCTGCCCGGAGGCTTGCGATTGCTCTTCAGCGGCCTGAGTGATTTGTTCAATGCGGTGGCGCACCTCTGCCGTACTTGTGTCCAGAGTCCCGAGAGATTCCGCCGCGGCGTTTGCCGTTGCCACACTCTCTTCCACCCGGCTGGTGCTCTTCTGGATGCTTTCGACGGCTTCGGCTGTTCCGTTTTGGATTGCTTCGACGGCTTCGGCGATCTCCTTGGTTGCCATCGTTGTACGTTCCGCCAGCCGCCGCACCTCGCCCGCCACCACCGCGAATCCGCGGCCATGCTCTCCCGCGCGGGCTGATTCGATAGCCGCGTTCAATGCCAGCAAATTGGTCTGTCCGGCAATCTCTTCGATTAAGGTGACGATCTGCGTGATCTGACGCGACTGCTCGCCCAGCCGCTGAATTGTCTCCGCGTTGTGCTGCGCCTCGGAGAAGAGTTCGCGCGCCTGGCCTGCATACAACGCCATTGTATGGCGGCTTTCGGAAGCGAGTGTTCCCGTCTGGGTAGCTTTACGAGATGCATCGTTGCAGTTTTCGGTTACGTGACGCACAGAAGAGGTCATCTCTTCAATAGCCGCCGCCACCTGATTGGCCTGCGCCCTCTGCTCTGATACCGAATACGCAATCTGGTTCGATGACGAGGAAACGGTTTCTGCGCTCGCACTTAACTGCTGGGCCATCACCTGAATCGAAGTCACCATTTGCTTGAGCCGGTCACGCATTTCGGTCATCGCTTTAATCAGCTCGCCCAGTTCGTCTTGGCGGCTCGCCTGTGGGGTCTGAACCGTTAGGTCGCCACCGGCAATTTTACGTACAAACTGCAGTGCATCCTGAATCCGAAAACCGAGCGATCGCGCAAAGCCGATGCTCCAGGCCGCCAAGGCAACCCACAGCAGGAGCAAAACCACGGCCAGTATGCTTTGCTCGTGATGCAACCGTGCCGACTCCTCGGCCGGAGCTGCTGCCGACTGGGCCACCAGCCGGTCGGTGACTTGATCCAGAGTATTCGTCGGTTCACGATCTTTTCCCTTGACCGCCGTATCGGCCTCGGCAAAGTCACGCGAAATTTTGTACTGGCTGAGCGCCGCCTCATACTGCGCGTTCAACTGCTCGTGTTGCTGACGAAAACTCTCCAGGCTGGAGCGTGTCTGCGCATCTGCAATTTGGCCTGCCAAAGCGCCACTCTCTTGTTGCACCTCGGCCGCTAGCGCGTGAAACTCCTTGCTATATTTCTCCAGCGCTTCGTCGTCCTTGCCCCGTAGCAGGATGTCTTTCCATGCCTGCACCTGTTTTTTAAAGTTCACTTGCAGTACACGAACCCGCTGTGCCTGGGCAATTTCCCCCTGGATGATTCCCGTATATCTGTCGTTGATCGCCGCGCAGCGAACCATAAGATACGTCGTAGCCATACCACCGGCAAGCAACGCTGCTCCAAGTAGCAGGTAGATTGTGTGTGCAATACGCAGTGACCGCATATTTCGTTGATCGGCGGCTAGGCAATATCCGTGAAAAAAATTGACCCGTTGGAGTATGTTCCGGTAATACCATTCCCGTTTTCAGAATGGGAATCGGACTTGGAAATCGGGCTATCTAACTCAAAATCAGTGTGGTCTGCGATCAGTAACACATATTCTGGCGCCGAACGCTCCAATTTGAACCCGCGATCCGCTAGGATGAAATCAACTTCCCATGAATGGTGAACGATGATGGCTGCCGCCTACAACCCACCCGGCCCCGCCCGCCGAACTCCCCTGGCGCGCTTCTGGGATTGGCTCGACTCGGCGCACGACGCCATCTTTTCCCAACGCAACAAAGAGATCTTCAAAACCCTTGCCATCCGCCTGAGCATCGCCGGTTTTGTTCTGCATCTGGCGCTCATCTACTTGGCGCGCACACTCGACCATCCGCCGGCGGCCATCGCCCAGGCCGGCACAAACTATCTGGCCGCCATCTCCACGCCTTTTAATTTCATCCTTTTTTACGAGGTTCTCACGCTCATTGCCGCGCTGCCGGCCTCCACCACGCGCTCCATCGCCAGCCAGTTCGAAATCGTCTCGCTGATCTTTATTCGCGACGTCTTCCGCGATATCGCCCGCGCCGGCGATCTGGTTACTGCGCACAAACTCACCGCCGACACCTTTCCCGTCTTTCTCGACATGTGGTCTGGATTTTTCATGTATTTGCTGGTCGCCGTCTTCCAGCACATTGCGAGTAACCGCGCCGAGACTTCGGTCACCGCCATTCCCACCCATGAAACGTTGCGTTTTGTCTCACAAAAACGGATGATCGCCGCCGGTCTCGCCGTTCTACTGCTGGCCATGGCGGTCTGGAACTTCGGTCTCTTCCTCTACGATGCCGCCCGCACGGCCTTTACCGGCCTGGGGCCCATGACCGGCGAACTGACCTTCTACAACGATGTCTTCACGGTGATGATCTTTACCGACGTTCTGGTGCTGATTCTCTCGCTGGTCGTCTCCGGCCGCTACGCCATGGTCTTCCGCAACGCGGCTTTTGTCGTCTCCATCATCCTTATCCGCTTCTCGCTCACCGAAGGCTACCCTTACGGCGCGCCGCTGGCCATCGTCGCCATGCTCTTTGGTGTCTTTTCGCTGCTGGTTTACAACTACCACGAGCGCGTCACCAAGGGGCTGGCCGGCCGCTAGCCGTTTACGCCGTCAGCCGGTCGATCCGTTCACGCAGCGCGGCAACTTCGGCGCGCAGTTCAGCCAACTCGGCTTCCAGCCTCTCGACACGCTCATCGGGCTCTGCGCTCCGGCTTCGCGTCGGCTCGGCGGCAAGCGATTCCACCGGCCCGGACCCGGAGAGCAATTGCGCGTAACGCAGCTCCTTGGTGCCGGGCTGACGGGGCAGGGCAGCGGCCAGGGATGGCGTGCGCTCGGCCAGCTTTTGCAACCCTGCCAGAACGTCGGCTATCTCGCCAAAGCTGTAGATCCGCTCCGCGCGCTGGCGCAGCTCGCCGGGGGTCTGCGGCCCGCGCAGCAACAGCACGCAAACCAGAGCCGTTTCGGCGCGGCTGAAGTTAAAAGCCTCGCCCAGCCGGTGCTCATACTTGGCCACACGGCCCTCGGAGCCACGGGCCGGCCCAGCCAGCCCCAACTCCTCCAACTTGTTCAGCGCCTGCTGCACCTCGTCCTCGCTCAGATCCATCAACGGCTCGCGGTTCGAGCGCTGGTTGCAGGCATTCTTCAGCGCGTTGAGCGATAGCGGGTAATATTCCGGCGTCATCGCCTCTTTTTCCATCAGCGAGCCCAGCACCCGCGCTTCGGCGGCATTCAAAACAATCTCTTCAGCAGGCATATTGATCCTCGGTTTGGCGGCTGCATCAGCGGCGATCCGCCCTTAGCCCCCCAACGCTGCGGCAAGGCTGCAAAATCCTCGAAAAATCTTCGCTTTGGGCAAAATTTACGGGCTGGAACCTGTATGGGGCTCTTGGTTTGACAATCTCCTGGCCCAGAAAACCGGGGCTCCTCAAACCAAAGTAGCATCTCGGGCACGGCTATTTGAATTTCCCTCGTCTCTTTTTGTCGGTCTCTGCGATACTTAACTTTATGCCAATCGAAGACCTGCAAAGTGCTGCTCAGAAGATCGCCGGTTTTCTCAACACGCTGAACAAGCTGGGCGGAATGCGTCTGAAGTACCGCATCGCGGCCGGCAACGGCGCGAATGACCCGGAAGGCGCGGATTCTCACCAACTTTCCGTTGAGCTCTCCGGCCCGGATACCCCTCTGCTCATCCAACACAATGGCGAGTTGCTGCGCTCTCTGGAAACCCTGGGCGCGCAGATCCTCCGCCTGGACCACCACGAATACAACCTCATCAGCTTCGACGCCGGCAACTTCAAGGCCCTGCGCGCCCAGGAGCTGAAGCTGGCCGCCGAAGCCGCCGCCGAAAAGGTCCGCCAGACAGGGATGCCCTATAGCTTCCCGCCCATGAACAGCCGCGAACGCCGCCTGTTGCATATGGCCTGCCGCGGGCTGGCCGGCGTCGAAACTGCCAGCGTTGGCGAGGGACAGAACCGCTTCCTGGTCATCTATCCCGAGGGCAAAACCGATCTGCCCGTCAAGCCGCAGACCCGCCCCCACGGCTTCGGCCGGCGGTAAAATCAACTCTCATCGTCCATCGGCAACGGAGCCAGACCGCGGCTGACTTGCGCTACGCGCACAACGCGAGCGGCTCCGTTGTGGATGCGGATTAGAATCGCCGGCGACGTGGGGCGAAGTTCCCCCGTGCGCCCCGCACCCGGCTATGCCACAATACCCCTCAATGAGAAAGCCGGCGAAAACCCTCCTCGCAATCCTTCTGCTTGCTGCCACCATTCTGCCCCTGCACGCGCAAAAACGCCTCATTGTTGTCGATGAAGATGCGAGCGGCCCCGGCGGCACGAACCAGATGGCCATTCTCGCGCTACTTCAGGCGCCCCAGGTCCAGGTTCTCGGCATCACCATCGTCACCGGCGACGGTTGGCGCGACGAAAATACGCGGCACACTCTGCGTATGCTGGAGCTAACCGGCCACGCCGATGTTCCCGTCGCCCGCGGTGCCGTCTTTCCACTCGTCCGCACGCAAGAGGAGACCCGGCTCGACGCCGCTCTTGACGGCAAATCTGCCTGGCTGGGCGCCTGGGGCCGCGATTCATCCTTTTCGCCTCAAGCCGCGGCCGCTATCCACGGCCCTTACGAGGTTCCGCCATTGCCCGAGGGCCAACCCACCCTCAAGCCCATCGACGAGGATGCCGCACACTTTCTCATTCGCATGGTCCACGCCCACCCGCACCAGGTCACCATTTATGCCGGGGGGCCGCTGACCAACATCGCCCTGGCCATCGCGCTCGACCCCGAGTTTGCCTCGCTCGCCCAAGGACTGGCCGTCATGGGCGGCAGCCTCAATCCCGTGACCACCAACCCCGAGTTTGCCTACAATCCCCGCCACGAATTCAACTTCTGGTTCGATCCCGAAGCCGCACACATCGCACTGCGCGCCGCCTGGCCGCGCATCGATTTGACTCCGATCGATATCACCGTCAAAGCCCCCTTCACGCAAGCCATGCTCGACGAGATCGCGAAGTCGCCGGCTCCCTCGGCCCGCTACATCGCCGCCTGGAGCCAGAACCGCACGGATATGTGGGACGAGCTCACAGCCTGCGCCTGGATCGATCCCGCGATCATCACCAAAGAAGTTTCTGTCTATGTGGATGTCGATTTGAGCCACGGCCCCAGCTACGGCAACACCCTTGCCTGGCCAGAGCCACTCAAGCCCGCCACAGGCGTCCGCCTCGCCCACGCCCAGCTCGACCTCGACACCGCGCGCTTTCAAAAGCTCTTCATTGGTCTGATGACGAGCACGGCTGAACCGGCTTCGAAATAAACCTCGATCCAACAAAACGGCCGCCTGCGAGCGCGGACGGCCTAAGCTGGTACTCCAACACCGCAGTCCGTGGAACCGCGGCCAAGCAAAACCTTAGTTCGAATCCTCTTCCTGCGCCCGGTGCTCATACTTGTTGATTGTTTCGTTGAGCTGATCGGGATCGACGGATACCTCGACGACATCCATCTCGTGCTTGTCCAGGTCGACGATGAACAGTCCCAGCAGCTTGTCTTCAGGCCTCGCGAAGATCAACGTCTGCTCCGCGCCTTTGCGGCTGGTCTCACGAATGATCCGTCCCCAACCCTGGCCTAGTTTCTCTTCGACGATCTGGTTCAACTCGGCTCCGTCGACCGGCCCGGGAAACTGCTCAAACTCGGCCACGCGCACGCCGCTCACACCGCCGTGCGTTGTACTGTTGGCCACCAGGCTTGCCAACCCCATCAGCGGAATACGCGTTGCGTGCGCGTGATAGTGGTCCTCGATTGCGTCGACCACTCCGTCGAAACCACCCGCGCCGCCGGCAGCCATCGCTGCCCACGGAATCACAATCGCTACACACAAAAGCACCCCTGCTAAGGGAATCCAAAAATGACGGTTCATTGGTCGCCGCCTTTCTTTGTCTGGTCGTCAGACTTGTCTTTACTATGCGATCCGTGCCTCATATTTCCCATCGGTCCCAATGGACCCATCGGTCCAAGCGGCCCCATGGGCCCCAGCGCACCGCCCAATCCGCCCAGTCCCCGCAGCATTCCCAGTTGATCCATTCGAATCGGCCCAAGAATCAGCACGATCGTCAGCTCCTTGGGCTCGGCGGTCAAAATAAACAAGCCCCGAGTTTCGCCGTTCACCTGCTTCACCAACACGTCGGTGGTCTCAGCGCCCTTGCGCTCGGTAGTGCGTACAATCGGCGACCACTCCGGCGCAGCGAAGGCCTGCCGTAGCTTGGCAATATCTTCGGCCGAGTACTCGCCCGCTTTGTCGAACTCGTACTCGCGTACGTAGATTCCCTCCAGCCCCTCGATCAATTGCTTCACGGCAGCATCATCTTTCCCCTTGCCGTTCATGACCTTGGCGGCGAAGCCAAGCATGTTCTTGTCCAGTGTCACTTCGGTCACGTCCGAAGCCCGCGCCGCCAGCTCCTTTTCGACCGGCGCCGGCAGTGGCAACCCACTCTGCCCCCACGCCGCCGCTGCTGCCAACAAGGTTCCCATCGCCATACACATCGCCCGCTTCATCATTTCCGTCTCCTCTTCTTATTGCGATTCACGATTCCTCTCCTGCAGTTGCGCATTCATCACGTCGAGCGCGTGGTTGGTGATGCGCAGCGCCGTAAGCACCTGCTGACGCGCCGCCTCGCCCTTGCGCCGCTCCTCGGCGTTGCGCCAAATCCACGTCCCACCAGCCATGGCTACCAGCAACACCGAGGCAGCCAGTTTTTGCCACCACGCCGCACGAGCATGCCGCCGCTGCTCGTGCTCCAGCCGCTGCCGCTGCAGAATCTTGCTCTTCAGCCCCGGCGGTGCAGGATGCCTCTCCAGCTCCGCTTTTAGCTCAAGTTCAAACTCGTTAAACTCCACGGACATACTCCTTCAATTGCGCCTCTGCTTTGGCTCGCAGCAGCTTCAACCCCCGCTGCAAGTTGCTTTTGACCGTCGCCAGTGGCGCATCCAGCGCGGCGGCAATCTCTTCCGGCGTCAGATCCTCCTGGTAGCGCAAAACCAGAACCGCCCGCTGCGCCTCGGACAAAGTGGCCAGCAACCGCTCCAGCCGCGCTCCCAGTGGCGAAATACGTTCCTCGGGCTGCGCGCCGTGCCCTTCCTCGATCTCTACCCACAGATGCGCGCAACGCGCCCGCCGCCGCCGCAAAGCGTCCGCAGAGCGGCTCATGGCTACTCGCCGCAACCAGTGGGTTGCGTGCTCCGGCGACTCGATCCTGCGCAAGTTCCGGTCCAGCTCTAGAAACACATCCTGCGCAATTTCTTCTGCCAGCATGTGGTCACCGCTCATGCGCAGTGCTAGCGAGAAGACCATCGTCTGGTGCTCGTCTACGAGTTGTTCGAAATCGGGTTGCCAATTGCCGACCATCACACGCTTCTACCTTCTTATCCGCAAATTCCGTCGCCGCAGGATGCAAGAAATACGCATTCCACAGCGAAAAGTTCGCATTTCATCGGATGGGAAGAGAAAAAAGTAGGAAATATGGAAAGACGCGGCTCGGAAGCAGCTTGCTAGTCACGTTTGCGGCGCTGATGGGTGGAGGGGATATTCATATCTTCGCGGTATTTGGCGACGGTGCGGCGGGTGAGTTGGATGCCTTGCGCCTGCAGCATCGAGGCCAACTGGTCGTCGGTAAGCGGCTTGCGCGGGTCTTCTTCCTCGATCAGCTTGCGCACCTTACGCTTGAGCACCACCAGCGGCGTATCTGCGCCCTCGGGGCCATTGGAGCCCTCGGAAAAGAAGAAGCGCAGCTCCAGCACGCCCTGCGGCGTGTGCGCGTATTTGTTGGCCACGGCGCGGCTGATGGTGGAGGGATGCACGCCGATCTCTTCGGCGACCTCCTTGATCATCATGGGCCGCAACGCCTCGACGCCTTTATCTAGAAACTCCTGCTGGCGGCGGACGATCACCTCGCAGGTTCTGAGGATGGTGCTCTTGCGCTGGGCGATGTTGCGCATCAGTTGCAGCGCCGAGCGGAAGCGCTCCTTAACGTACTCTTTGACTTCCTTTTCGGTGTCGGAGGCGACCAGCATGCGGCGGTAGCGCTGGCTCAAGCGCAGGCTGGGCAGGTCGTCCTCGTTCATGCTGACAACCCACTCGGCGCCGCGCTTGACGAAGTAGACATCGGGCTCGATGAGCCGGGTCTGCTCGCGGTTGTACATGCGCCCCGGGCGAGGGTCGAGGGTGCGGATGAATTCCACCGCTGCGCCTGCCTCCTCGGGCTTGACCTGGAGGGAGCGGGCCAGATCCTTTATGTCACGCTTTTGCAGCAGATGCAAGTAACGGTCCACAATCAGCACGGCCACTTCCATGGCGCGGCGCCGCTCTTCCAGCTTGGCCTCTACCTCGGCGTGCAGGCCGCGATGGGGACTCTCTTCGGCCGTTTCTTCGGCTTTAAAGGGCAGCCGGCCATACAAATGGTCAAATTCTTGCTGCTGGGCGGCGATTTGAATGAGTAAAGACTCACGAAGATCGCGCGCGCCGATCCCGGCCGGGTCAAGATGCTGGACCAGATCGATGGCGCGGCGCAACAGATCGAGAACCTGGCCGGGGGCCGTGCCGTGAGCCGCGCCGTCACCGTTCTGGCTTTGCGGAATCGCCGCATAGGCCGTGGCCAATTCGTCCTCGCTGGCCGCCAGATAGCCATCGCCGTCAAGATTGCCGATGACGTATTCCACGGTCGCGCGCAGCTTGGCCTCCAGATTCAGAGATCCCAGTTGCCACGCCAGATGATCGGAAAGAGTTGTTGGCTGAGAGAGGAAGTTTTCGAATGAGGGCTTTTCGCTTTCTTCGTACTCTGGCAGTGTGCGATAGCCCGGGTCGAGATACTCCTGGAAGTAGGAGCCAAAATCGATTTCGTTGAAGACATCCTTGGGCGGCGCAACGGTTTCTTCGGCGCCTCGTTCAAGACGCTCTTCGCGGCTGGCAAGTTGGTCCAGCATGGGGACCGATTCGTCGATCTCTTCAAGGACGGGATTCTCGACCATCTCGGCATCGATCATCTCCTTGAGCTCAAGCTTGTTCAGGGCAAGAACGCTCACCATCTGCATCAGGCCCGGCGTGAGGACCTGGCGTTGCGCGACTTTCAAATTGAGTTTGGGTTGCAGCAGCGCCATAGGTATGTTCTTTTCCCGTTTTGACTCAATGCGAGTGTAACCGCGAGAGGAAAATCCTCGAGTAGAAAATCTCTCCTGACAAATTGAGCTTCCCGGATTGGGCGTGAACCCAATCCGGAATCCCTGGTTGCAATGTATCTCTTTTTGGCCCCCTTGCGCTATGACGGAAGCCACAGACGGGAACCGCAACGACTCCATTTTTAATTGTCTTACAGCGCCTACCCAAGTGAAAATCCCTCGCCCAGGTAGATGCGGCGCACTTCAACGTCGCTGCCCAGATCGCGCGGCGTTCCGGAGCGAAAGATCTGCCCTTCGGAGATGATATAGGCCCGGTCGGTAACGCTGAGCGTTTCGCGGACGTTGTGGTCGGTGATCAGGATGCCGATGCCGCTGGCCTTGAGATCGAAGATGATCTTCTGCAGCTCGGCGACGGCAATCGGATCAATGCCGCTGAACGGCTCGTCGAGCAGAATGAAGTTGGGCTGGATGCACAACGAACGGGCAATCTCGACGCGGCGGCGCTCGCCGCCTGAAAGCGCGTAGCCGCGCGTGGTGCGGATGTGGCCGAGGTTCAGCTTGTGAATCAGCCTTTCGGTCCGCGTGCGCCGCTCGCGGTGGCCCAGCGGCTGGGCTTCGAGCACGGCCATGATGTTTTCTTCCACGGTGAGCTTGCGGAAGACCGACGGCTCCTGGGGCAGATAACTGATGCCGAAGTTGCGCGCGCGCAGATACATGGGCAGCCGCGTAATCTCGGTATCGTCGACGCGCACGCTGCCGGTTTCCGGCGTCACCAGCCCGACGATCATGTAGAAACTGGTCGTTTTGCCCGCGCCGTTTGGTCCCAGCAAGCCGACAACTTCGCCGCGCGAGATCGTCAGGTTGACGCCTCGGACGACCTGACGGCCTTTGTAGGTTTTACCGATCCCCTCGGCGATCAATGTCTCCATGTAAATTCCAACTCGTTTCCGCCGTTACTTTCCCTGCTTCGCAGGGACGGTTGTTTCCGTACGCGCGCGGCGGCCGCCGCCTTCGATACTGACGCTATCATCGCGGCTATGGAAAATCAAAGTCTCACCGGTCACGCTCCCGCGGACAGGATCGGTCATTTTGGGCGGAACGGCGGCGGTTCCCGTCAGCACATAGTCACCGGTCGCGCCCGAGTACACAAGTTGCTCGCCGGTGCCGCGCCGGCCCTGTGAGTTCAGCAGCACGTGCCCCGAGGCAGTCAAGCGGTCTACCTGCGACTCGGCGGAAGAGTTGGCTGTGCGGCTGCCTGCCGGAAGCAGATGCAACTCGACGGTGTCGGACGAGGACGTAGAGACGCCCGATTCGGCGATCACCTGGCTAAATTGGCTGCCATGCATGATCGCCCGGTTCTCTTCGCCGGAGTACCACAGGTCACCACCGCGGGCGCGGATCACCGAAGGCGTTGATGATTTCGCTGCCGGATGAGCAGCGCCGCCCGCCGTTTCACCGGCGTTGAGCAGCACCACCCGGACCGGCTCCGCGGCATCGGCCGAGCGCGCCAACAGGGTCTGCTGCTTTTGGTTGAGCACAATGGTGGGCGCGGCAACAGAGTTGGTTTGCTGCCACAGCCGCGCATGGCCGCGGAAGGTGGCCTCGTTGGTAGCCTGGTTCAATTGGGCTTCGGCGGCTATTACGTGCGTTGGGCCATTGCCGCCCAGCGCGACCGCATTTTTGCCCGGCACTGCCGGTTTCGGCTTGCCCGCAGCATCGGCGTTGCTCCAGGTTGCTTTCACGTTGCCATGCGCCAGCGCGTCGCCAGATTGGCGCGAGACATCAACTTTGTCGGCCGTCAGTTCCAGGCCTCCGTTGGTCATGCGCGGATTGATCGTCAGATGCAGCCATTCACCGCCGCTCTCGTAAACGGCTTTGCCGGCCGTAGCATGCATGGGTTGCTGCGGCTGCGCGCCGGGCTTGGGCGGCGCCGGCTGCTCAAAGAGCGCCACGTGGCCGTCCAGCTCGGCCCATTCCACGTCGGAGCCGGTGGCACTGTGATTGGTTTTTTCCGCCGCCTGAGCCGCGAATCGCGCCTCGATCCGTTCGCCGCTCGCGGTCTGGTGAACACCCGCCGTGGTGGTCTGATCGATTCCGGCATGGCCTGTGCCGGTCAGCGTGCGCAGCACCGATTCCGGCCCGAAGACGCCTGTAGCCTCGTCGGCGGTCATCTTCGCGGTGGCCGGGGGCTCGTTGCCGCGGCGAGTGAGGCTGGCAACCGTCACACCGCCGGTGCCGTGCACCGTCTCCAGCTCAATCTGTCCTTTACCGGTATCGCGAAAGTCCACATCGGCGGCCGAGGAATGCCAGGAGCGGGTGGTGTGCAGCGCGGCAAGCTTTTCTTCGCTGTTGAAGATCACATCGTGCTCGAGATGCGCGCGGCGCAATAATCCCTGAGCGGTAAATTCGAGATCGGCCGAAAGCGCGGTTCCATGCTCGGTGCGGTCGCCCGAGGCCGCGTCCATGCTCACGCCGCCGTTGAGATGTCCGTGGCTGGGCTGGCTGTGGCTGTCGAAGTCCATCGTACCGGTGGGCGCTGCCAGATGGCCGCCGGCCGCCGTATCGAGAGCAAAACCGCCCGAAGCATCCAGATGCTGGGCCGAGCCATCGGCGCGGAAAAGAATCTTGGCCTGCGCCGCATGGGCCGTGCCGTTGCGGAACCCGGCCGTTGCCGTGCGCAGCCAGCAGGTCTGCTTGTTGCGGTCGAACTCGGCATGTTGCGCGTGCAGCGTCACCGGATCGGCGCCGCGCTGGGTGTGCAGCTCAACGGCGCTTTCCAATGTCAGATAGCCGTTCTGCGAGTCGTATGTGGCGCCCATAGCGCTGCCCGAACCCTGCGCCATGGCGAAGTCCACGCGTTGCCCGGTGGTTACGATACCGGTCGCCCGGTCAAAGGTGACGCCGCTGGTTTTGACTTGAATCTGTCCCGAGCCGCCCTCGGTGGCCACTGCGGCCAAGTGCGCCACATCGTTGGGATCAACCTTGGCGGGCAGCGCCGAGGGCCGCGTCAGTTGCATCGAGACCGGCCCTTGCGCTACCGCGATGCCGGTCTTTTGATCGAATTCGAAGACGTCGCCGACAATGCGGTCCATGCGGCTTCCATCGGAGCCGTACAGCTCGATCTGCACATCGTGCAGCTCGACATGCTCGTTCTTTAGCTGAATCTCTTTGGAGGCGTGAATCTTGTATTGCGAGTGCGCGCCGAAGGCGTGAACGAAGGTGTAGCCGTTGGCCTCCTGCTGGATGTTGTGGGGTAGCGGCAGCGGAATATCCCGGCGGACAAAGATATTTTTCAGCTTGGCCGTGGTCAGCGCTACCACCAATGCCAGCAGCAGCAGCCCCGCTGCTACCAGCACCAACGTCCGGATTCGCTCGATCGTAAAACGCACGGTTCAGTTCCTCGTCCCCAGCCGCTCGGCGAGCCGTTCGGCAAGACTTTCGCCCAACTCGCTCCACAGCAACCGCGCCGTGGCGCCCGAAGCCTTCTCGACGGCGTTGGCCAAAGCAATCAACTGGCGGATATTCTCTTCGACGTGCCGGCTGCCGATCTGGTCAAGATCTGCCTCTTCGGCAAGAAACGGTCCGTCGGCGCCGAAATCGATGCGAATATGCCCGTCCTGCTCGTAAGCGCCCTCGGCAAACACCGCCCCGTAGCCGATCACCCGCACCAGCCGCGCCGCGCGCGCCCAGCGAGGATCGAGTCCGCCCACCGGCGCCTCCAGCTCCCAAAGATTCCAGCCAATTTGAAATTCGTAGGCGTAGTCCTCGTGCAGCAACTCGAGCGCCTCTTCCGCGGCCTGGCGGGGGTCTGCGCCGCGTATCGGGCTTTGCTCCTGGCCTGGGTTCTGGCCTGGATTCGGGCCGGGTTCGGCCGTGAACTCCATCCGCCCCCATACCCGCTCGAAGACCGGCGACTGGCTCCAGTCCACCGGCCAGACCGTAGCCGAGTAAACGCGCGCATCGCCGCCATGCGCGGCAAATGCGCCCAGCACTTGGGCGAGCTTCTCCGGCAGCGCCTCCAGGCGCAGATTCGGGTACCAGAGGCTTAAATAGAGCGTGTCAGACATCTCTAACAGTGTAGACGGCGAGAGGCAGTATTGGTACGAACTGTAGTCCCGTCTAGGCCAGCACCGGTGTCCACAGAAGGTGTTGCGCTCGACTCGGTTCTAGCACCAGTCGCAAACCGAAGCGTTGTAGCGCCGGTTTCCAAACCGGCTGTGGCGTGGGTCTCCAGACCCACGCTACTGTACTTTCAAATAGCTGAGTGCTCAAAGAAATAGCGCGGATTTGGAAATCCGCGCTACAGCCGCTCCGGAGAGCGGCGCTACTTCTCAAGTTACGCTCGCGGTTACAAAGCCCGTTATCCCGTCACAATCTCCGAAAAATCCGCGATTCCCGAAAAGCTGCTCAGAACAGAATCGATCAGCCCCAGATGCGCGCCGCGAAGCTTTTCGTCCGGATCGAGCACCATCACCTTATCGAAGAAGGCATCGACCGCAGGCCGTAGCGTGGCAATCGCGGCCAGCGCCTCGGCGTAATTGCGTTGCTCGCGCAACGTGGCCACCTGGGGCGCAAGCGCCGTTGAAGCGGCAAGCAGTTGTTCGGCCTCGGCCGCAAGCTTTGCGCTCGTGGGCAAGCCTATCGCGAATCCCTTTTCCCCGGCCTGCTTCAAAATATTTTTGATGCGCTTGAAGGCCGCCGAAACCGCGGCGAAATCCTCCGAGCCGCGAACCTGGGTGAGCGCTTCGGCGCGGGCAATCGCGTCGCGCACGTCGTCGGCGCCCGCGGCTAGCGTGGCGTTCACCACGTCGTAGGCAAAGCCGCGCACGTCCTTCAAGTAGAAACTGAGTCGCTCAAAGAGGAAGGCTTCCACTTTGGCTTTGTTGTCGGCTTCCGCGCCGGATGCGGCCAGTACATCGGAAAGCGTGAAAGGCAAGGCCGATTCGGCAAGAATCTTTACGATCGAGTTGGCGGCGCGGCGCAGCGCGTAAGGATCTTTCGATCCAGAAGGAATCAAATTGATCCCGAACATTGCCACGATGGTCTGCATGCGGTCGGCGAGGCCAAGAACTTGTCCCTCGGCCGTCGGCGGAATCGCATCTTCCATCGAAGCCGGCGTGTACTGGCTGTAAATGGCTTGCGCGGTTGTATCGCCCAGGCCTTGCGCCTTTGCATAGAGCCCGCCAATCACGCCCTGCAGCTCTGTGAATTCCTTGACCAACTCAGTCGTGAGATCGGTCTTGGCCAGTTCGACGGCCTTGATGAGCGCGGCTTCGTCGAGCGCAACGCCGGCCGTTTTTAACTTCGCCGCCAGCACGCGCGCCACGCGCAGATTCTCTTCGGTCTTCCAGGCGTAGCTCCAGGCCTCGCCCTTCGGCGGACGGAAGAAGGTGACTTTCTTCAAGCTCTCGACACGCGCGGCGAGCGGCGTCTTCTGATCGACATCCCAGAAGAACCGCGCGTCTTTGAAGCGCGCCCGCAGTACCTTTTGGTTGCCGTAGCGGATGGTCGCGTAGCCCTCTTCATCCACCTGAATATTGAGCACCGCCAGAAAGTGCGGCGCCAGCTTGCCCGCCGCGTCCTCGACAGCGAAGTATTTCTGGTGGTCGCGCATCACCGTGACCAGCACTTCTTCGGGCAGCTCCAGATACTCGGGCTCAAAGTTGCCCAGCAGCACCGTGGGCCACTCGGTCAGGTGCACGACCGTCTCCAGCAGAGCATCGTCGGCGCGCCAACGCGCTCCGGGCACGGTTTTGGTGGCGGCGTCGAGGGCGGTGCGGATGATCTTGCGGCGCTCGGCAACCTCGACGACCACGCTGGCAGTCAGCATTTTGGTGGCGTAGTCGCGGGCCTGGGCCAGCACCACCGGCTTTTCGCCATGCAGAATGCGATGGCCGCGGCTGGCGTTGCCAGCGGCGATGCCGGCAATCTCGAGCGGCACAACCTCGGAGTCAAGTAGCGCCACTACCCAGCGGATGGGCCGCACAAAACGCTCCGGCTTGCCCTCGCGCCAGTACATATTCTTGGCCCAGTAAATCGAGAGCACTTCCTTGGGCAGTTCGGCGGCAAACAGCTCCGCCGCGGTGCGGCCCGGACGCTTCACCGTCGCACCGACATACTCACCCTTCAGCGTCTCCACTTTTTCCAGAGACTCCACCGCGACGCCCGCCTTTTTCGCAAAGGCTTGTGCCGCCGGCGTTGGCGCCCCGTCCTTGAAGGCGACCTTCCACGAGGGGCCGGTCAGCCGTTCCTCGGTGTCGGCCTGCTGTGTGAGAACGCCCTCGGCCAGCACCGCCAGACGGCGCGGCGTCGAGTAGGTGGTGACCTTGGCTCCCTCGGCGAGCAGCCGCTCGCGGGTCAGCAGATCGGTAACGCGGCGGCCGAGTTCTTCCTCCGCCTGGGCAATCATGCGGGCCGGAATCTCATCCATCCCGAGTTCAAATAAAAAGTCAGCCATTCTCTGTCTCGTTCGTAAGAGAGCTGTCAGCCATCAGCTTTCAGCTCTCAGCTATTTCCTGCGCTGCGTAAGACCACCAGCGCTGCGCGGATTTTTAATTTCGTGCGATCTCCGCTTGCCCCATTTGCTTGCATCTGTACTACCGGGCTGAAAGCTGAGAGCTGACAGCTACGCTATCGCCTGCTGTGCCGCGTAAATCTTCGCCACGCCTACGGCCAAATTGCGAATGCGGCCGATCAGGCCCACGCGCTCGGTGACGCTAATCGCTCCCCGCGCGTCGAGAATATTGAAGAGATTTGAGCACTTGAGCGCCAGCTCGTAGGTCGAGATCAGCGGGAAGCGCTGCTTCTCTTTGACCGCAGCCTTTTCATCGGCAAGTACAGAGTTCCCGCGGGCAATTAAAGCCTGCGCCTCGGCCTCGTAGCTGTTGAAGTGCTCCCAGAGCCGCGGCACATCGGCCTCTTCAAAGTTGTAGACCGAATATTGCAGCTCCTCGGCCAGCCGTACGTCGCCATAGGTGACCTCGGCGCCGGTCTCTGGATCGCGCGCCCAGACCACGTCGTAGACCGAATCCACATCCTGCATGAAGGCGGCCAGCCGCTCCAGCCCGTAGGTCAGCTCGGCGCAGATGGGGTCGAGATCGAGCCCGCCGCACTGCTGGAAGTAGGTGAACTGGGTGATCTCCATGCCGTCCATCATCACCTGCCAGCCCACGCCCCAGGCGCCCACCGTCGGGCCTTCCCAGTTGTCCTCTTCGAACTTGAGGTCGTGCTTGCTCAGGTCGATGCCGATGGCTTCGAGCGACTCCAGATACTGTTCCTGGACGTTGACCGGCGGCGGTTTGAGGATGAGCTGGAACTGCGTGTGGCGGAAGAGCCGGTTGGGGTTCTCGCCATAGCGGCCGTCGGCCGGCCGCCGCGAGGGCTGCGCGTAACCGACGCGGTAGGGCTTGGGCCCCTGCACGCGTAAAAACGTCTCCGGCGCCATGGTGCCGGCGCCGACCTCCACGTCAAAAGGCTGCTGCAAAATGCAGCCCCGCTCGGCCCAAAAGCTCTGCAAACGGAACAAAAGCTCCTGGAAGGTTAGCGACGTAGGCTTCACGGACGGCGATGATATTGTGGCTGGCACAGGCAAATCTCTCTCGGATGGAACTAAAGAACGATTTTAGCAGCCGGGGAATCGATCAAGAGAGCTGAGGTTTGTACCTTCTTGGCAAAGAGGCTACGATTGACGTACCGGGATGTGAGGACGACTCATGGGAGATTTGGATCGAATTACGCATAATCCTGCGGTCATGGGCGGCAAGGCGTGCATTCGCGGAATGCGCGTTACAGTTGGCGCTATCGTCAGCCAGATTGGCGCGGGCAAGTTGATCGACGATGTCCTTGCCGAGTATCCCTACTTGGAGCGGGAAGACGTGCTGCAGGCACTGCGCTATGCAGCCTGGCTCGCCGAAGAAAGGGAAATCATTCTGGCCTCGGCATGAAGGTGCTGATCGACATGAACCTTTCGCCGCTCTGGGCCGCAGGATTGGCCCGTGAGGAGTTTGAGGCGGTTCATTGGTCGGCCATAGGCGCAGCTCCCGCAGCCGATACTGCAATTATGGAGTACGCTGCTCGCAATGGCTTCGTCGTACTCACTCACGACCTGGACTTTTCAGCCATTCTTGCCGCGACGCGAAGCGCACGGCCCAGTGTCGTGCAGATTCGCGCTACCGATACAAGTTTCGAGATCATTGGAATCGCTGTCGTTTCCGCGTTGCGGCAATTCAAGAACGAACTTGCGGCTGGCGCTCTGATCACTGTCGATCCAAAGCGAGTCAGGGCAAGAGTTTTACCGCTGCTGCCATATCCTGATTAGTGGAAAATCCTATGCAATTTCTGCTTCTGGCTGATGAAACAAAACTTTTGTTTGAGGGACAAACGGAGGAAACATAACTTCTTCCATCCAATACCCGGTCGACAAACAACCGGGCAGATGATCGATCAAATTCTCAAAGCCCTGATCGTCTTCTGTGATTTCAATCCACTTTTTTTGATTTTGACTACCTATCAGGATTCTGATCTGATCAACGGTAAAACAGTCCTTTTTGAATGCAACTACATCTGTAATCTCCGTCCACAGAATTCGAACTGATCCCTCTTGCTCATCGGATTTCGAAATCTGACTGATTCCGTGCTCGTCATAGTGGATGGAATATTCCATTTGACTCCTTACTTTTTCAAATTACTTGCGAAAACTATATTCCTTTTACTCTGTAGATAAATATACGTGTCTGTGCGCTACAGCCAGCTCAGGCCTAACTGGAGCGCAGTTTCCGCGACACGGCGTGCTGCTGTTGGATTGTCGCGCTCGATCCATGCACAGATGTTTTCCAGATCTTCTGCCGCGGGAACGGACCAGCGAATCTCCATGGAGATCAGAGAAACCGGCGCAGCCGCGCGCCGACTTGCTCGTGGGTGAGCGTCTCACCGCTTTCGAGGGCGGACTCGCCACGCTGGACGGCCGCGATCAGGCGGTCTTCTTCCTGGAAGTAGCGTGAAACCACCTCGCGGACGACCTCATCGGGATTGAGGCTCCGCTGGGCTGCGCTTGCGGCAAGCCGGGCTTCCAAATCGGGCGTGAATTGCACTTCCATGCGATTAGTGTAGGGGCAAACCTGCATTCGGGCAACACGGTAGTCAGACTTCGTGGCCCACGTTAACGCATGGTTCATTCGAGCACCAGCAGGTTCTTCTGAAACTCGTCGCCGGCTAGGGCCTCAATGTGCCGGTCGAGAGTGACAAGAACGGAGTCGCTGGCGATGGCCAAGCCCAGCAGCAGAGCGTCCGTAACTTGCCGGTGGCCGTGCAGCCGATGGGCAAAGGGGGCGACCAGTTCCTGCCAGGGGCGGTCAGTGGGCAGGTACGTGCAGTTGGGAAACTCTTCAAACTGCCGCAACAACGCCATGGCATCGTTCACATTGCGATTCCCCAGCAACGGCGAGGCGGCGAGCCGGACGAATTCCGACTCGGTTGTCGAGCAGAGTTGAAACCTGGCCTTGCCGATGTGCGCGAACCAGTTGGAGGCGAGGCCATAGCTAACATGCTCGCGGTCACTCAGGGCGAGAAGAACGTTGACGTCGAGCAGGTAGTAAAGCTCAGTCAAGATCGTCTTCCTCTACCTGCCGGACCATCTCGGTGGTGATGCGGCGGCCGGAGAGCGGAAAAACCGGGAATCCAGATGGAGAAAGCTCAAACTTTTTCTCTCCACTCTCACGAGCCTCGTTGCGTTGGTTCTTGCGGATCAACTCGGAGATGGCCTCGCCCAGCGTAAGTCCGTTGGCGTAGGCGTAGAGATCGGCAAACTCACGGGCGTCGTCGGCGAGATTAACGTTGGTGCGCATACCCTAAGTATGCACCGATTCAGAAATAAGTGCACGAATGCAATATTGGCACGTATTTTTGAATGAGCGCCTAATGAATATATCTCTCATAAAATGATAATTTTACAGGTAGACGCCCCTGCCGCTACAGCCGGTTCAGCGCCTCGGCCGAGCGCAGTTTCCGCTCCAAATGCCGTTCAAGGGACTGGAGGGTGAATCGCCTTAGGTCTTGTCCGCGGCGGCGGGGCCAGGGTTCGGCGGCAAAGGCCGAGGCCGGAGCGCGGAGCATCCGTTGCGCCAGTTGCCAGGAGTCGGCGGACAGAGGCGTGGCCGTGCCGTTGCGGTGCAGCGGGCAAAAAAGTCCGTCGGCGTAGCTCGAATAAAAGACCTCTGCCACGCGCAGTGCTTCGCCGCAAACCATGCAGCGCGAAAGATCGGGCAACAGGCCCATCAGCCGCGTCATCCACAACGAAAAATAAGTAAGCGGCATCCAGGGCTGAACCGTTTCCGAGACGGCGGCCGAGGTGTGTTCGAGGACCGAAACCAGCAGGCGGTAAACAGCATCTTGAGGATCACGCTCGGGCAGCGACTCGTCAATCACTTCGGCGTAGAAGCTCAAGACCGCCAGCCGGACCGGATCGACGGGTGAGGCCAGCGGCGAGCGCAGGATCTCCAGTTGATCGAGCCGGACCAGTTCCTGACGGGGCCGCTCGGCAAACCAAGCCCGGGCCAGGGTCATCGGTTCCAAGGCGCCGCCAAAGCGCTTGCGGCTCTTCAACGCCGACTTGGCAATGCCGTGCATCCGGCCAAAATCGCGCGTGAAAAAGCTGACGACCAGATCGGCCTCGCGGACCGGCCAGGTGCGCAGAACCACGGCTTCGGAGGTGTGGACCACCATGGGGCTATTATCTTCGCTCGGCGGCCGGAAAAGCGTAGCGAAGTATTCGGCCGACCAGTGAGGGAATTTCTGCAGTCCAGTACAGCGATTCCGCACGACGCGGGCTGATTTGCCAATTGTTTGATTGCGGCCTCGGCGCGAGCCGCCGGCTGCGGCAAAGTGGTGACCTTCGATCGAGTAGCCGCTCGGGACGCGGGGATGGAACTGCTCGAATAGGCTGCGGCGCGCGATTGTTGCAGCAGATCAGAGGGGGAACAAACCGTGCAAAGGCAAACGCGCGCCCTGCAGCAGGCAAGACGCGCGTAGGTAAGGAGCAGGGTTTTCAGCCGCGCCGCGAAGGCTTACTGGCCGAAGTGTTTGGCTGCCTTATCGGCAAAGTGGGCCCACTTCTCGGGCAGATCGTCTTGGGAGAAGATGGCCGAAACGGGGCAGACTGGGACGCAGGCGCCGCAGTCGATGCACTCGGTGGGGTTGATGAACAGTTGATCGGCCTCCGCGTGGCCGTCTTCGTCTTTTTTGGGGTGAATGCAATCGACAGGACAGGCGTCTACACAGGCGGTGTCCTTGGTGCCGATACAGGGTTCTGCAATGACGTATGCCATCTTTCGAATCTCCGGGGAATGTTGGCGGACCGGTAGTGCGCCAGCCCGCTTTTCGCCATACGTGGGTGATAGTAGCACAAGGCGGCCCGGATGGAAACGAGGATAGTGGCAATGTGCAAACGCGACAGGTGAGTACTAGCGGGTGCGCTCCGTGCGTTGGCGGGCAAACTCTTCGGGCGAGGGAATCGCGGCCAGATTGCGGCCGGCGAAAAGATCGCCAAACATCGCGGTGAGTTCGTCATGGATCAGCCCGTTGGTGGCCAGAATCTCGTGGCTGTCGAGCCGGAAGGGCGATCCGGTAAAGCCGGTAACACGGCCACCAGCCTCTTCCACCAACAACACGCCGGCAGAGGTGTCCCAGGGGTTGAGGTTGAACTCCCAGAAGGCTTCGAGCCGTCCGCTGGCCACGCTGGCCAAGTCGAGCGCGGCTGAGCCGGCGCGGCGTACCCCATGCGAACGCAGCGTGAACTCGTGATAGAAGTGGATGTTCGGATTGGCATGGCGCTTGCGGCTGGGAAAGCCGGTGGCCAATAGCGCCTCGGCGATGACCGGCGTGCGCGAAACATGAATCGGCTTGCCATTCAGCCATGCGCCCTTGCCGCGCTCGGCGGCAAAGAGCTCGTCGCGCAGCGGATCGTAGATAATGGCCGCGGCCATTTGGCCGTCGTCTTCCGGCCTGGTGCCGGCGGGGCGATGCTCCATGCCCATCGAAACGCAGAAATGCGGCAGGCCGTGGGCGAAGTTCGTCGTGCCATCCAGAGGATCGACGTACCAGCGGTACTCGCTCTCGAGGCGCTCGCGCGTGCCCTCTTCGCCATAGATGCCATGCGAGGGAAAAACCTCAGCGAGCCGCGTGCGGATCAGCTTTTCGCTGGTGCGGTCGGCGATGGTGACCAGATCGACGTCGCCCTTGTACTCGGTTTCAACGCCCTGCGCGTAAAACTCGCGCAGCTTGGCGCCCGCCTCGCGGGCGATCTCTGCTGCTGGGGAAACAAAAACAAATTCAGGCCCGATTGCCGGCTCCGCTTTACCGCTCAAGACTGTGCCTCGCTTTCGCCGGCAGGTTGGATGACCTCGTAGCTCGGCGCGCGGCGCCGGCCTGCCTCGCTGATGGTGCGTATCTGGTGCTTGTAGATAAAAAGATTGGGCTTGTTCTCGCGCGTCAGCCGCAACATGGAATCGTCAAAGTACTCGATCCAGCCGCGCACTGTCTCGCCGTCGCGCAACTTGACGTTAACCACGACCTGCCGCTCGGAGAGTGAACGCAGGTAGAGCCCTTCCTGGCCGGTTTCACCCGGTGGCGGAGTCTTGGTTCGGCGGCGGTTCGAGAGCGGGGAAGGCATATCCCCATTGTAAATGCTGTGAAGTTGCGTGGGAAACGAGAGGAAAGTGAAGAAGTGAAAGAGTGAAGAAGTGAATAGAGATCAGCGACTATTGAACGGCACATCGGCATAGTAGCCGGTCTTGTGGCGGACATTGAACTGGCCGTCGGCGGCGCGGGGCACGGTAACGGTGAGCCGGTGGAAGTCGGTTCCCGGCATTTGATGGCGCGGATAATAACCGATCAGGTATTGGGTGCGCAGATCGTCGCTGACCTTGGCGAAGGCTTTGTCGAGTCCCCCCTCGGAGACGTAGAAGTGCTTGCCGCCAGTCTCCTCGGAAAGAGCGATGAGGGCGTGTTCGCCGCCCAGATCGCGGCCAGCGCTGGCTTCAATCGGCACATCGATCAGCGAATAAATCATCACTTCGTTGCGCAGGGCCGCTTCCAGGGCGTCGTCGTAGGTGGAGCTTTTGGCGGTATCGTCGCCGTCGGAGATGAGGATAAGAACCTTGCGGCCTTGCTTGGGGCCCAGATGTTTGGCGCCGTAACAGATGGCATCGTAGAGCGCAGTGGCCCAATCGCCACGCAACTCGCCCAGGCCGCGGTCAATGACGGCTAGTTTATTGGTGAAGGGCACCAGTTCGCGCACGTGGGTGGCAAATTGGAGAACGCTCATTTGATCTTGCGGGCGCATCAGCACGTGGGCAAAGTGGCGGGCCGCGGCCGCCTCTTCGCTCATGTCTTTGCGCACGCTGCCCGAGGTATCGATGGCCAGGGTCAGGTTGAGCGGCTGCTCGGACTGCCGCTCGAAGACGGCGATCTGCTGCGCGCGGCCATCCTCGAAGACGGCAAAATCGTCGCGCGCGAGGCCGCCGGCAAAGGCGCCATTTTTGTCTGTAACGTTGACGAAGAGGCTCACCAGCTTCACATCGACGTGAAAAGTGGTCTCTTGCGCGGCCGCCACCGGCAGCGCAAGGCCCAGCAACGCAGCCAGGCCAACCTTCAATCTTCCCCATGGAATCCCGCGCATACGCATCGCTCAAATCAAAATCATGACACAAGGTTAGACGTAAATGAGAGGGAAAGATGCGCCGGCGCGGAAAACTCAGGCTGCAGAGCCATTTTTTTCCTCGACCAGCTTATAGAGAAAACCGGTGGGCGTGCCCCACATGTCCCAGGCGCGGTCCTCGTAATAAATACTGAATTCGATGCCGGAGAGATCGAAATCAAAAAGCGGCACGCGGTCGAAAGACAGGTCGGCATGCAGCGAATACTCGTCGCCGCCGCAATCGATCATCAGAGTCTCGCTAGTTGAAAGCCGTTCGGGGTGGGTAATCAGCATGCAGACAACAGCAAAAGCGCCCAGGGCAAACTCGTGGCTGGCCAGCCGTGCTCGCGTGCGCCGGGCCGAGGAGCCTCGGTGCAACATGCCGAACTGCGCGGCAACAACAAAGATGTCGTTGCCCTGTTGCTGATCGGCAAGAACGGTTTCGGCCAGCCGCGTACGTTCGCTCTGGCGCAGATATTTGTTACCGAGACGGCCGGCGATGCGGTGGGAGAGTTTGCGCTTGGTAGCCAAGGCGTTCATGGCGATTTCGACTGCTTCGTTGTAAGTGGGTGCAAGGGCCTGCCAACGGGGAATGGCAAACCAGCCCTCGGGCTCGTCAGGCAACGCCATGTGACCCAATTTTTCTTGGCAGCCACCGAGCGCGGGAAAGGCCTTGCGGAGCTCGCTCACCTGGGCCTCAATCGGCCGGACGTTATAGTTTTTCGGGTAGGTACGCTTGGAACCAATCTCTTCGTTCTTGAATTTATCGCTGACGGCGTGGCGAAGAACTATTTCCGCAACAGCCTGGGAGAATTCGGCGCGGATTTTAGGGCCGGACTCGATGGCCGCCTGGATACTCTGCCGGTCGAGCTGCCCGAGAGCCAGCTTGAAGCCGTGACTCAGAGCATCTTCGAGACAAAGCATCAGCAGAGAGTTCTGCTGCTCGGTGGTGTTGCCAGAAAGATGGAGCGGTACAAACTTTTTATTCTCTGCCATTGTCTTGTCTTTGGCGAATAGGGCGCTTGCGACGATTTTTCAGACCGGAGGGAAGGCTATGCCGCGTTACGGCATTCTCATCTCTGCCGGCTCTATGAATTATCGGTAAGAATGCGGTCTTCGCTAGTGGGAACAACGATCTGCGGAGTCAAATACGGCATGAGATTCCAGCAGCGAGAATTTTCCCGCCGGAATCATACGATCGAGGCTGCAGCCGGGAAAGTTGTATTCCGGGGGTCGCATTGCCACGGCAACTTGACCCCCAGTTTACCCAGACGCTCACGATCTTCCCGCGGGTTATACTACCGCGCCCGCGGAGAGGCTTGTAGAGACGGCCTGCAACTGCGGTCTGGTGGCCAGCAGCGGCAGAGCCACGGCCAGCACATCTTCGATGTGGTCGGCATAACGGACCGATACGCCCTCCATCATCTCCGGCGTCAGATCTTCCTCGACATTTTGCCGGTTTTCCGCCGGCAGAATGATGGTGTCGACTCCGGCGCGGCGCGCAGCCAGGAACTTCTCCTTTATGCCGCCGACCGGCAGCACATTGCCGCTCAAGGTAATCTCTCCGGTCATCGCCGTCAGCGGCCGGACGGGTGTATCGGTGAGCAGCGAGGCCAGAACCGTGGCCATCGTAACGCCCGCCGAGGGGCCATCCTTGGGAATGGCGCCGGCGGGAACGTGAATGTGCAGGTCGATATCTTTGGTAAAGTCTTCGTCCAGGCCCAGGCGGTTGGCGTTCGAGCGCACCCAGCTCAGCGCCGCCTGCATCGACTCCTGCATCACCTCGCCGATCTGGCCGGTCATGGTAAAGCCGCCCTTGCCCTTCATCTTGTTGGCCTCGATGAAGAGGATGTCGCCGCCAGCCGGAGTCCAGGCCAGGCCCACGGCCACGCCGGGCCGCTTGACGCGCTCGGCGGCCTCGGTATCGACGCGCACCTGAATGCCACCCAAAAACTCCTTGGTGTATTCGTGGGTAACAACAAGCTTGTCGGTCTTACCTTCGACCACGCGCCGGGCCTGCTTGCGGCAGACGGTGCCGATGGTCTGTTCCAGCTTGCGCACGCCCGCCTCGCGCGTGTAGTGGCGGATGATGTGGCGCACCGCGTCTTCGGGAAACTCGATTTGATCGCTGGTGATGCCGTTCTCCTTGATCTGACGGGGAATCAGATAACGGGTGGCGATGTGCAGCTTCTCTTCCTCGCTGTAGCCCTGCAAGGGAATGATCTCCATGCGGTCCTGCAAGGGAGCCGGCACGGTGTCGAGCATGTTGGCCGTGCAGATGAAGAGTACCTTCGACAGGTCGAAGGGCACATCGAGAAAGTTGTCGCGGAAGGTCGAGTTCTGCTGCGGGTCCAGGGTCTCAAGCAACGCCGAGGCTGGATCGCCGCGGAAATCGCGGCCCAGCTTATCGACTTCGTCGAGCATGATCACCGGATCGTTGGTCTCGGCGCGACGTACAGACTGGATGATCTGGCCGGGCAGAGCCCCGATATACGTCCGGCGATGGCCGCGGATCTCGGCCTCGTCGTGCATACCGCCCAGCGAGATGCGCTGGAATTTGCGATCCAGCGCGCGGGCGATGGATCGGCCCAGCGAGGTTTTGCCCACGCCCGGAGGCCCGACGAAGCACAGGATCGGCCCCTTCATGTCCGGCTTGAGTTCGAGCACGCTCAAATAATCCAGAATGCGCTCTTTCACCTTGCGCAACTCGTAGTGATCCTCGTCGAGAATCTCCTTGGCCTTAGCGATATTCACCTTGGTGCCCGAGCTCTTGGTCCAGGGCAGCACCGCCAGCCACTCGATGTAGTTGCGCGTGAGCGAGTAGTCGGCCGCCATGGGCGACATGCGTTGCAATCGCGAAAGCTCTTTGTTCGCCTCTTTCTTGACGTCGTCGGGCATGCCTGCGGCTTCGATCTTCTGGCGCAGTTCCTCGATGTCGCGCTGGCCCTCGTCCTGCTCGCCCAGTTCCTTCTGAATGGCCTTGAGCTGCTCGCGGAGGTAGTAGTCGCGTTGCGACTGCTGCACCTGATCCTGCACCTCGTTCTGGATCTTGGCGCGCAACTGCTGCACCTCGATCTCCTTGGCCAGCAGCTTGTTCAACTGCTCGATGCGGTCGGCGATGCCGGCCGTCTCCAGCAGATGCTGCTTGTCGTCGGTGGTCAGAAAGGGCAACGACGAAGCAACAAAATCCACCAGCCGGGCCGGGTCTTCAATGTTGGCGGCAATGGTGCGCAGCTCGTCAGAGAGCGTCGGCGATTCGGAAACGATCTGCTGGAACTGGCTGACGACATTGCGGACCATCGCCTCGAAGACCGGCGAAGGGGCGGGAATCTGGTCGGGCACGACCTCGACCTCGGCCACCATGAAGGGGTCGGATTGAATGAAGCGCACCAGCCGCACGCGGTTCACACCCTCGGTGAAGACAAACCGGCTTTGATTGGGCATGCGCACAATTTTGTGCACGGTGGCTAAGGTGCCCACGTTATGCAAGTCGGCAGGCTGCGGGGTATCCAGACGGGGGTCAATCTGCGCCGTCACGATAATCGAGCGCTCCTCACCCAGCGACTCGATCAGCTGGATCGAGCTCTCGCGGCCCACCGTTAGAGGCAGCACCGCGTGCGGAAATAGCACCGTGTCGCGAACCGGCAACACGGGAATTCTGCGGGTAGAAGTGGCGCCGATTTGCGTCGAATCCAGGGACGATTCAGGAATATGTTGCGACATTGAGTGTCCTCATATCAAACTATCTTCATTAGACGACTCAAGCGGTGAAAAGTTTCAAGAAAGGACATCTCCTGCGCCATCTCTCTGATTCTTTTGGTTTACTGGATAACTTAGCGCCCTGACTCCCTCTTCGGAGAGTGTTGGCGCTCGGTCCAGAGCACCTCAAAGAGAACGCAGGCGTAATGGCAAGTCGGCCCATCGCCGGGATTCCCGGTCATGGAGCCGGCCAAGCGCCGCCATTCGTGGGGAGTATCGGCGGAAACAGGGAAAAGGTGAGCCGGGAATAGGGGAAAGCGGCCGGGGCCGAGAAAGAAATTATTAAGCTATATAGAATGAGAGCGATACGGCTACCGCAGCGGGGCAGGCGGATGGGGCTGGCCGTCCTTTTGCGTATCATTTTCAATCGCTGTTTCGATGTGATTCCAGAGGTCGTCGGGGGGCTCGGCGCTAGAAAACAGATCGCGGGCGGCGGCCGCTATCGTCTCCAGATCGTGGAGCAGGGCCTGGCAGAGCGGGCAGTTTTTCACGTGGGGGTGAGCGGAGGCATCTTCGCCGGAGCCGATCAGATCGGCGAGTTGGGCCTGGAACTCGGCGCAGGTCATTTTACTGGGGTCGCTGGTCATTATTGCGCCTCCTGGCGGCTTTGCGTGCGCAGGGCATCCCGCAGCCTTAGGCGAGCCTTGTGCAATTGCGATTTGCTGTTGCCGATTGAGCAATTCAGCAAGGAAGCAATCTCATTATGCTCAAAACCCTCGACATCGTGAAGGATAAAGATGAGACGGTAGCCGGCCGGCAACTCGGCGACGGCGCGTTCCAGGGCCAGACGGTCGATGGCACCCGATAGTATCAGGTCGGGCGCGCCGAAGCTGCGTTTGGGCGCCTCGTCGGGAGCCGGCTCCATGGCCTCGTCGAGCGAGATCAGTTGCAGGCCTTTTTTACGCAGTTGCATCAGTACCACGTTGACGGCCATCCGGTGCAGCCAGGTGGAAAAGGCCGAGTCACCGCGGAAGGTAGCGATCTTGCGATGGAGCTGAAGAAAGACCTCCTGCGTCAAATCCTCAGCCTCGGCAGGGTTGCTGACCATGCGCAGGCAGAGCGAATAGATACGCCTTTTATGCAGGGAGTAGATCTGCGCGAAGGCCTGATGATCGCCACTCTGAGCGCGGGCCAGAATCTTTTCGCCAATCTGTTCGGAGGCGAGTAGGGACTTGGCGCCGCCGGCCGTGCGGGCCGTTGTGCTACCGGGCGCTTGTGGGGAGGACAAATCGGCCATTCGCTTCCTTCGGGAGAGTCTAGTTTCGCTGCTGCTTCCTTAATCGTTAGTATAAGTGGCAGAGGATAGGACGGCCGAAGCGAGGTCAAACGGCTAAGCCGGAACGCTATCCAGGCTCGGAACGAGCTGGGAAAGCCTGGGAACAGGAGAGAGTTCCCTGGAGCAAGATTTCATAATATGGTTCTGCTGATAAAGCCGGCTGCATGTCGCGGCGCCTCGAGCGCCGGACACTTTCTTCCCCAGGCGCAAGTTCAGCGGCAGAGTAACCGCTCGCATGCGGCGCGGTGCGCTCTGTTGCTGGCAGCGGCGATGCTGGGCGCGGCTGCCGTGCCCGCCATAAGCAGGGGCGATGAGGCAGCCGAGGCCGCGCCCACGGCCTCTTTGCACGGCTGGGAGGGGTTGACGGTCAAGCGCATCGCGTTTGAGGGCGTCACCGCCGCCCGGCTGGCACCAGTGAGCAGCCATCTGGCGCAGAGCGAAGGCAAGCCACTGCTTTCCGATTCTGTGCGCCGCAGCCTGCGCCAGCTCTACGGCACCGGCCTCTACGACACGATTGAAGTGGCCGCCACGCGCGAAGGCGATGGAGTGGCGCTGGTCTTTCGCGGCACGCCGCGAACCTTTATCGGCACGGTGGGCGTGGATGGCGCCACCGGCGCCACCATGAACATGCAATTGCAGCGCGCCACCCAGTTGGAGACGGGCACGCGGTTGACCCAGATCAAGATCGGCCGCGCCATTGAGCAGATGCGCGCCACGCTGAAAGAGAACGGCTATTACGAGCCGTCGATTACGCCAAAATTCACGCCCGATGCTACCCAGCAGCTCAGCGATATTGTCTTTCGTGTCGCATCGGGCAGGCGCGCGCGCGTGGGAAAGATCGAGTTGTCGGGCGACGCCGGCATGACCCCGGGCGAGTTCCGCCACCAGGCGCACCTGCGCAGCGGCGCGTATGTGGACCGCGACACCGTGAACCGGGCTCTGGATGGAGTGTTGAAGTCGTATCAGCGGCAAGGGCGGCTGGAGGCCGAGGTCAAGCTGGAGTCGGCCACCTACGATGCCACGGCCAAGGTGGTCAACTATCGCTTCACGGCCAATGGCGGGCCCGAAGTGAGCGTTGCGGTCGAGGGCGTCAATCTGGACCAGGGGCAGATCCGCCGGCTGATTCCCATCTTCGAGGAAGGCAGTGTCGACGAAGATTTGCTGAACGAGGGCAACCGCCGCCTGCGCGACTACTATCAGCGGCTGGGCTACTTCGACGCCAAGGCCGAACACACCAGCCATAACGCCGACGCCAGCCGGGTGACGATTACCTACACGGTGCATCTGGGCCAGCGCCGGCGGGTGGAAAAGGTCTCTGTCGACGGCAACCATTATTTTTCCTCGGCCACGCTGATGGATCTGCTGAGCGTGCACTCGGCCGACGTGCTGGACCGGCACGGCGTCTACAGCCAGTCGATGGCCTCTGCCGACGTGAATGCAATCGAGGCTCTTTACCGCGACAATGGCTTCGAGCAGGCCAAAGCAACGTGGGAGACCGCGACGCCGAAACAAGCCGCGGGTAGCCACGGGGCGGCGCCAATGGTGGTGGTTTTTCACATCTCCGAAGGGCAACAGCAGCGTGTAGGCACGGTGGCGATCGAGGGCAACCGGCATATCGCCGAAGCCCGCCTGCGCACGCTGATCAACACCACATCGGGCCAGCAGTTTTCGCCGCGCAGCTTGTCTGAAGATCACGATGCACTGGAAAGCGAGTACTTCAGCCAGGGCTTCGGCCAGGCGGCGGTTACCGTTAAACAAACGCCCTCCAGTAACGATGGCGGCAAGGTGGACGTGGTCTTTCATATCGACGAGGGTGAGCAGGTATTTGTGCGCAACGTGCTGCTGACCGGGCTGCATACGACACGGCCCGACACGGTCACCCGCGCCATCACCGTACATGCCGGCGACCCGCTGAACCAGAGCGCGCTCTCTGAGACGCAGCGCAATCTCTATTCCTTCGCGCTGTTCAACGAGGTCAACGCCGCGGTCATTAACCCCTCGGGCAACGAACCAGAGAAGACCGTTTTTCTGCAGACGGTGGAGGCACGCCGCTGGCTGCTGAACTACGGCGCGGGATTCGAGGCCCAGACCGGGCAGCCGCAGAATAACTGCGCCGGCGCGCTGGTGGCCGGCGTCAAATGCAATCCCAACGGCAAAACGGGAGTAAGCCCGCGCGTGCTGATCGGCATTACCCGCAACAGTATTTTTGGCCGCGAGCAGTCGGCCACGCTGCGCGGCACCTATGGCCTGCTGGAACAGAGCGTCGGCGTCGAATACCAGATTCCGCATTTTGTGGGCGACCGCAACTTTGGCTTCACGTTTTCCGGCGGCTACGCCAACAGCCTGGATGTTTCCACCTATGTGGCCTCGCGGCTGGAGGGCGCCGTCCGCTGGACCGAGGACTTCAATCGCCCTCAGGCATGGATCTCGCGGGCCAATACCTTCGTTTACGAGCTGGATTACCGGCGCGTGAAGGTGGCGGCCAGCAGCTTGCAGGTCTATCCCGGCCTGATTGAAGAACTTTCCACGGCAACCCGTGTCGGCGGCCCGGCATTCACCTGGATTCGCGACACGCGCGATGTGCCGATGGATGCGCATCGGGGAACCTACACCAGCTTTCAGGAGTTTCTGTCGGCCAAGCTCTTCGGCGCGCAGACCGAGTTCAACCGCATCGATACGTCGAACTCCAGCTACTACGGCTTCGACAAGAACCGCTTTGTGCTGGCCCGCAACACACGCTACGGGCAGATTCGCGCCTTTGGCACCGGTACCAGCGGCATGATTCCACTGCCCGAGCGGCTTTACGCCGGCGGCGCGGTTTCATTGCGCGGATTCTCGCAGAATGCCGCCGGGCCACGCGACCCCGAGACCGGCTATGAGATCGGTGGCGCCGGAGCGCTGATCAATAGCACCGAGCTGCGCCTGCCCCCGCCCACGCTGCCCTGGTTGGGGAATACGATGAGCTTTGTGCTCTTTCACGATATGGGCAACGTCTTTACCAGTGCCGGCGATGCCTGGGCCAGTGCGCTGCGCGTCCGCCAGCCCAAAAGCAGCAGTTGCAAAAATCCGTCGCTCAATATTCCCGCTGACAAGAATCCCGACTCCACGCCGCCTGGGCCGCTGGCCTCGACCGGCCCCGAGGGGGAATGCAGCTTCAACGACTTTTCGCACGCCCTGGGCATGGGATTGCGCTACCATACTCCCGTCGGGCCCATTCGCTTCGACTTTAGTTATAACCTCAATCCACCCGTTTACCCGGTCACCATCAACTACTCGGCGAGTCCCAACTTTTTGCAGAATCCGTATGTAGGACAGGCGCCTCACTTCAACTTCTTCTTCAGCCTGGGGCAGGCATTTTGATGGCCAGTCGAGTGCGAATCCGGATGGGGCTGGAATGCGGCGCGACGCTGCTGGGCGCGCTGACGTTTTTTTGTGCTGCTCGCGGCGCGGCGCAATCGTCTCCCGTCGTGCTCGACCGCGTGGTCGCGGTGGTCAACCGGCGTGTGATTTTAGCCAGCGATCTGGACGAAGAGATTCAGCTTTCGATCCTCGATCCCAACCAGAGCGCGCCAAGCAAACTTACGCGGCAAATCGCCCTAGAGCAGCTGATCAGCCGCGCGCTGATCGAGCAACAGATTCGCCAGCAGGATATGCAGGCCGTAGAGCCTTCGGCCGATGAGGTCAAGGCGCGGCTGGAAGAGATCCGCACGCAGCTACCCGCCTGCGTCCGGCAGAACTGCGCCAGCGATGCCGGCTGGCAGGTGTTTTTATCCACTCACGAACTGACGGCCAGCCGCATCGAATCCTATTTGCGCTACCGGCTGGAGATTCTGCGCTTCATCGAGCTCCGCTTCCGCCAGGGTATGCAAATCCCCGCCGAGCAGGTGGAGAAATACTACCGCGAGACGCTTGTCCCGCAGTACGCGGCTGGCGAGACCGTGCCGCCGCTCGCGCAGGTGGCCGACCGCATTCAGGAGATTCTGCTGCAGCAGCAGGTCAACGCGCTCTTCGACGACTGGTTGAATAATCTGCGCCAGCAGGGCGACGTGGAAGTGCTCGATCCCGGGTTGGCGACAGCCGAAGTGAGCGCCCCGGAAGCCGCGACGAAGAGGGGCGGTCTATGAGCGAAGCGAAGGTAGCAGCTCGCCGTAGTTATAGCCGCCTGCGCCGCTTTTTGCTGCGCCACTTGCCGCTTTCGGCGGCGGGCGCGTTCCTCTTGCTGGTGCTTTTCGCCACGGCGGTTTATTTTGTCGCCAGTTCGGCGGCCTTTGAGAATCTGGTGCGCCAGCAGTTGGTCACCGAGATCGAAAGCCTGACCGGCGGCCGCGCCGAGATCGCTTCCTTCCACTGGCACCTGCTCCATTTGGAGGCCGAGGCCAGCGGCGTGGTGATCCACGGCCTCGAAGATCCCGGCGAAGCGCCATATGCAAAGATCGACAGCCTGCGCGTGCGCCTGAGCCTGCGTAATCTCTTCAGCCCCAAGGTGCTGTTGCGCAGCATCGCGGTCGAGCGGCCCCGTTTGCACTTCATCGTCTATCCCAACGGCTCGACCAACCAGCCGCAGCCGCGGCGGAAACGCTCGCCGGGCAAGCCGGCCATCGACACGCTCTTCGATTTGCGGGCCGGCCAAATCACCGTTGTACAGGGAGTAATCGACTTCGACAGCCGCGCCACCGCATTCGACTATAAAGAGCGCTACGCGCCGCTTAACTTCGACGCCAACGATCTTTCGCTGCAGGTGCGCTATCTGCCCGCCGCGCATAATGCGCCCGCCGCGTACCGCATTGAGCTGGGCGCCGCAGATCTGAGCCTCGCGCGCCATGTGCCGCAGAAAGTTTCTCCGGTGCAGGGACATTTCCAGGCCACCATCGACCTGGAGCGGACACGTCTATTCCTGCGCACTCTGCGCCTCTCGGCTCACACCAGCGGTAAGCCGGATCGGGCCCTCGAAATCAGCGGCTCGCTCGAAGACTTCGCGCATCCCCGCTGGCAAGCCAAGGCCGTGGGCGATCTGGATATGCGGCTGATCGATCCCATCACCGGCTATTCGGACGCGCCCGAGGGCATCGCTCACCTGAATCTGGCCGGCGGCGGCGGCGGCGATGCCTACGAGATTAATGGCAGCGTGCATGTAGAAAAAGGCTCCTATATCGGCGAGGGCATTAACGCCACCGGCTTGGGCCTGGACGCATGGCTGCACGCCGACCCCGGCCGCCTGCAGATTTCGCAGATTGCCGTGCATCTGCGCCAGGGCGGGGAAATCGATGGCTCGCTCTCGCTTTCACCCTGGCTGCCCTCGGCCGCCGCTCTTGCGCAACAACAGATTGCCCTCGATAAAAATCGGCCGGCCGACCGGAACACAGTTGTTTTCGAGCCCGATTATCTGATTCCGGTCAACGGCAAAGTCATTGCGGATTTCAAGGATGTCGCGCTGGACACGGTCCTCGACATGGTATGCCCGCCGGGTTACCGGCGCTTGGGCATCGATGCCCGGCTGAATGGCGCCGCGCACGCGGAGTGGGCCGGCGGCGATGGACGCAATGTCGTGGTATCGGCGGCCTTCGCAATGAGCCCGTCGCGGCAAGCGCCCGCCGGAGAGACGCCGGCGACTGGCGCGCTCGATGCCACCTACCGGCACCGTGACGGTGGCGTCGACCTGCGCAAGCTGGAGCTACATACGCCTGCCAGCGAACTCGATGCGCACGGCCAGTTGGGCGCTTATCCGATCACCAGCCCAACCGGACTCAGCGTCGATTTTCACTCGCATAACCTGGCCGAGTTCGACACGGCCTTGCGGACATTGGACTATAAACGCAACGGCAAATCTGGCACTGCGGCCTTGCCCATCGCGCTCACCGGACAGGCCGATCTGCACGCCGCCTGGACCGGCTCGCTGGCCCGGCCGCATCTGGCAGGCAATCTGAAAGCCACTCAGATCGCGCTGGAGTTGCCGTCTGCGGCTAGCCAATCGGCTCCGCCACAGTTTGTACATCTCGACGAAATCGACGCCGAGGGCATCTACTCGCCAGCGCAAATTGTGCTTCATCGCGCGCAACTGGTGCGCGGCAAAACCCGGCTGGCGCTGAACGGCACGCTCGACGCCGCGCCGCAGCGTCTGCCGGAGTTCGACGGCAACTCCGTGGTGCATGCGCGGCTGGAGGCCGACGGCCTGAGCGTAGCCGACATTCAGCCCTTCGTTACCACGGTGGGAAATCAAAAACTGCCGGTTGAAGGCGCCTTCGATGCACGGCTGCAGGCCGACGGGCCGCTACGCGAGCCCACGGTCGCTGGTTGGGTGGCGATGGGCAGCGGCAGCCTCTTCGGCGAGCCTGTGGAGCGGCTGCGCGCAGAAGGCGCGCTGGACGGGCAAACCATCAAAGTGAACTCGGCAACAGTGGGCGTGGCCGGCGGCAATCTCGCCGCCTCGGGCAGCTACGATGTCGCAAACAAGCGCTTCCAGGTTGCGGCGCATGGATCGAATGTCGAGATCTCCCGTATTGACGCGTTGCGCAACAGTGGTCTGGATCTGGCCGGCAAGCTGGGATTTTCCGTCACGGTGGCGGGCACGGCAAACGATCCCAGCATCGAGGGCCGGGCGACACTTGGCTCGCTGAGTTTGCACAAGCAGCCGTTGGGCGAGCTGGAAGCCACGGCGCACACCACAAATCACACCCTCAACTACAACGCCACCGCGCGGCTGGAGAGCGCCAACGCCACTTTGCGCGGCCAGACCGAGTTGCATGGCGGCTACGTCACCCATGCGCAACTGGATTTCTCGCGCCTCAACATCGGCCCCTTGCTCAAGCTGGGCAACGTAAAGGCATTCAGCGGCGATTCGGCGATGGAAGGCACGGTCGCCCTTGAAGGGCCGCTGGCGCACTTCGATCAACTGCGCGGCGAGGCAAGGCTGCGCCAGTTGGCCATGACCCTCTCGGGCGTGAAACTGGAAAGCGAGGGCGGTCTACACGCCACGCTGGCCGGCGGACGCATTGCGCTCGATCCGTTGCATGTGACCGGCGAAGGCACCGACCTGCGCGCGCAAGGTGGGCTCTCGCTTGAAGGCGCGCGGCAATTGGACCTGGCCGCCTCGGGCTCTGTCAATATGAAGCTGGCCGAGACAGTCGATCCCGATCTGACGGCCTCGGGCATAACCACCTTCCAACTGGAAGCGCACGGGCCCATGCAACAGCCCAATCTTCAGGGCAGCGTCGAGTTCCAGAACGCCGCCATTTCCTTCGGCGATCTGCCCAACGGGTTGAGCCAACTGCGCGGCCGCCTGGAATTCAACCAGAACCGCCTGGAGATCAAGACGTTGACGGCCGTCAGCGGCGGCGGCCAGATCAACATGGGTGGCTTCCTTGCCTATCAGCACGGCATCTATGCCGATCTCTCGGCCACCGGCACGGGCGTGCGCATCCGCTATCCCCAGGGCGTCACTTCGCTGGCCGATGCCAAACTGCAACTGCAGGGCACGCAAAACAATCTGTTGTTGAGCGGCAATGTAACGATCACGCGCTTCGGCACCAGCTCGGACTTCGATCTGTCCTCGTTTGTCGCCCAGTCCGCCTCTTCCGGGCAGATCGCCGCGCCCGAGGCAACGTCGAATCACGTCCGCCTGGACGTGCACATCGGCTCGTCGCCGCAGTTGAACTTCCAAAACGCCTTTGCCAAGCTGGCCGGCAATGTAGATCTGCGCGTGCGCGGCACGCTGGCCTCGCCTTCGCTGCTGGGCCGCGTGGCGGTCACCGACGGCAGCGCCATGATCGCCGGAACCCGCTACGAACTGCAACGCGGCGACATCACCTTTACCAACCCGGTCCGCATCGAGCCTACCATCGATCTGAGCGCCTCGGCCCGCGTCGAGGATTACGACATTTTGCTGGGCCTGCACGGAACGCCGCAGAAGATGGCGGTGATCTACCGCAGCGATCCGCCACTGCCCGAGGCCGACGTGGTTTCGCTGCTGGCCCTGGGCCGCACCGCCAGCCAACAGCGGCTCTACACGCAACAGCAGGAACGTGCTGTCGCCAACCCCACCGACGCGCTGCTGGGCGGCGCCCTCAACGCCACCATGAGCAGCCGCGTGCAAAAACTCTTCGGCGCCGGCTCCGTGAAGGTCGATCCCAACTACCTCGGCGCCTTCGGTAACTCCACCTCGCGTGTCACCGTCGAAGAGCAGGTTGGCCGCGCCGTAGTGCTCACCTACGCCACTGACGTAAACACCACCAGCCAGCAGCTTCTGCAGGCCGAGGTAGCCATCAACCGCCACATCTCGCTGGTGATGGCCCGCGACGAGTCCGGTGTCTTCTCCATGGTCATCAAAGCCACGCGGCGTTACCGTTGAGCCCAAGACAGTCACATTTGGAATTTCACTCGAATTTTGAAAGGGCACGGCTTCAGCCGTGCCCTGACACTCCTTGCGCAATCTGAATTTGATGCGATGACCCAGAGTTGAGCCGCTGGGCTCCCGCCCTCCCGCCGCAAACGTTTATGCTGGGGATTAACAATTCATCCGCTCACGAAGAACCCGCCGTGCTGCGCAAGAGTGGCGTGGTTTCAAAGCGTGACCTGATTTTTGCCGGAATAGGAAGCCCATGGAGCCGGAGCTCGAACGCCCCATCACCGCAAGCGAGGCAGGCACGCGCAACGAGAACACCGCGCTGCCTGCCTCCGCGCCGCCCCGCGATATGATCTGGGTCTTCCTCGGGCCCCAAGGTCTGCGTTGCGGCTGGTCGATGCTCTTGTTTGCCGCGCTTTATCATCTCTTCCGGATCGTTACCGGCATTGTCTTTTACTCGCTTGGATTGGTCGGCGATACGTTCGACTTTTCCGCGTCCGCTTTATTCTTCAGCGAGCTCATTCCTCTACTCGCGCTCCTTGGCGCAGTCGCGTTGATGAGCCTGTTCGAGGGCCGCGGGTTTTTAAGCTACAACCTGAATGGGCAGGGCCGGGCGGGAAATTTCTTGGCTGGCGCGGCGGCTGGTTTTGCGGCGCTTTCGGCGCTGGTGGGCACGCTGGTTGCCGGCGGCTGGATACATTGCGCCCCGGCAACGCTGGCCACGCCGCAGATCTTCCGCTTCGCGGTTCTCTGGAGCTGCGCTTTTCTCGCCGTTGGCCTGCTTGAAGAGGGGCTCTTCCGTAGCTATGCGTTTTTCACGCTGGCCAGGGGCATTAATTTCTGGTGGGCGCTGGCTACCGAAATTGTGCTCTGCCTGTATCTGGCACTACGTGGCGGCAACGGCGCCCTGGGTGTTTACGCGATCGCCGCGCTGGGCTTCTTTCCTTGTCTGCTGCTCCACAAAAAGTCCGCCGCAGGCAGTGCTTTCTGGCAGGCTGCCTGGGTCACTTCGACGGTCTTCGGCTACTATCACACGACAAATGGTGGTGAAAACAGCACCGGCATCTTTGCCGCCGCGGCAATCGGTTTCGTCTTCTGCGTCAGCATCCGAGTCACAGGTTCGGCCTGGTGGGCCATCGGTTGCCACGCGGCCTGGGACTGGGCAGAGACCTTTTTCTACGGCACCGCCGATAGCGGCATGCAGGGCCGGGGCCATTTTCTCTCGGCCACTCCTGCCGGCAACCCCTTGTGGAGCGGCGGCGCCGACGGCCCCGAGGGTAGCCTGCTGGTGGTGGGCGCAATCCTTCTACTTTTGTTGATTTTGCTTGCTCTCTACGGCCGCAGGAAACCCGCCGAGCCTGCGCCAGCGGCACACTGAAAGAGTGTTTTCTCGCACAGGATCAGAACGTCGGCGGCGTTCCCTGCGCCGGCTCTTCGCAGGCCAGCGTGCAACTTACCGAAGGCGGCCATCTGCGCCAATACCGCCTCGCAGCCGATGACGGCAAGCAACACAAGGGCGAGCTCTTCTAGCAGTTACCTTTACCGTTTGTTATTTCATGCGGGATGAGCGGCAGCCTGTCCGGCCGAGGTTGAATTTGCGTTACCCCGGCCTGGACCATCTTTATGGTTTCCTGTTCATTGCTTCCGGCCTACTGCATTCGTGGCGATGAGAGCATCGTATGAACAGTGCCACCCGAAAAATGGTGCACCGTCTCGAAGGGTTTGCGCACGCCCTCCACCTCCAGGGGCATATAGACGGTGTTCCGGGCTGCTTCAACGGCGGCCGCGCCTATTTCCTTATCGTCGGCGTCGATTAATTCCGCGCTGGTGACGCGGCCCGAGGTATCCACATGGATGCGCACCAGCGCCTCGCCGCTCAGACCGTCAGCTAGTTTTCCCTGATACAGAACTTCGTGCAACTCTTCGCGGTTGATCGAGAAAGTCGCCTCGCCATCGGCCGGCTTTTCCAGCAGCTTCGGGTCCATTTCCTCGATCGCTTCAACACTCATCTTGCCTTCCATCTGCAACCGCTCGCCGCGATAAAGCTGGAAGCGTGCCGGATAGATCTTCGCGCCATAGGTTTTGTCATTGAAGGTTGCCCATTCGCGGTAGACGACGCGTTCGCCGTCCAGGGTCATGGACGCTAGATAGCCGGTTTTTGCGTAGAAGCAAACCTCCGCTCCCGCGATCATGCCCGAGCAGCGCACCGGCTCGCCGTTCTCTGCACGGTTTTGCAGTGCCATGTAGCCTTTGACCTGATCGTCGATACGGCCGAAGGCTGTGCGTTGCTCCGACTGCACGATGCGGCTCAGGTCGTACAGCCGCATGGGCGAGGTGCCCGAACGCAGCGCCCAATTCTGTCCACGCGTCTGCGCGTAGGCAAAGTGCCATCCCGGCGCGCTCTCCTCGGTGCGCTGCTGGTTATTTTTCATCCAGATATCCAGTGTTGCCTCGGACGATTTGCCATCAAGATCGATCAGCCGCGCCTCCACGTGCACGCGATAGTCGCCCCGCATGTAGGGCCGGAAGAGCGCATTCTGTTCGCGCCGGGCCGCTTCCAGATAATTGTCGTCTTCAATGGGATGCGGTAGAACCGGCGGGGGCGGCGTTATCGTAGACGGCGTAGCTGGAGCAGGTGGCGGGGGCGGTGAGGGTGGCTTGGCCTCCGCGTCGCGTACGGTTGTGTTAGCGGGTACGCGGAAGAGCGCCGCATCGGGCTCGCCCAGCTTCACATGCTGATAGCGGTAAGTGGTTTTGCCGATGCCGACTTCTTCGCGAATCATTGTCAGGTTGATCTTCAACGAAGGCGCATACCAATTTTGCACGTTGCTTTGCACACCATATTTGTTTTCCGAGAAGTGTTGATAGCGTGTGGGTACGCCTTCCACTACCGGTGCGTCAGCAGGCAAATCCACTTTTTCGGGCGCTTCCGGCTTCTGGCCGGGGTTCGGCAGTTTATAGCGGGTCACAATATTGTCGTTCGCCGTCCAGCGATAGAAAAATCCTTTGGCAAAGTCGAGCAGGGTAATCTGCGCCGGCTGATCGCCATAGCTCACCTCGGAGCGGGTGCGGCCAATCGAGTCGCGATAAAACACCTCTTCGCCATGAACCGGCTTCGGGTCCGAAGAGCCCGGCGACGGCTCGTAATCCATCACCCGCGTGCCGGAAAATGGCGCGTCCGAGACCGGACAACAGTAGGTAACGGGCAGAATGTGCCGGTTGCTTTGCCCGTGCATCGCTGGCCCGCAAAACAAGATCGCGCAGAACAGAAGAGCGAGCCGGCTGTAGCCCGGCGCAAAGTGAGAAGAGAAGAACTTTATGAGCATACCCCGCTCCGCTTCCATATGAATGGGTGCTGATTGCGCGCTAAGAATCATATCGCAATGGGCCGGCGGAGGGCTTTCCTGCCGTTGGGGATACATATCATTTGCACTCATCGATCAGAGAAAATTCTCTTACCCAGCGGCTACTTTCGCGCTGCCTCGTCCCAGCCCGCCATCTCTTTCAAGTAAATATCGACGTAATCCAGGTAGTTGGCGGCGTATTGGCGGATGAGGGCAAGGTCTTTTTCGTCCAACTCGCGGCGCTGTTTGGCGGGCACGCCGGCCCAAAGCGTGCGCGGAGGCACGACGGTGTTTTCTGGCACCACGGCGCCGGCAGCGATGATCGAACCCTCGCCAATACGGCTGTTGTTGAGCACCCGCGCGCCCATGCCGATCACGCACATGTCTTCGACCGTGCAGCCATGGACGGTGGCGTTATGTCCGATAGTAACCCAGTCGCCCACCACGACCTGATATTTGTTGCGCTGGCCGTGCAGCACGGCGCAGTCCTGCACGTTGGAGCAGGAGCCGATGCGAATCGCATTCACATCGCCGCGCACCACGGCGTTCATCCAGGCCGAGGAGCGCTCGCCGAAGATCACGTCGCCCACGATCTGCGCCGAGGGATCGATATAACACGAAGCGGGAATTTGGGGATGGATGCCCCGGTAACTGCGGATCATTTTGTCCTCTACAAAAAGTCTACGCCGACAGGCGCAATCGTTTTTTTAAAGGAATTGCGCAGCCTGTGCGCCGCTAGTAACTTACTTTTGTTTCGACTTTCTCTATCGAAAACCTCCTTGGATTCCCGCCCGCACTCAAGGTATGATAACGTTAGCTTTTGCGAAGGGTTGGAGGTGAGGTTTAGTTGGCTGAGGTTCGTGTTCAGGACGGCGAACCGCTGGAAAATGCGTTACGCCGGTTCAAGCGGAAGGTACAGCAGGAGGACATCATCAAGGAAGTCAAGCGTCACTCCTACTATCTGAAGCCCGGCGAAAAACGACGCGTCAAGGCAGCATTGGCGCGCAAGCGGAATCGCAAAAAGGCCAAGAAAGAGCAAGACTAAACGCTAACGCGTTTTCCGAGTTGCCGTTAACTCGCATTGCACTGCAGAACGTCATTCCCGGTGATCTGGTTTGTTTCGGGGCTGATCATTGCACTAGATATAGTCGCAAATCTGTGGTTGCAATTCCAACCGCGGCACCAAGAAAACGCTCTAACCCGCAAATCGATCGCGTCTCAGCGGCTTTTGCCGGTCAACCGGCAAAAGCCGCAAGAAAGACAAAAAATCGGGACGATCGCTCGTAGCGGTGCAAATCATTGCAATTATTCTTCGGTTTTTGTCGATTGACACACTGCGGTCATGGGGCTTTGCCCTAGCAAAGACTCTGTGTTGACCGCGCTGAAATTCCTCGAAAACTAGAACTGTATTGGGAACGCGCGCAGCGTTGCTTTGTCACGTTCTCATTCGCCATCTCGGAATACGGTAGATGGTCTCGCAACCGCCCTGTTTTTACGTGCGGTCCGGGCCCCTTATTATGCACGGAGAAAGTTGACAGGGAACCGAGACCAGAGACTCCTGCCTGATGTTGGCCGGGTAAGGTCATCGCCCTGTGAGGGAAGCCGGCCATGGAGTTTACCGATCGAGTCCTAAAATGCGTTGACTGTGGCGCCGATTTCGTTTTTACGGCAGGCGAGCAGGTGTTTTTCCACGACAAGCAGTTCAAGAACGATCCCAAGCATTGCAAGCAATGCAAGGCGAAACGGGCTCGTGGAACACAACGCGTACGTCCGGAGACGCGCACGACCTGCTCGGCGTGCGGAGCTGATACCACCGTTCCATTCAAACCCACACAGGGCCGTCCGGTGCTGTGCCGTTCCTGCTTCCAGAAGATGGGCAAGACGCCACTGCCGCCGGAACAGGTTCCCGTGGGGCAAATGCCCAGTCTCGCCCAGGACTGATGCGCAGTTCTATCCGGCATTTGGGATAGAACTGCCGCAGCTTGCTTGCCCGGCGGGGCAAGAGAGTACTATTGTTTGGCCGACGCTCGAGTCTGAGTAGTTTTTGTCAAATTCAAGTTAACGTTATCTATTTAGTGCAACTGTTTACCCATCGAAAATCCCCGCCACGCTACAAGGCGCGATGGCCAATATCCCGCCGATAATACATCTCCTCGAAGCGAATCTCCAGTAACGCCTGATAGGCTTTGGCCAAGGCTTCTTTCAGCGAATCTCCCGCGGCGGTCACGCCCAGTACGCGTCCCCCGGCGGTCAGCAACTGCCCTGCCTCCTGCACCGTTCCAGCGTGGAAGATCTGCACCCCCGGAACCTGCGCGGCGGTGGCAAGCCCGGAGATGGGCAGGCCGGTCTTGTAGCTGCCCGGGTAACCACCCGAACTGGCAACCACGCAGGCCGAGGCCCCCGGCAACCAACGCAGCTCAGTCTCTGACAGCCGTCCATCGATGCAGGCCTCCAGCGCTTCGACCAGGTCGCTGTCCAGCCGCACCAGAATTGCCTGGGTCTCGGGATCGCCAAAGCGCGCATTGAACTCCAGCACCTGCGGCCCGCGCGCGGTCATCATCAGCCCGCAATAGAGCACACCGACAAATGGCGTATCTTCTTCGGCCATGCCGCGCACGGTGGGGATGGCGATATGGCGCAGAATCCACTCGCGCATCGCCGGTTCCAGCAGCGTGTCGGTCGAGTAAACGCCCATGCCGCCCGTGTTGGGGCCGGTGTCGCCTTCCCCGATGCGCTTGTGGTCCTGCGCAGGCACCAGCGGCGTCACATGCTTGCCATCGCTCAGGCATAGGAAGCTGACCTCGTCGCCCTCCAGAAACTCTTCGACAATCACCTGGCTCTCTGCCGTGCCCAGCAGCTCACCTGAAAATAGTCCCCGGGCCGCCTCGACGGCCGTATGGCGCGAGTCGCAGATGATCACTCCCTTGCCGGCGGCCAGCCCGTCGGCCTTGATCACGATGGGCAGGTGGAAGACCTCGACGGCCTTTTCCAACTCTGCCGCGTTGGAACAAATGGCGTAATTGGCCGTAGGAATGTTGTGCCGCTGCAAGAAACGCTTGGCGAAGCCCTTGCTGGACTCCAGCATGGCGGCGGCACGGGTAGGTCCAAAGACACGCAGACCGCGTTCCTTGAGCGCATCGACCAAGCCCAGCGAGAGCGGCAGCTCGGGGCCGACGATGGTAAGCCCCGGCTTTTCCGCCTCGGCCAACTCGACCATCGCCGCCAGATTCTTCAGATCCACAGGAACACAGCGGGCCGTCTGCGCAATGCCTCCGTTGCCTGGCGCACAAACCACCTCAGTGACGCGCGGGCTGCGTCTGACCGCCCAGGCCAGTGCGTGCTCGCGTCCTCCGGAACCGAAAATCAGTACTTTCATCGCCGCCATCCTTCCCTACAATTGAAATCGCTCACCAAAAGATTCATGGTCGCAGCGCGAGCAAGGGAAGTCAAACCGAAACCAGAGGTTACCCTTGCAATGAATCATTTTTTTGCGGGCTTCTTGGACCGGTTTTCATTGAAAGCCCGCTCCCGTGCAATATTGCGCGCTCAGCCCCTGCAACCACTTGAAGGCATTGAACCGTTCACGAACGATATGAAAGAACTCTCCGGCCTTGGCGCGGGGAACCTTGGCCAGCGGAACGCCATCGAGCGCCAAGTCGTTGTCGGCCATTTCGACCTCGTCGACCAGAAGATGCGGACTGGAAGGATCTTTGAGCTTGGCGGCCAGATCCATCTTCTCGCCAGGATTTTCAATGAAATGGCCGATGCGCCAGTTCAATGCCAGATAGGTTAACGACTTGGCTTCGATCTCGCGGGCATCGCGCAGCTTCGCCTTCGCCAGCCGCTCCCGGGTCCGGGGTTGAAACATGCCCAGACCTATCGCAACTGGGCCCGGGTCGCATTTCACCCTGGGACTGGGAAGCTCAGCCTGCCCGATCGCCCAGGCCAGCACCACCATCCCTTCCGACAGCCAACTGGTCTCGATGCATTCGCTTTCATCCAGCGTTCCGAAGGGGGATTTCAGAAGCCGCAATTCATGCGGCAAGAACTCATTGGCCAGTCCGACGCCATCAACATAAAGCATGATATTGGATGACATTTTTCCCGCGTTCGCATGCGGGTCCGAGTCGATCATGGCCCGGCAGGTGAGATAGGCAAGGGCAAGAGCGCGCCGGTGCACAGCCTCGGCGCTGCGCAACTGCGGCTCCTGGTTTTCGCGTTCATCCATGAAAGTCTTCTCCCGGCAAAATAATGTAGCTATGGTTGACACGTTGTAACGAGAGTTCAGGACAAGAATCGGTTTGATTGCGTTCATCGCCGCTTCATCAAAACAAGATTGCTTCACGGCCGAGCAATCCACAATTGGTTCATATTTATCGCGCCGGCCATTCCCAGGAAATTCTATGCAATGTGTTTGAGCCGGCCATCACCGTTTCGCCGAACGACTTTTCTAGATGGATCCGGCAGCACACAGGTGATGCTTCCAATATATCGAGTAACCGTTGCGCGTGAGAGACCACTACAATTTGCGTTTTCTTGGTTGCCTCCACAATCAGTCGCGCCAGCGCCGGCAGCAGATCGGGATGCAGGCTGGTCTCCGGCTCGTTGAGCACCATCAGTTCGGGCGGACGCGGCGTGAGCAACGCCGCCGTCAATAACAGAAAGCGCAAGGTTCCATCCGATAGCTCGGCGGCCAAAAGCGGCCGCAGAATTCCATGCTGTTCGAGCTGCAACTCAAAGCGGCCGCTGTGGTTTTCTATGAATACCCGGCTGCCTGGAAAAGCATCGTCGATCGTCCGCTCCAGCGCTTCGGCATCGCCAATCTCCACAATGGTCTGCAGCGCCGCCGCCAGATCGGTGCCCTCGTTGTTCAGCACCGGAGTGAATGTGCCCACCTGCGGCAGGCGCACAGGAGAATTCATGTCAGTGCGGAATCCGTCGTAAAACCGCCAGCCGCGAATCGCCTCGCGCACGGCAATCATCTCCGGCGCCCGCTGCGGGTCGGCAATAGTGGCCAGCATGCTGTCGGCAGAGCTCAGACCTTTGGTCAGAATCACCGGCTCATCGTTCCGGCCACCAGGTAAGGTGACAAGCGCATTGCGCCGGTCGGCGAGAACCGTTGCCCGCCGATAACGCGGCCCATGCCAGATGCACTCGCGCTTGATCGCCGGATCGAGGTTGAACATGGTATCCGAAGGTGCCGGATAGCCTAGATCAATACAGTAGCCGTAGGCGTCGCTACTGAAGCCAAGCTTGAGGCTGTTCGGCTTTTGCCGGACCAGCCCCTCGACCTTGTGTTCGCCGCGCCGGACGCTTTGTGCAATCTCCTCCGGGCCGGCCCAGAAGACCGACGGCAGCCCGCCCTCGCGGGCCAGCGAGGCCACCACCGAGTTGAGCGCCGCATCGCCCAGCAGCCGCAGCGCTCGATACAAGCTTGTCTTGCCGCTCCCGTTGGCGCCCGTCACCACGGTCAGCCGCTGCATCGGCAACACCACATCGCGCAAAGACCGGTAACCAAAGACCGCCAGCGTTTCGATCATCAGAGATAGACTACAACCCGGCCGGACCCGCGAACTCTTCCGGCGTGATCCATGTAAATTGCGTTGGCGCGCTTCCCCGCAATGCCCGCGCATTCTGGTACGCTTTTGCGCCGAACAGCGCCACCAGCACCGGAATCGAGATGGCCGCAATCCAGGCCGCGAAAGGAAATGGTGATTCGATCATGGCGAACAGCGTGATGCCCAAGCCGAAGACACTGCCGATTCCGGCCACAACCACCGTTGCGTAGAAACGAAATAGGAAGAAGGTCACGCGGTGGATGGCGGCCTGATGAAGCCACGCCAAAACGCTGGCCAATATCCCCGTAACGGCTCCGCCAGAGATCGCCGAACCCCAGCCGATTGCTGCGAAAATCTTTTGCGCGTCTTGCCAATGCATTTGGGTTGCATGGAGCGCGAGGCCGCCCGCCGCCACGCCCAAAAGCGCGACGATCAACAGAACTACGCAGCACGGTCCCCAAATGGCGAACCAGAGGGCTGTGCTCAATGCCACTTTCCGCCACTGCGGTACAAGTACACAGGCCAGAAAAGCTACCGCGCCCAGCGCGAGAAAGAAAAATGCCAACATTGCCGCCAGCAGAACGATCATGCCAACATTCTTCTCGGGAACCGTGATTCGGTCAATGCGAATTTTGTAGCCTTCGGATGAACGGCCCCGCCGCAAGCGGCGGGGAATACGTCTCGAAGAGATGTAAATTTCAGTACGAATCAACATGCCCGCACCTATACTTAGGCATGGCGCGGAAGAACCGTACACGCGCGAGAAATCGATGGTCGAGCGGCGCATCAAACCGTATTACCAGCAGCAGGCCGAAAAAGAAGCCCGCGAGCAGCTGGTGAAGGCAAAAAGAAGCCAAAGGGATAAGGCAAATCGTACCGGTTCGACGTATAATCCAGCCATGCTGAAACGCCTGTATATCGACAATTTCCGCTGCTTTGTGAACTTTGAGTTTAGGCCAGAGCGGAGACAACTGTTGCTGGGCGCCAACGGCAGCGGCAAATCTTCGTTGCTGGATGCAATTTTGTTCGTCAAGTGGTTCATCCAGGGCGAAGAAAATGACTTCACGCAGAAAACGCGCACTCGATGGGATCCCCGCCCACATCAGGTCATTGAATTGGAAGTAGAGCTTGAAGGAACAATCTTTCTATATCGTCTTGAAATTCATTATTCGCCTGAAGAACAGCTCCCATCGGTAAACGTGGAAAAGCTCATGGTCTCCGGAACGCCTGTATTCGAGTTTACAAACGGTACGGTACGTTTTTTCACTCAAGACGGAGGCCAAGTTTCAAACTTAAAATGGAAAACAACTGAATCGGCATTGCGCTTGGCGCAGCAAAGCAACACGCAGGTTGGGCGCTTCCTTGATTGGCTGGATACCGTCCATTGTTTCCAAATCGACCCTTACCCGGGAGAAATGGAAGAACGAGCGGACACGGAAGATTTTCTGCCCGAATACGATTTGAGGAATTTGGCTCATTGGTACAGACACCTTTTGCTAGTGGATCCCGAAGGAAATGCGAGCTTTTTATCCGCGCTTAAAGAATCGCTGAATAATTTTCAGACTCTGCGATTTTCACAAGAAGATGATGGTGTCAGAAAGCTCCGAGCTGACTTCCTTGCACAGGGAAAAAAGATTACGTTATCGCTCTCCGAGCTTTCCGAAGGACAGCGCATGTTGATAGGACTTTATATGGTCCTTCACTTCGTAATCGCCAAAGGGCATGCAGTCATTCTCGATGAGCCGGACAATTTCGTTTCGCTGCGCGAGATACAGCCCTGGCTATTGGCGGCTGAAGCTGCCGTCGAGGATCAGAAAGGACAGTTGATCCTGATTTCGCACCATCCAGAGATACTCAACCAGTGGTCGCAGGATTGTGGTCTCCGTTTCTTTCGTGAAGAAAACGGTCACGTGCGCACAGAGAAGTTCAAGACTGATCCAGATGGCCTGCTGCTGCCATCGGAGCTGATAGCCAGAGGCTGGGAAAATGAGTAAGCCCTCGTTTGTGATTGTCCTAGCGGAGGATCAACGGCAACGGCAATTGATCTACAGATACCTGAGGACCGCCGGCGTTCTGCCCGCTCAAATTCGTTTTCATATTTCGCCTTCCGGGCGTGGTTCAGCCGAACAGTGGGTGCGCGAAAATTTTGTTGTTCAGGTTCGAACTTGCAGAGCAAGACATGCGCAAACAAGCCTGTTTATTCTTCTCGATGCCGACACAAATCATGTACAAGACCGTCTCGATGTGCTGGATAAAGCGCTTGTGAGCGCCAGGCAGAACCCTATCGACAGGAAGCGGGATTCGATCGCCAGGCTCATTTTCAAGCGAAACGTCGAAACCTGGATACTCTTTCTCGCGCTGGAAGAAACGGTCAATCCACCGATTGATGAAAAGATCGACTACAAACAAACTAAGAATGCCGAAGAATGGTCGGATCTAGTACCCTTTGCGGCCAGAACACTATTTGCATGGACGAAGCAGTCGGTAGCGCCGCCCGCAAACCTCATCGATTCGCTGCAGCGTGGCATTGAAGAAATCTCCCGCGCCATACCGATGGTGTAATAGTTTTTACGATGGTCGAGCGGCGCATCAAACCGTACTACCAACAGCAGGCCGAGCGCGCGGCCCGCGAGCAGCAGCTTCGGCTCTTTCGCCGCAATCAGGTCTTCGGACTGGTGCTGGTGGCAGCGGCTGTTTGCGCCTGGTGGCTCTTCCACACCAATCCCAGGTGGATCTTTCCGCCCGGCTGGTGGCGGTGGTGAATTCCGCGCGAATAGGAACCCACGGCTCTGCCGCAATCAATTTTATGGATACATCCAACAGATCGAGCCTCGCCATGCCTCTTTGCGTCATCCTGCTCGGCCCCACGGGCAGCGGAAAAACCGCGCTTTCGCTGGCGCTAGCCGAACGCTTCAACGGCGAAATCGTCAGTTGCGACTCGGTGGCCGTCTATCGCGGCATGGTGATCGGTACCGCCAAGCCGACGCTTGAAGAGCGGGCTCGCGTGCCACATCATTTGATCGATGTGGCCAACCCCGACCAGCCATTCACCGCCGGCGCCTACTCGAAAATCGCCCGTGAACTCCTCCAAAAAATATGCGCGCGGGAGCACCTGCCCATCGTCACCGGCGGAACGGGGCTCTATTTGCGCGCGTTGACCGAAGGTCTCTTTGCCGGCCCCGGTCGGCAAGAAGAGTTGCGCGAGCGGCTCAGAAAAAGTGTGGAGCGCCATGGCAACGGCTGGCTGCACCGGCTGCTTTCGCGGCTCGATCCCGCGACGGCAGAACGGATTCACAGCAATGACACGCCGAAGTTGATTCGCGCCATCGAGGTCTGCATCGCCGGCCGCCGGCCCATGTCGGAAGCGATGGCCCGCGATCCCCTCACCGGCTTCCGCCTGCTGCGCATCGGCCTGAACCCGCCGCGAGCCGCGCTCTACGACCGGCTGAACCAGCGCTGCGCGGCCATGTTCGCCGAAGGACTCGTTGAAGAGACCCGAGGGCTTCTCGCGCGCTACGGGCAGGTGAAGGCTCTCGACTCGCTCGGCTACCGGCAGGCACTTCGCGTGCTGCGGGACTCCTGGAGCGTTGAGGAAGCGCTCGCGGCCGCACAGCAAGGCCATCGCAACTATGCCAAGCGGCAGTTGACCTGGTTTCGCCGCGAGCCCGAGGTGCATTGGATCGAGCGTTTCGGCGACGAGGAGGAGACGGTGCGCATAGCGACTGAGTTGATCCAGGTTCGTATGTTTGCGCCTCCCTCCATTTAAACTAAGCTTGGCTGCACAGCACGAGAACTTCCCACAGGGGCTAAAGCCCAATGGATATTTCGGGCTTTTGTGGCACGGCTAAAGCCGTGCCCTTTCAAAGCCTCTCCTGTTCGGTTAGTTCTCAATATATGCACGAGCATTTTGTGCAATGTGCGCAACCAATGGAGGTTCCCCTTGGCAGAGACGAATTCCGAGACAATTTTTGACGTAGTGGTGGTGGGCGGTGGGCCGGCCGGGTATACGGCGGCAATCCGCGCGGCGGAGTACAAGCTGAAGGTCGCCCTTATCGACGCGAGCCCCAAGCTGGGTGGAACCTGCCTGCACGTGGGCTGCATTCCCACCAAGGCGCTGCTCTTTAACGCCGAGTTCTGGGAGCACATGAAGCACGCCGCCGACTATGGCGTGGCCGGCGTCGGTGCGCCCACGCTCGATTGGGCCGCGGTGCTCAAGCGCAAGGACGCAATCATCGCCAAGCACGTCAAGGGCCTCGAATTCCTGATGAAGAAGCACAAGATCCAACTGATCGCTGGCTTCGCGCGGCTCACCGGTGGCGCCAAAGACGGTATTCACTCCGTCGAGGTAGATTCGAATGGCGCCAAAAGCGCCGTCAAAGCCAAAAATGTAATCGTCGCCACCGGCTCCGAGGCCAAGCTGCTGCCCGGCCTCCAAGCCGACGACCGCATCCTGACCAACATCGAGATTCTTTCGCTCAACGCGCCGCCCAAATCGCTGATCGTGATTGGCGCTGGCGCCGTGGGCGTCGAGTTCGCTTCCATCTTCCGCAGCTTTGGCGCCGAAGTCTCGATCGTCGAGTTTTTGCCACGGATGGTGCCGGTCGAGGACGAGGAAATTTCGAAAGAACTGGCGCGGCTCTATCGCAAGCGCGGCATCGACACCAACACCGGCGCACGCGTGGAAAAGGTGGAGCGGACCGCCGATGGCGTGCGCGTAAGCTTTACTGACGCCAACGGCAACTTGCAGACGAAAGAGGCCGAGAAGGTTCTGGTCGCCGTGGGCCGCGCGCCGCGCACCGCGGGAATCGGGCTGGAAACGACGCGCATCGAGATCGAGCGCGGATTTGTGAAAGTCAACGAGGCGCAGCAGACCGCCGAACCCGGCATTTATGCCATTGGCGACATTGTGGCCGGGCTGCCGCAACTGGCGCATGTGGGCGCAATGAGCGGCATGGTGGCGGCGGCAAAGATCGCCGGGCACAACTTCCGTCCACTGCGCAAAGACCGCATTCCCGGCTGCACCTACTCTGAGCCACAGATATCGAGCGTTGGCCTGACCGAAGCCGAAGCGCGCGCCAAAGGCCTGGAAATCAAGGTCGGCAAATTCCCCTTCGCGGGCAATTCAAAAGCCACGGTTGTTGGCTCGCACGACGGATTCGTGAAGGTCGTCGCCGATGCCAAATATGGCGAGATTCTGGGCGTGCACATCATCGGGCCGCAAGCCACCGAGTTGATTGCCGAGGCCGTCGCCGTAATGGAACTGGAAGGCACAGTCGATGAAATGATGTATGCCGTCCACGCCCACCCCACGCTCAGCGAGGCGCTGCTCGATGGCTACGGCGCCGTCGAAGGACTGGCGATCAACGCGTAACTTGACTTGTGGGGGGGCCGGTTGCGCTTCTGGAATGAGGCCAGAATGTTCGGCTATCAAGAATCCACACGCTAGAAGAGGAAGCATGAGGATGACGTGCGTAGTCGTTGCGCGTAGCGAGAGCGTTCAGAATGCAGTCAGCATTAAATTGTCGTCGCTGGGGATAAGCGCCTTGCCGTTATCGTCACTGGGAGAGTTACGGAAGGCTCTCAAGACAACTCCTGTGTGCGGCGTTCTGCTGGAATTCACGGCCTCGATCAACGCATCGATGGACGGCAAGCAGATCGTGCAGGAATTGGTCCAAATCTATCCATCGTGCAAATTCAAGATTCTTGGCGAAGAAGTCCTCATGCTCGGTCAATCGCTCGAGAGTTTCGCCGAAGAGTGCCGCAAATTCAAGCCGAGAGTCATCCGCTCCGACGTCCGCAGAACTTTGCACCTGTCGGTTTATCTATCGGCCGATGGCGCGTTCAAAGACGCCGAGGCAAGCGTAACGCTCAATGTTTCCGAGGGTGGATGTTTCGCCTACAGTGTCCGTGAGTGGAATCCCGGGCAAAGCGTCTGGTTGCGCAAAGCGGGCAGCGAGACAGTCCTGCGCGGCACCGTGTGCGGATGGTTGCCGTGGGGTAACGACAAATTCGTTCCTGGCATCAATATCAAGTTCGACCATGAGGCGAACTTGCTCCAGCTGTAAGATCCTGCCTGCCCATGCGGCCACTTCGCCAGCCGCCTTGTCGCTTTCAGGTGATGGCGCGGTCGAAGGCGTGGCGATCAATGCGTGATGCCGGTTCATACTTCATTCAGATAAGTCTCGACTACATGCTCGCTTCTGTATTACACCCGGTCCAACTCTGCGAAGAGATCGCCAAGAACGATGCGGATGGGCGAATCGGGAACCGCGAGTTCGCCGTTGCGAACCAGTTCGAGGCCGTTTGCCGTACCGCGATAGGCGACGCGGGCATAGGGATCGATGACCCAGACGTGTTCGACGCCGAAGGCGAGGTACTCCAGGGTTTTGGCTTCGGTGGCGCGCAGCGATTGGTCGGGCGATTGGACTTCGACGATCAAGAGCGGCGGGTGGGTGAGAACCGGCTCGCGCTTCGATCCCTCGCGCAGGACGGTCACGTCGGGAACGCGGAAATGCGTCTTTTGCGTTTGCACGCGCAGCTCGGGTAAAGCGTAGACGCCCCAGCTGGCGCGGTGGTTGTTGAACAACGCAACTAAAATTCCCTGCACGTATGCATGTTCGAACTCGCCCAAGTCGCGCTCCTCGATCAGGCCGTCGATGTACTCGCAGTCGTGCTCGTAGACCGTCGAGAGGTACTCCTCTACGGTGATGGGCTTCTCGAATACAGGCTGCGTCGCCATGCAGATAGTATCCTCCGAATTTGGCGAAACCGCTAGAGTTCCATCGATTGCGACGCTACCAGCTCCTTGCACTTGGCGATGAACTCGGCCAGGGGCATGGTGGTTTGCTCGGTTTTGCCGCGGGTGCGCAGGTTGACCGCGCCGGAGGAGGCTTCCTTGTCGCCGAAGACGAGAATGTAGGGCGTCTTCTGCATGGCAAAGTCGCGGATCTTGGCGTTCATCTTTTCGTTGCGGTCGTCGATTTCGACTCTCAAGCCCGCGGCCTTCAACTCGGCTTCCAGATTTTTGGCGTATTCGACGTGGCGCTCGCTGATCGGCACCAGACCCACCTGAATGGGCGCGAGCCAGAGCGGAAAAGCTCCGGCATAATGTTCGATGAGCACGCCGAAAAATCTTTCGACAGAGCCGAACAACGCGCGGTGAACCATGACCGGCTGATGACGCTCGCCGTCTTCACCGACATATTCGAGCTCGAAGCGGGCCGGCAGGTTGAAGTCGAATTGCACGGTCGAGAGCTGCCACAACCGGCCCAGCACATCGACCAGTTTCACGTCGATCTTGGGGCCGTAGAAGGCGGCTTCGCCAGGGATGGTCTTATAAGGAATGCCCTTGGCTTTCAAAACATGATCGAGCGAGTCGATGGCGAGGTTCCAGTTTTCGTCCGAGCCGGCGTAGTGGGCGCGGTCGTTCGGATCCCATGTCGATAGCTCGACTTTGAACTCGTTAAAGCCAAAGGTGCGGAGCACCGCTTCGGCAAAATCGATGCAGGCGGCGACTTCGCTTTCAATCTGCTGCGGGGTACAGAAGATGTGCGCGTCGTCTTGCGTAAAGCCGCGCACGCGCAGCAGCCCGTGCATGGTTCCCGAGCGCTCGTAGCGGTAGACGTTGCCTAACTCGGCATAGCGGGCCGGCAGATCGCGGTAGCTCTTGGGCGTGTTTTTGTAGATGAGAATATGGAACGGACAGTTCATCGGCTTCATGCGATACATCGCATCGTCCAGTTCCATTGGCGTGAACATATTGTTCGCGTAGAAGCCTTCGTGGCCCGAGGTCTGCCAAAGATTCACACGCGCCACGTGCGGCGTGTAGACAAGCTGATAGCCGCGCTTGAGGCACTCCTCGCGCATCCAGTCTTCCATGATCTTGCGGATCATGGCGCCCTTGGGATGCCAGAAGATCAATCCCGCACCGGCCAGATCTTGAATGCTGAAGAGATCGAGTTGCTTGCCCAGCACGCGATGATCGCGCCGCGCGGCTTCTTCCAGGCGCGCGAAGTGGGCGTCCAAATCTTTCTTGGAAAAGAAAGCCGTGCCGTAGATGCGCTGCAGTTGCGGATTCTTTTCATCGCCCAGCCAGTAGGCGCCGGCAACCTTGGTAACTTTGAAGGCCTTGACGCGGCCGGTCGAGGGCACGTGCGGGCCACGGCAGAAGTCGATGAACTTGCCGTTGCGGTAGAAGCTGACTTCATCGCCTGGCACGGTGAACTTGGTGACGAAGTGCGACTTCATGAAGTCGCCATCCTTATCGAATTCCGCCAGAGCCTGCTCGCGCGGTTCGAACTCGTGGACGAACTTTTCGTCGCGGGCAACTACCTCGGCCATCTTCTTTTCGATGGCTTCCAGATCTTCGGGCGTGAAGGGCTTCTCGCGATGGAAATCGTAAAAGAAGCCAGCGTCGGTGGCCGGTCCGTGGCCAAGCTTGGTCTCGGGAAAGAGCTCAAGGACAGCGGTGGCCAGCACGTGCGCTGCCGAGTGGCGCAGCACGGTGAGGGCCTCGGGATCCTTCTCGGTGAGCAGTTCCAGACGCAACGATGCAGTAAGCGGCGCCGTGAGATCGACAATGCGCGCGGCCGAAGCATCTTCGGCGGCATACATGGCGGCCTCTGAGTGCTCCTCGGCGGTCTTGGCGGCGGTGGTGCCAGCCAGCGGCGCAATACGCGCAGCGATGGAGGCCGAGGCCAGGCGCGGCGAAATGCTGGTGGCGATCTCAAACGGCGTAGTGCCGGAGGCAACCTGACGGATGGATCCGTCGGGAAGATGAATATCGATGGTTTGCGTGCTCATGTTGTGTTGAATTCCCGAAAGACCCGCGGGAAACGTGGGCAGGTCTTTCTTTGAGGATAGAAGCTTGCAGGCAGGAAAGTCGAGCGGGATGGCTCAGACACCTTTCAGGGCCGGTACCGAAGCCGTTTCCGCCAGTGGCGATTCAGAGGTTGGTTGGAATGCAGTTTTGGCCAGCCGCAGCAATTGCCAGCAGCCGCCCACAATCAGCGCCACCAAAACCGCGCATTCCAGATTCTTCCAGCAGATGCGGGAGGCGTTTGCGAAGTAGTTCATGGCCCCCCACAGCGGCAAAACCACCGCGGCGGCAAGCCATGGCCGTCTGGCGGCCCGCACAAGCCGGGAGGCGATGAGCGCCATGGCGATGGAAAAAGGAAAAATCTCGTACTCGTTCAGGCGGGGATTGAGAAGCAGTACGCCAAGCAGCATGACGGGAAGCCACTGTTCGCGGCTCAAAGCACCTTGCCGGTAACGTCGGGAAAGACGGAGCAGCACCAGAAAGAGCGGAAGCGCGGTGGCCAGGAAAAAGATTGTCCCAGGCAGCGAGTAAGGCAGGCCGAGCGCCGCCAGGGCAGCGCCGAACCGGCCCGCGGGGCTGGAGCCAAAATCGTTGTTGAAGCTGAAGATGCGGTCAACGGCCAACAGATAGTTATGAAACGAGACGGGCCAGACGAGATATTGCAGCGCATAGGCGCCCAGCCCGGCAAAGGCCGCGGTCACGGCCGGCAGCCATTGCCTGCGCCCGGCCAGCAGAGGAATCGCCAGCAGCGACAGATAGGGGATTTTGCAAAAGGCGGCCAGAACGACGGCGGCATAAAAGAAGAGCCAGCGGCCGCGCTCCCAACCCATCCAGGCAGCAAAGAAGATCAAACCGAAGAGCAGAAATGCGATGTTGCCGCCCAGAACCGAATCGAAGATCAGAAGGCCGGGAAAGAAGACCGCCATGGGAGCAAAAAGCAATACGATGCGCCTCTCCCGTGGCGCGGCCAGGCGCGTGGAAACCAGCAACTGCACAACGACGAGTAAAGCGTAGATCGACCAGTACGTGGCGGCGACGGCGGTCGGCGGTTGGGCGCTCAGAAACCGCAAGAGCGGCAGCGTCACTGGCGAGTAGACATAAATCACGGGAGCGAGTTCGTGCGCTTGCAGCTCAGGGCTCTGCCGGTAGGCGTCTTGCGCGGCAATGCCGGTCAAATAGGGATCCTGACCGGCGTGGAGCGCTTGCATCGCGTTGCGCAAAACACTGTAGTCCCAGGCAATGATCCCGTCACCGGCGATCCAGAAGGGAATCGCCAGCAAACAGAGTAGCCAGACGACACAGATGAGCGCAGGATAGGGAACCCGGAATTTCAAGCGTACACGTCCTAACAGAAGTAGGGGCCCAGATCAAATTTGGAATGCTGTCTGCTCATTGGACTGACAGGCAACGGCAGCGTAAGCCGCGGCAGGTCTCAGAAGTGTGTGAGAAGACATGGGGAATATAGCACAGCGAATATGGACCGGTCGCCGGTGGTGGATTTTGCAGCCACGCATGCTGCTGAGGAATCATTAGGTAAGGAAGGAAGACCGAGATGCGCTGGATGATTTTACTGTTTTGGCTCGCGCTGTGTTTTTCCGTGGCTGCTACGGGTGGCCGCTGGACGGCCGGCGAAGTGACGGGCTGGTACCGGACATTGGTTCGTCCGGCGATTGCGCCGCCAAATTGGGTCTTTGGGCCGGTGTGGACGCTGCTTTACGCGATGATGGCGGTGGCGGCCTGGCGCGTGGGATTGGCCGGGACTTCGGCGGCGCGCAGTTGGGCGGTGGCATTATTCGTCACGCAACTGGCGCTGAACCTCGCCTGGTCTTGGATCTTTTTCCATTGCCACGCGATGGGCGCCGCGCTGGTGGAGATCATATTCTTGTGGGTGGCGATTGGCGCAACGACGATTCTTTTTGGCAGAGTCGCCTCTGTGTCGGTCTGGCTGATGGCGCCCTATTGGGCATGGGTCAGCTTTGCAACAGTATTGAACGCAGCCTATTGGCGGCTGAATTGATTTCGGCAGGCTATTTCGGCCACCACTCATGAAGCTATCTGCTCGGTGCAGCTGTATGTTTCGCTGCAAATTATGCAGAAGTCGAGATTAGTATCCCTGTAGCCGCATCGCTGCCGGTTGCCGGGCCAGTCTGGCTATTGCTAACGCCGAGTTCTTTTTCCATTTGTTCGCGAAATTTTTCGATCAGCTTTTCTTTTTCGCTCTCTGGCAGGTTGTTATATTGGTCCATGGTCATGTGCTGACTGCCCAGCCAATTGCTGAATAGACGCTGTGCCGGAGTCTCGTTGGCGTATTCGAGAAATGACTGTACGCCGTCGTCGCCGCTTTTGACTGTAGCGCTCATTGCCGTCGATCTGGAGCCGCTGCTGATTGTGGCATAGGAGTCAAACAACGAATTGCTTTGAATGCCGGCAATACTCATAAGCCTCCTTTAATTTCCGTGTCCAAAAATCGGACATAGCAAAGTATGCAATCCTCATGCCAGCGGCAACGGTTTCTAAAGCTTTTTTCTATGAATCCTGGAATGAATCCAGACCTAAGATGCTATTTCAAACGCAGGTCAGCTTTGCCACTGTATTGAACGCGGCCTATTGGCGGCTGAATTGGAAAGGGAACTGATGGGCGGTTTCACAGCGGAGCTGGTTTTCTCCGCAAGCCACGGCGCTCTTTCCGGCGCTAGGGCAAGGAATCCGCACAGAAACGCAGAGCGGGCTGGTGGAAAGATCGGGTCGCATCAAAGGATTCCAGCGCTCACACTGAAGGGCCAGGGGGATCCTGGCCCTTCAGTGTGTTACAAGATTCTGCCGGAATCCGGCCGGAGGGACTTACAGAGGCTGCACGTCGGCAGCTTGCCATCCCTTGGGGCCCTTGACGACATTGAACTGCACGGCTTGGCCTTCCTGCAAACTCTTAAAGCCACTCGAGTTGATGGCAGAGTAGTGCACGAATACATCCTCGCCGTTCTGACGCGAGATAAAGCCGAAGCCCTTCGCGTCGTTGAACCACTTCACGGTACCTTGTTCCATACTTGTTCGTATATCCTGGTGTTGAATTGCGCTGGAGGAATCGGAGCGAACACTGGCAGAATCTTGCTTGGTTGGGCGAGTTACTGCTCACGCCCGGTTCGGATCTAACGCTGGCCATAGTGTAACATTCTCCGTCAAATATTCTTCCGGGAAATTTCCGCAACGCCCGAAACTTTCGTTATTTTACCTCGTAAAATATTGATTATATTAAGCATACATAATGTTACCCAATTGTGATAATGTAGGGCTCGCGATGCCGCTTGATCCTGTACCTGCGTTTCTGGCCCGCGCCGGGCAAATTCTCGACTCCGAAATCGGCAACCAGCAGCCGCTTCCAGAGTTTGATCCCCAACCAAATCCTGAGACAATCGAGGCTGTTCTAGCCGAGACCGCACAGCGGCTGGCCGACAATTATCCCTACTTTCATCCGCTCTATGCCGGGCAGATGCTCAAGGCACCGCATCCGGTGGCGCGGGCGGCCTACGCGCTGGCCATGAAGATCAATCCCAACAACCACGCGCGCGATGGCGGCCGGGCCAGCTCGGAGATGGAGATCGAGGCCGTCCGTCAGATCGCCGCCATCTTCGGCTGGAAGGAATATCTCGGGCATTTGACCTCGGGCGGCACCTTCGCCAACCTCGAAGCACTCTGGGTGGCCGGCCAACTGCGGCCGGGCGAGCGGATTGTGGGCTCCGGGCAGGCGCACTACACCCACCAGCGCATCTCTGGCGTGCTCAAGCTGGATTACGCCGCGGTCGCCGCCGATGGCAATGGCCGGATGAGCTTGGAGGCTTTGGAAGACGAGTTGCGCAGGGGCGGCGTGGGCACTGTGGTGGCAACGATGGGAACCACGGCTACCGGAGCCGTCGATCCGCTGGACGGAATTCTGGCGCTCCAGAAAAAGTACGGCTTCCGGGTTCACGTCGATGCGGCCTATGGCGGCTACTTCAAGCTAATCGAAGACCAGCTTGACGAACCGGCGCGGCGGGCCTTTGCCGTCATCGGGCAGGCAGATTCGATCGTGATCGACCCGCACAAGCATGGGCTTCAGCCCTTCGGTTGCGGTTGCGTTCTCTTCCGCGACCACGGCGTGGGCCGGTTCTACAAGCACGATTCTCCCTATACCTATTTCACTTCGAAGGAATTGCATTTAGGCGAGATCAGCCTGGAGTGCTCGCGGGCCGGAGCCGCGGCGGTGGCGCTTTGGGCCACCCATCGGCTGCTGCCGCCGGTGCCGGGCGGGGAGTTTGCCCAGGGATTGGCCAAGGGCCGCCGCGCCGCGCTCGAACTGGACCGCAGACTGCGCGCCGACGCACGATTTGTTGCTTCGGCCAGCGCGCCAGATCTAGATATTGTTGTCTGGGCATTGCATGCAGCCGGGCCCGAAGAGTCCTCGCTGCGGGCACGGCGGCTCTTCGACGCAGCTGCCTCTCGCGGCTTGCATCTGGCTTTAGTACAATTGCCGGGATCGTATTTTGCGGCCTCGAAAGAGGCCGGAGCGGCGATCACCTGCCTGCGTTCGGTGTTGATGAAACCCGAGCACGAGGCTTGGCTGGGCGAGATTTGGCAACGGCTGAGCGCAGCCGCGGCAGATGTGGAAGCGGCTTAGATGGCATGGGAATTTGAGCCGGGTTGAAAACGTTCTCACAGGTGGTTCAGGGCTCGCTTGGCCTGCAAGTCGAAACGGGTTTTAAGGCTTTGAAATTCATATCGAGGTAGGAAACAACAGATGCATGATCCAGCAGTATTCCGTACGATGCACCGCGAGCGGTTCCACGCCGAGCCGGCGATCTTTGTAGGCCCGGGCCGGGTCAACCTGATCGGCGAGCACACCGATTACGCCGAGGGCTTTGTGATGCCCGCGGCGATCAACTTTGCCACGCTGGCCGGCATCTCGCCGCGCAACGACGGCAAGATCGTGATCTATTCCGAGAACCAGGGCGAAGAAAAGAGCTTCGACGCCGCGGCTCTGCCCGCCAAGGGCACCAAGCACTGGACCGACTACCCGCTCGGTGTGGTCTCGATTCTGGCCGGCGAAGGCCACAAGGTTCCCGGCTTCAGCCTGAGCATCTGGAGCGACGTTCCGCTCTCTTCCGGGCTGTCGAGCTCGGCCGCTCTCGAGGTTTCCACGGCGTTGGCCGTCAGTTCGCTGGTCGGCGCCAGCTACCCTGGCCCCCAACTGGCCCGGCTCTGCCAGCGCGCGGAAAACGAGTTTGTGGGCGCCAACTGCGGCATCATGGACCAGTTCATCAGCGTGAACGGCAAGGAAAATCATGCTCTGCTGCTTGATTGCCGCGATCTGAGCTTCAAGCTGGCGCCGATTCCCGATCATGTGGCGCTGGTCATCGCCAACACCATGGTCAAGCACTCGGTGGCCGGCGGCGATTATCCGACCCGGCGGCGGGAGTCCGAGGCCGGCTGCGCGGTGATTGCCAGCCACCGGCCCGGCGTGCCCTTTCTGCGCGATGCTACGCTCGAAGACCTGGAAAAGTGGGGCAATGAGATGGAGCCCAAAAGCTATCTGCGCTCGAAGCATGTGATCAGCGAGAATCTGCGCACGGTAGCTGCCTGCGAGGCACTACTCAAGGGCGATATGAAGGAGCTGGGCCGACTGATGGGCGAGGCCCATCAGAGCTACAGCAAGGACTTCGAGGGCAGTTGCGTCGAGGCCGACACCATGGTCGAGCTGGCGCAGGATCTGCCGGGGCTGATCGGCGCGCGGCTGACCGGCGGCGGCTTCGGCGGCTGCACCATCAATCTGGTGGAGCAGATCGAAGCGGCCCGCTTTGCCGAGGCGCTCGGCAAGCGCTACGCCGAAAAGACCGGTATCGAGCCCGAGATTCACATCTGTCATGCCTCGGGCGGCGCGCATCAACTGTAACTCGGCTGTGCAATGATGGGGCGCAGGGACTTTCCAGTTCCTGCGCTTTTTTTCGTAACTCCTGTGTCCTCAACCCACTCACAAGTTTAGAGTTTTTCTTCCGCATCGTTTTTTGGAGTCTGGGCATCCAAATAGACGAGTCCATATTTGGCTACCCGGCCAGGCAACCTTCGCGGCGAACCGCGACTTCTTTTGTGGCCGTTGCCCGGTAGCCGTGAACCGCAGCAGACTAACCCATTTATCAAGGAGTTTTTCATGCTCACAGTAGGCGATAAATTTCCTGTCTTCGAGGTAACCGCCACGGTGGATCTGGATCCCCGCAAGGCCTTTGAAACCGTCACCGAGAAGAGCTATCCCGGCAAGTGGAAGGTTTACTTCTTCTGGCCTAAGGATTTCACCTTTGTTTGTCCCACTGAGATTGCCGCCTTTGGCAAGCTGAACAAAGAGTTTGCCGAGCGCGGGACACAGGTGCTGGGCGGCAGCACCGACTCCGAGTTCGTTCACCTGGCCTGGCGCGAGAACCATCCTGACCTGAAGAATCTACCCTTCCCCATGCTGGCTGACATCAAGCATGAGCTGGGCAACGGCCTGGGCATTCTGGACAAAAAGGCTGGCGTCTGCCTGCGGGCAACCTTCATCGTCGATCCCGAGGGCGTGATCCGCTTCGCTTCGGCCAACGATCTGTCGGTGGGCCGCAATCCCAAGGAAGTTCTGCGGGTGCTCGACGCGCTGCAGACCGGCGGCTTGACCCCCTGCGATTGGCAGAAGGGCCAGGACACGCTGCACGTCTAAATGATGTTGCGAAATTTTCTTCATCGCAAGGGCAGGACTGGGAGTTCCCGGTTCTGCCCGTTGCTCTTTTGGCACCCCTGCGGCAGATCTGGATTCGCCAACTGAATGGGATCAGCGTTTTATTTGCCCATATCTCTCAGCTTGTTGACTCGCGCACGATGTTTTTTCCTCCCCCTGGCCGCTCTTGACTGGCGCGAAATGGTTTCCTTGTTAAACTTGATGCAAGTTTGCCCCGATGAAGACGCGGAGTACCGCGCCGGTTGGGCGGACGGTTCCAGCATACAGCCGGAAAACCACGGGAGCGGAAGAGATAAAATATGCAGTCAGCATTCTCAAAGCTGTTATCCTCCGAGATGTTTCCTGACACAGGCCACGTCGCGTACTTTTCCATGGAGATCGCCATCAACCCCGCCATGCCGACCTACTCGGGCGGTCTGGGCGTGCTGGCCGGCGATACGCTGCGTTCAGCCGCCGAGTTGGGTCTTCCCCTGGTGGCCTTCACGCTGCTGCACCGCAAGGGATACTTCCAGCAGCATTTGAGTGCCTCTGGCGTGCAGAGCGAAGAGGTGCAGATGTGGAATCCGGCCGACTTCTGTACCGAGGAAGCGGCGCGGGCCACGGTCTCCATCGAGGGCCGCGTGGTGACGCTGCGCGCCTGGCGCTACGACCTGCGAAGCTGCTTCGGCCACATCGTGCCGATCTATCTTTTGGATACCGACCTTGAAGAAAACTCCGGTTGGGACCGCGGCTTGACCGACCACCTCTACGGCGGCGACACCAACTACCGCTTGCAGCAGGAGATTGTGCTGGGCATGGGTGGCCTGCGCATGGCCAATGCGCTGGGGCTGCGTGTAAACGTCTACCACATGAACGAAGGCCATGCGGCGCTGCTTACTTTGGCGCTGCTGGAAAAGCAGTTGGGCGGCGGACCGCAGGGAGCGGCCACCGAAGCCGACATCGAGCAGGTACGGAACAAGTGCGTCTTCACCACGCATACCCCGGTGCCGGCTGGCCACGACCGCTTTTCCACCGAGCAGACGATCCGCATTTTAGGCGGCGAGCGCACGGCCCATCTGGAAAAGCTGAACTGTTTACGCGATGGTTTCCTGAATATGACGCTGCTGGCGCTACGCTTCTCGCGCTATGCCAACGGCGTGGCCTTGCAGCATGGCAAGGTCTCCCGCGCCATGTTCCCCGAGTTCAAGATCGACGCCATCACCAACGGCGTGCATGCACTGACCTGGACCTCGGAACCGGTGCAGCAGATGCTCGATGAGCATGTACCCGCATGGCGGTTGGATTACCTCTATTTACGTAATGTGATCGATATTCCCGAGGAGAGAGTCCTTGCCGCGCACGCCAAAGCGAAAGAGGATCTGCTCTCCGAGGTTGCCAAGCGGACCGGCCAGACTCTCGATCCCAAGGTTTTGACGTTGGGTTTTGCCCGCCGCGCAGCGACCTACAAGCGGGCAACGCTGCTATTTACAGATCCCGAACAGATCAAAGAGATTGCCGAGAAGGCCGGTGGATTGCAGATTCTCTATGCCGGCAAGGCCCATCCGCAAGACGGGCCGGGCAAGGCGCTGATCCAACAGGTGATCGAGGAGGCAGCAAAACTTTCCGGCGACAAGCTGCGCATCGTCTACATCGAAAACTACGAGTGGCAGTTGGGCGCGTTGCTCACCGCCGGTGTCGATGTGTGGGTGAACACGCCACGCCGCCCTTACGAAGCCTCGGGCACCAGCGGCATGAAGGCCGCGCTCAACGGCGTGCCCAGCCTGTCGATCCTCGACGGCTGGTGGATCGAGGGCTGTATCGAAGGCGTGACGGGTTGGGCGATCGAGGACGGCGCCAACGACCAGGAAGAGGCGCATTCGCTCTATACCAAGCTGGAATCGTCCGTGGTGCCGCTCTACGCAGACCCCAAACGCTGGGCGCAGATGATGCGCACCACCATCGCCTATAACGGCTCGTACTTTAACACCAGCCGCATGGTCAAACAGTACGCACGCAACGCCTACTATCCCGAGCAGGTCTGCGAACCAGCAGCGGCCAAGTAAGCCACTCGGGCGTTGAAGGAACAACTGAGAGCTGTCAGCCGTCAGCTCTCAGCTTTCAGTTCTGGATCTTTCGTTAGAAATTGTGTTGCTGGCTTTTCTGCATTCCCCGACCCCGCAAGCGGCGCCTGGGGCACCCAAAGTTCGTGGTTGAGCCTACATTCCCCAGTGTGTAGTACCGCGGGCAATGAACAGCCCGAGAACAGTTGATCGTCTCACCCATTGCACGGCAGAGCTAATAGCTGAACGCTGACGGCTGATAGCTGCCTTTCACAGCTTGCGGCGCAGGAATTCGAAGGTCACATAGCCAATAATGCCGCTGACGAGGGCGATGGCGAAGTTGGCCACGGTGAAGATGTTGCCAAGGGCGGCCAGCAGCGTCTTTCCCTTGCCGCTGGAGGCTGTGAACTCGCCCATCAACAGGTTGGAATAGAAGAGAAAAATGATAAAGGCCACCTCCACGAGCGCCCTCCAGAGCGGAGTGAGGCGGCGGCGTGTTCCAGCAGGCATCATAAATTGATGATAGCGGCGGGCGCGCGGCGAGCGAAGGAATTTCGGCGCCGCAGGAGGCAACGCCTATAATCCAGTTGTGAATCGAGCATTTTCTATCCGGGTGCGGCGGGCGCGCCAGCGGTTTTTCGCGGCAGCCCTGGCAGTATTGTTCATGACAACAGGCGCGACGTTGGGCCGCGGGCTGGAGGCCGCCGACGGTTCGGCAGCGGGCGGCGCCAAGGTGCTGCTGGTATTGCCTTTCGATAACCGCTCCGGGCAGCCCAGCCTGGAGTGGGTACGCGAGGCCGCTGCCGATGTGTTGAGCTCGCGATTTGCTTCGGCCGGCTTTCAGCCCACCAGCCGGGCCAGCAGAATCTATGCACTGGACCATTTGGGACTGCCGCAGGGCTTTCAGCCTTCGCGGGCCAGTTCCATCAAGCTGGCGCAGACCCTCGACGCCGATTCGATCATCGTCGGCAGCTTCACCACCGATGGCAGCGGCATTGTGGCCCAGGCCCGGCTGGTGGATGTGCCCCGGCTGCGCATGACTCCCGAGGTCAGCGCGCGCGGCGAGATGCGCGACCTGATCGCCGTCTTCAGCTCTCTGGCCTGGCAGTTAACACGGCAGATCGATCCCAGCTTCAGCCTCTCTGAAGACAGCTTTACCGCTGCTGGAAAGGGCGTTCGCGTAGATGCCTTCGAGCAATATATACGCGGCATTACCGAGGCCGACCAGGCCGAGCGGCTGCGGCACCTGCAGCAAGCCGTTAAACTGAATCCTGGATATGGAGCGGCCTGGATGGCGCTGGGCCGCGAGGAATACAACGGCGAAAAATATCCCGAGGCGGCCGATGCCTTTGCCAAGGTGGACCGCAATGGCGCCGATGGCCTGGAGGCCGGGTTTTATCGCGGCCTGGCCTTGATGTTCTCAGGCGAATACCCACTGGCTGAACAGGCATTCGCAGGCGTTGCCCGCACGTTGCCGCTGGCCGAGGTCGTCAACAACCAGGCGGTGGCCATCAGCCGTCAGGGTCACGACGGCACATCCTTATTCATTCAGGCAGCAGCATCCGATCCCAACGCGGCCGATTATCACTTCAACCTGGCAGTAAGCCTCAAGCGCCATGGCAATACCGCCGGCGCGCTGAACGAGCTGGCGCAATGCATGAAGTTGCGCCCCAGCGACAACGAGGCGCTGGCGCTCGAAGAGGCCTGGAAGAAGTCCTCGCCCGATCTGGCCCTGGACCCGCTGGAGCGCATTGTGCGCAGCTTTGACGCGGCTGCCTTCAAGCAGGCGGCGGCGATGCTCGATCAGATCGATACAAACAAGCTGGCCGCGCTGCCCGCTCAAGAGCGGGGGAAGATTCTTTGCGTGCAAGCCAACAGCGCGCTGAGCCGTGGACTGCTGCTTGAGGCCGAACGGCTCTTTCAGGACGCCATTACGGCCGATGCCAAGAATGCGCAAGCCCACGCCGGGCTGGCACAGGTTCGCGAGCGTGGCGGAAACGAAGCCGCCGCGCGCAGCGAGGCCCATGCCGCGCTGGAACTTGCCCCCACTGCCAATGCGTATCTGTTGTTGGCGCGGCTGGATCTCGCAGCCGGCTTGCTCGACGCAGCGCGTTCCGATACGGCTGAAGCCCTGAAGCTTGAGCCTGCGAACCCGGCTGCTCTCGAACTTCAACGGCAGATCGTGGCCAATCTTGGCCAAAAATAGCAGCGGATTCGTGGTAGCATTCGATCGTTGATGAGCGGTAAGAGTCATTCTCCTGCAGATGTAGAGCGGATTTGAAAGGGCACGGCTTCAGCCGTGCCGCAAAGGGCATAAAACCAGGGCTTTAGCCCCAGAGGAATGTCTGCTCTCCTCTCAACCATGCAGAGATTTGCTCGATCCGGAATGGGGCGAACCATGAAGCAGTGGAGCGGAAAGATTGCGGCGGGGTTGTCGATCGCTTTCGGGTTTGCTTTGTGCCTGCCAGCAGCGGCCAGTCAGCCGGTCGTCGACAAGCTGGTTTTAGCCGATACGATTCAGCCGGTTAGCGCCGACGAACTCGCGCGTGCCCTGGCGCGGGCGAACTCCGACGGAGCGCAGGCGCTCATCGTCGAGCTGGACACGCCGGGCGGGCTGCTCGATTCCACCCGCTCGATGGTCGGCAACATTCTCAGCTCCCGCGTTCCTGTCATTGTTTACATCGCACCGTCTGGCGCGCGGGCCGGTTCGGCGGGCTTTTTCTTGATGGAGTCGGCCGATATTGCGGCGATGGCGCCGGGAACCAACGCCGGTGCGGCGCACCCGGTCATCGAGCTCGGCCCCCAGCCCGACGCAGTAATGAGCCAGAAGATTGAAAACGACGCCGAGGCATTTTTGCGCTCCTACGTCACGCAGCGAAACCGCAATGCCGACGCCGCGCAGGCCGCCGTGCAAGCCTCGCATTCCTACACGGCCGGCGAAGCTCTGAATCAGCATCTGATCGACCTGATCGCCGCCAATGACTCCGAACTGCTGAGCACGCTCGACGGCCACACCGTCACTCGCATGGATGGCTCCAAGATCACGCTGCATCTGACCGGCGCGCGTGTTGAGTTGATCCGGCCTACGCTGCGCGAGGAGCTGCTCGGCTGGCTGATCAATCCCAACATCGCCCTGCTGTTTCTGGTTGGCGGCGCATTGCTGATCTATCTCGAATTCAACGCCCCCGGTACCATTGTTCCTGGCGCGCTGGGCACGCTCATGGTTCTGGTGGCAATCTTTGCATTGAACCTGCTGCCCATCCGTTACACGGCGATTCTTTTGCTGGTGGCGGCGCTGATCCTGATGGTTCTCGAAGCCAAGATTGGCGGCCACGGCGCGCTGGCCATCACCGGCGTGGTCTGCCTGGCCTTCGGTTCGCTGACGCTGGTCGCCGCGCCAGTGCCGGAGTTGGGCATCAACCCACTGGTCGCCATCAGCGTGAGCGCCACCTTCGGTGCGATTACCGTCTTTCTGTTGCGGCTGGTGGTGCGGGCGCGGCGGCGCAAGACCAGGCTCGGCGTCGACGCCCTGGTTGGCTGCCCGGCCACAGCGATGGAGGCTCTCACGCCCGAAGGCCACGTACTCGTTGAAGGAGAAATCTGGCGCGCCGCAGCGGTTGCGCCGGTGGCTGCCGGAGCGCGCTTGCGCGTCACCGGTCACAATCAGATGCTGCTCGAAGTTGCGCCCGTTGAAGATCAAACGCAAGCATAACCGACGGCCGAACGGCATTGGAGTACAATTCCTGCTGAATGAGGAAAGGTCTATATGGATACATTCTCGATCCCCGCACTGGTTGTCATTGTCATCGTTGCTCTCTACCTGCTTAACTCCATCAAGATTCTGCGTGAATACGAGCGTGGTGTGATCTTCCGGCTGGGCCGCGCCATGCCCGAGGCTAAAGGACCGGGAATCATTCTGGTCTTCCGCCCTGTCGATCAGATGGTGCGCATTTCGCTCCGTCAGGAAGTGCTCGAGGTTCCGGCGCAGGACGTGATTACCCGCGACAACGTCACCATCAAGGTGAATGCGGTGGTCACGCTCTACGTAGTCGATCCCAACGCCGCCGCCATCAAGGTTTCCAACTACGTCTACCAGACCTCGCAGTTGGCGCAGACCACGCTGCGCACGGTGCTGGGCGAGGTTGAGCTCGACGAGTTGCTGAGCCACCGCGACAAGCTCAACCTGCGTATTCAGTCGATCATGGATCAGCGCACCGAACCTTTCGGCGTCAAGGTTATCTCCGTCGAAGTGAAACAGGTGGACCTGCCCGAGCAGATGCAGCGCGCCATGGCCAAGCAGGCCGAGGCCGAGCGCGAAAAGCGGTCGAAGATCATTCACGCTGAAGGCGAGTTCAACGCTGCGCAAAGGCTGGTGGACGCCGCCGCGCTGCTGGCCACTGAGCCCATCACCATTACCTTGCGCTATTTACAGACGCTGACGGAAATTGGCGCCGAAAAAAACACTACCATCGTCTTTCCGCTGCCGGTGGAACTGCTTGGCCTGCTGAATCGGCTCGCCGCTACGGCTAAGCCCGCGGAGGGTCAGCCGAAACAATAAGGATTCAAGCTTCCCAGTCCGCGACAGGCTTGTCCAATCCCGGCAGGCCTGTCCCACTTTATAGTAAAGATGGCTGGGCAATCTAAAGAAAACATGAGATAATGAGTTGCTATAAATAGACTATGATGCGGCAATATATTGACGATGATGATCTGGTAGCTTTACGAGGCCGCCAGGAGATTGAGCTCACACGGGGCGGTGGATCTGTTGCGGCAATTTGCCTCGTAATGATGCTGCTTTGCGGGTTGTGTTTCGGACTGGGCTATTTCTTCGGCCATCATGGCTCCGTGCCGGCCGTCGTTGCAGCAGACAAATCCGAGCGCGATCTTGCGCACACCAAGAACTGGATGCCCAAGCCCAGTGCCTCCACGCAGGCTGTCAATGATTCACAGCCCCAGGATGGCGAGCAAACCCAGGCCGAGACGGAAGCCAATGCGCCGCAGAGCGAGACGGCACCCGGCACCGCACAGGTTCGGGTCTGGCCGGCCTCGGCGGCTGGCACCCAACAGTCGCCTTCCTCGTTCAGCATCCATCCAGCGCCGCAGAGCGGGCAATTCAATGTGCAGGTGGCGGCCATCGCCGGCCAGGAAGACGCCGATGTACTTGCCGACGCGCTGCGCAAGCGCGGTTACACGGTCAACGAGAACCGCGAACCGGCCGACGGGCTGATTCATGTCCGCGTGGGGCCATTCTCGAACCGCGAGATCGCCGACCAGTGGCGCCAGCGGCTGCAAAGCATCGGCTATAATGCGATCGTGCAACAGTAAAAACAGTTGTCAGTGAACTCTATCGCGGCTCTGTTTCATTCCGCATCCACTCTGGCAGCCCTGACGCAATCGCTTCGCGCACTGCGTGCATCAGCTCTTCGCGCGCGGCATAATTTTTCGGATCGATCGGCTCATGAAAGACAATGTGCGCCGTTCCAGGGTAAATCCGCGAACTGCCCCGGGGAAGAATCTTCTCCGTTCCATAGATGGAAACCGGCACGCAAAGCGCTCCGGTTTCTTTGGCTAAATAGAACGGCCCTTTTTTAAAGGGCAGCATACGGCCGTCGCGCGAGCGTTTTCCTTCGACAAAAGTTGTGATGTGCACGCCTTTGGCAAGTACTTGACCAGCCAGGGCAACACTCTTTTTTGCGCTCTCCGGGCTGCCGTCGCGCTCCACGGGAATGTACTCGCCCAGCTTGAAGGCGTAGCCCAGAACCGGCAGCTTCATCAGCGAACTCTTCAAAAACACCGAGGTGCGGCTGGGCAGGTTGGAGATCAGCGCCGGCGGATCGAGGTTCGAAACGTGATTCGCCATGAAGATGCAGGCGCGGCCGGCGGGAATGCGCTCGCGGCCCTCAAAGCAGATGCGGATACCGGCCACGCGGATCGCCGCGCGGGCGATCCAGTTACCCGTGGCGCTGAGCGGCTCCACATTGCCGGTAATCAACGCGTAGGGAATCACAACCGCTGCCGCCGGAAGGCTCAGCACAACAATCGTTACGAAAACAAGTAGGGAAGCAATCATTGGTGTTTTATCAAAGCGTTCCAATGTGAGTATTGCACCATTGGATGGTTAGGTTCGCATCCACTCGGGCAAACCCGAGGCGATAGCGGCGCGGACGGCTTGCATCAACGCCTCGCGCGTGGCGAAGTTTTTGGGATCGATGGGCTCGTGAAAGGTAATGTGCGCCGTGCCGGGCTTGATGCGCGAGCTGCCTTTGGCGAGAATCGTCTCTGTGCCGTGAATCGAAACTGGAACACAGGGAGCGCCCGAGGCCATTGCCAAAAAGAACGGACCTTTTTTAAAGGGCAGCAGGCGGCCGTCGGGCGAGCGCGTGCCTTCGACAAACGTGGTAATGTGAATGCCTTTGGCGAGAACCCGCTGGGCCTCGGCCACGCTACGCTGCGCATCGGCGCGGCTGCCCGAGCGGTCGACGGCAATAAACGCGCCCTGGCGAAAACCGGTGCCGAGAATGGGCAACTGCATCAGCGAGCGCTTCATGAAGGCCGAGGTGCGGCCGGGAAGGATGGAGATCAGCGCCGGCGGGTCGAGATTCGAAACATGATTGGCCATGAAAATCACCGCGCGGTCGCGCGGAATGCGCTCAAGCCCCGTGGCCGCAAAGCGCACGCCTGCCAGCCGGCAACTCGACCAGAGCATGAAGCGCGTGGCCCGGTAGAGTGGCGCGACATTGCCCGTCAACCAGCACCAGGGAATGAAGAGCCCTGCCGAGGGAATCCCCAGCAGGACCATATTCACGATGAAGATCAGCGACCAGATCATGCGCGTTTATTGTACCGGGAAGCGTTCGTGCAAACGCGCGGGCAGCTTCTCATAGATTCCGTCGAAGCCGCCGTTGGAGAGAATCGCGACCACGTCGCCCGCGGCCAGTTGCGGCACTATCGCCTGCACAATGGCGTCGGCGTCGGCATGCAGTCCGGCCGGCGTGCCTTGGGCGTTGAGCGCGGCAATCACCTCTTCAGGGTGCAGGCGCTCGTCTTCGGGAATGCGCTGCTGTTGATAGACGCCAGCCAAAATCACGCGATCGGCCTGCCGCAGGCTGGCGACCAGATCCTGCTCCAATACCTTGCGACGCAACGTGTTCGAGCGCGGTTCAAGCACCGCCCAAAGCCGCCTGCCGGGATGAATGGCGCGCAGCGCGCGCAGGGTTTCGCGGATCGCCGTGGGATGGTGGGCGAAATCCTCGACGATGGTGATGCCGGCAATCTCGGCGCGCACTTCCAGCCTGCGCTTGACGCTGCGGAAGCTCGCCAAAGCCTGCGCGATCGATTCCTTGCTCACTCCGCGGCCAAAGGCCAGCGCCGCGGCGGCCGTCGCGTTCAGCGCGTTGTGCTCGCCGGCCATACGCATTTCCAGCTCGGCCCACAGCGCGCCACCATGAAAGACCTCCCAGCGCATAAGGCCGTTTTCATAGCAAAGATTGCGCAGTTGCCACTCCGCGCCATCGCTGAAGCCGTAGCGCTCGACCGTGCAGAAAGCACGCGAGACACATTCGGTCACGTTCTCGTTGGCGTCGTAGGCCACAATCAGCCCGCGCCGGGGAACGAGATTGACCAGCCGCTTGAAGGCCGTCTTCACGGCGTTTAAATCGGCGTAGATATCGGCATGATCGAACTCAACGTGAGTCAGAATCAGCGCGTCGGGGAAGTAGTGCAAAAACTTGGGGCCTTTGTCGAAAAAGGCAGTATCGTACTCGTCGCCTTCAACGATAAAGGGACTCGTGGGCCGGAGCTGAAAACTGGTGCCGAAGTTCTCCGCCACGCCGCCGATCAGAAACGATGGCTCGAAATCGGGATTTTCGCGCGCTGCGGTCTGATAGATCCAGGCCAGCATGCTGGTGGTGGTGGTTTTGCCGTGGGTGCCGGCCACCACCAGCGGCGAGCGGCCTTTCAGAAATTCTTCGCGCAATAGAGCCGCCATCGAGGTGAAGGGAATGCGCTCGTCGAGAATGCGCTCAACCTCGGGATTGCCGCGCGAGAGCGCGTTGCCGATCACCACTAAGTCGGGCTTGGCATCGAGATTCGCCTCGGCGTAAGGCTCGAGAATGGGAATGCCGAGCGAGCGCAGCAGATCGCTCATCGGCGGGTAGGCGGCCTTGTCGGAGCCGGTGATGCGATGGCCCTCGAGCTGCAACAGCCCGGCCAGCGAGGCCATGGCCGTGCCGCAGATGCCGCTCAGATGAATGTGGCGTGGCGCAGTTGTCATGTAGCTTTATTGTTTCACCGCGGGTTCCAGCAGGTCGAGGCGGGTCTCGGCGCCAAGCATCAACGCGGCCTCCACGCCGAAGGTGAGCGTGACGTTGAGGCGGTTGACGTGGCCCGAGCGCAGGCCGATGGCGATGGGGCCGGCAAAGCCATCGAGCGCCGTAAGAATCGCCTGTTCCAGCAGCTCGGCCGGCGCGCCCGGCGAGGCGCAATCGAGCATCTCGCCAAAAACGATGGCGGGAACGCCTTCAAGCTTGCCCGCCGCGCGCAACTGCCACAACATGCGGTCTACCTGGTAAGGCTTGGCGGCAACATCTTCGAGAAAGAGAAGCTTGCCTTCGGTCCGCGGCTCCCAGGGCGTGCCCAACAGCGAAACAAGCATGCTGAGGCAGCCGCCGTAAAGAGTTCCGCGAAACGTGTTCTGCTTGCCCGGTTTGAGCAACCGCAAGCCCTCGCCGGCGCCCACGCTGTAGGGTTTACCTGCAAGAGCAGAACGGAGACTGGCTTCGTGTACGCCATCGGGGCGGTAAAAATCGGCGGCCAGCATGGGACCGTGAAACGCGGGCAGACCCAGCGTATCGAGCAGATGGCATTGCAGGCCGGTCAAATCGCTATAGCCGAGCAATGGCTTGGGATGCGCGGCAATCGCTTTCAGGTCGAGCCCATCGAGCAAGTAGTTCGATCCGTAGCCGCCGCGCAGGCAGACGATGGCGCTCGTCTCCGCATCGGCAAAGGCCGTGTGCAGATCGGCCAGCCGCTGAGAGCGGGTTCCGGAAAAATAGAGCGTTCCGCTTTCCAGGGCATACGGCGCGGGCTTGGCCGCGAAGCCGAGCGTGCGCAGTGCGGCCAGTCCGAGATCGACGCGTCCTGGTTGTGCCGGCGAGGCTGGAGCCACGACGGACAAACGCGCGCCAGCAGCCACTGCGGCTGGCTTCAACAGCAGCATCATACCCACGCCTCTCCGCGCGCGATGAGCGCCGCCGGTCCGGAGAGAAAAAGTTCGCTGCCTGGACCGTTCCATGCAATGGTTTGCGGGCCGCCGGGCGCAACAACTTTGAGTGGCGAGGTGCAACCTTTCAGCGCCAGAGCCGCCGTTGCCGAGGCCGAGCTGCCCGTGCCCGACGAGGTCGTTGGCCCCACGCCGCGCTCGAAGATGCGAATCTCGATCTCGCTGGGGCTGACGATGCGAATGAACTCGACATTGGTCTGATGCGGAAATGCCGGATGAACGCAGACCGCCGCGCCAATCTCTTTCCAGCTTTTACCGGCCACGGAAAACTCCGCGTTATCGGCTTCGATCACAAAATGTGGATTGCCGGTGTTGATCTCGACGCTCTTGAGCCTGATACCATCGGCGAGCTCAACGGTGCGCGGCGTCAACGTGGGAATGCCCATGCCGGTCGTCACTTCAACGCGATAACCGCCGTCGTTGCGCACGCCGTCGATACGGCAAACGCGCAACCCCGCGTCGGTCTCAATCTCCAGTCGTTCGCCGGGCTTGGAGCCGCGGGACTCGGCCATCCACGCCGCCACGCAGCGCGTGCCGTTGCCGCTGATTTCGGCGATCGAGCCGTCGGCATTGCGTAGATGAATACGGCCCGACTTCTCGCCCGTCCAGGCAAAAAACTCGACGCCGTCGGCGCCCACTCCGGTATTGCGCGCGCAAAGCCGTTGCGCCAACATTGCGCGGTCATCGCTGCCCGCCGCCTCTTCCAACACAATCAGAAAGTCGTTGCCGCAGGCGTGAGCCTTGGTATATGAAATCAATTCCCCCTCCAAGTTGCAAAATATTGCTTTGCGGCCACATGGCGTCGCGGCCGCTTTTTCTACTCCCTCGTCCCTAATCCCTGGTCCCTGGTCTTCTCAATCCTCTTCCGGATCGCGGAAGGTGAGCAGCGCGCCGATGGCTGGCTCTTCCAACAATCTGTCGCGCAACCGTTCGTGGCGTTTTTTCGTGGTGGTAAGCGAAAAACTAACGCGCTCGAATTCGCCGATGGTGTCGCGCTCGACGTTGGCCAGCCGCTCGCCGGCAGCGTCCATGGCATTGAGAATCACCTGCATCATCAGCGATGGATCGCTGCCGCGCGCCTCGTAGATCATGGGATAGGTCTTCAGATTGGCGCGGCGCTCGAGAAATCCCACCGCCTCAAGAGAAACGATCACAATCGCCGTTGCCACCACGGCGGCAGCGTAGAGCCCGGCGCCGCAAGCCATGCCGATCGAGGCCACGACAAAGACGCTGGCGGCGCTGGTGAGCCCGCTGACGCGGCTGCGATTATGCAGAATCAGCCCCGCGCCTAGGAATCCAATGCCTTGAACAATGTTGGAGGCTACGCGGCTTTTATCAGCCGTACCTTCGCCAGCCAGCACCGCCGAGAGCAGCGTGAAAAAGGCGCACCCCATGCAGATGAGCAGATTGGTGCGCACGCCGGCGGCCTTGCGGTTCACCTCGCGCTCCAGGCCAATGAGCGCGCCCAGAATGCAAGCAACGAACAGACGGCCAGTGGCATGATCGACCACCAGCATCTGCTGCAAGTTATCGATACTTAACGGCGGCGCGGTCTGTGCCAAGACGTAGATCATGCGGCTTCCTTGCCCGATGCTATCACCGTGCGGGCCGGGTTGGGGGCTGCATTCAACGGAGTTTCTGATTACGATAGGCCCATTGGCCAGAAAGATAAATCGTGGCCGCCGGCTGGTCTTTGGCGGTGAAGCGGGCGGCCACAACCAGATCGAGGGGATGCGCCTTGACGGCCTTGTCGACATCGTCGCCCTCGAAGGCAACCACGATGGCTGCGTGCTGGGCCGGCGCGGTGAGCGCGGCCTGCCAGATCGCAAGATCGCTCTCGTTGACCGTCTGCCGCAGCGGAATACCTGTATAGGCGACAATCTCGGGATACATCGAGGTATTCATCAGAATGGTTGCATGCCGGTTGGATCCCAGTAGCCCGCGCAGCAGCGGTGGAATCTCTTCGTCATAGCTCAGCCGCGCGTCGGCGTTCTTTGTGCTCTCGGTATAGACAACCGGTTCCTGGCGCAGCAGGGCATTTACATTGAACCCGGCGAGCACAAAACATAGCGCGTAGACGGCAGGCGGCAGGTAGATCGAAAGCCTCTGCGAGGGAATCCGATCCACGGCCGTGGCCGCCAGTTGCGCGGCGAATCCGAGGCCGAGCGCCAGGGCAGGCAGCAGCTCCAACCCATAGCGGGTGTTGTACCAGGTGAATGGCCACCAGGCCGGAAAAAAGATCGGAATCGATCCGTAGGCTACCGAGTACGCGTAAAACGGCACAGGCAGCCAGAACAGCCCAACCCAGCCCAGCGCGCGACGGGTAAGCTTTTCGCGAAGGCCCGCAATGGCGGTTCCCAACGCGGCCAGCGCAAGAGAAATATTGCCCAGTGCGCTCTTCCAGCCCGGCGCGGCAACGGCATCGAGTTCGGCGGACTTGACGTAAAACAGCAGCGCGACCCAAAGATTATGCCAGCCCGGATGCGGCGGTCCGCCGCCCGATGTGGCAGTGCGCGCCTCAATGGCTTTGGCGGAGTAGGGGCCACGCGAAAAATAAAGCCAGTCGCCGAAACCAACCGCGTTGTAGACAAACCACGCAATGGGTGCGGCGACCACGGCCACGCTGGCCAGCCAGAACGAAAGCGAGTTCAAACGGCGGCGGCGCAGCAGCGCGACTCCGATGCTGGTCCATGCGATGAAGGCCATGATCCAGCCGTCGTAGCGGGTGAAGACGGCCGCAACCAGCATGGCGGCGATCAGGCACTGCGTGCGGCTGGCTTGCTTAGGGTCGTCGTCCACGCACAAACGCCACTCCACCAGCCAGACCACGATCCAAATGGTCTCGCAAAGAAACAGCGGCTCGGTCATGGCCGTGGTCTGCATGTAAAGCAGGTTGGGATTGAGCGCGAAAAAGACCAGCGCCAGCGCGGCCGCGGCGGGCGTGAGCCAGTGCCGCGCCAGCCGGTAGATACCGGCGCAAGAGGCGATGAAGGCCAGCGACGAGGGAATCACCGCGGCCAGCCCGTTGGCCCACCAATCGTAGCGCTGCACAAAAGGGATCAGCAGAATATGCGGCAGCGGCAGCCACACCGAGCCCAGCTCGGTCAGGCGCGGCAGCCGCGAGTCGAAGACGCGGCGGGCAATGTGCAGATGCGCCACCGCGTCACCGTAGTTGAGCATCGCGCCGTTGCGCCAGCTCCATACAATGGCCGCTGTGGCCGCCGCCATAGCGAAGACCAGCACGGCCCAGCTTTCGGCGTTCGAGATGCACTTCTCAGTCAATTTGCATCAGCTCGCGAAAGATGTTGAAGCGGGCATCGATTTCGTCGCGCGTAAGCTGCTGCAGCCGCTCGGTGCCGAAGCGCTCGCAGGCAAACGAGCCCATGGTGCTGCCGTAGATCATGGCGCGGCGATAGGCCGCTGGACTCTGTTCCGGCTGCGCGGCCAGGTAGCCGAAGAAACCTCCGGCAAAACTGTCGCCGGCGCCGGTTGGATCGACAACCTCGTCGAGCAAAAATCCAGGCGCTCTGAGCTCCGCGCCTTTTTCTTTGGGCGTAGAGTCGCGGAACAATGTCGCTCCGTACTCGCCGTGCTTGACGACCAACGTGCGCGGACCCAGCGTCATCACGGCGCGCGCGGCGCGGGCAAGATTTTTGTCGCCACCCAACACGCGCGTCTCCGTATCGTTGATGAGCAGAATGTCGAGCCCCTTCAGCACTTCCAGCAACGCCGGCCGATGGTCGTTGATCCAGTAATTCATGGTGTCGCCGGCCACCAGTTTCACTTGCGGCATGGCCTCGCGCACGCGCCGCTGCAAGACGGGATCGATATTGGCGAGAAAGAGAAATTCGGAGTCGCGGTAAGCCTCGGGAATCTTGGGCTCGAAGTTGGCAAAGACGTTCAGCTCGGTGTTGTGCGTCTTGGCCTCGTTGAGGTTTTCCAGATACGAGCCTTCCCAGAAGAAGCTCTTACCCGCCGTGTGCTCAATGCCGCGCGTATCGATCTTTCGCTTGTCGAAGACCGATTCCTGTCTTGGACCAAAGTCCTCGCCAACGACGGCGATCACGCGCACGTCGGTAAAGTAGCTGGCGGCAAGCGAGAAGTAGGTAGCGGCTCCGCCCAGGCAACGCTCACGCCGGCCGGCCGGAGTCTCGATTGAATCGTAGGCTACGCTTCCAACTACGGTGATGGACATGGGGGACTTCCTTTCTCCTTGTTAGGGTAGCGTACTGAGGCGGAGTTAGCAGAGCTAGGAAGCACCGTGCTAACACCGCTACCCCAGCTACTCGCCCAGATACTTGCCGAAGAGCAGATTCAACTTTTCTTTCGTGGCAGCGGGAATCAGATCGTGCTGGGTCATGATGGCGAACTGCGCGGCCGAGGCGCAGGCGCACTTGCGCTCGCGGGGCAGGGCGGCGACGGCTGCCTTCACCACCTTGGCGGCGTTATCGGCGTTTTTGTGTAGAACGGCAACGATCTGGTCGACGGTGACCGCATCGTGGCTCTCGTGCCAGCAATCGTAGTCGGTAACCATGGCGATGGTGGCATAGCAGATCTCGGCCTCGCGGGCCAGTTTGGCCTCTTGCAGGTTGGTCATGCCGATCACGTCGGCGCCCCAACTGCGGTAAAGGTTCGATTCGGCCTTGGTGGAGAACTGCGGACCCTCCATGCAGACATAGGTTCCGCCCAGCTTGCCCACCACATCGACTGACTTACAGGCATCGGCAGCGGCTTTGGCCACGGTCGCGCAGACTGGATCGCCGAAGGCTACGTGGCCCACGATCCCATCGCCGAAGAAAGTCGAGGCGCGATGGAAGGTGCGGTCGATGAACTGGTCGGGAATCACGAAGTCGGTGGGCTTGTGCTCTTCTTTGAGCGAGCCGACGGCGGAGATCGAGAGTATCCGTTCCACGCCGAGTTTTTTCATCGCGTAGATGTTGGCGCGGAAGTTCAGCTCCGAGGGCAGAATGCGATGGCCGCGGCCGTGGCGGGCGAGGAAAGCAACCTTGCGTCCGGCCAACTCGCCGAGCACAAATGCATCCGAAGGTTCCCCGAAGGGCGTCGCGACGCGCTCCTCGTGAATGTTGGTGAATCCGGGCATCGAATACAAACCGCTGCCGCCGATAATGCCGATCTCTGCTTGTGCCAAGTGACTGCTCCTTATTAGCTATTAGCTGTTAGCTCTCAGCTGATTTCTTGCTGGAATAGGCTCAGATGAGCGCATCCGCACGGCAAAGCTAATAGCTAACAGCTAAAAGCTGCTTACCGCTGATCGATCAACCGGATCGACTCCATGAATACGTCGCCGTCGATGGTTAAACTTTTCGCGCTGACCTTGTCCATCGTATCTTGCGCGGTGTGGTGATAACTGTTGTTGGGTCCGTAGTCCAGATCGATCACATCGACCGAGGGAACGCGGCGCCGGACAAAGGCGAGATGATCGTCTTGCACATCCATCTCCCGCTGGAAGAAGTAATGCTGGTAGCCGAACTTCTTTGCCGCCTGCGCCACCAGATCGACGAGCCAGCCGGTCGAGTTGGTATCGCGCTGAATGTCGAGGTCTTTGTCGCCGATCATGTCGGCCAACATAAAAGCTTTGATCTCGCCCAGAGTTCCGGTCGCTGCCCACTTGGCGGCCAGGTGGCGGCTGCCGTAGGTCGAGTCGGAATCGGACCAGCTTTGGATCGCCTCTTCGCCGTCGAAGAAGACCAGCCAGACCGAGTAGCCATCGAGCTTTTTCGCCAGTGAGCGCGCTACCTGCGCGCGAAGCTGATCGGCGATGGCCATCAGCAGGCCGGTGGTCGCCGCGCCGTCGTTGGCGCCGACAAAGTTGATGGTGCGCAGCGGGTAGTTGGTCTCGTAATGCGTGGACAGCACGATGATGCCCGGCTTTTTGCCAGGAAAGCGCGCGATGAAGTTGCGCATCGGCACCTGGCCGATAGGTGTCGTGGCGGTGAAGGTGTCTTCTTCAAGCGAATCGTGGTTGCGCTGGAAGTAGCTGCGCAGATAGCTTTCGGCCTTCACGTGGCCGGGGCCAGTCGGCCAGCGCGGGCCGATGGCGGCGAACTGGCGCGCGTACTCGTAGGCCTTGTTGCCGTCGAAGTGGGCCTGGGCGCGGGCGATTTCAGGCGCGAGGGCAAGCAAGAAAATAAAAGCGAATTGAAGCAACCGCGAAAAACTTCCCTCAGGGGCTAAAGCCCCCAATTTGATTGGCGCTTTGATGTACGGCCTAAAGGCCGTACCCTTCAACGACGAAGGATTCAGCGGTTCCCAAATGGCCGTGCTCTGCCAAACACATTTCTGAAATCCCATAAGGCCGTAACCTTTTAAGGCGCCGAAGCTTCTCTTCATTTTGAAAGCCGAGCCAGTAGAAAGAATCATCCCGCGGCCTCCTGCTGTTTCTTTTTCTTATTTTTGCGCGAGGGGTGCACCCACCAGGCCACACCGATGCCGATGATGTAAAGCGCCAGCATGGGAAGCGCGTAGACGCACATGGTTCCGATATCGGGGCTGGGGCAGATAATCGCGGCCACGATGAAGACACCGAGAATCGCGTAGCGGATGTTCTTCCACAAAAAACGCGGGCTGACGATGCCAAACAGCGCCAGGAAAAAGATGAGAATCGGCAGCTCGAAGCTGATGCCCAGGCCCAGAATGATCGAGAGGAAGAATCCCGTGTACTCCTCGATGGTGACCACGGGATTGAACTTGCTGCCGAACTGCACGATCAGAATCTTCAACGCGCCGGGTAGTACGTAAAAGTAGCCGAAGGCCGCTCCGGTCAGGAACAGGCTGATGGTGGCTGCCATAAACGGCAGTACGAAACGCTTTTCCTTCTGGTACAGGCCGGGGGCGATGAAGAGCCAGACCTGATAGAGGATGAAAGGCGCGGCGAGAATCGCTCCGCCCACCATGGAGACCTGCAGATAGAGGTTGAGCGGGTCCATGGGGTGGGTGTAATTGAGCTTGATGCCGAGTTTGTCGAGCGGCGCCTGAACCATACCGTAAAGCCGCTCGTGATAGATATAGGCAACGACAAAACCGATCACAAGATAAATCGCCGAATGGATGATGCGCTTGCGCAGCTCTTCGAGGTGCTGCATCAGGCTCATGCCGGGCAGTTCGGCGCGCTCGCTGACGGCGGCGCGGGCTTTGTTGACTGCGTCGGAGGCATCAACCATGGCGGGCCTCCGTCTGCACGGGTTCGGTGGCGATGGCCGGTTCGGCGGCGGTATTTTCGGCGGGTTTGTGTGGCGGCGCGGCAGTTACGGTCTCGCCGGTCGAAGGCGGCTGCACGCTCATCGATGTCTCCGCGGCTGGTTCGCCGGCCACGTTCGGATAGGTTGAGTCGCTCGGGTAGGGATCAACCGCGGCTGCGCTCTCCACGGCTGGGGCCTCTACCGGGACGGGGGCTGGTAGCGCCGCCAGGGTACGCTCGCGCTCGGCCTCTTCCTTTTTGCGGCGGTCGGCCTCTTCGGCCTGGCGCAACTCCTCTTCCATCTGAAACTTGAATTCATTGGAGGCCTTGCGGAATTCGTACATCAGCTTGCCGATCTGACGGCCAATCTCGGGTAGCCGGCGCGGGCCGAAAAACACCAGAGCCAGCACCATGATCAGCAGGGTGTCGGGCATGCTGACGATCGCAATCTCAATTGGTGGCGAAACGACCATGAAGGTTCATGATAACTGCCGCTGCATGGCACGAACAAACGGTTGAATGAACAGCCCTGCCACAAGCAGCGGGGAATACGTCCTGAAGGGATTGAATTATGCTGGCCAGTATGCGTAGACCTGATGGCGATCTGGAACTGGTGCAAATTGTGGATGCGGCGCTGGCTGGCGCGGCCGAGCGGGCAGGGCAGTGGCTGGCCTGCCGCAAGGGCTGCACGCCATGCTGTACGGGCGCCTTTGCCATTGGCGCTCTCGACGCTCTGCGGCTGGCCGACGGCATGGATGAACTGCGCGCTCACGACCCGGCGCGGGCCGAGGCCGTGATTGCGCGGTCCCGGGCCTGGATTGCCGCGCATGGCGGCGAGTTTCCCGGGGATCTGGCGACGGGGCGGCTGGGCGAAAGCGGCGTAGAGCGCCAGCGCTTTGAGGATTTCGCCAATGAAGCCATCTGCCCGGCCCTCGATCCTGCGACCGGTGCTTGCGACCTCTATGATTGGCGGCCGATGACCTGCCGGGTCTTTGGTCCGCCGGTTCGCACTGCCGGCGATGACGGCGCTGAGGGCCTGGGCCACTGCGAGCTGTGTTTTCAGGGCGCTTCGCCAGAAGAGGTTGCCGCCTGCGAGGTGGTCGTGCCACATGAACTTGAAGCGCGCATCACGGAAGAACTCGGCCCGCGCGGCGAGACAGTGGTGGCCTGCGCGCTGCTCAATTCCGCATCACAGCGTTAAACTGGGGTTTGGAAACCTACATGAAAATGCGTCCCTGCTGGGCGGAGATCGATACTCGGGCCCTGGAAGATAATGTCCGTTTTTTGGCTGGTTTAGCCGCGCCGTACGCCGAGATTTTGGCCATGGTCAAAGCCAACGCCTATGGCCATTCGCTGGCGCTTTGCGCCCCCGCAGCCGTGCGCGCCGGCGCCCGCTGGCTGGGCGTGACCACGGTGGAAGAGGGCATTGTTGCCCGTTCGCTGTGCCCGCAGGCCCGCGTGCTCATCGTCAGCGGAGCCTTTCCCGGCCAGGCCGAGGCCGCGGTTCAATTTCAACTCACGCCGGTTGTATGGGAACACTGGCAACTGGAAGAGTTGGCCTCGGCCTGCCGCGCGGCTAGGCTCGGACCGAATTCATTCCCCGTGCATCTTGAGCTCGACACCGGCATGAGCCGGCAGGGCGTTGCCGACAGCGAGTTAGCCAGCATTTTTTCGCGCTTCGGCCCCGACTCGCCGCTGCGGCTGGAAGGCGTGATGACGCATTTGTTCGCCGCCGACGAGGCCGACGGACAGGTCACCGACAAACAACTGGAGCGGCTCGACGAGGCGATGGGCCGCATCTCTTCGTCAGGGATTTTTGCCGAATGGCTGAATGTCGGTGCTTCGGCGGCGTTGCTCGCCGGGCAAGCCAAGCCCATCTCGGAACTGGCCGCGCGCCACGGCATGAAGGCTCTGTTGCGGCCTGGGCTCGCGATCTACGGAATTGTGCCGCAGTTCGATCCGCCGTACGACGCGGGCAAGGAACCGGCCATGCTGGTCGCGGCGCAAAAGGCGCTCAAACCTGTGCTGGCCTGGAAGGCCGCAGTCGTGAGCGTGCGCTCGATTGCCGCTGGAGCCACGGTCGGTTACAACGGAACCTTTGTCGCCACCGAGCCCATGCGCGTGGCGCTGGTCGCGGCCGGCTATGCCGACGGAGTTGACCGGCATCTAGGCAACCATTTCGAGCTGCTCGTGCGCGGCCAGCGCGCCCCGCTGGTGGGCCGCGTGAGCATGGATCAGGTCACGATCGACGTTACCGATATCGCCGGCGTCGCGCCGGGCGACGAGGTGGTTCTGCTGGGCTCGCAGGACGATGAAACCATCACCGCCCACGATCACGCCGAAGCCACGGGAACGATTCCCTGGGAGGTCTTCACCCGAATCGGAATGCGCGTGGCCCGGCGCGAAGCCTAGGAAATATCGCCTGTCAACCGACCGCCGTGGGGCACAACCCCGCGGCGCACTGCGCGGCGGCGATCATCGCCTCGGTGCCGATGCAGGAGTTCAGCAGCATGTGGTAGAGCGTGCGCGAGCACCATTCCTGCTGATAATGCTTGCGAATGACGGCGGCGCGGCGGCGGTCAAACGCGGCAATGTGTTGCTCGGCGTGATGTGCATGCTGCGGAAAAGCCTGCGTGTACCACTCGCGCTTGGAGCTGGGCGTGGCGTAGACAAAGATGTGAAAGCAGCCCGGCTTGCCGGCCAGCGCACAGGCCGCGCCCCGGCCCACGATCACGCAGTTGCCTTCTTGTTCCGCCTGCAGAATCTCCTGATGAATCAGCTCCAGCATCCGCGCGGAGTCAAACAGATGCTCCTCGCCATTGGGCGCCGGCGCATACATCGGATCCTGCCAAAAGATCTTGCCGTAGCGGTAGTACCAGGGGTCCAGCCGCTCGTCGAACTTGGCCGCTAACTTTGGATCGACGCCGGCCATTCGCGCCGCTCCCGCGACCAGCTCCGCGTCCAACAAACGCCAGCCCAGCCGCTCCGCTAAATCGTGTGCAAACCTTCCGCCGTGCGAGCCATACTCACGTTCCACGGTGATCACTCTGATCGGACCATGCAACATTTTCCCTGATCCCCCCTGGCCAGGAGCATACAACTTTGAGCGCAACTCTCTCTAGTGGAGCGTGGCAATAAAAAAACGCGGACGGTATCTTTTCCGCCCGCGCTCGCCCAGGAGAAACCTCTTATTCACTGCGTAACCGGAGATTGGGGCGGCGTCTTTGATGCCTTCAAATGCCGTCCTTTCTCTGCATTGGGAGCATTCGGCGCGGCGGGTGTTGCCTGGTTGGCCGAACCCTTTTTGATGTGCAGATCGCCGTTGCTGGTACTTAGCACGATGTGGGACATACCGGCGCCCAGCTTTCCCGTAACGGTCTTGTCTTCGTCGCCACTCACCGGCAAAGCGAAATCGGAAACGATGTCGCCGTTGTGCGTGCGGCCGTTGACCGTGGCCGAGGCGTTGGAGGGCAGCGTCAGCTCGACATCACCCTTGTCGTTATGCACCTCCACACTATGAACCAGCGTTCCCTCCGGCGCCAGGCGAATGGTTCCGTTGCGGTCTTCCGCGTTGATATCGCCGTTGATCTGGTCCAGGTCGATATCTTTCGACCGCGTAGCAACGTGCACCGGCCCCTTGGCGTCGCTAATGCGCAGATCGTCTGAGTCCAGCGTCATCTCGCCCTGCAGGCAAGCAATCTGCACGTCGGTGATTGAGGTGTGCAGGTTGATCGGCTGACAGGCATTTTCAATATGCGCCTCGCCGTAGATCTGCCCGTTGACAGTCACCCGGCCAACGATCTCCGACAGCGTGACATCGTTGTAGTTGCCAGCGGCATCGATCTCGCCATTGATCTGATGCGCCGAAAAATCGTGCTTGCCGCCCGTCGAGCGCATCCTTACCGGGCCGGCGATCGTGTCCAGCCGCGTATCGCCATGCGTAGTATCGATCTCCACGCCGGCACCCAGCCCCGAAGCCATCACATCACCCTTGACGGCATTCACGCGCACGTAGGAGTTGCGCGGAATGGTCACTGTCAGGTTCACCTTGCCGTGATCGGTACCGTTCGACCGCACCTGCACGATGTTGCCGTTCACCTGCACGTTCACTTTCTCGCTATCGAAGATTCGGCCCGCTTCGCTATCGGTGTTGGCATAGGCCAGCACGTGTGCCTGGATCTCCAGATGATTGCCCTCTGCCGCCGTCACGCTGACATTGCCGCGGGGATCGTCGATTTCGATTGAGGCGCCGTTGGGAATCTGCTGGCTGATGGGTTGCTGATCTTGCTCGTGCTCGGTCTGGCCGAAGAAATTGAAGTTGTTGTCGTCACCATTCCACTGGTGCATGAACGGCTGCATGTGATTCCAACCCGAGGCGCTCAGCCCAAGGGCCGCCAGCACAATCAGCAAAACTACATATCCAGTACTGCGGCGCACCGGCGTTTTGCGGCGCAAATCTAAAGCCCACTCGGCCAGCAAGACTACTCCCGCGGCGACAAGCACTAACGGCCACCAGCGGCCATACCAAGAACAGAAGTTACCCACATCGATCCGGCCGGCGGCCATCAGCAGCGCCACCACGCCGGTCACGATCAGTAGAATCGGACCCACCAGCGACGGCACGCGCGGCCCATAGGCATTGCGACAACTTGCCTTCCAGGCTTGATGCTGCGCGCGGCGGGCGGCCCGCTGCTGCTCCTGATAGACACGCCACTGAAACTTGGGGTCGTAGGGTGGCACCGGCGGCACTCCGCCGGGAGGCACGTTGGGAGGTACACTGCTCATTGCTGGCCTCCGTTGATCTGGCTGCTCAGTGCCTGCGTAGGCGCTGGGACGATCGCCGTCCCCACCGGTTCATTGGTTTGTGGGGCCGTTTGCGGCCCGGTGCCGTACCACGGCTGGCCGGGATCGTACGTCTCGCTCTCGACAGCCAGTGCCGCCCGCTCGGCCAGTAACAGTAGACCAAGCAAGATCATCAAGAGCGGAAAGTACAACCGCCAGAAGTAGGGAACGACGCCAAACTGATGGAGCAGAGCCAACGCGCCGGTCAGTAGTAAAACGGCAGGCAGGCGCAAACGGTGGATCAAAAGGTAGCGGCTCATTGAGGCCCTCCTTGCGAATCGAGATGGGAATCTTGCAGACGGCGTATCACTAGCCAAACGCCCAGGCTAATCAGCAGCAACGGCCAGAGATAGGCAAAGAAGTGGCCGTGAAACCAGTCCACCTGCCCGGCCAGAAAGAGCAGTCCGAGAGCAATAAGAATGATGGCTCCGATCGGCTCCCTGCGCCGCCATTGCACCGGCGGAATCGGAGGAATGGGCGGTGGAACTGGAGGCATGCCGTCGGCTGGCGGCGGGTAGGGCGCCTCATACGGTGGTTGGTAGGGCGGTTGGTATTGCGCTTGATGGTAGCCGTGCGCCGGATTTGCTGCTCCCGGAGCCCCATGCGATTTGCCGTGGCCGGCGAGGCCGAACCAGTGATGGATTTCGTTCAACCCCAACGGATCGGGCAGCGGCTCGCCATCTCGGCGCGCCTTGGCCGTGTGATAGGACTCGAAGACCTGGTAGAAGATCCAGCCGGCAAGCAGCCAGCCAAATACCTGGTAAACGTCAGTCGCACTGACCAGCGTCGCGAAGATCACAATATGCGCCAGGCCTTTGACGAATTGCCCGTTGTACATGGCGCCAACGCCGGGAATCAGTCCCAGAAATCCGGCCAACACTGGGCTGGGCCCGCCAGGGGGTTGCACGGCAAAATGCTGCTGTGTACTCTGCCATCCCGTCCAGCAGGGCTGGCAAAAAATCTGCCCTGCCGGTCCTTTACGCACACATTCTGTGCAGAGCGCTTTGCCGCAGTGTTGGCAGTACGCGGTTGCGCTGACTCCGCTATGGTTTACACAATCCATCGTGTGCTCCTTTCCATTCCTTGCAAGCTAAAATTCGTCTCTGGCGACAGGCTTTTCTCTTGCGCCAGGGCGGCTTCTTGTATCTGGATCGGGACGATGGGCAGCGGTTCTATGGGGATATGACGAACTTGTTCCCTCGTTCCCTTGGTCCCTGGATTCCGTTTCAACATTGGTTTGGCGGGCCTTTGCATCGTCTGCCCAGGATTCTCCGGCTCGGCTTGATTCTGCTGCGGCACGCTTTCGCTTTCGTTACGTCCACCGATTTCGCGCACCCGCGATTCGACCTCGTTGACCCATTGCAGATGGTCGTAGAAGCGCGCGATGGGCACCGAGGCCTCGGCCAACTGGCGTTCCATGTAGGAGCGCACGGCTCTGGGCCGAAGATCGGGCAGACGCACACTGCCCAGATGCACATTCGACAAACGCACGCCAGTCAGGTTCAGCGTCAAAGCAATCGAGAAGAAGGCCATGGCCGCCGTCATCAGCAGCCGGGGATGTATAGCCACGCTCATCCGGGCCAAAAAGCCCGGCTGCTGCCAGACCGGGTGGCCGGGCAGCGGATCGATGGCTCTGGGATGGGTTGCCGGTTGCAAGTATCCGTGTCCGGCTCCGGCCGGCAGCGCGCGATGTTGCCACTGGTGGCTGTTGGGCGGAGCGGGACCGGTCGCGGACAGAATCTTGTCCAGCAGCCCCTCGGGAACCTCCGGCTCGGGCGAAAGAAACTCCAGCCACTCGCGGCCCTTGCGAGCCTCTTCGTAGAGGGCCGAGCAAGACGGGCAAACAACCTTGTGCGAATTGAACATTGCCTCGTCCTCGGGGCCCAGCAGCCCGTCGAGCGCGTCGGTCAAAAGCGTCTCCCACCGGCTGCAGTCCGGGGAATCGGGAATATTTGTGCGCTCTTCCATGGCTACATCACCTCCCTCTTATTACGTTCCAGCAGCCGGGCCAGTTCCGCCCGGCCCCGGCTGATGCGCGATTTCACGGTTCCTTCGGGAATCCGCAAAACCTGCGCAATCTCTTTATAGTCAAGATCTTGTAAGTCGCGCAAAATCACTGCTTCGCGCAGCTCGACGCTCACCCGCGCCAACGCGTTTTGCACCATCTGGGCCAGTTCGCGGCGCGCCGCCGACTCATGCGGCGAAGGGCCCGAGGCTGCCAGCCGCTCGGAGGGATGCAGCTCGCCGCTTTCTTCCCAGTTTTGGTCGAGCGAGCCGGTCGCCCGCTGGTTGCGCGTGCGGCGGAAGTTGTCCACCAGCAGGTTGCGCGTCATGGTGGTGATCCACACCGGCAAGCTGCCGCGCGCGGCATCAAAGCTCGCCAGATTCGAGTAGATCTTCAGAAATACGTCTTGGGTCAGGTCTTCGGCGTCGGCTGAATTGCCCGTGAACCGGTAACAGAGCCCATAGACACGCTTGTGGTGCGTGCGGACCATCTCGGCCCATGCGCCGGAGTCGCCATTGATGCAGCGGCGGACGATTTGAGACTCATCACTTCCCAGCGCACTTACCTCCCGGCATCCAGCCTGGGCTGACGGCTCGACAACTGTTGCCTCTGTGGCGTTGTTCCGCGTCACGAGCGGCTCGCCGCTTGTCCGGTTGCTGTTTCGAAAGCCACGCCGCATCAGGGATCCGCCAGCTACCGGTTTCGCGATCCCGAATTGGTTCCAGCTTAATGCACCTACGCACTGCATGGTATTTGATTACGCATTCCAGGCCACTTTGGTTCCCTGACCCTACTGCACCCCGCCAAGGCAGCGTAAAATAAGCAGTTAGGGGGGTGCTCCATCATGCGCCGGTTTGCGCTGCCTCTCTTGCTCCTCTTCTGCGCTCTTGCGCGCGCCGCCAGCTTCGACTGCGCCAAGGCTAATTCCCCGCAAGAGAAGGCTGTTTGCTCGTCACCTGAATTAAGCTCTGCCGACGACCACCTGGCAGCGGCATTCAAGATCGCGCTCGCCTCGGCTCCCGCCGGCCTGCAACCCGATCTAGATGCCGATCAGCGCGAGTGGTTTCGTTTGCTTGCCGTTGAATGCCCGCCCAACAAAATTCATCTTGGGCCGAATATGACCGCCTGCCTGCTGCGCAATTACCAGTCACGCACCATCGAGATTCGCCAGATGGTGCAGAAGAAGGCCGGCATCACCTTTGTCTGGCGTACGAAGATATTGATCAACCGTCTGGGACCGGTAGACAGCAATGCGGCACAACAGGCAGGCGAGCCTCAGGTGCTTATTCCCGGCTACGGCACGCTGGCTCTGTCCTGGCCACAGGCCGGTCTTCCTTCTCCCGAATGGCTGGCCTGGAATCAGGCGATTGTCGAAGCAGCGCAAAAACTTGCGTCGCGGAATCATCCCGCCACCGACCACCAGTGGCACACCGAGTGGGCCGAGGATGACGATGGCGATCTTCAGGTCGCGGTTGGTATCGTCTCTCCACTGCTGGTGACCGCCTCGATCGAGCGCTGGGAATATCGCGGCGCTCGCCCCAGGGAAACTTCCGCCCAGTTCAACTGGCTGCTCAAGGAGCGCCGCCCGCTACGACCCGAAGACCTCTTCCGGGCCAATTCGGCTTGGGAAAAGGTAGTCTTCAACCATTGCTTGAAGGTTGTTTCCAAGAACCACGGCGCGCATTCCGGGCGCACAACGGTTGCGCCGGGCGAGTTGCATAAAATCGTTGCCGATTCTGAAAACTGGCAGATAGAAGCGCGTGGGCTCACGATCCGCTTGCCGGTCAACCAACTCACCGAGCGCCCCGCGCAGGCGACGATTCCCTGGAAAGAATTGAAGCCGTATCTCAACCCGGCCTTTGTTCTACCGGCTAAGTCTTAGAAGGCCTCAGCGTCAATTTGATGGTTTTCAAGGTTAGCTTCACCAGCCAGCGAAGGTTATCCAGGCTCATTCTGCGACCGCGGCCAAAGTACGGCGATAGGTAAATCTGCCAGGCCTGGCCAATTTGGCCGCACCACATCGCCTGCATCATGGCGGCTGGAACGAGTCCACTCAGTTGCCGTGCTCGCAACTCTTCGCAGCCCAGGGGCAGTTGGGTTTGTGTGAGAATTTTGAAGATCGAAAACGCGGCGTCGTTCGAGCCTTGAGTACTGATCGAACCCGTCGCGGTGTTCCGGTATTTAGCTGTAAACCGGTTCAGGAAATAAAATCCGCGATAGTTGATGCAAAGACGAAGCCCGAAATCGTAATCTCCCGCATCGCCGCACTCCGGCTGCGGCCGCCACAGCACCGCCTGTGCCGCCTCGGTGCGCATTACATAGCCGTCGTTGTGAAGCTGCTGACAGATGCCAGCGACATAGTCGTTTTTCTGCAGGCGGGCGTATTCATCTGTGCGTAAAAACCAACTGTTGAGCTTCTCCGTAGCCAGCTCGTCGATTACGCCTTCATGCGAAATGGAATATTGCTTGCCGTAGGCCGCCGTCAGATGCGGATACTCTTCCCAACATGCCATCAGATCTTCAATGGCGTTGGGCAGCAGCAGATCGTCATCGTGCAACAGCATCAGGTGCGAGGTCTTCGCCCGCAGAAGCAGCGAGTTGGTGTTGGCATTCTGCCGCAACGGAGGGGTGTTTCTCTGGTAGTCGATGGCAAAGCCGGACTGTTGTTCGACCTCGCGTACGACTTTCTCCGAAGCGTCGTCTTTTGAATCATCTCCGACAAGGATGCAGTCTGGCCTGCGGGTTTGCGCCAGGCACGATAAGAGCGCCTCGCGCAACAACTCCGGGCGGTTGCAGGCCGGCACGCAAACGCTGATCGTATTGCTCATGAAATCCCATCTTTTGACCATCGCAGAGAAGCAGCGGATTCTGCTTCACGCGATCTGCCAAATGATTTTTTGTTCGAGATCAAGCTCCGCTTAGTATCTCTGCCCAAACTCCGGATCGACGGGGTTTTCGAAGAGCGAGGCATCGCGGGTCACGATCGTCAGCCCCGAGGGGGTAACGAAGTAGCGCCGCTTGTCCTCCACCGGATCGAAGCCGATCACCGTGCCCTCGGGAATATTCACATTGCGGTCGATGATGGCGCGGCGGATGCGGCAGTGACGGCCGATGTTGACGTGCGAAAAGACAATGCTGGCGTCCACGTCGGAGTAGGAGTTGACGCGCACATCCTGCGAGAGGATCGAATTGTAGACCGAGGCGCCGGAGATGATCACGCCCGCCGTAATGATGGAGTTGACGGCGATGCCCGAGCGGCCCGGCTCGCCAAAAACGAACTTGGCCGGCGGATATTGGCGCACGCGGGTGCGGATCGGCCAGTCTTTGTCATAGAGGTTGAAGACCGGCGAAACCGAGCACAGATCCATGTTGGCTTCGTAGTAGGCGTCGAGCGTGCCCACGTCGCGCCAATAGAGCGCCTGCTTGCGGTTCTCGTCAACAAAGCTGTAGGCCATCATCTTTTTCTTGCCCAGCAAATTAGGCAGGATGTTGTGGCCAAAGTCGTGCTTGGATTCCGCGTCGTCGGCATCGGCGATCAGCGCCTTCAACAATGTTTCTGTGTTGAAGATGTAGATGCCCATCGAAGCATCGACGGCGTTGGGGTCGGCCGGCGAGCGGAAGGTCGTCGAAGCGGGTTTCTCCAAAAAGCCGCGCACCTCTCCGGTCAGGCCCACATCGACCACGCCGAAGCGCGATACCTCGTCGGGCGAGATGGGCAGTGTCGCCAGCGTCACGTCGGCCTTGGTCTCGTTGTGATAATCCAGCATCCGGCTGTAATCCATCTTGTAGATGTGGTCGCCGGAGAGAATAATGACGTGCTTGGGCTGCTCGCTGCCGATCGAATAGATGTTCTGATACACGGCGTCGGCCGTGCCCATGTACCAGTTGGTGCCAGTGCGCTGCATGGGGGGCATCAGCTCGAAAAACTCGCCCAGCTCCTGCGCCACAATCCCCGTCCAGCCCTCGCGGATATGCCGGTTCAAGCTGAGCGCTTTATATTGCGTGAGAATATACACCCGGCGCAGGCCCGAGTTGATGCAGTTCGACAACGTAATGTCGATGATCCGGTAATGGCCGCCAAAGGGCACAGCGGGCTTGGCCCGGTCGCGCGTGAGCGGAAACAGCCGCTCTCCTGCTCCGCCTGCTAGCAAAACTCCGAGAGTATCTCTCATATCCATCGGACTTTCACTCCCCGCCCACCCCGGAGTTTGATCGACCGGGGCGGAGCCGGAGTGCCGTTATCCGGCACGGCGTTTTTATTGGCAGCACAAAATTCTGTTGCCGCCGAACGCAGGAGAATACCACACTCCCCGAGTCTTCGCAGTGCGATCCGCCTCATTGGCCATCGCCCTATGCGATGGCCGCCGAACGCAGCCGACTGCGGCCTTGTTTACCAGCCCGAGACCCAGTTTTCTTTTTTCGTCGTCCGCTTGCCCCGGGTGAACCTGTACTCGGCACCTACGGAGATGGCGAAGTTGACATCGTACTGCTTGTAGGATGTCGATCCGTAACTGTAGTTGTAGTGCGTCATGACCGCATCGGGCGTGATGCGGAAGACCCAGCGGTCGGAGCGGTTCAGATCGAAGTGCCCGCCGATGACTCCGGCTGGCGCTATCTGGTCATAGTAGAAATCGAACTTGCCGGCGGGCTGCCCAAGAAGGTCTTTCTCGAAATCGCCATAGACGCCGCCGTACATGGCATGCGCTATGATCGCGCCGTGTTTGTTGTGCGGTCCCAGATACTCGGCGCCACCCACAAAGAAGTACTGCTTCACTACGGGGCCCTTGATATTGTTGGGCGAGTTGGGCGCCGTACCGCTGGTACCAACATAGGCACGGCCCGAGCCCTGCAGGCCCCAGTGCTTGGTCAGCCAGTAGGAACCTTCCAGATCGAGTCCGCCCAGGTTCGATCCCTGAAGCAGCGTTGGACCGGCCTTCATGTGGTCGTAGGCCATGCCCAGCGACAGGTCGAACCGGTTGTCGTAACGAACCTTGGCCAGCGGATCGGTCGGCGTATAGACACCGTAGCTGGGAGCCTGGTTGTCAGGGTTCTGCGTTGGCGTCTGGATCGGCTGGCTCTGGCTGCTGGAACTGCTGCTGGAGCTTTGCGCTTGCAGGCGGACTGCCGCGCTCGCGCATAAAACAGCGGAGGCGGCAAAGGCGGCAACATATCTAACTCGGAAGGACATCATCCATCAGCTTACAAGACCCCCCCGAGGCCGGACAATGCCTATGCTGCCTCGCCGTGGGATCTTTTGCGATCCTTTCATTCATTGGACGGCACACCGGCACAATGGTCCCTTTGGCCGTACAACACCCGCGTGAGTTGCAGTGCCTGCGATTGTCTCCGAAGCGCGAATTCGCTTTGCAAGAGGCAAGAACCTTTTACAACTGGCAGGGTTCGGTCTGGCGCGTCCATACCAGGTAATACACCGTCTTCAGTGTCTCCTGCGCCGTCAGCGCCAGGCCGTCCACCGGTCCTTGCGGTTCCAACGGAGGCGCTTCGTGCACACGCCAGTCCAGCGGCAAATGGCTCAGAATCAGCCCGGCGCGGGGCAGATGGCTGGGGCTGGAGATCACCTCGGCCGAGCGCCAGCCGTAGTTGCGCATGATGCGCAACGAGTTGCAGGTGTTTTCGATGGTGTTGCGCGCCTGCGTCTCAACGATGACGGCGCCGGCCGGCACGCCTTGCGCCTGAGCGGTCCGGGCCATTACCTGCGCCTCCACAAACTGGTTGGCCGCCGCGCCGCCCGTCATGATGATCCGCGGCGCCACGCCACGCTCGTACTCGTGAACGGCTTCGGTCACCCGCGCCAACTGCGTCGGAGTGGGATTGCCGTCGCTGTCGGCCGGATTGCCCAGCACGATCAGCGTGTCGAAGTGGTCGAGGCCGGTGTTGTCGCGCGGCGCAATGGCGCGCTCGATCGCCGCCCAGCCCACCAGCAAGGCCACGAACAAAAGCGAAGCGGCAACGCCACGGACAAGCCAGTGTTTGCGGCTTCGCTTTGCATTCTGTTTGGGACTCGCTGTTTTGCGCCCCGACTGCCGTGATTCTGTTTTTTTGACTCTGCTCGCCGCGCCCACAATTCCCTGGCCCCCAACTTACCAATGTATCGCGAAGCTGGAGACCGGGAATCACAGAACGAAATATGCTGGATTTAAAGCGCTGCCGCTTCGCCCCACGCCGAGAAGACAATCTCGCCGAGAGGCTTGCGGTCACGCGGCTTGGTCTCGAGATCGATCAGTTGCTCGTTGCCCAGCGCCGCCGGATCGCCCTGATAGCCCAGAGCGATTACCGCGCCCAAGGCGTATTCTTCCGGGATGCTCAGAGCCTTGCGCGCCGCCGCCTGATCGTAGCCTGCCATCTGGTGCGTCGTCAGCCCCAGTGCCGTGGCCTGCAGCGCCAGATACGAACTGGCCGCTCCCAAATCATAGAGTGCCCATGCGTTATCTGTTCCGTTGTGCGTGAACTTGGCCTTGGCCACACCCAGAATCAGTACCGGCGCTGCGCCTGCCCAGCTCTGGTTAAATCCAATGAGTGCGGCTGAGATCTTTTCGTAGACAGCCTCGCCTTTGCGGGCCACAATAAAACGCCACGGCTGCTCGTTATAGGCCGAGGCCGTCCACCGCGCCGCCTCAAAGATTTTTCTCAGGGTCTCCGGGCTCACCTCACGGCCGGCAAACGACCGCGCGCTCCACCGCTCAAGAAAGGCCGTCAACACCCCCTCGACCACAGGGGCAATTTTGACTTGATTCGCTTCGCTTGCGCTTAAACTCACTTTGTTTTACTCCCAGGGAAAAGTCAGAAATTTCGTTCTCTTACTGGTTTGATTCTCCCCAGCAGGCCGAAGATTCGGGAACGCCATCAACCCTTGGATTCTGTGCAAATGCGGTTGATATCGCGTTGAATGGACTCCTTGAGAACAGGATCGTACGCGGCAGCAAAAGCACGCCGGGTCAAGGCGCACGCTTTATCCGCAGATCCCTTGTTTGCTTTGGAAACGAGTGCGTGCGTCGCAAGAATTCTGGCCATATCGTTACCATGCAATTCAGGATTCTTTCGCCATAGCGGATCAAGAAGATCTTCCGCTTCGGAGGCATGTGCCTCAGCTTCCTCCAAACGCCCTCTCGCGTAGTTAAAAATAGCAAGGTTGTTGAGTGTCACGGCGACGTCGGGCAGGTATGCGTCGGGGTTCGCCTCTGCCAGCTTGCGGCGGAGGCCGAGAGCTTCAATATATGCCTTCTCGGCTTCTTTCATACGCTGCGTTGCTCTATACAAAACCGCAAGATTGTTAAGCGTCATAGCGACATTAGGCAGATAGGCATCTGACGTCGCCTTCGCCAACTTGCGATAGATGTCGAGCGTCTCGACGAATGCCTCTTCGGCCTCTTTCATCCGTTGCGTTTCGCTATACAAATTCGCAAGATTGTTTAACGTCATTGCAACGTTTGGAAGATAAGAATCAGGGTTCACCTCCGCTAATTTGCGGAGGAGGATGAGCGCCTCGACGTATGCCTTCTCGGCTTCTTTTATCCGCTGCGTGACTCTATACAAAACCGCAAGATTGTTAAGCGTCATAGCGACATTAGGCAGATAGGCATCTGGCGTCGCCTTCGCCAACTTGCGATAGATGTCGAGCGTCTCGACGAATGCCTCTTCGGCCTCTTTCATCCGTTGCATGCCTTGATGCAAAATTGCGAGATTATTCAGCGTCGCGGCGACATTGGGTAGGTATGCGTCGGGATTCGCCTCCGCCAGCTTGCGATAGGTGGCAAGTGCCTCGTTATATGCCTCCTCGGCTTTTTTCATCCGTTGTGTGTTGCGATATAGAATTGCGAGATTGTTGATCGTACTGGCTATGTCAGGCAGGTTTTCGTCTCGGTTTGCCTCCGCCAGCTTGCGATAGGTAGCAAGTGCCTCGACGAATGCCTCTTCGGCCTCTTTCATCCGTTGCATACCGCGATACAAAATAGCGAGATTATTGAGTTTTCCAGTGCGGTTAGCTGAGTCCGAATCATTCTTCAGCAACGCCTCATAGATTTCGATTGCCTCTTTAAAATGGTTCATCCTTTGCGCAAAGTATGCGTACTTGAAGCCGTATTCAGGTGTCTTGCTTAGTTCCCATGCTTTGCGGAAGTTCGCCAGAGCCGCCGGCCAATCGAAACGAAGCTCGCAGATGATGCCAAGCTCATAGAGATCGTGCGTCAGCTTTTCTGATTCCACCTGCCGCTGTTCCACTTGCCTGGATTTCACATGAAAGGCTGAATCGAGGTCGCCGGCAGCCAGCAGCTTGGAAAGCTCCGCCTCGGCCGGTTCACTCGAGCGTGCTGCAAGCTGCTCCTGGAGTTTGTTCAGTTCCTGGGTAAGGCGCGTGATCTCGGCCTCTTTTGCCTTCAGATCGTGCGCAGGAATCCAGCCTCCCTTACAGGCGACATCGTAAAAGCTCTCCACGATCTCGCGAGTTTGGGCATCGAGGTCTTCGCGCGTAGCGGCTTCGGGACTCTGCGAAGCACCCTGATTCCACAGTTCCACAAGAATGATTGCGACAACGCAGACGCTACCGCCCAGTGCCAGATACTGCCACGTGTACCAGGACTGGCTTTTGAGCCAAGGAAAATCTGCCAATTGCCCAGCAATCACATTAAGAAGCAAGCTCAGGGTTGCAATGAGGATAGTTCCCAATGCAATCCGCAGGCCGACGATAATCGACTTGGCGAATTTATGAGCCATAGAATGATAGGATGGACAGCGCAGACTAGTGTACCACTCGCGCTAATTGACCAAGACAGCCCAGCCTGTGTCATTCCACAGATTTTTATACTGATTTCGTTCCCAGCCTTACGGATACATGCGGTGGAGCATGCGCGGGAAGGGAATAGTCTCGCGAACGTGGTCCAGGTTGCAGATCCAGGCCACGGCGCGCTCGATGCCCATGCCGAAGCCGGCGTGCGGCACGCTGCCGTAACGGCGCAGGTCCAGATACCACTCGAAGGCGGCGCGCGGCAGCTTGTGCTGGTCAATACGCGAACTGAGCAGCTCATAGCTCGAGACACGCTGCGAGCCGCCGATCACCTCACCGTAGCCCTCCGGCGCCAGCACATCGACGCACAAGGCGTAGCGCGGGTCCTTCGCGTCGGGCTCCATATAAAACGCCTTCACGTCGGCAGGGTAGCGGTGCACCATCACCGGCCGGTCAAACTGCGAACTGAGCCAGGTCTCGTCGGGCGAGCCAAAGTCGTTGCCATACTCGAAGGGCGCTTCCAGATGCCCGTCCTTGTGAGCCTGGTTGAGCATCTCGGCAGCCTTGTCGTAACGCAGCCGTGGAAAGGGCGGCACGATTTTTTCCAATTTGGATTTGTCGCGGCCAATCGTGTCCAGCTCCGCCGAGCGGTTCTTCAAGACAGATTGCACGATATGCGAGATGAAGTTTTCCGCCAGCTCCATCAATCCATCGAGTTCCAGAAACGCAACCTCGGGCTCGATCATCCAGAACTCGGTCAGGTGGCGGCGAGTTTTGGATTTTTCCGCGCGGAAGGTCGGCCCAAAGCTATAGACCTTGCCCAGCGCCAGCGCCGTGGACTCGATATAAAGCTGGCCGCTCTGCGTCAAATAAGCCGGGTCGCCGAAGTAGTCGACCGGGAAGAGCGTCGAGGTACCTTCACAGGCCGCCGGTGTAAGAATCGGCGGATCGGTGCGGATGAATCCGTTGCTGTCGAAAAATTCCGCGGCCGCGCGCATGATCTCGGCGCGTATGCGCAGAATGGCTGACTGGCGCGGCGAACGCACCCACAGATGCCGCCGCTCCTGCAGGAAATCGACGCCGTGATCTTTCAGTGTGATTGGGTAAGGATCGGACTCGGGCACCCGCTGCACGACCGTGAGGCCGGCGACATCGAGCTCGTAGCCACCAGGGGCGCGCTTGTCGGCGCGGACCTTGCCGGTGACGATCACCGACGATTCCTGCGTAAGCCCTTTTAGTGTCTCGAAGACCTCGGCCGTCACGCTCTTGACATGCGCCACTCCCTGAATGGAGCCGGTGCCATCGCGAAAAATGGGGAACAGCAGCTTGCCGCTCTCGCGCAGGTTATAGAGCCAGCCATGCAAGGTGACCAGTTGCCCCTCGTAGTGGCCAATGCCAGAGATTGTGGCGACGGGCGGTTCGGACGGAGTGGATTCAGGAACAGTGGGGACGTTTTCTTCTGCCATTGCGCTTCCTTCTGCGGCCAGCATGGCCGGACTCAACAGAATAACGCGGCCGGCTGGACCCGCAATTCTCAATTCGTTCACTTTGGGTTGTTTGGTAGTACCGGAAAACATTTTGACCTAGACAACAAATTGCCTACCCATGCATTCTATGGACGGAGGAACGGCGATGAACGAGCAGGTGGAAGAGAAGGGCCATGAGATGCACGAGACCATGGCGGACGCCGAGACCGCCGAGCAGTTCATCTCTGAAAAGCGGTTGGGCGAGCGCATTCGCCGGCTGCGGCTGAAGAAATCGATGGGCCTGGTGGAGTTGGGCAAACATACCGGGCTCTCGGCCAGTTTTTTGTCGCAGCTCGAGACGGGCCGCGTGGTTCCGACCCTGCGCAACCTGGCGCGCATCGCCATGGTCTTTTCAAAAGACCTTTCTTACTTTTTTGAAACCGAACCGGCGGCGATCTTCCGCGTGCATCGCAAAAAAGACCGCGTGCGCATGCCGCAGACTGGCGTAGAAACGCCCACCTATTCCTTCGAGAGCCTGGGCTACATGGTTCCCGACCGGTTGATGGACCCTTATTTTGCCGAGTTCGTGCCCCTGCCCGAAGACTCCGAGCCCAAGGCCCACCTGCATTTGGGCGTTGAATTTCTCTATGTATTGTCGGGCGAATTGGCCTTGCAGCACGGCGATCAGGAGACGACACTCGGCGCTGGCGACGCGGTTTATTTCGACGCCGCGACGCCGCACTCCTACCGCTGCGCCGGCAGCCGCCCGGCCGAAGCAATCATCGTCACCATCAATCAGGTTCCCACACAGCAGCCGCTGCCCATCCGCCAGCCTGCCGCCCAGCGCACTGCTGCGCCCGCAGGGCCGCGCAGCCTTACCGCCGTACCTAAGCCGGGCAACGCAATGTAGGGGTCAGTTCTGCGCGACGCAGAAGCGGCACCGGTCGCTCATGTTTGCACCTGCAATTCTCCGCTCCGCAGTTGCGTCAATACGTCAGCAATCTGAAAATCAACGCCCCCATCCGCTGAGCGAATTGGGGGCGTGAGTTTCGCTGATGGACCCAGATTATTTCTTCTCTTCGGCCGGCTTGCCGGCAATCAACTTCGCGTTGATGTCGCGGACTTCGACCGGGCCCAGGCCGGCATCCTTCAAGGCGGGCTCGATCTTGGCGCGGTCGCCGGCGGCGACGATTACCAGTTGATCGGGGTGCAGGTACTTGGCGGCCACGGCAGCCACATCGGCCGGTGTGACGGCATCGTACTTGGCCGGCAACTTCGCGAAGTAGTCCAGCGGCCGGTCGTAGAGGAAGATGCCCTCGATGGCGCTGGCCACGGACGAGGTGGTTTCAAAGTGGCCGGGCAGCGATTGCACAAGTGCTTCTTTGGCGGCAGCCAGTTCTTCGCTTGTGGAGGGCTTGGCGGGGAAGTTGCGGATCTCGCTCATCAACTCCTTGGCGGCGGGCGCGGTCACGTCGGTGCGAACCAGTCCACCGGCGCCAAAGAGGCCTCCGTTGAGATACTTCACAAAGCTGGAATTGGCACCGTAAGTGTACCCGTGCTGCTCGCGCAGATTCATATTGATGCGGCTGCCGAAGCTTCCACCCAGGGTGTAGTTCATCACCGCCAGGGCCTCGGCGTCGGCCGTGCCTTCAGCAACGCCGATGCCATAGGCGCGCAGCGCGGTCTGCGGCGCTCCGGGCTTATCAACGATGACGACGTGCGTGGGCTGGGGCGCGGGTGGCGCGGCCATTGCCGCTGCGGCTTCGCTTTTGCCCGTCCACTTGCCGAAATACTGACGGGCAAAAGTTTCCGCTTGCGCGCGCGTGATGTCGCCGGCCAGAATCAGCGCCGAATCGGACGGTCCGTAGTGAGCCGCGTAAAAAGCCTGCAGATCGGTGGCGGAGATAGCACTCACGCTCTCTGCGGTGCCAGAGCTGTTTTGGCCGTAAGGCGAGTCGCCAAAAATCAGCTTGGGACCAACGCGCGAAGCCATACTTCCAACGTTGTCGGTCTCCTGCCCGATGCGCACCAGCCGCTGCTTGCGGCGGCGCTCGAAGTCGTCGCTGCGGAAGCCTGGATGCTCGACAACATCGGAGAGCAGGTCGAAACCTTCGGCGCTGTGCGTGGTGAGCATCTGCAGCGAGACACCGGACGAATCCGTTCCCGCACCGGTGCCGATGTGCGTGCCGATGCGCTGCGCGGCTTCGGCAAGCTGTTTGAGGTCGCGCGTGGCGGTGCCGTCGCTCATCACCTCGGAAGTCAGCGTAGCCAGCCCGCTTTTGGCTGCCGGATCGTTGGCGCTGCCGGCGCGCGAAACAACTTCGGCGCTGAGAATCGGCAGCGCGTGATCTTCGACAAGCAGAACCTTGAGTCCGTTATCAAGGGTGAACTGCTGCGGAGTGGGCAGGTTGAGCTTGGGCGCTGGATCCGCGGCAGGCTTGGTCTTGCGCCACTCTTGCGCGGCTTCGAACTCTGACGTGTAGGGATTGACAAGCTTGACATCGGCATCGGTGTCGGCCGGGCTGCGCGGCACATCGTCGAGCACTTTTTTGCCGGGCACGCAGTAGACAACAACCGCGGCGTCTTTGGTGAGGTATTTTTGCGCCGCGGCCTTTACGCTTTCGCGGGTAACGGCTTCGGTCTGCGCTACATCTTTCGGTAGATAACCGGGGTCGCCAGTGTACTGGTTGTAGAGATCGAGGGTGTCGGCGATGCCGCCAAAGCCGCCCAGCTCTTGCAGGCCGGCGATCTTTTCCGTCAGGTCGAGAGCCTTGGCCGAAGCTACTTCATCGTCGGTTGGCCCTTCCTGCTGCAGCTTGGCCAGCTCGGCCCAGACCGAGGCTTCAAGGTCTTCGAGTTTCACGCCGGGCTTGGCGGTGATCGAGCACTCGGTGATGCTGGTTAGCTTGAGGTTGTTGTTGCCGCAGTTCACATTTTGCGCAGTCTGCGCTTTGTAGATGAGCGCCTGCTGCAGGCGGCCAGCCTTACCGCCACCGAGAGCAAAGATCGCCGAATCGATGCTGTAGGCCTCGGGCGTGAAGGCGGCGGGCGTTAGCCATGCGATCTTCAACTGCGGAAGCTGTACCGTGTCGGTCACTGTCACGCGGCGTTGCGAGGTTATCACCGGAGTCACGGCGGCGACGGGCGCAACCGGCGGTCCTTGCGGAATGGGTCCGAAATATTTTTCGAGCAGGGCGTGGAGCTTGGCCGGATCGAAGTCGCCGGCGATCGCAATGGAAGCATTGTTAGGCGTGTAGTACTGCTGGTGGAAGTCGCGGACATCGGTGATGCGCGCTGACTCGACATCGGCATGACTGCCGATGACAACGCCGTAATACGGATGTTCCTTGGGGAAGAGCAGATGGAACATCGCTTCATTGGCGACGTAGTAAGGCTGGCCCTCGCCTTGGCGGCGTTCGTTGCGCACCACGTCGCGCTGGTTGGCCAGCAACTCGCGGTTCAGACCCTCCATCAGAAAACCCATGCGGTCGCTTTCCAGCCAAAGTGCCAGTTCGAGCTGGTTGGCGGGCACTGTCTCAAAATAGTTGGTGCGGTCAAAGTCGGTGGTGCCATTGATGCTGGTGCCGCCCGACGATTGCACGATGCGGATATGCGCCTTTTCGCCCACGTGCTCGGAGCCCTCGAACATCATGTGCTCGAAGAGATGAGCAAAGCCGGTGCGGCCGGGCCGCTCGTTGAGCGGGCCAACGTGATACCAGAGATCGACGGCGACCAAAGGAAGGCGATGATCCTCGTGAGTGAGAACCGTTAGGCCGTTGGGCAGTGTGTATTTTTCATACTTGATCTCAGGCAACTTTTGCGCTGCGGCTGGCGCATTTTGCGCCAGAGTGGCCGGAACCGGCACGGCCATTGCTGCCAAAGCAACAATCGAAAGACAAGAGGGTCTGATTTTGATCACTGGGAGTCTCCTTAGCGACAGATCATCGCCAATGGAAAAAGCATACTCTATGCACGCGCCCGGCCTTTTCATCTTTGATTTGGATCGGTCTCGTTACCTTGTTGCCTATTTTGAAACGGCCGACCCAAAGAAGTTACGGGAGTATCTTTCTTGCTTCATTGGCTCACATCCGATGGTTGCGTCGAAGCTGGACCGCAGTACACTGATCACGCGATGAGTTGCTTATTCTGCAAAATCATTGAAGGTAAGATCCCCTCGATTGCGGTATATCAGGATGAGTTGGGATATGCTTTCGCCGATATCAATCCGCAGGCGCCGGTGCACGTGCTGATTGTTTCGCGCGAACACATCGGTTCGCTTGCCGAGGCCAGCAAAGAGAAGAGCGCGTTGCTGGGCCACCTGCTGTGGGCCGCCACGGAGGTCGCGCGGAAAAAGGGCCTTGAGAGTGGCTACAGAATCGTGGTCAACACCGGCGAAGATGGCGGCCAGACAGTAGAGCATCTCCATTTGCATCTGCTCGGCGGCCGCACCATGGCCTGGCCTCCAGGCTAGCGGCCGTTGCACGGCAGTGGGACGTCTCGCACACTCAGTTACATTCGGCCAGTCGAGAATTCGAGAAAAGATTCTAGACTGGATGCAAGGCAAGATTCAGGACAGGATTCGCAACAGGGACCAGGGGCAAACGGGACCACGGGCCACGAGAAAGAACATGGGCATACCGCACGCGGTATGCCCTATTTTTTCCGCCGCATTTAGGCCGGTTGCTGCGAATATTCTTCTTCCTCTTCCACGCCGTAGCGGCGGAGAAGATTGGGCAGGCTCTGCGAAAAGGCCGAGCGCGGCATCACGGTGTCGCAGCCGGCCTCGATGGCCTTCAACTTCAGGTCGCCCTGCAGGTGATGAAGAAAACCAATAATCGAAACCGTCTTTTTGAATTTGGATTTGAATTTGGGAATCAGCGTCATGGGCTTGACACTGGGATTGTTCAAATCGAAGACCAGCAGGGCAGGGCGCTCTCCCTCTGGCGATTCAATGATCCTAGCAATGGATTCCTTGTCGCCTTTGGCAAACTCGACCTTGACACCCAGTTTGCGCGCCGTCTCCTGGATCTTGGCCAGAAAGAACAGATCTTCGATAAAGCAGAAGATGCGGGTCGGCGCGTTCTCCCGGACTGGCGCCGGAGCCGCGGTGTGCGACGTATGTTGGGCATGGGCGTCGGGGTAATATCCGCCGCCATTGCCCGAAATCTGAATGGTCGACGGCGGTCCGTCTTCAATGTTGCCATTGGCGGCACGGTAGCTGTGGTCCATGGGACCGACAAAGGCGCGCGGACCCTTCTTGATCTTGCGCTTGCCCGGTCCACTGCCAGCCATGTTGCTGCCCTGCTGCATGGACGAGGATTGCGGCTTTTGGAAAAATTTCTTCTTCTTCCGGCCTTGATTTTGATGCGCGGGCTTCGTGAGCTGGGGCTGAGGAGGCGCTTGCTGCGGCGTCTGTTGAGGCTGAGCCGGCTGAGGTGGCTGGGCCTGCGCGACGGCAGTATGACCGGGTTTATTCTTGCGGCGCCGGCGCCGGCGCCGGTGTGCTTGTGGTTGCCCCTGACCGTTGTCAGGCGCGAGCCCCGGCTCTGGCGGGGACGGCAGCGTTTCTTCAATTGTCATGATGCGTGTACTTCCTGGTGCTTGGCTCTCTTCCATTGCGCGGCCCATGGTGGGTTAGCGTGAAGCATTTGCGGCTTTTGTGACCGCTCTTGCAGGGCTGGAAAACGCGGCGGCACTACCAGAGCCGTTCCGCAGACCTCTCCACATGAGACGTTTATGTCTCAAATCATGCGGGGAAACACCGGCGCCAGCGCCGCTCACAATCCGGCCGGCTTCTCTTGAGTCTCTGTGCTTCCGCCACAAAGCTTTCTTCGAAAATGCAATGACCGTTTAACGGGCGGGAGGCGTTTTTTATCTCCCGCAGGCGCTGGATGCGATCCGGCGCGGCTTTTGCTTTTCTCAGATGATGCCATTTCCTATGCGAGCTTTCACTACAAACGCCCGGTTTGACCAGACAGCCAAGCGAACTCTACTTGCTCGGCGGCGAGCTTGCTCTCCTAATGAAAGGTGGCCCGCGTCAGCCGCATGATAGGCAACTCTGATAGTACAGCGAAGGAGCATCGCTGACAAGTGGCGGAAGCGGGCCATCGCATCATTACTTTCGCTATCTGTTTGGGTTTAGCCCTATTTTCTCTTCAATTTATGGCCAGATACGCGAAACGCCACTCCCCCAGGAGCGGCGTTTCCTATTTTTCGCAGATCACTGGCCTCCCAGCGAGATTGCGCGCGGTGTTGTTCCCGCCTTTATGTTGGCTCCGGCTGGTTTTCCCCTTTTGGGGACCGCTCTTGGGCGGAAACTCTTGCCGGATACCCGGTGTTGCTCAGGCTCGCTGGGGTTTTGATCCCGCTGCCATTCATCACTGGCGCCCTCTATATTGCAATTGGCGTACCTTTTTTATTTATCTTCTTTATCTGTACTTTATGGGTTTCGTGTTCTTTCGATTTCTATATTTTGGTAGCACTACACCTCTTTTTTCTTCAAAAAACTGTAGGCGTGGACCCCTCACACTCACGTTACCTTTTCGGAATCAGCGCTGGCATTGGGGGCAAAAATGCGTTCCGCGGCCGGCGACCAGCACCCGCTCGATCGGCGTTTGGCAGCGGCGGCAGGGCTGGCCGGTTCGCTGGTAGACGCAGTGTTCGAGCTGGAAGAATCCTTTTTCCCCATCGGCCCCCACGTAATCGGAGACCGAGGAGCCGCCGAGACGAATCGCCGCCTTGAGAACCTGGCGCAAAGACTCCCAGAGTCTCTCCAACTCGACGGAGGTTAGCCGGTAAGCACGGCGGCGCGGACGGATTCCCGCCGCGAACAGGCTCTCGTCGGCGTAGATATTGCCCACGCCAGAGAGCAGCTCCTGGTTGAGCAGGGCCGCCTTGATCGGCAGACGCCGGGAATGGAAGAGCGCGGTAAACTCCGGCGCGGTAATGGTGAGCGGCTCGGCGCCGGCGGCTTGAAAGGCTTCCGCACGGGCGAGATCGCGAAACTCTAGCCGGCCAAAGCGCCTTGGATCGACAAAGCGCAGCTCGCGGCCACTGGCCAGTTGCAGGCGCGCATGCGTATGCGGCGCCAGTGGACTCTCCGGCTCGGTGACCAGCAACCGGCCGGTCATGCCCAGATGCACGATCCATTGCGCAGAGGCCGGGCTCACGCCCTGCTTCTTTTTTTCGTCCGCTTCGCCCAGCTCGAAGACGATGTGCTTGCCGGTGCGATGCACAGAAAGTATCAGCCGGCCTGTGAGTCCTTTTGCCTGGCGCGTGGGCGGAGTTTTAAATGGCTGTGGGTGATGGGCAAACCAAACCTGAACGATGCGATCGCCGCGCACGCGTTTATCCACGCCGCGGGCAACCGTCTCCACCTCGGGCAACTCTGGCATGGGTCGATTGTAGAAGATGCGCTCCGGCCATCCGGCTTAACGCGAATCCTTGGCCAGCCCGGCTTCCTCGTCGCCGGCCGCAACTTGCGTACTGCCCCACTTCTCCAGGTAGACCACGCCGAGCGTGAAACCAACAAGAAAGATTGCGACTGACGAGAATTCGATCAGATTGAGTTTGCGATCCTCGGCGGGCGTTTGATAGACGGTGATGCCATGAATTCCGCGAGGAACGATGCGATTTTCTTCGGCCACCGGCCAGCGCGGCAGCGTCTCCAACTCATGGGTCGAGATCACGGCAGAGACGATGAGCCCTGCCAACCCTGGCAGCAAAAACAGCAGCGCGAAGAATTTTAACGTTGCCAATTTTGCGGCATTCATCTCTTGCTCCTCATGAGCGCTGCGCAAAAAAAGATTTTCAGCGCCAAAGGGAATAGGCGGGACAGCACCAGGCACGAGTTCAAGAATAGGACAGGGGAAGTGCGCCTGATGGCCACGCGCCTTGCAGGTTGTTCGCAGAAGCCGTTGCAGGTTCTGCCGGGAGGTACGGATCGATCGCGGAGCGGCCCGTTCGATCTCTCCCCACCTTAACTGTAGAGCAAAAGCCTTGCTGAACCCCGAAAACATAAGTACCTACAAATTGGTTACCTTGCTGTTTTTCGCATCATCGATTCAACAGAAAATATTTGCCTTCAAGCTTTGCTGCTGTCTGGGACTCTACACTATGTGCAGCGCATGACCACTCCGGAAGCAGGAACCGACACCATCGCCGCTATCTCGACGCCGCCCGGCCGGGGCGGGATCGGCATTGTCCGCCTGAGCGGTCCGCAAGCGGTCCCCATTGCGCTCGAACTTGTCCGCGCACGCCAGCCGCTCGAACACCAGCGCGCACGGCTGGCCGTTATCTTTGACGATGATGGCGTCTCGCGTATCGACGAGGCGGTGGTGACGCTCTATGCCGCGCCCAACTCCTATACCGCCGAGGACGTGGTCGAGATTGCCGCGCATGGCTCGCCGGTGGTTTTGCAGTGGCTGTTGCGCCGGGCGCTCGAGCGCGGCGCGCGGCTGGCCGCCCCTGGCGAATTTACCCAACGCGCGTTTTTATCCGGGCGGCTGGATCTGACCCAGGCCGAGGCGGTTCGCGATCTGATAGAAGCGCAAACCATTGTGCAGGCGCGGCTGGCCGCCAGCCAGATGGGCGGGGCATTGAGCCGCCGCGTCGCTCCGGCCAAGCAATCGCTCATCGCTCTGGTCGCATTGCTTGAGGCGGGAATCGATTTTGCCGAAGACGATGTGGATGTTGCCCCCCACGAAGAGATTGCGCGGCGGATCAACGGGATTCGCCCTGAACTTGAGGCGCTGGAAGCCAGCTTTGCCCGCGGACGGATTCTGCATGACGGGCTGACGCTGGCCATTGTTGGGCGGCCGAATGCCGGCAAGAGTTCACTCTTCAACCGGCTGGTTGAACGCGACCGTGCGATTGTGACGGCTACGCCTGGCACCACGCGCGATCTGGTCTCGGAGCGCATCTCGCTCGGCGGCATCCCGATTGAGTTGGTTGATACTGCCGGTCTGCGCGCCGAGGCCATCGAGGAGGCCGAGCAGCTTGGTATTCGCCGCAGTCACGAGGCGATGGCCGACGCGGCCCTGGTGCTCATCGTGCTCGATGCGACCCAGCCCATCAACGACGAGGAGCGGCGCCTGCTGGAGTCGGTTGTCGCCCGTCCGGCAGTTGTCGCCATCAATAAATGCGATCTGGCAACCGCGGAGACTGAGGCCGGGCAGGCAGATGAACCTATGCTGGCTGGCCGCATGGTTTTGGCCACCTCGGCTTTAACTGGTGAGGGAATCACCGAGTTGCGCGAGAAGATCTTGTCGCTGGCCACCGGCGGCGCGGCGGCCGAGCCGGGTATGCTGACCAACTTGCGCCAACACCAGGCCGTGACCACGGCGCTAGCCGCCCTCGCCGACGCCGCAAAGGCCAACCGCGATAACGTACCCCACGAGATGCTCCTGCTCGACCTCTATCGCGCCCTTTGGGCCCTGGATTCGCTCACCGGGCAAACCACGACGGACGATATTCTCAACCATATATTCGCCTTTTTTTGTATTGGAAAATAAGCATGCTCTTGCAGAGCTTCGATAACTTGCCAAAAATATCCCTTGTAGTGCTTCAGATGGTACAGTGTGATCTCGAGCAGGTCGCTGGATTATTAGATGGTGTACTATGCTCTCGATGGGATAAGCTCTTCCAAAGCCGGAGTTGTTTTTTGGTTTGGTTGGTGCCGCAGGAACCGACCTCGATAAAGTCGGGGCTGCGCTTACCAAAGCGCTCCATACAGCCGATTATGTGACCGAGACAATCAGGCTTTCGTCGTTACTCAGAGCAATTGACAAATTCAAAGACCTTCCTACCAAAGACTACTTCGATTACGTAGATAGCCATATGTCTGCGGGCGATGATTTCAGACGTGACACAGGAAGGGCAGATGCTGTCGCCCTACTCGGTGTTAGCAAGATAAAGGAAAAGCGGGCGTCTGAGGGTAAGAAGGACGGCGAAGTCATTGCGAATCAGGCATACATTTTTCGTTCTCTAAAGAATCCGGCAGAAATTGAATCGTTTCGATCCATTTACGGATCATCATTTTATCTGATTGCCGCCTATATGAGCCTGTCGGACCGACGTGTTGCACTCGCGAAGAAAATCGCGAAGAGCAAAAGCATTTTTCCATTCGACAGGCATTTCGAAAAAGCGGACAAGCTTATCGATCGCGATCAAGAGGAGATCGGCAATAAAAATGGTCAAAATACGCGCGATAGTTTCCACCGCGCTGATCTCTTCGTTGATACAGGTAATCCGCACGAGTTGGAAAAATCTGTTCGCCGATTCGTAGAATTGCTGCTCGGACATAAATTCCATACACCGACGCGAGAAGAATACGCGATGTTTCATGCTCAAGCTGCTGCCCTACGTTCTTCTGAACTTGGGCGGCAAGTTGGTGCGGCAATCTCTACCTCCGATGGCGACATCATTACCGTAGGCTGTAACGAGGTTCCGAAAGCAGGCGGGGGCCTATATTGGTGTGGTGACTCCCCTGATAATCGCGAGTTTCAATTTGGCGCTGACGGCATTGAGGAGCAGAAGAAGGCGCTAATAGCGGAAACACTTCAGATACTCAATAAGAAGGGTTGGCTGACCGAGGAAAAATCTCGTTTGCCTACAGATGAGTTGGTAACCCTGGCAATTGGACCAACCGACCCTATTCTCCCCAAGGATTCCAAAATTAGGAGCCTCATCGAGTTTGGAAGAGCAGTACATGGCGAAATGGCAGCTCTAACAGATGCCGCAAAACGAGGCGTGGCTGTAGATAGGTGCATCATGTTTGTAACGACATTTCCATGCCACCTCTGTGCAAGACATATTGTCGCTGCAGGGATTTCGAAGTTGGTTTATATTGAACCTTACGCAAAAAGCCTAGCGGCAGAGCTATATCCTGATTCGATCGCAGTCGACGAAGAGCACACGAAAACGAAACAGGTTCCGTTCGTACCGTTTGTTGGGATTGCCCCTCGTCAGTATATGGACCTCTTTACTGCTAGTTCGCGTAAAAATAGGGATGGCACGATCATGGCATTTTCTGCCAAATCTGCCATTCCAAAGTTCACGCAAGAGCAAGATGTTTATCTTGAACGTGAAGTTTCAGCATGCAAGAACCTGTTTAAGGCGATGAAAAACAAGGGCTTTATTCAATAGGAGGATGCGATGGCAGAATGGTTGAAAAAGGTAATCGATGAAGTTGACAGACAGTTTGAGGAATTCCCTGCCTGGAAGAAGACTTCGGCAGAGCAATTTCTGAGTACTTCCCCAACTAAAGACGAGCACTCATCGACCATTCGCGAACCACAGTGTCGGGAACAAGAATGCCAGCTCCTTTAGTTGTTTCGATCTATTGAGCCTTCGGCCGCCCTATTCTGGGCGGCCATCTTACGATGCACTCCTCACAACGAAGTGCATTTTCTACTGGAATGCGACGCATACGTCCACAAAAATATCCACAAAGTATAAGTCACCAAAATAGTGCATTGAAATTCAATCAATTTTTCTATAGTACTCCTTTTGCATTGCAAAATAAGCCCCTTCGGGCTGTGGTTTTCCTGCAACCTCACTCCGGTGATATACGTATCTATTTATACTGCTCGCTAGAGCGGCTATGATGTTTGCCGCGTCTTAGTTTCAGATCAATCAAAGATGTCCATCCAGAAAGGCTGAAATCCATGTGTAGATTCAAGTTGGCGTCTATCGGTGTTTTCTTATTTCTGATTGCCACGTCACTCGCCGCTCAAACACTCCCCTCTGGCGTACAAAAAGTCACTTCCGTCGAGGGCATTACGGAGTACACCTACCCCAACGGTCTCCATGTGTTGCTATTTCCCGATAATTCCAAGCCCAAAATCACCGTCAACGTGGTTTACCGCGTGGGTTCGCGCAATGAGGGCTACGGCGAGACCGGCATGGCCCACCTGCTCGAGCACATGTGCTTCAAGAGCACCACGACGGGCAAAACCGTGTTTGCCGAGTTGACCAATCACGCAGGGGGCGGCAACTTCAACGGCACCACCGATTACGACCGGACGAATTACTTCGAGATCTTCAACGCCGGCGACGAGAATCTGCGCTGGGCTCTCAGCCTGGAGGCCGACCGCATGGTGAACATGACCATGCTCGGCAAGGATCTGGAGACCGAGATGCCCGTGGTGCGCAACGAGATGGAGTCGGGCGAGAACTCGCCTGAAAATGTTCTGGAAGAGCGCGTGCTGGCCGCGGCCTACAACTTCCACAACTACGGCAAAACCGTGATCGGCAACCGTACCGATGTGGAGCGGGTTCCCATCGCCAACCTGGCAGCCTTCTACAAAAAGTACTACCAGCCCGACGACGCCGATCTGATCATTGCCGGGCAGTTTGACGAGCAAAAGGCGCTGGGCATGATTGCCGAGACCTTTGGAAAGATTCCCCGGCCCGACCGTGTGCTGAAGCAGCCCTACACCAGCGAACCGACGCAAGAAGGCGAGCGGGAGGTAGTTCTGCGCCGCATTGGCAACGAGCAGCTGGTGATCGCGGCTTATCACATTCCTGCCGGATTGCATCCCGATACCGCGCCGCTCAGCGTGTTGAGCGAGATCATCGGCGCCCAGCAAACCGGCCGCCTTTACAAGGCGTTGATCGATTCAAAGAAGGCGACACAAGCCTACTTCTACGCCCGCACGTTGCACGATCCCGGCTTCGCGATTGCCTTCGCCGAGCTGAAGACCGACCAATCGGTCGACGATGTTCGCCAAGCCATCCTCAAGACCATCGAGGGCATTGCGGCCGAGCCGCCCACGCAGGAAGAGGTCGATCGGGCCAAGACACGGCTTTTGAAGAACATCGAATTGAGCATGACCAACTCGCAGAGCGTGGGACTGATGCTCACCAACGCGGTGGCCGAGGGCGACTGGCGCGAGGTCTTTATGAATCGCGACGAAATCGCCAAGGTGACGCCGGCCGACGTGGCGCGCGTGGCCAAAGCCTACTTCAAGCCCTCCAACCGCACGCTAGGCGAGTTTATTCCGGACGCCACCCCCGACCGGGCCGAGATTCCCGCCACCCCCGACGACGAAGCGCGCTTCAAGGACTTCAAGGGCGGCGCGGCTGTTCAGGAAGGCGAGGTCTTCGATCCGACTCCGCAAAATATTGAGGGCCGGGTGATTCGCACCACGCTGCCCAACGGCATGAAGCTGGTTCTATTCCCGAAGAAGACACGCGGCGCCGTGGTCTCGGCCCAGATTTACGCTCGCTTCGGCGACGAGAAATCACTCTTCGGCCAATCGTCGGCTGCCGAGCTGGCCGGCGCGCTGCTGATGCGCGGCACCAAAACCAAAAACAAGCAGCAGATTCAGGATGCGACCGACAAACTAAAGGCACAGATCAACATCAATGGCTGGGACAGCTCGGTCACGGCCAGCATTCGCACCATCGACGCCAATTTGCCCGATTCGCTGCGTCTGGTCCGCGAGCTGTTGCGCGAATCCACCTTCCCCGAGGCGGAGTTCGAGCAGGTTCGCCTGCAGCACATCCAGCAGGACGAAAGCCAAAAAACCGAACCTACCTCCCTGGCCTCCAACGAGATGTCGCGGCACATCAACGCTCAGTACAAACGCGGCGACACGCGCTACGTCAGCACCTTCGACGAAGACATCGAGGATCTGAAGGCCGTCAAGCTCGACGATGTCCGCAACTTCTACCAGAAGTTCTATGGACCCGGCGAGGGAGAGATCGTCATCAGCGGCCAGTTCGATACCGCGCAGGTCCAGAAGCTCGTCAGCGAACTCTTTGGCGACTGGAAGAGCCCGAGCCACTACGAGCGCATCGTGAAGGAATACGCTCCGGTCGAGGCCGTCAACAAGAAGATCGAAACGCCCGACAAGCAGAACGCGCTGTTCATCGCGAGCGCGCCTTTGAAGATCAACGACGAAGATCCCGACTACGCTGCTCTGACGGTGGCGCAGTTGGTCTTTGGCGGCTCGCCCAACTCGCGGCTCTTCAGACGCATCCGCATCAAGGACGGCCTCAGCTACGGCGCCGGAGCCAGCTTCAACATCCCCACCAAGGACGATGCCGGAAGCTTCTTCTCCTATGCCATTGCCGCGCCGCAAAACATGCCCAAGGTCGAGGCCGACTTCAACGAAGAGCTGGCCCTCGCCCTCAAGGACGGCTTCACCGACGACGAGGTCGCGCAGGCCAAGAAGATCTGGGCCGATCAGCATGCCGTCAACCGGGCCGATGAAGGCTCGGTGGGCTCAACCCTTCTTGGCGACGAGCGCTGGGGACGCACCATGCTGACCTGGGACGCCAGGTGCGACGCCGCGGTAGCTGCCGTCACCACCGAGCAGGTCAACGCGGCTTTCAAGAAACATGTCGCACCTCTTGTCATCTCCATCGTCAAGGGCGGCGACTTCAAAAAAGCAGGAGCCTACCAGCAATAGGCGCGCAAAGTTCATTCCTCCAAATCAAACGGCCGGGGCCCTTCGGGGTTCCCGCCGTTTTTCATATTCTGTGCTTGTAGTGAGCGGCCGAATCAGGATAGCGTGAGAAGGGCTAAGAAAATTACATGATAAAAACTATTGTGCGTTCAGGCTTCCTTGTCTTGGTCTGCGGAATTATGTTTAGCACGCAGGCCTTTGCGGCTGGCGACTTGATCTACGCGGTCGCGCGCCAGGAAAAGAACCTAACCGGCAGTGGCCAGCAATGGGGCATCTACCGGCAATGGACTGAGGTCTATAGCGCCGCGCCCGATGGTGGACAGCCACGCTTGCTCTTTAGCGACGAAAAGCTCCCGTTCACGCTAACGAATTACCAGGCAGGCGGCTCAGTCAGTTCGGCGGTCAATACAAAAACCCACGAACTGATTGCGGTGGCGCATCTACGCTCGGAGCCGCCCGAGAGTGCGCCGGCGGTTTATGCCATTCCTCTCCACGACGCCACGCGGGCGCGTAAACTATTCGACGTTCCCTCGGGAGAGATTATAGAGAAGCTTTTTGTTTCCCCGGACGGCGCTAAGCTGGCTACTGTGCAACAGGCCGGCGGCAGATTCTCAGCAGCAATCCGTGAGTTGAGCAGTGGACGAATCCTGCACTGGATTACACTAGATCCGCTGCTCGGCGGCTGCAATCGCGAGGGAATCGGCTGGATGGCCGATAGCAATTCTTTGTTTTTCAATATCGGCACGCCCAACGGCGACGACGAGCCAAGCCCGGAGGACCAGCTGCGGATCGGCGCATGGATTCTCAGCTTGGATGGCGCGAGCAACAAGCATCTTCCCGCGCTGAAGCCAGAGCAGCAGCATCGCATCGATCCTGATTTGCCTGGCACACTGTTAGGCGAACTCCCCGATGGACAATTGCTCTACATTGCCAGCGAACAGCGGTGGCCGGATCAACATCTTGAGAATGAGGATTTTCTGGTTTCCCGCATGCGTGAAGGTAGCGGCGGGCAAGCCATGCGGCTAGAGGGCGAAAACCTGGAACGCAATTTGTTCCTCTTCTCCGCCGCGCAAATGAGTGTGGCCTATATCCAGGTTGCGAAGGCGGGCACAGATCGTAGCGAGACGATCTTTGTAAAGACACTCGACATTCAGCCTGCGCAAAAGATTGTTTCTGTTCAAAAACACGATACCCGTTTTCGTTTACTCCTTTTCGGTTTCGATGAATAGCCTGGCCGGTTATGGGGTTAGAACTGTGAGCCCATGGATGGCTGCAAAGCGCTTGGTGTTGAAGGTAACAATAGCGGCTCCTGCGTCCAGGGCCGTGGCGGCCAGCATCAGGTCGTGGGGCGTGATCCGTTGGCCGGCAGCCTCTACCTCGGCCCAAAGGCGTGCGTGCTCGGCGGCGGCACTGCCCGTATATGGAACAACCTCAAAGAGCGGCAGGGCGCGCTCGATGAACTTTTGCCGGCGGGCGCGATTCGGACCTGTGGCCCGCGAGGCGCTGCGCCATAGATCGGCCACTGTGATCGCGGCGATCTTGATCTCATTGCCCGGCTGCGAGCTAAGCCAGGCATCCAGGTCTTCGGCCCGCCGCTCGGCCTGGATCAGAACATCGGCATCGATTAGAAATGCCATGCCTTCCCCTGCGGCTGTAACGAGCCGCGCGTCTGTTCAAGATCGTGCAGCCAGGTTGAGGTTTCCTCTTCACTGAGGCCTGCCTCGCTGGCTGCGAGGTGAAGCGCCGACGTCAATTCAATTCCCTTGGTCAACTGATGTGCCGTGGGAACGATGCGCGCCACGGGCACTCCGTTTTTGTGCAGCAACAGCGTCGTGCCCTGATAGCGCGCTCGATTGATGCAGTCGGAGAAGTTACGCGAGGCTTCGGTAACGCTCAACGACAGGGTTTCCATGGAATCTGATTCTCATACTTTTTCCTGCGTTGTACATAACTATTTTTGTATGTAGCGCCTATCTTGTTACCTTTTTTGAAATCGGCCCAGAAAAGACCTGGGGGCGGTGCATCCTGCATCTGGAACCCAGAAAACGCTTCTGCTTCTGCCTTGTATCCAGTGAGCTTCGGCGTATCTCGAGGATCACCCTAAGTTTCGTGAAAGCAGGTGCGTTAAGCATCGTCCTATGCGACCCGAGCTTGCGATCAAAGATCTGCATCAACACCATGAGCACATTGACATAGAATCCGAATCCCCTTAATATGCTCTGTTGGTAAGCAGCGTATCCATTCTCAGTTGCTTAAGGTCGGTCCCGCGCTCCACATCATCCCTCTGGTCTTACGTTCTGATGTTTTTCCAGTCAGGCAAACGCCTTCTAACGTGCTAATCAATGCGCCCGGAGGAAAAGCGATTTCTATGAGCGATCCTCAGTTTCAACCAGCGAACGATGAATTCCAGGCAAAGGTCATTGTCCCCAAGGCGCTTGCTATCAGCCGCATACGCAAGGCTTTGGATCTAGCCCACAAATTTGACCCGAATTTTGAATTTAACCGCGGGTTTAACCACTATATCGATTTCGCCATACCCTCGACCGACCAAGAATGCAAAACCGATTGGGCTCATGCGATTGCCGCAATCATCCTCGACAGAGTTTCGGGCAAGTCAGCGGATAATTCCGCCTGTCCTGAATGCTTCTTTCACTTTGAGGGCGTTTGGCTGGAAAACGTGAAGGAATGTGCTGCTTACTACCATTGGCTGGATGAAGCCAATGACATACAAAGTCAGCATTCGGAGACAATTCGCATACATTGCTATTACGAAGCGTGCAGCGATTTGCGCAAGTATCTGGCGGCCGAGCACAAAACAGGTGACGTACGTATCGCTCTGGAATATCTATGCGGCAAATATTTAGGTTCTGACAAAGCCGTTGACGAAACCAAAATTGCAAACCTGATTACACAGAAGGAACAACGCCTAAGTGGATACACGTGGGATGCATTCAATATTGCCTCCCGATTTGCCCGTGTCTTTTATGGCAACATTTACGCGGCCCTCTCCGGCAAAGAACCAGAGGCGATCAAGGAAGTCTTGCGCGCTTCGAAGAATGGGGGTAGCCGGCTAGGAATGCCTTCCATCATCAATGGTTTCGAGCTTCTGCTCATGGTTCTGTACCTCGACGGAGCGACGGTTAAGAGGCTCTGGGAAGATGGGGCATCGGGCATTACGTGGAATGAAATTTTGTAGCCTTCGTTCGCCGGCATACGGGCCGAACGTGTTTGCGCACACGGTGATGTGAAATAGGTATCAAGGATGCTCAGGGCGGGTTGCTTTTATGCGCTCGTGTTGTATCGCAGGCTGGGGTGATTGATGGCTTTGAAAATCACCGATGTTGTCTCTCCGGATCCGGTCCGTAATGTCGAGGCAAGCTCTTCGTCTGGTTCAGAAAATCTTGCCGCGTTCAGAAAAAACATCATTGAAGCCCGGCCTGTTGTACCTACAAAGCTTTACCTGGACGCCTCGTCTCAAAAGAATCTTAAGACATTCATAGGTAGAGAGTTAGCTGTAAAAGTCTTGTGGATCACCGCGGGGACGATTGCTGCTTTGATTCTCTACCTGTCCATCATGGAATTTTACCTGTCTATCGTGGAATGCTTCGTATTTCACGATTTCCGGGCATCTTATCGCGAGGCATCTCCTGCTTCGAACGCAGCCCCGTATGGGATTGTAGACCGGCTACAAAGATTGTCTGACAACCTGGAAATGAGCCGTAACAATCCGTCCATTCAGTGGGACCGTAATTCTGAGAGTAATGCCCAAGACACGATCGATCAGCTTTCTTTTCTCGCTGACGAACAACGTTCCGAGCTCGGTAGATGCATTCCTCCACCTCAAGCAAATGACCCCAACAGGGATGGGAAAATCGAGACCTGCCTCGTCATCCTAAGCATTTCAAAGCAAAACGCTCTGCAAGCCATTCACTCCGCAACTGAAAGCAAGCCCGCACCCGACTGGGCAGACAAGATGAGTGAGCGGCGCGAAAACCTGCACAAGTTTTGGATTCAGGCCGCGCAGCTTGTACTGCTCAACCTTCTTCTTCCACTCCTGACGGCGCTCTTTGGCTATATTTTCGGGTCGCAGCAGGAAAAGGAGCGGGCACAGGAGGAAAGATAATCACTTCTTTTCCATCTGTTTACCTAGGCTTGTTGCTCGTTCGGTCCCATCGTAGCTGGCGCGGCCTTTTCTAAATTTGTCATCGCTAGCCGGGTAACTTTCTCACCTTCTTCATCCGAAGAAAGCACTAAACGGCCCTTTACGCGCTCATCGAATGCCCAATTGAACAAGGTGAGAGCATCCTTTGCCAAATCCGTAGCTTTAACGTTTCCCAGTTTATCTTGATATTTTTTGACAAGATCATCGGGAATTTGCAGTCGAACCTCTGCCATAAGCACAATACTCCTTCACTGATTCTTTCATAGAATCCAAGTATACTCCATAAATCGTCCATACAAATACCATCTTTACACCTATATGAATACATGATCTGACTAAAGTTTCAATCGGCGCGCAATCAAGAGCGCAGCACAGTGAAGAATGTTTTCAACACCCGATTGCAGAAACAACTAAGGGAAAGGACTCATGATCCTTTCCCTTAGAAAATAAATGGCTTACAGTAAATTACTGCTTACAACTCAGCTCATGCCGCGACAAAGCGGTCCATCAGCGCATCGAAGTCTTCCAGGCGAGCATACTCGATGATCACTTTGCCGCGGCCGTTTTTATCTTCGATGGTGACGCGTAGGCCGAGGGCGCTTTGCAGCCGCTCTTGCGCGTCGCGGACATTGGGATCGATCGGAGGCTCCGGCTTCGGCTCTTTTTTTACCTTGCGGCTGGGGTCGATCAGGCCTTGTACATAGGTTTCTGTTTGGCGGACCGAAAGTGAATTGTTCACAATGTGTTGCGCCGCCTTTTCCATCTCTTCGGCGTGTTCCAAGGCCAATAGCGTCCGCGCGTGGCCAAAGCTCAGAATGCCCGTCTCGACCCTGACCTGCACCGAGGTCGGCAGCTTCAGCAACCGGAGAAAATTGGCAATCGTTGCCCGATCCTTGCCGGTGCGCTGGGCCATCTGCTCCTGGGTCATGTGGAACTCGCGCGAGAGCCGCTCGAAGGCGTGGGCCTGCTCGATGGGGTTCAGGTCGGCCCGCTGCAGGTTTTCGACGATAGTAATCTCCATCGCCTGTTCGTCGGAGACCTGGCGGAGGATCGCCGGCACGGTGGTCTTGCCCGCCTTCTGGGAAGCGCGCCAGCGGCGTTCGCCGGCAATGAGTTGAAAGCGTCCGTTGGCTAGCGGGCGAACCAGGATCGGCTGTACGACGCCGTTGGCGGCAATCGAGGCAGACAGCTCGGCGAGCTGCTCCTCGTTGATCTGCGTACGAGTCTGGAAGGGGTTGGGATCGATCTTGTCGATAGCAATCTCGCGCGGCTTGCCGCCTTCGGCTTCGGCCGGAGGTGTTGCGGGCGTGTGTGCCTGCACATGCGTTTGCGTGCGGGGAAGCAGCGAATCCAGTCCTTTGCCCAGGGCGCGGCGTTTGGTATCGGGGGTGACAACGGTATTCATGATGCAATTCCTTTAAATCTTCGATCGAATGTCTTTGTTTGTGGCTTTGTTCTTGTAGAGTGCCGTTCAGGCCTTCTCTAGACTCTCGACGGCTCCTCGGCAGCCGCTTTGCGTTCCGCAGCACGGGGGCTTTCAATCTGATTCCGAGCCAGAAACTCACCGGTCATTTCAAAGTAGGCCTCGGTGCCGCGGGAACGGGGGTCGTAGAGAGCGACGGGCTTGCCGTGGCTGGGCGCCTCGGCCAGACGCACATTGCGCGGAATCACGGTATGGTAAAGAATCTCGCGGAAGTGCGCGCGAAGCGTGTCGGTAACCTGCTGCGCGAGGTTGGTGCGGTCGTCGTACATCGTCAGCAGCACGCCTTCGATCGTCAGATCCGGGTTAAAGGACTCGCGGACTCGCTCCAGGGTCGAAACCAGCTCCGAGACGCCTTCCAACGCGAAGTATTCGGCCTGCATCGGCACAATCAGCGTCTCGGCAGCACATAAGACGTTCAGAGTCAGCAGATCCAGCGCCGGCGGGCAATCGAGAAAGATCAGATCGTAGTTGTCGCGGACCGGTTCGAGGGCGCGGCGCAGCCGTAGAGCGCGATCGTCGGCCGCGGCCAGCTCGATATTGGCGCCGGTCAGATTCTTGGAGCCGGGCAGCAGCCAGAGCAGATCAACCTCTGTCGGGAGAATCGCCAGCTCAGCCTGCGTATCACCAACCAGCACATCGTAGATCGAGTAACGGCTATCGTCACGCTGAAAACCGAGGCCCGAGGAGGCGTTGGCCTGGGGGTCGCAGTCAATAAGAAGGGTCTTCAATCCCTCCAGAGCGAGACAGGCGGATAGATTGATAGCGGTCGTCGTTTTGCCCACGCCGCCTTTCTGATTCACGATCCCTACAATTTTTCCCATGGCTTCTCAGAGTAAAGGTTTCGGCGAAAAACGCGAAGCTGGCCGCACTGTGGGAAACCTGTACCAGCTGTGGAAAGCGTCCGGGACGCAGGACGTCTTATGACCCTCAACCAATTGCAAGAGAAGAGTTTTTGCCGATTGTTTCCGTACGATGATTTGCCTGGCTCACGAGGCACGATCCGTGGAAAACTTTCCTGGCCAGGGGCACGATTTGGGATTTTTTGCTGAGTGTTTTCATTTTGAATGAGTCCAGATTTACGGTTCCGTTTCAGGACTGTTCCACGTGGAACAGTCCCGTTTTAGCCTCTTCGGTGATCGTGATTCCCGATTTGTTCCACGTGGAACAAACGAATCCATTCACTTTCTATCCCTCTGCCAGACCAATGCAATGAAACCATGGCAATGTTTCCCAATTTGCCCGCTCAAATATTCTGCCGTCACTGCTAGCGCGTGGGACAACCGCTGCCTGACCTGTGCCATCCTTATTCTCAGTACAGAGAAGGGAATCATTCCTTGAGCGTAGACACCCATATCTTCCGAGGCACCGCTGCCGAACAATACGCTCAACCTAACAAAAAAATTAGTATCTAGGGCAAGGAGAGATCACGTGCTGGCTACAACTACCATCATCGACGGTGTCATTGGCGTCATCACTATGAATCACGGCAAGGTCAATCCACTGAGCAAAGTTCTTCTCGACGAAATTATCGCCGCTCTGGCGGATTTCCAAGCCTCACCCGTACGCGTCGTAATTCTGCGCGCCGCAAAAGGGGCAAAAGTCTTTTCAGCCGGCCACGACGTTCGCGAGCTTCCCACAAACGGCCGCGATCCTCTCACTTACAACGACCCCTTGCGCCTGGTCATGCGCAAAATCGACCATTTCCCCAAACCGGTGATTGCCATGATTGAAGGCTCGGTCTGGGGTGGTGCCTGCGAACTGGTTTTGGGTTGCGACATCATCATCGCGGGCGCGGATACTACCTTCGCAGTAACTCCCGCCAGATTGGGCGTTCCTTACGACATCCACGGAACACTGAACCTGGTTAAAGTTGCCGGAATGCATCTGCTGAAGGAGCTGGTCTTCACAGCGGAGCCTGTTACAGTCGCCCGGTTGATGGGCTATGGCATCATCAACCACATCGTCTCCCGCGAAGAGCTGGAGGCATTCACTTTAGAATTCGCACGCAAGATCGCCAAAACCTCACCCATGGTGCTGCGTGTCATGAAAGAAGAGATGCGCGTTCTGGCCAACGCCCACCCCCTCGACACGGAGACCTACGAGCGTTTGCAATCCCTGCGCCGCGATGTCTACGATAGCAGCGACTACCAGGAGGGAATCCGAGCCTTCCTGGAAAAGCGTCCGCCTGTATTTCAAGGGAATTGAGCGACTTGTATTTTCAAATATCAGAACAATGATGCAATATCGGAATCCAGAAAGAAGCCATGATGGAGATTCCCAATGCGTTTACCGGCCGCAAAGAACCACCTTCTGAAATAGAGGTTCGTGAAAAGTTAGGTTCATCGGCGGCGGCCTGGAATGAGCTCATCGATTGGCTCAGACAACAAGGCATTGAGATAGGAGAGTGGAAGTCCGTTTCGCCGAAATATGGCTGGGGGCTTCGCCCAACAATTAAGAAGCGGACGATCCTCTACCTCGGCCCATGCGAAGGTTGCTTTCGCGTCTCATTTGTTCTTGGAGACCGAGCAGTAGCTGCGGCAAAAAAGAGCGGCCTGCCCGAGAGTGTACTCGAAATGATCGCCATATCCAGGCGCTACGCCGAGGGGACGGGCGTTCTTCTTCTTGTGCATACCAACAAAGACTTAGCTGGTGTTCTCAAACTGGTAGAAATCAAATTCAAGAATTGAGCTTTTTGCCTAGCGATAAAATTCGCGATTCGCTACCAGGCAAGCCAATCGGCTCTGCCCATGAAAATCCCCCACCCGCACAGCTCTGCAACTGAGATAGCTCATTCGTTGTTGTCATCAACGCCAGCCATCTTTCAGTAGCAACCAATTCGGCTGCTGCGGCAACCGCGTTCTGCATCCGGTCGACCGCGCGCAAGATCACGCAATCGAATCGATCAGTGAGTGTCTCGGCACGGCCAGAGTAAACCTTTGTCTTCAATCCGAGAACACGAACCGCCTCCTGAAGAAACGCTGCTTTCTTTCCTTGGGACTCGGCAAGTGTGACAGAAATTTCTGGTCGGCAGAGTGCAATCGGGATTCCAGGAAGTCCGCCACCGGAGCCGAAGTCGAGCAGGTTCGCAATAGCGGCCGGTGAACATCTAGCAACTATAATAGATTCAATAAGATGACGCGATATTACCTCTTCTTCTGTACGAACAGCAGAGAGGTTAATCCTGGTATTCCAGCGAACAAACAACGAGAGATAAGCTTCAAATTGTTCTTCTGCTGCAGGGTCGAGCGGCGATTGATTCAACTGAATCAAAAGGGTACTAAGCCGTCCATAATCGCCGCTATCTATCATTGAAATCACTCATTCTAAGAAGATTGAGACTAACTATACTCAGTTGCGGCCTGTACAAACGCGGCAAAGATCGCGCGGGAGAATTCGTTCTGCTCATAGGTACGCTCCGGATGCCATTGAACCGCGACAACAAAGTGATCCGTAGAATTAAGTTCGACGGCCTCAATAACGGCATCTGCCGGCGACAAGGCAGCAATGCGGAGCCCGACGCCGAGAGTACGAATGGCCTGATGATGGCTGGAGTTGACCTGAACCTCCGCAGGTTCGCCCTCTGAGAGCAATGCAAAAAGCCGCGAGCCAGCCACAATGCTGACCGGATGTGCATCGACAACCTCGCGTCCTGGACGATGATTGACAGAAGTCTTCAGATCCTGAACCAGAGCGCCGCCACGCCAGACGTTGAAGGTCTGCGCGCCATGGCAGATCGCCAAAACAGGCTTGCGCTTGGCGAAGGCATCCTCAAGCAGCAATTCGTCCGTTGCGGTGCGCACAGGATCGTCTTCGCCACACTCTGGCTCTCGTTGCTCGCCGTAGCGTTTCGGATCGACATCGAAACGGCTGCCCGGCAGTAAAACTCCTTGCGTGGTAGCAATCAATTCGGCCTGGCGCTCTTTATCTTCAACAAGAGAAATTATCACAGCTTCAGCGCCGGTTTTTTTTAGGGCTTCTAAATAGGGTGACAGCGATCGATCGTTATATTCACTGTCCGTAGCAGTAGGAATGGGGATAGCTATGCGGACCGTCATAAAGATATTTTAAAGGGTGATTAAGCTTTCGTCTCCGCACCAAGCATGGCTTCAATCGCCGACCGCAGTTGCTGGTTGAGTTCATCAAGCTGGCGCAGCGTCATTCCCAGGGTCTCAATGGGCTCGCCGACATGCAGCGTGAGTTGCGTCGGAAAGAAATGATGCGTATGCATCGGCAGCAGATCGTAGACGCCGGAAAGTGCAATCGGAACCAGCGGAACCTGCGCGCGAAGGGCGAGGTAGGCCGCTCCCGATTGGAATGGATTTAGATCGCCAGAAAGCGTACGCCGTCCCTCGGGAAAGACGAACAGCGGCATCCCTTTGCGTAGCGTTTTAACAGCATCTCCCAAGCTGGCTCGCGTAGCACTGGGGTTCGCCGAATCAATAGGCATTTGCCCGGAGCGTTCGAGGTACCAGCCGATAAAGGGCAACCGCCAAAGCTCTTTTTTGGCGAGGATGCGGAACTGGAAGGGCAACGTAGAGAAGAGTACCGGCACGTCCATATAGGACGTGTGATTGGAAGCGTAAACGGCGACCGGATACTTGCGCAGATTTTCCGCGCCAACAATACGCAATGGCGCCCAAGAGGCGAGCAATGAGATGCGCGCCCAGATCCGGGCAACACCATGCTGTCGGCGGCCCGACCGGTCAAAGAGCGAGACGATGAGCGCGATGGTGCCGCAAATGGCGGTCATCGCAAAAAAGACCGGCGCCTGACAGATATTTGACCGCCAACGCATGAAGCGTGGCATGGGAGTAGGCCGGTGATTCATTCAGTCTTTCCTTTCGCGCCAAGCAAAACCGTTCGTGCTTCACCCACCAGATAAACCGAACCTGATACCACGGCGATTCCGCCTGCGGCCAGTTCACGCGCCCGTGCCAGCGCATCGGCAACCGAATCTTCCGCGATCACCGAAGACCCCGTCTGTTGCGCTGCCTTGAGCAGATCGCTCTGCGTAGCAGCGCGTGCGCTGTGAATGGGAGCGAGAATGACCCGATCGAAGAGCGGAAAGAGAATCTGCGCAAGCTCATCCAGCGGCTTATCTCGAAGGCAACTGAAGACGAGAATACGCGGCCGGTTCTCGGTCAGAATAGCCGACAAGGCGGCGCGTAGCGCCCAGGCGCCGGCGGGGTTATGCGCCACATCTAGAATCCATTCCACGCCATGCGAGGCAAAACGCTCTACGCGCCCCGGCCATATCGTCTGACGGATTCCCAGTTCGATCGAAGCCGGGGTGACCGTAAAGCCTGGTTCTTTACCGAGCACGACCGCCGCGGCAATCGCCAAAGCGACATTTCTCCGTTGATGCACGCCCGCAAGCGGCGAATCGACCGTAATCATTGCGCCAAGGACTTCGGCTACATAGGGCGATGCGGCACCTGGCGTGGGAAGATAGCCGGCCGCATTGATCGCATGCACGTCAAGATCCGTTGCTACCTCACCTAAAACCTGGTTCGCCTCCGGATGCTGTGGCAGCGTGATCATCGTTCCGCCCGGGCGCAGAATCCCAGCCTTCTCGCGCGTAATCGCGGCAATGGTCGGCCCCAACCACTCCGTATGGTCAAGCGAAATATCAGTAATGATCGAGAGCAGCGGATCGACGACGTTAGTGGCATCCAACCGTCCACCCATGCCCACTTCCAGCACGGCGATCTCAATCTTGCTTTCAGCAAAATATAAAAACGCCAGCGCCGTAAGAATCTCAAAGTAGCTGGGAATCTTGGGCAGCTTTTCTGCCTGCAACAACTCCTTCGCCGTATTCATCACTACGAAAAACAAGCGGGCAAAATCGTCATCGCCGATCTCGTAACCATCGACGCGAATGCGCTCGTTGGGCCGCTCGAGATGAGGCGACGTATAGAGCCCTACTTTGTGCCCGGAGGCTTTAAGAATAGAAGACAGTGTCGCCGCCGTGGAACCTTTGCCGTTGGTACCGGCTATCAGTATCGAGCGAAAAAGACGATGTGGATTGCCCAGAGCCTCAAGCAGCGTGCGCACCTCGTCGAGCGAAAACTTTCGCCGCGGCTGGCCGGCTACCGAATACAGCTCCGGCACCATGGTGTTCAGTTGTGAAATGGCTGCCAAATAAGACATGAAAATTTAAGTATAAGAGCGCGGGTTCAGGGCGTAGCCTGGCGGACGGCAAACTTTCGCTTCCTTTTCCCTCTATGTGCAAGAAGGGACCTTACCAAACCCATTGTTTCTTATCGCTTCGGCAAAGTGTCCACATAACAACCTGCCGATCCACAACCTGTTATTTCCAGCCCTGTGCGAAGGGTGGGAAAGAGGGCGGCAATCTTGGATCTCGTCACCCCTTTTCCCGGTTGTCCGGATATGCACAGCCGGGTTTTAGAAAACTGGAACAGCACTCCAACCCGCATGGTCATTGATCAATCCCCGTATTCCTACTTTTCCTAGGGCAACTACGGGGGCTACTGGTTTTTAAATCTTTTCTCACTACAATTACTAACCCTCGCGCCGCCGGCATCCGTTTCCGTGCCAGAAGGCAATGTTTAGTCCACGCCAGATCCAGCAGTTAGGTACCTGGGATTCAGAGAACGACCCGATTTTTCCACGCGATTTTTACCTTCAAGATGAATACAATCGAGCCTGAGAACAGAAGCCGTTTCCCGTTCTGCCACAACGTGTTGTAGAGTGTGGGCAGAGCGGGCTGGTGGCTTCGGAGGCAGGAGCGGGATATGTCAAGCTTGCAAACAGAAGCCGAAAAGCCAGCCGCGCAGGGGGCTGCGATGGAAATTACGGTGAGCCGCCAGGATCTGCTAAAGGAACTGACGGCGACGCAAAGTGTCGTCGAGCGCAAAACAACGATCCCGATTCTTTCGAATTTTCTGCTCGAGGCCGACAACGACCGGCTGAACATTACCGCGACCGACCTCGACCAGGCGATTGTGACCAGCACGGCCGTGAAAGTGAAGAAGGCCGGCGCCTGCACCATCCCGGCGCGCAAGCTATACGACTACATCAAGCTGCTGCCCGAGGGCGAAATCTCGATCAAGCTGCAAGAGAATCATTGGGTGCAGATCCGCAGCGGCCGGTCGAATACCAAGATGGTCGGCATGGCGCGGGCCAACTATCCCCAGGTTCCCGAGTTTCCCACGATCGCTGCCACCAGCATCTCGCAGGCTTCGTTGCGCGCTCTGATAGCCCGGACCATCTTCGCCATCTCCAACGAGGAGTCGCGCTATACCCTCAACGGCGCGCTGATGATCCTCAAGGCCGAATCCATTGCCATGGTCGCCACCGACGGCCACCGGCTCTCCTACGTCGAGAAGCCCGGCGAGAACAACGAGGGCATCAGCGGCGAAAAACGCGTGCTGATTCCGCGCAAGGCGCTGCAGGAGCTGCAACAACTGTTGACAACAACCGAAGGCGAAAAGGTAGATTTCGCCGACGACGAGCACACCCTGTTCTTCCGCCTGGGCCATCGCACGCTATCCAGCCGCAAGCTCACCGGCCAGTTCCCCAACTTCGAGGCTGTCATGCCCCGCGACAACACCAAGTTCGCCATCGTCAGTTCCAGCGAACTGGGCCATGCCATCCAGCGCGTGGCGCAGTTTGCCGACGAGCGTTCCGGCGCGGTCCGCATGCGCCTGGAAGATAACGAGCTGAAGATCAGCGCCAATTCCACCGAGACCGGCGAAAGCGAAGACACCATCGAAACTCCGTATTCGGGCGAGGCCATCACGGTAGGCTTCAACTCGACCTACATCCTTGACTTCCTCAAAGCCCTCGACAACTCCGGCGAGGTGCGGCTGGAGTTCAAGGACTCGCAATCGGCCGGCCAGATGCGCCCCGAAGACCCCGATGCCGAGTTCAAATACCGCTACGTTCTGATGCCCATGCGCATCTGAGCGGCAGAAATATCGCCGATTCAAGTTTGTACGAACCAGCTTGTACGAACCAAAAAATCGATGGAATAGGCTTTGTAACGCCGCCGTCTGCCCTCGCAGACGGCGTTTTCTTTCTAGATAAAAAAGAAGATAGATCGGCAAACGATCTGTCTCGATCTGTCATTTTTACCGTATAACGGTCAGTAAAAATGTAATCTTGATTGAAAAGTACAAAATACTCATAAAACGAGTGAAAAATCAAGAATGAAAAGAAAGTTTATTGAATCACCAAGTTGATAAAAATAGAGCAGTTACGTCAAAAATATGGATCAAAAAAATACATTTATACTGTTTTCCATAGAATATAAATTCAGAAAACTTATCGTTCAAATCAACAACTGTTTTATTTTCTATGAAAAAAACGTATTTTGAAGCCGATACGCGGAATGGCACGAAGCGTGCACTAATGATAAAAAGCTGTTTCGTGTCGTCGAACGGCAAAGCCGATAAAAGCCTCCTTTTAAATGGTTGTTGACTATCGATGAGCTTTGCCGAGCGCAACTCCCAGGCATACAGGGCTAGTATGCCAATAAAACACAACGACATCTCTCGCCTTGGAGGAGATCAATGCAGTTTGTGAGAACACGCCTTCAATCCTTTGCATTTAGCTTGATAGCTTTTGCCCTGATCTTTTGCAGTATGGCGAAGGCGCAGGACCAAGCTTCCATTACCGGAGTCGTGGCCGACTCGACCGGGGCCGTGATACCCAACGTGACTGTCACGCTCACAAATACGCTTACGGGGGCTAAATACACAGCGAAGACCGACCGCACTGGATCGTACAGGTTTGTGAGCATTCCGGCGAGCACGGGTTATACGGAAACCTTTAGCTGTGATGGCTTCTCCAGCGAACAGATTACTGGCATCAATCTAGCGGTCGGTCAGACCCGCACACAGAGCGCGCAACTCAAGCCGGGCAAGAATGTCGAAACGGTTCAAGTGTCAGCGAGCGGTGAAACAGTCACCCTGAACACCACTGACGCTACAGTTGGCAACAGCATTAGCATCGATCAGTTAAATCAATTACCGGTCTACAACCGCACCACTGGTATTACGACTCTCTTTGTTCAGCAACCCGGCGTTGACTCAAACACAGGTGCGGTCACCGGAGCACGCACCGACCAAAACTCTGTGACAGTAGACGGACTGGATGTAAACGACATTGCCGCGGGTACGAATTTTGCCATCGTCGGTGGGGCGCCAGTGGATTCTGTCGAACAGTTTACTGGCGACGTTGCGGGACTGTCACCAGACACAGGAACTGGTGGCGGCGGACAGTTCCACCTGATCACCAAGAGCGGAAGCAACAAATTCCATGGCAACGTGAATGAGTATCACCGCGACACCGATACGGTGGCCAACTCCTGGTTCAATAATTTAACAGGGATCGCGCGCACGCCTTATATCCATAATCAGTTTGGCGGCGACGTCAGCGGCCCGATCAAGCACGACAAATTGTTCTTCTATTTCGACTACGCGGCCTCGCGGATCGTGCAGTCGAGCACGGCCGAAAGAAAAGTACCCCTTACGGCATTCCGTAACGGTGGATTAAATTACATCAACAACAACAGCGGCTGCACTTACTCGAGCACATTGATAAACCAGCCGAGTTGCATTACTGCGCTGACGGCAGCGCAGTTGAAAGCACTCGATCCGGCCGGAACAGGCTTCGACTCGTCGCTGATTTCGTTCATCAACACGCGTTATCCAGCCGCGAACGATACCTCTTATGGCGATGGCGTAAACACCGGCGGCTACCGCTTTACGGCTCCCACCCCCGACAATCGCACCACTTATGTCGGCAAAGTCGATTACACGATCACGCCGACGCAAAAGCTTAGCGGCCGGTTTACGATCGCGCGGCGTAATGCAACCGAATCGCTGCAAGAGTTCAAATCCGATCCGCAATCACATCCGTACATTGACCGCAGCTACGCCTATGTAATCAACCATACGTGGAATATTGGCGCCAACAAGGTGAACCAGTTCTACTATGGCGATAACATTGCGAAGCTGAACTTCCCGGCATCGTACAATCCCACAGGAGTGAATCAATATACATTCGAGGGACTGGATGGACCGTATACGAGCGGTTCCAGCCAGAAGCGCCGGATACCGATCCCGGTCGTACGCGACGATTTTTCTTGGCAGCGTGGCCAGCACAACTTTGCTTTTGGCGGCACATTCAAATTTATCAAAACCAATTCCAACCTGGTCAGTAACTTCAATTATGTGTACGTAGGCGAGGCAGGAAATGCGTTAACTAATGGCCTTGATAGTACGGTGCGTCCCTCGAATATTCTTGTGGACCCATACCAAACCGCCATCGACGATTACGACTCCTTATTTTCTCTTGGGCTGGGTGTGATCGGCACGACGTCTGCCAATTTCAACTACGACAAAAATCAGAAACAAGTTCCGCAAGGCGCCGGCGCCGTGCGCGCATACCGCTTTTACCAGACCGAAGTGTATTTTGGCGACACCTGGAAAATCACGGCCAAACTGACCCTCAATTATGGTCTGCGCTACCAGTACTATTCTGTACCCTGGGAAACCCATGGCGAGGAGTCGGTGCCGCAAACCGACATTCCTCTCAGCACCTTCCTGGCCGACCGCATCACGCAACAAAATGCGGGCAATACCAGCACCACAGGGTTGCCGATTTATTCCTACCGGCTGGGCGGCAAGGCGAACAACGGCCCAAATATGTACGATCCTTCATATAAGGATTTCGCGCCGCGCATCGGTTTCTCCTATAGCCCGTACGCCAATGGCAAGACGGTCATCCGCGGTAGCGCCGGTCTGCAATACGACCGCACATTAATTGATGCCATCACTTTTGTGCAGGATCAGAATTCCTATTTGTTCTACAACAGCAACACCAATCAATTCGGATCAAGCACGGTTGACGCCAGCCTGGCGAGTGACGATCGTATTGGCAGCAACCTCAGTTATCCAACGGCAGACATTCCTGTCGCGCCTGCAATGAGCTCAACCTACACGCCATATGTTGATAGCAACGGAGTACCGAATGGCACCGCCAATGGAGAAGCAAACCTTTATATTCCCAAAGGACTGAAAGATCCTTACTACCTGACGGTGACCTTCGGTGTGCAACAGAATCTGCCTGGACATGTCGTGTTGAAAGTCGATTACTCCGGACGTTTTGGAAGAAGGCTGATTGCCAACGCCGATGCCAACCAGGTGATCGACGTGCCAGACTACAGCGGCAAGTCCACGCAAACCATGGTCCAGGCCTTTGCCAACGTCACAACGCAGTTGCGCAATGGGGCTACCTATAAGACCGTCTCTGCCCAGCCGTGGTTTGAAGACAACATGGGTTTCTATCCAAGCGGCAAAAGAACGTCGGCAGCCACGTACTATGCCAGCACGTACCTATCAAGAGGCGACATCTCCGATGCCATTGCGAACGAGCTTATCCCCTATGCCTACAATTACTTTCCAGGTTTTTGGCCAACGAATATAGGCATACCGGGGCAGTTCGGCACCAACGAATACATAACCAACATGGGTAACTCCAACTACCATGGCTTGCTGGTCACGGTCGACAAGAATCTATCGCAGGGATTGCGCGCCGAGTTCAATTACACCTTGTCGCACTCTATCGACAACACCTCACTGACAGCGAACAACAATCCGCTGACTCAGAGCTCACCGGCTGGATTCATTTGCGATGTCATGCACACGCGCGCCTGCCGCGGGGATTCGGACTTCGACGTGCGTCAGTTGATTACATCCAATTTCAACTACGACCTGCCCTTCGGACACCAGAAGGCCTTCGCGGCCAACGCGCCTCGCTGGCTGGACGAGGCCATCGGCAACTGGAGCTTCTCGGGATTGATCGCCTTCCGTACCGGTTTGCCTCTCACTGCTTACTCGGATGCCTACCTTGCCTCTTATGATAATGACGATCCAGCGATCTATACCGGGCAGCGCGGACAACTGAAGACCAGCGTCAACGTCGACCACACTACAAACAAGGTATACATGTTTGCGGGCGGCAAAACAGGCGCAAACAGTGCGTTATCTCTCTTCCGCGGGCCGGTGGGGTTGGAATACGGCCAGCGCAACTACCTCCGCAGCCCGAAATCCTTTGACCTAGACGGCGCGCTGGACAAAACCTTCCCCGTCGTCAAGGATCAGTTGAAACTCAAGTTCCAGGCCTCGGCCTTCAACTTGCTCAACCATCCCAACTTTGGCGGCGGTGGATTGCATATTATCAGCAATGCATCATCCTTCGGCCAGATCACGGGCATGGATAGCGCACTGACAACCTCAGGCGCACGCGTACTGCAGGGTTCGCTGCGGCTGGAGTTCTAAACATCAATGCACTACAAATCGAAACAAAAAACCCCGGCCACGGCCGGGGTTTTTTTGTTTTACGCGCAAAAAATGCTGAGATAGAGATCGTGATTTTTTAACCAGCAGGAAATGCCCGGGAAGACGCAAAATGTATCAGGGCACGGATTCAGTCGCGCCGAAAAGGCATTCATCGTCATATCAGGGCTTTAGCCCCTGCCGGGATCCACCGGCGATGGAGCAGTCCCTAGGCTTTCATGAAATCCAGGGCGCGGTTGATATATGCCTTGAGTTGCTTGCGATGCACAACAGCGTCGAGGAAGCCCTTTTCCAGCAAAAACTCAGAACGCTGAAAGCCATCGGGGAGCTTTTGCCGGATGGTCTGTTCGATGACGCGGGGGCCGGCAAAGCCGATCAGCGCTCCCGGTTCGGCAATATTCAAGTCGCCGAGCATGGCAAAGCTGGCCGTCACACCGCCAGTCGTGGGATCGGTGAGGACAGAGATATAAGGTACGCGGGCCTCGTCGAGCTGGCCGAGCGCGGAAGAGATCTTGGCCATTTGCATCAGGCTGGCAACGCCCTCCATCATGCGCGCGCCGCCGGACGCGGCGATGACGATCAGTGGCAGGCGCGAATCGCGGGCGCGGTCGGCGGCGCGAGCAATCGACTCGCCAACCACAGCGCCCATGGAACCGCCGATGAAGCTGTACTCCATGGCAGAGACGACAACCTGATGCGCGCCCAGCCGGCCCACTGCATTCAACACAGCGTCGTCGAGACCGGTGAGCTCCTGCGCCTTGTGCAGCCGTTGCTTGTAAGACTTGAGGTCGGTGAAATTCAGCGGGTCGGTGGAGCGCAGGCCGGTATCGACCAGCTCGTAGCCCGGCTCAAGTAACGAAGCAATGCGGGCCCGTGCGCCAATCTTGAAGTGGTAATCGCACTTGGCGCAGACCAGTAAATTGGCCTCTAGATCCGCCTTGAAGAGCGTGGTGCGGCAGCCGGGGCACTTCACCCAGAGGCCCTCGGTGCGGACATTCTTGGCGCCGGCCACAGCCTGCGTGCCGGCCGGGGCTTCGCTTGGCGAAGCACTGTTGGTCGTAGAAGACGAAGTCATACCAAGATCATTCTAAACGGGAGGGCGAAGCAAGCACGCGCGAAGTTTAGCCGGCTGCCAGTCTTAGAACTCGATGCCCTTCTGGGCCTGGATGCCGCGCTGGTAGGCGTGTTTGACCTCTTTCATCTCCGTGACCGTGTCGGCTAGCTCGATAAGCAGTGGATGGGCATTGCGCCCGGTGAGAATGACATGAACCATCTCGGGCTTGTTCTTGAGCGCTTCGGCAACCTCGGCCGCGTCGAGCATGTGATAGCCGATAGCGTAGTTGATCTCATCGAGCACCACCAGATCCCATTCGCCAGATTCGATGGCCAGGCGGGCTTCATCCCAGGCGGCGTGTACCAGGCGCAGATCCTCGGGATCGGTCTCAGCGCCCCCAACTTTCACAAAGCCACGGCCTAATTGCTTCAGGACGAAATTTTCGCCGAAGGCCTGGACGGCGTCCAACTCGCCGTAGTGCCAGGAACCCTTTAGGAACTGGAGAAACAGCACTCTCATGCCGCAGCCAACGGCACGCATCGCCGTGCCCAACGCGGCGGTCGTTTTGCCCTTGCCCGGGCCAGTGTTTATGAGTATCAAGCCTTTGCGTGTGCCGGTCATATTCATGGTCAGCGCTCACTGTCTATGGTACGGGTGGCCGGTCAGGATTGTACACGCGCGGTAGATCTGCTCGGCCAGCACCAGCCGGGCAAGATGATGCGCCAGAGTCATGGGGCCAAGAGAGAGCAACATTCCGTTGTTGCGAATCTTGCCCCGTGCCTCATCGGACCAGCCGTCTGCCGCACCGACCGCGAAGACGAGCTGCTGCGCACCGGTGTCGCGCCGCTCGCCAATCCAGGCGGCAAATGCCTCCGAAGTCAACGTGCGCCCGCGGGGGTCGAGCAAAACAATGTGCGGCTGCGTGCGGTTCTGCATCCGCCCCATCGCCTCAAAGAAGGCTTTTTCTGTGCGGAAGGCCTGGCCGGAGGCCTGCAGGAGCGGGGAACAGCGCTTAAGGTAGTCGTGAATCAAGATCTCGTAGGGATCTTTCGCCGCTGGCAACGAGCCGATTTGTACCAGCATAAGGTGCATGAATTGGAGCATACAACGGCAAGCCTGTATGCAAAGAAGGCAAAAACGAGCACAAAGTGAACCGATATACCACACCGCGTAATTAACCGCCTTAATCCTACGTAAATTCATAGCCAAAAAGATTCGCTTGAAAAAATAGAATTTGATACGATCTTTATTTTCTTAAAGTTATGATTTTTTATCTGGGTAGTTGGTTTGGCGGATTGATTGCTTAACTAAACAGAAATCGAATATCTCATAGACCTCGCCGGCCAACAACGGCCAAAGGAATGGTCATGAGTTCTGATTTTCTGTTTGCCACGGAACCAACCTATCGTAATGCGGGTTGAGACCTGCTTGGAAGTGGGCCCCCGGTAACCAAAATCATGGGCTAACAAGTAATAAGGCTGCGTTAAGCGAAGGCGGCCTATTTCAAAGGAGTCATATGCGAAGTGCCCTATTTCAGTTGAAGTCGACGAGAACGGCCAGCGTATGCGTAAGGCCAAAGAGTAACTGGATCGCGTTGGGCCTGATCGCCGTCTGTCTAACCGTGCTGGCGTTTACCGGCAAGGTAATGCAGGCGCAGGTCGAGACAGGCCAGATCGCCGGCACGGTGGCAGACCAGTCCGGCGCGGTTGTGCCGGGCGCCACGGTGACGGTGGAGAACCTCTCCACGGGCGCTACGCGTAATACCACCTCAGATAAATCCGGCGCCTATATCGTTCCCGGCCTGGCTCCGGCAAAGTACCAGGTGACCGTCAAGTCCTCCAGCTTTAAAGACTTTACAGCGAAGGTCGAGGTCACTGTCGGCGGACACGTAGCTTTGAACGCCAAGCTTAACGTCAACGCGGCCGTGACTGAAGTGCAGGTTGTCGGCGAAGGTGGCGCGCAGGTTAACACGCAGACGCAGGAACTCTCGCAGATTGTCGATACGCAGCAGATCGCGCAACTGCCCAGTCTTACCCGCAACCCTTACGACTTTATCGCCTTGTCGGGCAATGTTTCCTCAGCCGATAGCACAACCTCGAGCGGAGGTTCAGCCGTCGGTGGCGGCAGCGGCCAGAACGTGACCGGCCGTGGCGCCGGCTACTCGATCAACGGCCAGCGCTCCAGCGGCACCGAGATTCTGCTCGACGGTGTGGAAAACATCTCCATCTTCAGCGATGCGATCGGCGAGGATGTTCCCGAAGACGAGGTGCAGGAATACACCATTATTACGAACAACTTTACCGCTGAATACGGCCGCGCCTCGGGCGGCGTCATTAGTGTGAGCACCAAGCCGGGAAGCAACGATATCCACGGAACGGCGTGGGAATACAACCGCCTGTCGTCCTACACGGCCAACACCTACGCCAACGATGCGGCCAACTCGGCCGCGGGCTCTGTTGTCGATCCTAAAGGCAAATACACGCGTAACCAGTTTGGCTTCCAGGCCGGTGGCCCGGTGATCAAGAACAAGTTGTTTGCCGCAGCGAGCACGGAGTGGACACGGGTGCGCAGCGCCGCTACTGAAACGGCGGAGATCTTCGATCCCTCGTTCCTTGCTCTATTACCTTCGAACGTGCAATCGTACTTTTCGAAGTACGGCACGACTTCTCTAAAGACTTCCGGCGTGACCACCACGGCTGCAGAGCTGGAGTCTAAAAGTATTACGCTAGGCCCAATCAACGGTGTTACACCCATCTCCGGGTCGCAAGCGGTTTTGGACACGGTGAACTTTAAGGCGCCCTTCGATGCCGGCGGCGGCATTCCGCAGAACACCTACGCATTTCTGGGCCGCGTCGATTACAACCCCACCGACAAGACGCAGATGTTCTTCCGCTTCGGCCGCGAGAGCGCCAACGACTTTGTTGGTTCCAACTTCTATAGCGCTTATCCGCAGTATGACGTAGGCACCACCTATCTGAACCAGAGCTACCTTTACTCTGCCTCTCACACTTTTTCACCGACTTTGTTTTTGAGCACGAAATTCAGCTTTACGCGGTACAACCAGGCTAATTCCTTCAACGCCGCACTGACCTATAGCCCAAACTTGATGTTTGTGACGCCTACGGATAGCTATACTGGCGGAATGATCGATATGCCCGGTCTGGATAACTCCAGTATTCCTGGCAGCGGCGGCCTGCCCTACGGCGGTCCGCAGAACACCATTCAGATCGCGCCCGATCTTTCCTGGAACAAGGGCAAGCATTCGATGCGCTTTGGCTTCCTGTTTACCTATATCCAGGAAAACCAGGCCTACGGCGCGTATGCGCAGGCCGTGGAAGAGCTGGGCGCCAACACGCAAGACAGTTGGAACGATCTGCTGAATACGGCCGGCACCAAGTCTTCGGGCGTCTATGCGAGCCAGTTGATCGCCTTTGACGCACGCGTGAACGCGCAAGGCAAGCTGCCCTGCTCGAACGATATCTACGGTAATCTTATTCAATCTTCTTCGTGCGCAGTCTCGACCCCGATGACCGCGGCATCCTATGCCCGTAGCTACCGGTATAAGGACTGGTCTGGATATGCGCAGGATAGCTACAAGGTAACGCCGAAGCTGATTCTGAACTATGGCCTGCGTCTGGAGCACTACGGCGTGCAGCACAACAACAAATCGAATCTGGACTCGAACTTCTACTTTGGCGCGGGATCTTCTCTGGAAGAGCAAGTCCGCAACGGCAGCGTACAGATTGCCAGCCAGAGCGCCGCGCATGGATTCTGGAAGCCGCGGTGGGGAACCTGGGCGCCGCGCGTTGGCTTTGCCTTCGATCCTCGTGGCAATGGTCACGACAGCATTCGTGGCGGCTTCGGCATCAGCTATGAGCGCAACTTTGGCAATGTGACCTACAATGCCAGCTTTAACCCCCCGGCCAGTGCTGTTCTCAGCTCGGTTTGCACGGCCGAGAACTCCTCCTGCTCAACACTCGTAACCTCTAACGATCTGGGCCCGCTGGGTGTCTCGTCTGGAACCAGCTATCTGCCACCTTCCGAGTTGCGTCATCTGGACCAAAATATTCAGGTTGCGCAGACCCAGTTCTGGAGCCTCTCTTGGCAACACCAGTTTGTGCCAGGAACGGTGCTGGAGGTCGGTTACAGCGGTGCGCACGGCGTGCACCTCTATGACATGGCCAACGTCAACGAGGCTGGTGCGGCCCAGGTATACCTAGGCGATAAGGTCGTGACCGGTTCTGCTTGCTCGAACGCGGGTTTCGTCAATAACGTAATTTACACGAACGTATATAACGCGGACATTAAAGCTGGGGCTACCACGACGGCGGCAGCGACCGATGCAGGAAACCAAGCCGCGGAGTGCCTGACCCGCCCAACCCAGCAGTACTCGAATATCAACATGCGCGGTAGCGCAGCAGGCAGCAGCTATAACGGCATCAACTTCAACCTGCAGTCGCAGAACCTGCACCAAACCGGCCTGTCCCTGGTTGCCAATTACACTTGGTCGCACTCGTTGGACGATCTGAGCTCGACCTTTAGCGATAGCCTGCAAGGCGGCTCGGGCTATATTGGCTCGTTGGGATATACCTTCCTGGGCGACCCCAAGCTGGACTGGGGCAGCTCGGACTACGATATCCGTCAACGTCTGACCTTCTCGCCGATCTGGTCAACCCCCTGGTTCAAAACCGGCACGCACCTGCAACGCGAAGCGCTGGGCGGATGGACGGTTTCGGGCATCGTTACAATTCGTACCGGTGTGCCGTTCTCCATTTACGATTCCAGCAACATTGAGAACTACTACACCTGGCCTCGCCTGACCCCGGCCACGCCGGTAACCAACTACAAGGTTGGTAAACCGATGGCGACGGGACCCAATTCATTTAATGCTCTGACCATCCCGCTGCCGAACAGCTTTGCGCCGCTGAACAGCAACCTGGGAATCTCGGACTTTGGACCGTTTCCAACGGGCATGACCCGTCGCAACTCCTTCCGTGGACCGGGCGCCTGGAACGCCGACATGGCGATCGACAAGACCTTCCCGGTCAGAGAGGGCGTAAACATGGAATTCCGCGCCGAGGGCTTCGACCTCTTCAACCACCACAACTACTATGTGTACACGCCAGGACTTGCCTACAGTGGCTCGCTCCTTTCGCCCGTTACAACGCCGATGGCGGTGACGGAAATGAAGGGCGGCCTAGGTTCATTTGCCACCAATGGTAACCACGACGAACGGCGCTTTGGCCAGTTCGCTCTGAAGGTGAACTTCTAACCTAAACCGCGGGGCGCAACGCCCCGCACAAACAAAACCGGGGAGCCACTGGCTCCCCGGTTTTGTTTTGCCTTGGTAATACGATGTTGAAGAGAATTTAGGCAGTGCGCTTGGTGCGCGTGGTGGTTTTCTTCGCGGCAGCTTTCTTGGGAGCCGCGGTCTTCTTGGCAACAGCCTTCTTTGCCACGGTGGTCTTCTTAACGGCGGCCTTCTTGGGAGCTGCAACCTTCTTGGCAACAGCCTTCTTCGGAGCAGCGGTTTTCTTGGCCACGGTCTTCTTGGCGGCTACGGCTTTCTTCGTCTTGGGAGCAGCCTTGGTTGCAGGCTTCTTTGCTACAGATGTTTTCTTCACTCGTTTTTTCTCCTTTGCTGGGGCGGCAACGCGCGGTTGAGTCTTGGCGGAGGTCGACTTGCGCACGGCGCGTGTCTTTTCTGCCAGTAGAGTTTTCAGCTCGGCGTCGAATTCGGCGGGCGTGAACGGACGAGCCGATTTGCGCAGCCGCTCGATGTCATAAAAAGAGCGGCGCTCGGCTAGAAATACATGCACGACGAAATCGACATAATCGAGGAGAACCCAATCGCCCTTGCGGCGACCCTCGACTGAGTTGGCCAACACGCCATACTCGCGCTTAAGCCGCAGTTCGATCTCATCGGCGATCGCCGTGGCTTGCCGGTCGTTAGTGGCCGAAGTGACCAGGAAAAAATCCGACAGACCGGAGTCAGCCGGATCCAGCGCAAGTATGCGCGTATCCTGTCCCTTCTTTTCTTCGCAGACAGCCGCTGCGGCTTGCACGAGAATGCGTGTTTGCTTGAGGGTATCGGGGTTGCTCATGAGGACGTATTGTTCTCCATCTCTCATCGTAGAACGGCAAAGGGGCGGCGAACAAGAGAGAAGTGCATAAAGAATAAGGTGATTAGACGAATCAAAGCCCAAAACAAATCTGGAATAGGCAAAGAAATTTATTGGTAGAGGCGATGCGAGACGATGTATTGCACGACTCGAGAGGGAAGCCGAGATTCGCCAGCATATGCGTTTTCATGCAGTCTGGCGCGGATTTCCGTGGCACTGATGAGAATATCGAGATCGGGCAACAGATAAAAAGGCGCGTTCTCGCCGGCGCTGTTTGTGAGGGTGTAGCAGAGAAGCGCGGCCGGATTTTGCGCGCCAAAAGAATTTGTTTTTAATTTGAGTTCAGGCGCAAGCGCAGCCGTGAAATCGGCGAGTGGCTGGCCAGGGCGCGAGGCGACGATGAGCGGCGCGAGAAAAGGCAATTCAGCGGCGCGGTGCCATTGACGAAGATGAAGAAACGAATCGGCACCCATCAGGCAGTAGAGTTCGTCGCCGGCCGCAAGCGTGGCGCGCAGAGCCGCGAGTGTGTCGAAGGTGTAGTTGGGCGCGTCAGTTGTGGAGCGGGGCGCATCGGCCAGAGAGAGTTCGAAGCCCGGCTCATCGGCGATTGCCAACTGCGTCATGGCGAGGCGGTCTGCAAAACTGACCGCAGCTCCGCCTGGCTTAAGCGGTTGCGTGCCCACGGGCGCAAAGAGTATCCGATCGAGCCGCAGAGCCTGGAGGGCAGCGCGTGCCACAGCTAGATGGCCTTTGTGCGGCGGATCGAAGCTGCCGCCGAAGAAGGCAACGCGCCTGGGCCGGTCGGTCTTGGTCTGGCTCATGGGTTCATCGTATCGCGGTTGAGGAAAGATCTCACCTATTCAGCGCCAACAAGTCCAACAGAAAGTTCGTTCGCAGGTGCCAGGCCAGAAAACATCCAATGAACTAGAATCGGAAATATCTCGAAACAAGGAGCCGTTGCGCCACGATGCGTGTTCTATTTGTGCTCTTATCGTTGGCCGGAGTCGTGGTATCGGCTTTGGCGCTCAAGGTGCATTACTCGACCGATACCGAGCCCTGCTCCATCAACGAGCGCTGGGATTGCGGGATCGTGAACCACAGCTCCTATGCGGAGATTCATCATGTGCCGGTGGCGGCCATCGGCATTGCCGGCTACCTGGCGCTGGCGGGGCTGGCGATTGCGCGCCGGCGCTTACTGCTGGTAATGGCTGCGCTGGTGGGGCTGGGCTTCGCGCTGCGGCTCTCGTACATCGAGAAAGACATTCTCACCGTCTGGTGCCTTTACTGTGTGATCTCGCAGGTGGTGATTGCGATCATCACACTCTTCAGCCTGGGCTGGTTGATCGCCGAGCAGATCCAGAAGAGCCGTGCGCGGAGCGCTGATAAAATTGAAATATCAGCATGATTAAAGAGTGGTACTCGCGTTGGATGTATTCCTGGGAGACGCGGCTGACGACGCGCGACGAAAATCGCGTGGTGCGGCCGCTGGAGTGGGGTTTTGACTGGATTGTGCCCTTTCTCAAGGCACACGGGCTCGACGAGGCCGTCCCAGGCCTTGAAGTCGATGCAGACAGCCGCGCCGCCGAGGCGGCCATGTCGCGCATCAATGAAGTATTGATCCGCAATGCCGAAACATTTTTTGGCTACGAGCGGCCCACGGACTTCCGCCTGGAAGAGCGCTATCCGGAGCTGTTTCCGACCAATGTGCGCCCCGAGACCCTGGCCCAGGCCGCCGCGCTCAAGCAGCAGGCCGCCGAAGGCAAGCTGGCCAAGGCGCAGTATCTACGCTTCACCTCGCCAGAGCGGACCAAGCACCCGGAAAACGATCTGGTGAACGCGCGCTGGTTTCCTGCCGAGAGCAAAAACGGCGAGCGGCCGCGTCAGGCAATGGTGGTATTGCCGCAGTGGAATGCCGACGGCTTCAGCCACGACGCGCTCTGCCGCATCTTCAACCGCATGGGCATCTCGTCGTTGCGGCTCTCCATGCCCTATCACGATATCCGGCGGCCGGCCGAGCTGGAGCGCTCCGACTACTCGGTCAGCGCCAATATCGGCCGTACACTCTCGGCCTGCCGTCAGGCTGTGGTCGATGTCCGTTGCTGCATCGATTGGCTTGAAGAGCAGGGCTACGAGCAATTCGGCGTGCTGGGCACAAGCCTCGGCTCCTGCTATGCGTTTTTGGCCAGCGCCTTCGACCGGCGTATCCGCGTCAACGCCTTCAATCATGCCTCGACCTCGTTTGGCGATGTGGTCTGGGCCGGGCAAAGCACGCGCCACGTGCGCCAGGGCCTTGAAGATGCTGGATTCACGCAGGAGCGGCTCCGCAAAATGTGGTCTGCGGTTAGTCCTATCAGCTATTACGACCAGATTGCCAGCGCCGAAGTCGACGGGATGAAGAAGCAGATTCTCACCGTCTACGCCGAGTACGATCTGACCTTCCCCAAGGAGTACTCGCTCAAGGTGATCGAGGCCTTCAAGCAGCGCCAGCTCAATTTTGAAAAACGCGTGCTGCCCTGCGGCCACTACACCACGGGCGAAACTCCCTATAAGTTCATCGACGGCTGGTACCTGGGCTCGTTCGTCTACCGGGCCTTCAAGGCGCTGCGCACGGAGTTAGCGGCGGCAAGGAGCACCATCGCTGAAGCGCGCGAAGTGGAAGAGCAGGCGGTCTCGCGGTAGTTCTTCATGAGCCTCCGCAGAATAAATCGGGAGAGCATTTTTTGACGCAGCCCAGCCAACAGGCCATCGGCATCTTCGACTCCGGCTTTGGCGGGCTCAGCGTGCTGCGTGAGATCGCTACGTTGGTACCGGCAGAAGACCTGCTCTACTTTGGTGATAACGCTAATGCGCCCTACGGTGGTCGAGGTGAGGACGAGATCAAGCGCCTCACCCTCGACGCCGTACATCACCTGCTCGGCCGCGGCATCAAGGCTCTGGTCGTGGCCTGCAACACGGCCACCAGCGCCGCCATCGCGAGCATCCGCGCCAAGGTAGAGATCCCTGTCATCGGCATGGAGCCGGCACTCAAGCCCGCTGTGCAGATGCGATCCAGGGGCAAGGTGTTGCTGCTGGCCACCGCGGCCACTCTACGCCAGCAAAAGCTGCATCACCTGGTCGAGCGGCTGGGAAATCCCAATTACGTTGTTCCCTTCGCCTGCCCCGGCCTGGTGGAGTTGGTGGAGCGCGGCGTCACCGGCGGGTCAGAGATGGACGCGTTTCTCGCTCGACTTTTCGCCCCGCTCGGCGAACTGGATATTCAGGTTGTGGTGCTGGGTTGCACGCACTATGTTTTTGCGCGCAGGGCGATTGAAGAGTTCTTCCAGTCCCATCCGCTGGTTGTCGATGGCAATCACGGCACGGCCGTGAATCTGGTGCGCGAACTCGAAGGCCGCAAACTGCTGCGTAAAGCAGCGAAAGATCGCCGCGGTTCCATCGAATTCATCACCACGGGCGATAGCCAGCAGTACGAACCCATCTTTCGTCGGCTGATGGAAGTAAAGTACTGAGTCTGCCTGGAAAATGCGATCAGGGGCTAAGACGATACATTACCGATGCGGCCCTAATAAATAACAACATTATTCGGGTGCCCCACCCTCGCCGCGCCTTTGTTTTGCGGATAGGGTGGGTAGCACGACAAAAATCATTCAGGCCGGATCAATCATGCGCGCTGGCCAGATCCAGCCGCAGCAGCTTCGCGGGATCGAGATAAGCTCCCTGCCAGCGCACGCCCCAGTGCAGATGCGGCCCGGTGGCTCGGCCGGTTGCACCGCTGAGGCCGATGCGCTGTCCGCGTGAGACACGCTCGCCCTCGCTGACATCGATGCGGCTCAGGTGCATGGAAATCGTGAACAGGCCCAAGCCGTGATCTATGGCCACGCAGTTACCTTCATAGAAGAGCGGCCTGGCCAGCACCACAACTCCGGAGTTGCCGGCAGTCACCGGCGTACCGGTCTGGGCGCGAAAATCCATCCCCTTGTGCGTGCTGTCGAGCTTGCCGTTGAAGACGCGGCGGGTACCAAAGCTGTCAGTGGGTGGCGCGTGAACGGGCGCGCGAAAATTGCCCGACCAGAGCGGATGATCGGTGCTGACCGCGAAGATCTTCTTCTTCAAGGTCTCTTCGTCGTGGATTCTTTTCAACTCCTCGGGATCGGGTTCAACAAACTCGGGAGCGACGGTGAGCGCGGTGGTGCGATAGTTTGCCGGCTGAATATCTACGGCGCGGCTGAGGTCGAGCGAGCGGCCATCGGGCATGCGCGCGGTGATGGTCAGCGTGGAAGCGCCCGTGGCGGCCTCAACATCGATGCCGGCCAGCGCGAACCAGTCTGAGCCGCCGCGGCCGCGAAAAAATTCGATCTTGCGGCCCAACCATTCGCCATCGAGCACGGCACGGCGCGGCGCCGAAACGCGGATCAACACTGGCGATCCGGTCTCGACAACCTCGGGCGTGAGTGTAACGGCGGTTTTTTGCGCAAGTGCGCCCAGTGGCAGCGCACAGCAGGCCGCCGCCAGGGCAAGAATGAGAATCGATCGCGATATCCGCGCGGCCATCATGCAACGAGCATACTGTGCACGATGGCCGCGCCGCGACTATTTTGTTTCGTCGGGCCGCGGATGGGCCTTTTTCCAGGCCGCGATGCGGTCTTGCACTTCCTCCAACTCTGTTGTGGTGATGTGCGTGCCGATCATCTGGCGGTTGGCGGCATATTTTTCCTGGTCCGGGCCTTTTACTGAAGCAGCCAGATCGAGCCAGAAATAAGCCTCGACATCGTCGTGGGCAACGCCGAGGCCCATCGAGTAAAGCACACCGAGAGTGCCCTGTGCTCCTGGATCGCCCTGCCCGGCCGCTTTGCGGTACCAGCTTGCCGCTACTTCCGGATTGCGGTCGATCCCCTTGCCGCCGTCGCGGTAAAGCGCGGCCATGTGCAGTTCGCCAGGAATGTAGTTTTGTTCGGCCGCTTTGCGATACCAGATCTCAGCCTGCTTGTACTCATCGGCAGCGATCTCTTTGTCGTGCTCTTGGGCGCCGGCTCTGGCGTATTGCTCGCCCAGTGCGACTTGAGCGGCTGGGTCGCCGGCGTTGGCCTTGGCCAGTAGCGCCGGATCGTCTTGCGCAACAGCAAAAGATGATGCCGCAAGTAAAAGTAGAACAGAAGCGTATTGTGTCCGTACGAATATCACTTAATCCTCAATCGGTTGGAAGAATCGGGAGCCGCAATTAGTGTACGAAATTCGTACAGTGATCCGCGTGCGCCATGGGGACGGGGGGAGCGGATAAAATTTAATTATGACTGACCGCATGAAGCTATCCCTTGCTCAAGCCGATCCTGACGTCGCTGCCGCCGTTAACCATGAAACCCTCCGCCAGCACGAAGGGCTGGAGATGATCGCCAGCGAGAACTTCGTCTCCGAAGCGGTGCTGGAGGCGGCTGGCTCGATCTTTACAAACAAGTACGCCGAGGGCTACCCAGGGCGGCGGTACTACGGCGGCTGCGAGTTTGCCGACGTGGTGGAGAATCTGGCGCGCGACCGCGCCAAGCAGTTGTTCGGCGCCGAGTACGCCAACGTGCAGCCGCACTCGGGCTCACAGGCCAACGCCTCGGCCTATGCGGCCGTGTTACAGACGGGCGATACCATTCTCGGCCTTGACTTGGCGCATGGCGGCCACCTGACTCACGGACACAAGCTCAGCTTCAGCGGCAAGCTCTACAAGCCCACCTTCTATCATGTGCGGCGCGATACCGAGACCATCGACTACGACGAGATGGAAGCGGTGGCCCTGAAGGAAAAGCCGAAGGTCATCATGGGCGGCGCCAGCGCCTATTCGCGGCTGTGGGACTTTGAGCGGATGCGGGCGATCGCCGACAAGGTCGGCGCAAAGTATTTCTTCGATATGGCCCACATTGCCGGTCTGGTGGCAGGCGGCGCGCATCCCTCGCCGGTGCCGCATGCGCACATCACCACCACCACCACGCACAAGACTCTGCGCGGACCCCGCGCTGGCCTGATCGTTGCCGGCAAGGACTTCCAGGTGGGCGAGAAGCCCGAGCAGACCATTGGCAAAGAGATCGACAAGGCGGTCTTTCCCGGCCAGCAGGGCGGTCCGCTGGTGCATATTGTGGCCGCCAAGGCAGTGGCTTTCGGTGAAGCGCTCCGGCCCGAGTTCCAGGCCTACGCGGCGCAGATCGTGGCCAACGCCAAGGCTCTTGCCGAAGCCCTGCAGGCCGCAGGCTTCCGGCTGGTCTCGGGCGGAACCGACAATCACTTGGTTTTGGTGGATGTCTTCCAAAAGGGAATTCTCGGCTCGGAGGCGGAACTGGCGCTCGGCAAGGCTGGCATCACCGTCAACAAGAATTCGATTCCCTGGGATACCAACCCGCCGATGAAGACCTCGGGCATTCGCGTAGGCACGCCAGCGCTGACCACGCGTGGCATGAAAGAGGCCGAGATGCGGCAGATCGCAGCCTGGATCGCCAAGTCACTTGACGTGCGCAACGATGACGCGGCGCTGGCCAAGATCCGCGCCGAGGTCGCCGAACTAGCCAACCAATTTCCGCTGTATCAATGGCGCAGGTAAGCCACCTGGAAAGCCATCAACGAAGGGCCGGCGGATTCACTCTGCCGGCTCTTTCACTTTGCGGCGCGAATAAAAAAATCAACCATACACTCATACAATAGAAAATTTCGCGATAAATCAGTGGTCAGACAGGCCGTCCGCAAAGCACGGACCGATAGGTTGGTAGGAACATCGCCCGGTCTACCCGTTATTGAATAAGACTGCGGCTGTCCAATATAGCGATTTTTCCCTTTAGTTATGGGCATTCTGACGATCGATGAAGTACTGATCGATTTTGACTCGTAATTGGCCTGCAAGGTGTGCCTGCGAGATTTCGATCAAGGTTAGCCTCAGGGGAAGTAAGCAGCAGAGCTTGATTGATAGGCTTGTGGCCCTATCATACCCCGTGAACAGCGCTGGCCATGAATCGCATACCACAATCCAAACGGTTACAGCGATTGGATATGTTAACAGCATAAGTGAGAGATCGAAAATTGACCGGTCCCTTTCCGGCCGGCTTGCAGCATTGTGCCAGACCAAGCGCGGAACGTGAGAAATAAAATAAACGATTGAGCCGGCTGGATATCGGCGAACAGGCTGAGTGTGTTTCCTCGCGCGCAGTGGGAGAAATCGATGAATGCAAAGCATATTGCCCTTGCCACACTGTTGATGATTACTATTCCTGTGGCGGCCGAGCCAGCAAAAGAAGCTGGCGATACGCTTCCACAGCACGGCCCGGCAGTATCCAACGGCTTGCAACATGAAACCCAATGCGAACTGGAACTTTGCCGATAAGCCCGGTCATCCCAACGCACCTCACGCCGACTGTAAGCGATGGATAGGACACGGTGGACCGTTCGATATGCGTTATCAACTCGAAACCCCTTTTTCGCACGGTCAATTTACTGGCGGCTTTGGACCGGAGCACACCTGGCAGTTAGCGGGCGGCGGTCCGCGAAAGTTCGGTTTAATGGATGGTCCTGGCCGGTAGCTCCGGGCGAGGTTGCCGATTGCAACGACTGGAAATGGGATGCGGACGAAATTGCCATCGATGAGGATCAGGACCATACCGGCTGGTATCTGGCCTATAAAGTCGGGCTGGGGATTAATGTCAACGTAGAGCTTCCCGGCCACTAAGTGACGGAAATCATCGATCATTTCGAGTTTTTAATGGCATAGGAGGCCGAGTTTCATCCCTTCCAATTCGTCTAAGGATGATAGAGAAGGGGTCCGCTGTGCGGAAAGTTTACTAAACTTTACACCCTAACTAGCAAAATATCTTTGTTGATGCTATGCAGATGTGGATTTTTGGATTATTCTTTGTCTTATATGGCAATCGAGAACATTCTTGCTGAAATCGATTCCGAGATTGCACGGCTCACGCAGGCACGCTCACTGCTTGCCAACCTCGGAGGCGTCTCCACCAAAGCCGGACGTATCGTAAAGATCGCGTCCGCCAAAGTCAAAGCTGGAAAGAAAAAGCGCGTACTCAGCGCAGAAGCGCGCAAGCGGATCGCCGATGCGCAGAAAAAGCGCTGGGCTGCTGCTAAAGCCAAGGGCAAGTAGTAGGGAATACATCCCATACTTGCTTGACCGTGGGTAAGAATTTGCGCAGCCGGGGAATATTTCTCCTGTAATGGCGGAAGCTAGAGCAACCTTGCAGGTTCCCCGGCCGCTGCAAAATCGACGATGGCTGCAAGCTGGTTGCGCGACTCTCCTCGTGTCAGACGGCGCTCCCGGCAGCTACGTTGTATCTCTTCGTATCGAGGCCCTCCGCAGGTTGCGCCCGGTAATGAAACGCAGTCTAGCGGCCATGGCAGCCTCGATGTGACGACGCCGGTATCTTCTGGGAGCCGTGCGGGGAGCTGTCTTCTGCTCGCGCCGTATAGATACGATAATCCATCAAACAACTTCTGCCTTAGATACAGTGTCATCCCATCGCGTTATATGCGTACATTCTGCGTAGTATTGCGTCTCTTTCCTCTCCTCAGGAACCTCCGCACACGCGACATATATCAAGAAGCAGCCGGTGACACAAGCGCGAATAATTTTGCGCGATCCGGGACCGGACCAAGATGAAACTCTCTCATCCTCTCTCGATAAATCAATGATGAAATACCGGTTGCACCTCGATTTATAGCTGTAGATTGCTCATGTCACCGGCAAAGTCAGCCGAAAACTCAAAATGAAGAGCCATGTTCACCGGGCAGGGGAGGCAGAGGACGGTCAATTTATCTGCCGTGGGTATTGATAAAGGCAGGACTACGTAGCTTCGCACCACCATTAGAAAGATCAAAGAGAAGACGGTTCCAGAAGGAATGTACAAGTGTGGTGAAAATGCTGGTGATGTCTCATTGGTCAATTCGTAAAAAACTGCAGGCGCTACTGCTGGTTCTCTATCTTCCATCTTTTGGGATCGTCATATTTTCTGGCATCAGCCAGCGCCAGAGCAAAATAGAAGAAGCACGAAACGACGCGCGCATCGTTGCCAACAGCTTAGCCGCGCAACAAGAGCAAATCGCCAGTTCAACCAAGACAATGCTTATGCTATTGGCGCAACTGCCTGAAGTCCGGCACGCCGACGCGGCAAAATGCAATCAGATCTTTTCCGACATACAGCGCCGCTTTCCCTATTACACGGTCGTGCTTGCCGTTACCCCAGATGGAAACGCATTTGCCTCGTCAATGCCCATTAAGCCGGGTACGGTAAATCTTGCTGACCGAAAACATGTTAAGGATGCAATCCGTACCCGGGACTTTTCCGTGGGCGAATATATTGTGGGCCGAATCAGCAACGTGCGATCGCTTAATTACACGTATCCGGCCTTCGATGATCGAGGCAATCTTGCAGCTATTGTCATCGCGGGCTTTAATTTGGACGAGTTCGCCAGGTTTTTGTCCAAGATCCGGCTCGGTGAAGGAGCCGCGGTGGCGATCACGGACTGGAAAGGAGTACGTTTGTTTCGCACACCCGTAACTTCGGCTACCGCCGAGGGTGTCCCCATTGTCGGTGAAGTCTTCCGACTCATATCGGGCCCCGTGCGCCAGGGCATCTATCAGCGCGTCGCTCAGGATGGCGTGGATCGAATATACGCTTACAGCCAATTGCGACTGAAAGAAAATGATCCGCCCTATATGTACGTACTCGTGGGGGTTGCCGAGAAGCCGATTGAACGCAGCGCCAATCTTCTCATGATCAAGGAGCTAGCGATCCTCGGGGTCACGCTGTTGCTCGCGGCGGCAGCAACCTGGGTTTATGCCGACCTCACTCTCATCCGGCCGATGAATCGTCTGGTTAGAGCCACAAAACAATTCGGCGCTGGTGGGTGCGCTGTGCGCATAGGAAAGCCCTACGCCAGCGATGAATTGGGGCAATTGGCGTACTCATTCGACGAGGCCATGGAACTACTTGAAATCCGGGATGCGGAGCGAGTAACGGCCGAAAAAGCGCTGCAGAGGGCGCACAGCGAAACCGAGTTTTTTTTAGCGTGCATTCCGTCGATTTTGATCGGGCTGGATGACAAAGGCTACATTACCCGTTGGAACTCCGCAGCGGAGGCTACGTTTGGCATCGATGCCGCCAGCGCCGTGGGACGAAGACTGGATCAGTGCGGTGTGCAGTGGATCAAGCCCGATCTACGAGAGGAACTCCCACGCTGGCTGGCAACATCGAGTTTTCTTGCCCAGAGTTGCACCATCCGGCAACAAGAAGCTGTTCGCTACCTGGAGCTTGGTATACAGCCGATTCGGGGCCCGGAAGGCACATCGGGGTTGATTCTAACCGGAAAAGATATAACCCATCGCCTGTTTCTGGAAGAGCAGCTTCACCAGGCGCAAAAACTCGAAGCCGTGGGCCAACTGGCCGCCGGCATTGCCCACGAAATCAATACGCCTTTGCAGTATTCCGGCGACAATGTCCGATTCTTGAAAGAGGCATGGCCGAATATATTCGGGCTACTCCAACTGAGCCGCCGCGTTGTGGACGAATGGGACACAGGAGAAGTTCAATCCCAAACCGCCAGCGATTTCCATGCCACTTGGCAACGCGCCGACGTCGATTACCTGTTGTGTGAAACCTCTGGCGCCATCGATCAAGCCATGGAGGGAATGAGCCGGATCTCCAAGATCGTCCAGGCGATGCGGGAGTTTTCCCATCCGAGAGGCAAAGACAAGACTTTGGCCGATATCAACCATCTCATCGAAACCACCATTACGGTCGCGCGCAACGAATGGAAATACGTGGCCGACGTAACGACGCAATTCGACCAGCATTTATCTCCAGTGGCCTGTTATGCCAGCGAGCTCGATCAAGTGCTATTGAATCTCATCGTGAATGCCGCCCATGCAATTGCAAACAATCCGGCACGTGCTCCGCAAGAGAAAGGCTCGATCGTGATTTCCACCATGCAACTGCCCGACGCTGTGAAAATAGCGATTCATGACACGGGTCATGGAATTCCCGCAGAGATCCGCTCACGGGTCTTTGAGCCATTTTTTACAACCAAACCGCTCGGCAAAGGCACCGGGCAGGGGTTGGCCTTGGCTCATACCGTCGTCGTGCAACGGCATCACGGAAAGATATGGTTCGACAGCGAAACTGGCAAGGGCACCACGTTTTATGTGCAATTGCCGCTGACGGTGAGCCACGACCAGTCATCGCCCTCAGGAGCCGAGTCCGGCCAGGACTAACATACGTGGCTCGGTCATCTCTGCAATGGCATTGCGCACACCTTCGCGGCCCAATCCGGAGTCTTTGACGCCGCCGTAGGGCATAGGGTCTAGCCGCCAGGCGGGGGTGTCGCCCACAACCATTGCGCCGACTTCAAGCTCGCGATAGGCTGTGAGAATGCGCCCGGCGTCGCGGGTGAGCAATCCGGCCTGCAAGCCGAACTTGGAATGATTGACGGCGGCCAGGGCATCCTCAAAGTCGTCGTAGGGTTCAATGACAACCACAGGGCCAAAAACCTCTTCGTCGCGGACCTTCATGCCAGCAGCGGTACCTGTCAAAATAGCCGGGGTCATTACAGACCCTTTGCGCACGCCGCCATCCACCAGCTTGGCTCCGGCGGCAACCGCCTCCTTGATCCAGGCCTCGACGCGCTCAGCCTCTGACAGGCGGATCAGCGGTCCAACGTCGGTGGTTTCGCTGGACGGGTCGCCGACGCCAAGCTTGCCGGCAAACTCAACGACTTTCCACAGGAACGACTGAAAAATATTGCGGTCGACAAAGACGCGCTGCACGCTGTTGCAGGACTGGCCGGCGAAGTTGAATGCGGCGTGGGTCGTGCGCAATGCGGCGTCATCCAAATCAGCCCAATCGCTGTGCACCAACAAGGCAGAGTTGGCGCCCAGCTCCAGCAAAACGCGCTTGCGGCCGGAGCGAGCCTTCAGCTCCCAACCTATCCGGTGCGAGCCGGTGAAGCTGATCAGCTTGATGCGGTCTTCCTTTTCCGCCAACCAGGCTGTGTCGGCGTCGGAGAGGGTCAGCACGGCAAGGGCTTCTTCGGGCCAGCCGGCCTTCAAGATCACCTCGCCTAACGCCAGGGCGGTGAAGGTCGCCTGTGGCGCCGGTTTGATGATTAGCGGACAACCGGCAGCCAAAGCTGGCGCTGCTTTGTGCGCCACCAGATTAAGCGGAAAGTTAAAGGGAGTGATAGCCAGAACCGGGCCGACTGGAAAGCGCTGCACCAGTCCCCAGCGGCCCTCGTTGCCTTCGGTCAAATCCAGAGGAATGCTCTCACCGCCGGTGCGGACAGCCTCTTCGGCGGCGGTTTTAAAGGTGAGTACGGCGCGATCGACCTCGCTGCGGGCCTGGCGCACGGGCTTTCCCGACTCAGCCACAATGAGCTGTACAAAGCGTTCCTTTTGCTCGATGAGCGCGGCAGCGACATCTTCAAGGATCTCCCTCCGCTTCCAGCGCGGCAGGGCGCGGGTGCGGCGCAGGCTGGCGACGGCGTGCTGGACGGCTTGGCGGGCGTCGGCACGAGTGGCCACGGTGACACGGCCAACCAACCCCTGATCCCAGGGCGAGCGAACCTCGATGGCATCCCCTTCGGTCCATTCCTTGCCGCAGAGTAGAAATCCCGTCTGCGAACCCGGCCGCATCTTCATATGCGCGCGCTCCCCTTCGCTCTCTACATGGTACAAGCCTGGAGAAGGGCAAGGCATCGTGGCCTTTCAACCGCAACAGAAATATTCTGGAATGGGAAGCGATTCCCGTCCGGCGCGGGCCATGCGATACACTCCTTCCATGATTCACAACGGCCGCAGCCGCAAGCTTCCCTTCGATGCAGACGAGGCGTTGGCACACCTGCGGGCCAGCGACGCCAAGCTGGCAGCTTTGATCGATCGGGCGGGGCCGTTCACGCTCCGGCTTGACCCTTCGGTCTCGCCCTTCGAGTCGCTGCTTGAATCGATCCTCTACCAGCAGTTGCACGGCAAGGCGGCGGCGACCATCCATCGCCGTGTGAAAGAGTATTTTGGCGGTAATCCCACGCCAGAGCTTCTGCAGAAAACCCCGGACGAACCATTGCGGGTAGCCGGGGTTTCGGGCAACAAGATTCGCGCGCTGCGCGACTTGGCCCAGCGAACCATCGATGGCACGGTGCCGGTGATGGCGGCCATTCGCCGCATGAGCGACGAAGAGATCGTGGAGCGGCTGAGCACGGTGCGCGGCATCGGCCGGTGGACCGTCGAGATGATGCTGATCTTCCGCCTGGGCCGGCCGGATGTTCTTCCCGTGACCGACTACGGTGTACGCAAAGGCTATGCCCTTACTTTTCAGCGTCTACCCCGTTCGCGGCCGCTCGAAGCCAGCGATCTGCCGGCGCCTGAGACGATGGCGCGGCGCGGACAACATTGGGCCCCCTTCCGCTCCGTGGCCAGTTGGTATTTGTGGAGGGCCTGCGATCTTGAAAAAAGCTCTGAACCCACCGGCCGCGCCAGCCGATAAGACGATTGCGCATGGTCTTACAATAGCGGCAGCGGCCGGTTGAGACCGCGCGGGTGAACGGAACGTTTATGGCTATAAGCAAGCACTACATCTGTATTCACGGTCACTTTTACCAGCCGCCACGCGAGAACCCCTGGCTGGAGACAGTAGAAATTCAGGATACGGCCGCTCCCTTTCACGATTGGAACGAGCGGATCTGCGCCGAGTGCTATGCGCCCAACGGCGCGGCGCGCGTGGTCAACGCCAAAAACAAGATCACGCGCATTGTGAACAATTATGCGCGCATGAGCTTCAACTTCGGCCCCACCCTGCTGAACTGGCTCAGAGAATATGCGCCGCGAACGTTGCGCATGATCGCCGATGGCGAGAGCCGCAGCCGCAGCCGTTACCGCGGTCACAGCTCGGCGATGGCGCAGGCCTACAATCACATGATTTTGCCGCTGGCCAGCCCGCGCGACCGCATGACCCAGATCCACTGGGGAATGGTGGACTATGAGATCAACTTCGGCTCGCGGCCCGAGGGGCTGTGGCTGCCGGAAACAGCCGTCGATGCCCTGACCCTGGAGATGTTGGCGACAAACGGCCTTAAATTTACCGTGTTGGCGCCGCACCAGTGCAAGCGCGTACGGTCACTCAAGGAAGGAGCCACCTGGACCGACACACCAAACGCTTCGGTCGATACGACCCATCCTTACCTGGTGCGCTTTGCTTCAGGCAGTTCGATCGCGGTCTTCTTTTATAACGGTCCAGCCTCGCGGGCCATTGCCTTCGAGGGGTTGCTGAACTCTGGCGACAGCTTTGTGGCGCGGATGAAGGCCTCCTTCAAAGATGGCACTCAGCCGCAGCTAGTGCATGTGGCCACCGACGGCGAATCCTACGGTCACCATCACAAGCACGGAGATATGGCGCTGGCCTACGCGCTGCGGCTTCTCGAGAAGGATCGCGGCGTCAAGTTGACCAACTACGGCTGTTATCTTGAGATGTTTCCGCCGGAGTGGGAGTGCGAGGTTGTCGACAACAGTTCGTGGAGCTGCGTCCACGGCATCGAGCGCTGGCGCTCCGACTGCGGTTGCAACGGCGGCAAGCCAGGATGGAATCAGGCTTGGCGTACCCCGCTGCGCAAGGCACTGGATGAACTGCGCGACGCACTGGTTCCGCTGACGGAAGAGGAAGGCGCCAGGTACTTCAAAGATGTTTGGGCGGCGCGCGATGCCTATATCGAGGTCATTATCGATCGCAGCGATGAGACCGTCGACCAGTTCTTTGCCGAGCAGCAGGCCCGCCAGCTGGAAGTGAACGAACGTGTGCGCGCCCTGGAACTGATGGAGATGCAGCGCCACGAGCAACTAATGTACACCAGTTGCGGATGGTTCTTCGATGACATCTCGGGCATCGAGACCGTGCAGATCATCGCCTACGCGGCGCGGGTCATCCAGCTAGCCGAGCAGCTCTTCGGCAAGCAAGCGGCCAAGCTCGAACCCGCTTTTTTGGAGTGCTTGGCCGAGGCCAAGTCGAATGTGCCATCGGCCGGCAACGGCGCGCAGATCTACAGGCGCTGCATCGCCACCATGAAACTGCATCTGGAACAGGTTACGGCGCACTATGCCATCAGCTCGGTCTTCTCCACGTTTCCCGACGAAACCGATCTGTTCTGCTTCCGCATCCGGCGCATCTCCTACGAGGTTTACAACTCCGGCCGCGGCCGTCTGGCGTTGGGCCGCGTGCATGTAGCCAGCACCATTACTGGTCACACGCAAGATTTTTCCTTCTCGGTGTTGCACTTCGGCGATCAGAACATCACCGCCGCGGTGAAGGCTTACGAAGCGGCAGACGCCGCCGAGTTCGAATCTTTTTGCACGACGGTCGTCGAGCACGTGCAACGCGCTGACTTTCCCGAGGTGATCCGGCTGCTCGACCGCTATTACGGCCACGCTGGCTACTCGCTGACCTCGCTGTTTTTGGACGAGCAGCGGCGCATTGTCGATCTGATTCTCAACTCTACGCTCTGGGATATCGAAAGTTCGCTGACCTCGATTTACCAGGATCATGCCAGTTTGCTGCATTTTCTATCGCAAGCGGGTTTGCCTAAACCTCCGGCGCTTACGTTGGCTGCCGGCTTTGCCATCAACGCCGGCCTGCGCCGCGCGCTGGAGAGCGATCCAGTCGACCAGGCGCAGTTGCGCTCGTTCCTCTCGCTGGCTAAGGCCGATCAGGTACAACTGGACTCGTCGACGCTCTCCTACATCGCCGATCAGCGGATGAAGCGTGCCATGGTCGAGCTGCAGATGTCCTCGGGCACGATGGAAATGCTGGAACGCTCGCTGACGCTGGCGCGGACCCTCACGGAGTTGCCCTTCGACCTGAACCTATGGCAGGCGCAAAATATCTGGTACGAGATTCTGCGCACTTCGAGCTATGCCCTGGCCGGGGTGAGCGAGGAAGACCGCCCGCAATGGAATAAGACCTTCGACGAACTGGGTGTATGCCTGAGTATTGACGTGGCCTCGATTCGCGCCTCCGACGAGAAAGAATCCGCAGGTGACGATTAACGGACGCTGCGGGATTCTAGCCGCGTTCCACCTTGATGAGCTGGCCTTTTTTGAGTGCGAATCGCTGGCCGCGCCAGACGATAGTGTTGCCGGCAAAGCCCGCCGCCCACAGGCCAAAGGCAACCAGATCGCGGAAGGGAAGCAGCCAAAGAAAGGGAAGTACCTCGCGGTCGCCCAACACGGCCGCGCCCACGGTTAGCGCTTGAGCCTGGCGCAGAAAGAAGCTCAACGCCAGCAGCCACAGGCTCAGTGGGCTCAGGCCGCTGGCAATCACGTTGACCACCGCCCAGCCCAGGCCGTGGGTGAAGATGAGTCCCACGTAGCCAGCAGGCCGCGCGTCGCGCACGGTGCGCAACCAGCGCAACTGGTGATCGGTAAAGCCGCGCCAATCGTAATCGGGAACGGCGGTTTCAACCGCCTCGGCCGAGAGCGCCACGCGATAGCCGGCGCGGTCGATGCGGGCGCCCATCTCGTAGTCGTCGGCAAGCTGATCGACAAGCCCCATCAGGCCGCCAGCTTTTTCCAGCGCCTCGCGCCGTACCGCCAGCGTCGAACCCAGCCCGTAGTGCAGCCCGCCCTCGATCCACTTCGAAAGCAAAACACCCGCCTGAAAATCGGTGGCAATGCCCAGCGCCTCAAAGCGCGAGGCCAGCGAACCATGCGCGCGCCCGCGATAGAGCGCCGTGACCAAGCCCACCGGGGCGTCGTGAAGGATACGGGCTTCAGCCCCAGAGGATTCCGCCGGCGCAAAGCAACTCATCACGCCAGAGAAATAATGTGCGCTCACTGTAATGTCGGAGTCGTTGATGAGCCAATAGTCGTAGCGCGCATGCTTGGCCAACTGCACTAGCGTGCTTACTTTGCCGTTGGTTCCGAGCCGCTCCGGGCACTCAACGAGCTGGATGGCAAGTTGAGGAAACTCGGATTGCAATTGATGCACGGCGGCCACGGCCGGATCATCGAGCGAGGCCACGCCGAAAAGCAGCTCGAACTCGCCCGCGTACTTTTGCCGGCAGTGGCTGCGGAAAGCATCGAGCATTCCTGGATCGAAGCCCTTGAGCGATTTGAGAACACTGACGCCGGGAGCAAACTCGGCCAGCGGCGCGCGGCGCTCGCGCAAAAAACGGCGCGCGGCCAACAAACTCGCGCAAAAATATCCCATACCGGCCACGGCCAGCGCCGAGGTCGCGATCTCCATGGCTAGCGCCAGTGCATGCGGCATCACTCAAGCAGTGTAAAACAGGGACCGTGGGATCAAGGGACCTAGAAAACAAAACCCGCCCGGCCAAGAGTCAATTACAGTGGCGTACTCTGTTTGGAACACGTTTTCAGAAGATACGGTGAGATGTGAATCATGGGCGCACCGTTCGACGTGAGCCGGCTATTGAATGCTCTGATGAATTAACGACGGTGATCGGTTATCTTGTTCCCTGCATCACTCGTACCTGAGCGCCTCGATCGGGTCCAATGCCGAGGCCTTCCAGGCCGGATAGATGCCGAAGACCAGCCCGATGAGACAGGAGACAGCAAAAGCGATCACGACCCACATCGGCGAAAGAGAAGCGTGCAAAAACGAAACGGCGTAGTGCAGGATCACCGTGAGCAGTGCGCCAGTAAGAATGCCGAGCAGACCGCCGATCATGCACAAGGTCATCGCCTCGATGGTGAATTGCATGAGAATGTTTTTACGCGTGGCGCCGATGGCCTTGCGCACGCCGATTTCGCGCGTCCGCTCGGTGACCGAGACCAACATGATGTTCATTACGCCGACGCCGCCTACCATCAGGCCTATACAAGAAACAGCGACCATAAAAATAAAGAGGTTGCCTGTGAGGTCGTTCCAAAGCCGGGTGAGTGAGTCGGGCCCGAAGATGGCGAAGTTGTCGTCTTGCGCGAGGCGCAAGCCGCGATGGACGCGCAACAATTCGCGGATCTCTTCTGTAACGATATTTTTGTTGGCTGGGTCGTCGTAACGCACCACAATCCAGTAGTCGGTGATCTCGGGATGCAGCTTGCGGAAGGTCTCAAGAGGAAAGTAGATGGAGTTGTCCTCCGTATTCCGCCCGCTGCCGAAGGGCTGAGGCTGCAGGTCGAGCACGCCGATCACGGTAAAGATCTCGCCTTGGCAATCCACATCCTTGCCGATCGGCGACTCGCCGGGGAAGAGATCCTCGGCGGCGTCGTGGCCTAGAACCGCGACATTGGCGGCGCGCTGTTCCTCGCTCTCGGTCCACACGCGGCCTTCCATCAGGTCAAGATCTTGAACCTTAGTGACCTCGGTGGTCGTGCCGTTGATAATCGTGTTCTGAATCTTGTGCGTGCCGTGTTTGAGCGAAACGCTTCCAAGGCCGGTCTGGAAGTTTTGGTAAGTCAGTTCAGGATCGACGGAGGTCACGTGCGGCAATTTGCGGATCGCCACCCCGTCGTCATAGGTAAGCTTTTTGCGGTTCAGTTCCTCGGTCGTAGGCCGGTGGCCGAAAGGCTCGAATTGGTACAGCCATAGATCGTTGGTGCCCAGCGTATTCACAAAGTGCGCAATGTTCGAGTTCAGCCCGTTGATCGCCGATGAAATCAGAATCACAGTGGCGATGCCGATGAGGATGCCCAGGATGGTCAGCCCGGAGCGCATTTTATTCTTGCGCAGTGTATCGAGCGCCAGCTTTACCGCTTCACGAGATTGACCGAATGCGTCCATAGTTTCCTGTAGCAGCTATCTTCAAAGTTCCGCGCGCAGCGCTGTAATTGGGTCGAGTTGGCTGGCCTTGTGCGCCGGGTAGATGCCGAAGAACAGGCCCACGCCGGTGGCAAGTAACAGGCTGAGCACGACCGACCACAGGGCAACAACCGAAGGAAATCCGATGACCAGCGTGATCACCTTGGCAAATCCAATGCCGATGAAAACGCCGAACATGCCGCCGATCAGCGCCAAAGTCGCCGCCTCGATGAGGAATTGCAGCAGCACGTCGCGCCGCCGCGCGCCCAGGGCCTTGCGCACACCAATCTCGCGGGTGCGCTCGGTAACCGAAACCAGCATGATGTTCATGATGACGATGCCGCCGATGACCAGTGAGATTGCCGCAATGGCGGCCACCACGGCGCCGAAATCATTCAAGATGTTGCCCAGCATATTCTGGAACGTCGTGCTGGAATCAATATTGAAGGCGTCGGGCACGTTGGGCGCCAGATGCCGCCGGGCTCGCATGATGGCGCGTAGCTCGTCCTCTGTGGCTTCCATCACCTCGCCGCCGCCGCCGGCATCCACGTAAACTGCAAGGCTGATGTGAGCGCCGTGCGACTGCATAAATGTTGTCAGTGGAATGGCGACCCAGTTGTCCAGACTCTGGTTCAGCATTTTTCCCTGGTGCTCGCCGACGCCGATGACCGTGTAGGGAATGCCGTCGATGCGGATCTCTTTGCCCAGCGGGTCGCCCGGACCGAGTATGTTATCGACGATATCGGAGCCGATGATGGCCACGTGAGCCGAGTGCTCGTCCTCGACCTCTGTAAAGCTGCGGCCCAATACGATGTTCTGGTTAGCCAGCGATGGCATGGTCCAGGTCCAGCCGCGAATCTCGGTATCGGTTGTCGATTGCGTGCCGAAGACCACCTTGCCGGTCGAGGACCGCCGCGCGCCCACCGAGGCGCAGGATTTGCACTGGTCGAGAACCGCACGGTAGTCGTCGTAGGTTACGTCTTTGCGCTTCTGGTATTCGACGTACTCCTCAATGGTGATGAACGTCTGCGGCATTTTGCTGATGGTGATCACTGACGCGCCGTAGGTGTTGATCTTTTGCGTGACAAACTGCCGGGCACCGTTGGTCAGCGTCACCACCATGATCACCGACGAGACGCCGATGATCACGCCCAGTAGCGTGAGGATGCTGCGCAGCTTGTTAGCCCACAGCGATTGCAGCGCGAGTTTGACGGCTTCACCGAAGAGCATGGTATGCCCCTATCATACGCAGCCGCGGCAAGAACAGTTCCGGGCTCCGCTAGGATTTTATACGGCTGCCGTTACCTCTTCGCCATCCATTGCCCAAACCAGGTTGCTGGCGCGACTATTTGCTTCATAATTCCAACGCCACAACGCCTGCGTTGAGCACGAAAAAGCTGAAAGCCGATAGCTGACGGCTGAAAACTTGTTCCTTTGTTCCCGTTTTTCGTCCCTAGCCCCTGTGTCCCTGGCCCCTGTTTCTACCGTCCCGAACTGCCAAATCCCCTGGCCGCACGCGAGGAGGCTTCCAGGCTCTCAACCTCTTCCACCGGCCCGGTGAGCACGGGAACCGGAATCATCTGGGCGATCTTCTCCCCAGCCTTCAGTTCCACGGCCTCAGCGCCCAGGTTGGTCATCAGCACCAAAATCTCGCCGCGGTAGCCGGCATCGATCACACCGCCGGTCGTCGCCAGCCCTCGTGCGGCCATCGACGAGCGGTCGCGGACCTGCAGCCCCAACGGTGCCCCGGTCTCGGGGTGGCGGGCTTCGACGGCGATTCCAGTGCGAACCTTTACCGTCGCGCTGGGTTCCAGCCAAGCGCCTTCCAGCGCAAACAGGTCATAGCCCAGATCTTCGCCGGGATGGGCCACCGCCGGCAGCCGTGCCCCGGCCTCTAACAACTTCACTCGCAGCATAGATTCGATGGTATCAGCCGGTCAGCCATACCCCAAAGGGTCAGCCCCGGCCAGAAAAATCTGGAACCGGGGCCGTCGTTGCCTGCCCAGACGGCTCTCGCGAGCGGCCGGCGCGGGCTCTCATTACGGCAAGAATGGACCTGTAAGCCGAATTTTGTCCAGGACTTGCGTCCCTGTGCGGTCATTCCTCTAGGCGCCGCGTTGCCGCGGTCACTCCATTAGCGACCTACCCGGAGGTTCCGGCACTTGCATGGAGCAGCCTGACGGTGCCGGGCCGGCACCGGGCGGCGCCTTGCTCCTGGCGCGCGCCTCCCTCCCTATTTGGTCTTGCTCCGTGTGGGGTTTACCATGCCGCCGCCATTACTGACGGCGCGGTGCGCTCTTACCGCACCTTTTCACCCTTACCCCCATTGCATGGAGCAGCCTTTTGGAGTCGATCAGTGGGATACCTACGAATGCCTTTCCGAAAGGCTGCTCCATGCAATGGGGGCGGTATATTTTCTGTGGCACTAGCCGTCCACGGGCCTTCAAGCCCGCGTCCCGGACGTTATCCGGCACACTGCCCTGCGGAGTTCGGACTTTCCTCTCCCGGCCGCCCCAGGGTCGCCCCCAAAGCCGCCGGCAGCGACCGCCCGGTCCTCCTGCCAGTCGTTAGTGTACCGCGAATCGCGTTTACCAGTTGCGGTAGGGGATTTTGGAATCTCTTACTTTCACGGATGGAAAGTCATGAGTTGTGACTAACATTTCGATTGTCTTTTTCGTTTCAGAGGGGTGGGGACATGGACCGACAATGATTTCTTCAATGCCGATTTGCTGATCCGGTATCTGTAATGGAACCTCAAGATATGGAATAAGCATTGAGCTACTCGGGCGAAATTGAAGGTCAGGGGGCATTAGATTCTGATTCTGATGAAAAGCTAATCTCCATTCGGCTTCCTCACGAAATGCCTCGTTCTTTGTGATCGCAGAGCGTGTAGCGAGTGGAAGGAAGCATTTTAGTGCGATCGCCAAGGGCGTTTTGAAGCCTTCTATCCCTGAAACGCCCAAAACAGACTGTTTAGCTGTTCTTGATTCGGTAATAAACAAATCGACAAGTTTCTCTACATCTGCTTTCAGGGATTTCTTTTCTATCTCATCGCAATATCTACATCTAAAAAGTGTGTCTGAGTTGCTGAAGAAGCGTCCAGGTAGATTGCGCAGGAAATGCACTCCTACCGTTTGAAGATAGCTTCGTGAAAACCCAATACTGTATCCTCCAGACCTGTCCGAATACGCTCTCCACTGACTCAGAAGGTTTCCTTCCGCAGAAAAAGAAGTAACAAAAACGTCCTGCGAAGTGACCCATGATGATATCGTCACACCTTGGTTGAATATTTCCTCGTCTTCGCATTCAATCTTCCCCGAGCGCTTGATAGGCGACATTCCAAAGAACTGCATCATAGCGTCTGAATTGAGTCGGCTATTTAGCTCATCCAAAACAATTTGGGAGACTATTTTTCCTTCACTCGTATCATTTAGATACCGGAGATGCGTCGCCCAGATACACTTGTTTTGAAGTATTCCAAGTAGTCCCTTTTGATCCGTGTAGTGATAAAGCAACTCTGGTTCCTTCTGCTCATCAATCGGAACTTCACTTTGCGTCGCCATATCTTCACCTCTGCTCGTCGCAGACACTATAGCCTCTCCGGTCACTTGCGGCTGGTGTAATCACTAAATCAAAGGAATCATAGCGGCAGAACGCAGTGGTTTTGTATCTGAAATTCACAGGGAATGAAATTTGTCATCTTGAATGATCGGCGAGTGTGGGGACGGAAGACGATAAGATTGCGTCGGGATCTGCACAATATCCCCCACAATTTCCCGCAGGCGAGAAAATCGAATTCTGTAAATGATTGATTTAATTGGTCGGGACGGGCAGATTTGAACTGCCGACCCCTCGCACCCCAAGCGAGTGCTCTACCAGGCTGAGCCACGTCCCGACACGACGTAGCCGGTCCAGGGTGGACCGGCTTAAGGGTCTTCATTAGTTTACACCGGAGCGGGCGTCTGTGCGCGCCTTTTGCACCGCGGCGGCTACTGGGCGGGCGGAACGAACTCGGCTGGCAGGCCGGAACCCTCGCCGAAGAAAAACTCCTCCATCTGGGTGAGGAGAAATTGCTGTGCCTGCGGCTGCCAGGGCTGTAGACGGTACTCGTTCAAGAGCATCCGCTGGCGATCGATCCATTCTTCCCAAGCGGCTTTGGAGACGTTTTTGAAGATCTTCTGTCCGAAATCCGAATCGAAGGGCGGCTCGTCGAGCCCCTCCATCTCTTTTTTGTAGCGAACGCAAAAAACGGTGTGCGCCATGTGCCGGTACTCCTCTATCCATTGTAGGGGACAAGGAAAGGCCGGATTGGGAGCGGCTGCAAACTTGCAGAAAATATTCACTTGACTTCAGCAGACAGGACAGATAGTTGTAGAACGATCCGGAATTTTCTTTGCCGTGCGATGGTGGGTGCATATTTGTCTTCGCAGGCGGCAGAAGCGAAGCCTCGGATCTTCGCTACGTTTTCTATTGAAAGGATTATATGACGGAACCGACCCCCTCCACGCCCACGACACCAACATCTGAGCCAACGCCGGCGCCGATACCAACCAACCCCCCTGCCGGTCTTTCAGATAATGCCGCCGGCGCGATTGCCTACATTACCTTCATCCCGGCAATCGTTTTTCTCCTCGTCGAGCCCTACAACAAGAATGCCTATATCCGCTTCCACGCCTGGCAGTCGATCTTCCTGAGCGCCGCGGCGATTGCCACCCAGATGGTATTTGGTTTTGCGCTGGCAGTCTTTATCTTCTTCGCGCCTCTTCTGTACACGATTCCCATGCACCTGATCCAACTGGCATTTTTCGTAATCTGGATCATCGTTCTGGTCAATGCCTCCCAGGGCAAGCGCTTCAAGCTGCCCGTGATCGGCGATCTGGCCGAGAAGCAGGCTAATAAGTAGAGCATCGACACAAGCAGAAATGCGACGGCAAACAGCTTCGAGGTATCTCAGGAAACCCTCGATGAGCCGGTGGGGAGTTTGCCAAAAAAAGATGTTCACTTGACAAGTAAATTTGGGATCGGTATTCGTGGGAAATCGGAATGATTTTCCGCGTCGCTTAGAGTGGTACATTTAAACGGGATGCTGGAGTAAAGCTGCTCTCTCTTCGCAATATTATTGATATCGAAAGGACTATTTATGACGGCGCCTACCGCTCCTACAACCAGTTCCGGCCTTTCCAACAACGCTTCCGGGGCGATTGCATATCTTACCTTTGTTCCGGCGGTGATCTTTTTGTTGCTGGAGCCCTACAAGAACAATTCCTATGTCCGTTTTCACTCCTGGCAGTCCATCCTTCTGGCGGCGATTTCATTTGTATGCAACATCATGTTGAAAAATGTGCTCGCTGCCCTTATGTGGAGGTCTCCCAGTTTGTGCGTCACCGTGGTCGGAGTGGTTTCGCTGGCCTTTTTCGCAGTGTGGCTGATTACGTTGATCAACGCCTCCCAGGGCAAGCTTTTCAAGCTGCCCGTGATCGGCGACCTGGCCGAGAAGCAGGCTAACAAGTAGCCAACCGTTATCTCAAACGGCATTGCTCAAGCCTCTGCCGCCTGCCATCTTCAACGCCACGAGCAAAGACCTGCCCGTGGCGCTTGAGGAATAAGGCGCGCGATGCACAAACTTCTTCACGGGAGCTCGCCATAATTTCACCACCCAACCGCAAAGATTGCCGGATACGGGCGCATTGCGTTCACTTGGCTTCCAGCACGTCACGCAGCGCGAAGCTGGTTTCAAGCCGGGTGACGCCGGGCAGCCGCGAAAGTTCGTTCTGGTGCAGGCGGCCGTAGTCGTCGATGCCGGCCACGCGCGCCACCAGCATATAGTCATACTGGCCGGCCATCAGGTGGCAACTCACAATATCGCGGCAGTGGCGTACGGCGGTCTCAAAGGCGCTCAACACGGCGGCCGACTGCCGTTCCAGCGTTACGCGGATATAGACCGTCATCTGCTTGCCCAGCAGCCGGTCGTCGATGGTGGCGCGATAGCCGCGGATGGCCCCCACGGCTTCCAGCGCCAGAATCCGCCGCGAGGCGGCCGAAGCCGACAGACCCACCGCCTCACCGACCTCGTAGTTGGTTGCCCGGCCATGGCTCTCCAGATAGTGGAGGATGGCAAGATCCAGCTCGTCGAGCCCCGCGGCGTTAGCGCGCGGGTCGGGGCCTGGCGTAGTTGTAGGTGTTTCTTGCTCGATGAGAGCATTCTTATCACGTTTCGTTCCCATAGTGAACTTTTACCACAAACTTTGCATACATGAGCAGCGTTTTGCGCCGTAAAATGCCTTTAATCGCGAGCCGGTACCGGTGGCGAGAGCGGCTTCCCCGCTTCCTTTGAGCGCCTCCGGTCCACCGGCCTGCCCCAACAGCAGCCCTCCCCGGTCGTTGGCGGCGGCGCAAAAAAGGAGCAACCATGATTCTCGGCGTTCCCAAGGAAATCAAGGACAACGAAGCGCGTGTAGGACTGACCCCGGCCGGAGCCAAGGCGTTGGTCGAGGCCGGTCACAAGATTTTGATCGAGACTCAGGCGGGAGCGGCCTCCGGCTTCCCCGATAGCGAATACGCCAGCGCCGGAGCTGAAATTGTGGCCGGCGCGGCCGAGGTGTGGAGCAAGGCCGAGACGGTGGTCAAGGTCAAAGAGCCGGTCGAGGCCGAGTATGGCTACTTCCGCGAAGGGCTGGTGCTGTTTACTTATCTGCATCTGGCGCCGGTGCCCTCGCTGACCGCCAAGCTGCTGGAGTCGAAGGTGATCGGCATCGCTTACGAGACAGTGCGCGACCGCCAGGGACGGCTGCCCCTGCTGACTCCGATGAGCGAGGTTGCCGGGCGGATGAGCGTGCAGGTCGGCGCCAGTTATCTTGAAAAAGAGCGCGGCGGACGCGGCATCTTGCTGGGCGGCGTGCCCGGTGTGCCTCCGGCGCATGTGGCGATCATCGGCGGCGGCATCGTGGGCACCAATGCGGCGCGCGTCGCGGTGGGCATGGGCGCAAAGACCACGCTCATCGATATGAATCTGAACCGGCTGCGCGAGCTCGACGACATCTTTGGCGGACGGCTCTACACGCTGGCTTCGAACAGCTATAACATCGCCGCCGCCACGCGCGAGGCCGATCTGGTGATTGGCGGCGTGCTGATTCCTGGAACCACGGCACCCAAGCTGGTGACCCGCGAGATGGTCGCGCAGATGAAGAAGGGGGCGGTGATCGTGGATGTGGCCATCGATCAGGGCGGCTGCGTGGAGACGGCCAAGCCGACCTCGCACTCCAGCCCCAGTTATACAGTCGATGGCGTCGTGCATTATTGCGTGACGAATATGCCCGGAGCGGTGCCGCACACCTCCACGCTGGCATTGACCAACGCGACCTTCCCCTATGTGCTGCGTATTGCGGCATTGGGCGCGCGCGAGGCGCTGCGCCAGGACGCCGGCCTGGCCGAGGGGCTGAATACCTGGTTGGGCACGCTTACCTACAAGGGCGTTGCCGAAAGCCAAGGCCGCGCCTGGACCGCGCCCGCTACGATCCTCGCCTAGTCCGAATGAACGATTCCGCCACAAGCGGCGGGGAATACGTCCCGAAGGGATTCAATTTACCTCCAACCTGAGCGCCGCCGGCATTCTGCTGGCGGCGCATTTTTTGCCCATCCATCCGCAATTCGAGCGCCTTCTTCCACGAAATCCACTCTATCCACAGCCCTATCCCAGCGATTCGCAGATTATTCATGGAATGTTTTTGCTGATTTAACGGCGATGACGAACCATGACAGATGATTGCCCGAAATACAAATCGAGCAACTGGTTATTGGAACGCATCCATCTGGATCCGGCAGTGTCCCAGCAGCGAACTTCGTTTCTGGCGGGCATTGAAGGCGGTGAAAAAGGAGGATGTGGTCCAGGCCGGCCAAAGCCGGCCGATCCTGCCCGAATGATTTGTGAATGTGTTCAACGCAACAGTTCATGGATAACCGGGGTCAGCAAACAACCAATTTTGGAACAACCGAAAATTTGGGAGGCAACATGCAATCGATGAGCCGATTCGTGTGTGAAAGCAAGAGGATGGGCCGCACGGTCAAGGGCTGGGCGCGTAGCGCCGGATGGGCGGTGCTCGCGCTGCTTGTTCTGCTACCAGCGCAAACAGCTTTTGCGCAGTACGACAATGGCAGCCTGGTAGGCAGCATACACGACGCCAGCGGCGCCGCCGTTTCGGGCGTGACCGTAACGGCCACCAACGACGCCACCGGAGTGGCGACAGTCGTGAAAACCAACGCCACGGGCGACTACGAGTTTCCCTCGCTGCGTGTGGGCGTCTACACTGTTTCGGCGAATGCCTCCGGTTTCGCTACCGCCGAAGCCAAGAAGATCACCGTCTCGGTTGGTATGCGCGTGCGCATCGACCTGTCGTTGAAGGTAGGCACGGCGGCGGCCACCACCGTCGAAGTTACCGACGTTGCCCTGCAGTTGCAGACCGAATCCAGCCAGCGCGACCAGACCATCACCAGCTATCAGACACAGGCGTTGCCGCTGGTCAGCCGCAACTACTCCGATCTGGTCAACTACGTCTCCGGATCGCGTCCCTCGCCCTCGCAGGCGAGCCAGACCGGCGTGACCTCGCTGTTGCGCCAGGGTTCGTACAGTGTCAACGGCCAGCGCACCATGTTCAACGACTACATGATCGACGGCATGGACAACAACTCTTACGGCGAAAGCAACCAGGGTTTCGACAACCAGATCATTCAGCCTCCGCCGGACTCGGTCGACCAGTTCGATGTGGTGACCAACAACGAGAGCGCTGAGTACGGACGTTCCTCGGGCGCCACCATCAACGTGGCCACCAAGAGCGGCGGCAATCAGTTCCACGGCACGCTCTACGAGTTCATCCGCAACACCGATCTGAACGCCTTTGGCTACATCAAGCCCATCACATACAACGCGGTGACGGGTGCGCAGTATCCATACTACAAGCCGGTCTTCAACCGCAACCAGTTCGGCGCCAACTTTGGCGGGCCGATTCTGAAGAACCGCTTCTTCTACTTCTTCGATTACGAAGGCTTCCGGCAGATGCTGACGCCGACCACGGTTGGCACCATGCCCACGCTCAATGAGTTGAGCGGTGTGTTGACGACCAATGTGCAAGATCCCTGGTCGTTGACCAATTCCACACCGACCGCCATTCCGGCAAATAGCTACGTACCGGCCCTGGCCCAGGTTACGGGGATCAACACTTCGGGAATGACGCCTTGGCCTTCGCAGGCGATTTCCGATCTCGATCCTGCTTCGGTGACGATTGCCAAGCTCTATATGGCTGCTCTGCCGGGCCGCTGCCAGGTGACGGCGGGTTCGTCTTCGACCGGTGTGGCAAGCAACAACTGCTCGTTGAACCAGCCCTTCAGCGATCACGCCGACAAGGGCGATCTGCGGCTAGACTTCCAGCAGAGCGCCAATACCTCATGGTTCTTGAAAGTGAGCGACCGCAAAGAGGTGGGCAAGAACTATAACCTGCTGGCCGAGCCCATCGATATGCAGACCAACGGCCATATCCTGGTCCATGACGAGCAGATTGCCCTCGGCTTCAACCACACCATCAGCGCCAACAAATATATCGACGCCCGACTGGCTATCTCCGGCACCCGCGCCGGCAAGTGGACCTTCGCCATTGGCAACAGTTCGATCGCGTCGAGCCTGATTCCCGGCCTGCCGACGATCGCCGGTGTCTCTGGCGGCCTACCCTCGATGTCTATCTCCGGTGGCTTTACCTCTTTCGGACGTCAGAGCACCAATCCGCAATGGCAGAACCCCTCGCTGGTCGATCCCAAGGTCAACTACACCTGGGTTCGCGGCAAACATTCGCTCAAGTTCGGTTACGAGTGGGAGAAGGTCTTCCAGGAGATCGAAGACTCGAACCCGCTCTACGGTTCCTTTAGCTTCGGCGGTACATATAGCGTCTGCAACGGAACGGTCTGTACCGGTTCCTCCAAGACCGGCGACACTTACTTCGCCGACTTCCTATTTGGCGCCACCAACGGTTATGGCCTGGCGACCTATTACATCGCCCACACCTACCAGCAGATGGATAGCGCCTATGCCCAGGACGACTGGAAGGTGAACCAACGGCTGACCTTGAACCTCGGCCTGCGCTGGGAGTACGGCTCGCCCTGGTGGGAGCGCAACAACCACATCTCCAACTTCAATCCCTCGACGGGCACATTGCAAACCCTGGCGCCCAGCTCGAGCTATACCTCGCCGCTTTGCGGCACCGTGAACTGCATTACGACCTATAACGGCGGCGGCGTCTACGGCAAGTCGCTGGTACATCCCAACCTGGCCGACTGGGCTCCGCGCGTAGGTTTCGCCTTTGGCGCGACGCCCTCGATCGCCATTCGCGGTGGCTTCGGCACCTCGTATGTTCACTACTGGCGTGCCGGATCGGGCAACGACATTGCCATCAATGCACCCTTTGCTCTGTACACCTCGGTCTCCAACCCCAGTTCGGTTTCCAATAGCGGCTACCGGCGGCTGTCCTCCGGCTTCCCCAGCAATCTGGCCTCAACCTTTAGCGCTGGTACCGATAACATCGACTACATTCCGGCCAACTCCAAAGACGGCTACGCCGAGAGCTGGTTCTTCAGCGTGCAAAAGAACCTGCGCCAGAACATGCTGCTCGACATCGCCTATGTAGGTAACCATGGCGTTCACCTGCAAGGCTTTGTCAACGCCAACCAGAAAGACCCGAACAACAGCTTCTCCCGTCCGTATCCTAACTGGGGCGGTTACCTGCTGAACAACTCAACCACCTATCCCACGTTCAACAATGGCGACATCACCGAAGCGCTCAACGAGTTCCACTCCAGCTACAACGCGCTGCAGGTCCGTTACGAACAGCGCTCGGTGGCCGGCCTCACGCTGTTGAATTCCTTCAGTTGGCAACACGCCCTGGATAACGCTTCATCGACGCTCGACGCCAACACGCCCTGCCCGCAGAACGGCCTTAACATCGAAGCCGATTACGGCCAGTCGGACTACAACCTGCCTATTACCAACATCACCACCCTGGTTTACGAACTGCCTGTCGGCAAAGACAAGCTGATCATGAACCACGCCAACAGCGTGCTGAATACAATTGTGGGCGGATGGCAGGTGAGCGGCGTCAACACTATGCAGGCGGGCACGCCCTTCAATATCCAATACTCAGTCTCGGCCACGGCCGCCAATGCGGTTTCGCCCATGCTCAGCCAAAACTGGCGCGGCATGGCCGCCTACCGGCCCAACCTGGTTCCCGGCGTTTCTTACATCTCCAACAAGCCGGCGCTGTCCAGCCTCACCTCGGGCTATCGCAACGGTTATGTGCAATACGTCAACCCGGCGGCTTTGGCGATTCCCTACACCTATGTAGGCGGCGCCACCAGCGGTTCGATCGCCAGCGGCACAGTTAACAGCCCCTTCGGCAACCTGCCCAAGAACTACGGCCGTACGCCGGCCTTCTACCAGACCGATCTGGCCTTCAACAAGAAGTTCGACACTCCGGCCGAGCGGGTCAAGATCGAGTTCCGCAGCGAACTCTACAACATCTTCAACCACACCAACCTGTATCTGCCCGGCGGCACCGGCGGTAGCACGGCCTCCGGTTCCTTCACGATGGGAACCACCGGCAGCGCCTACGGCGGAGCGCTCAGCAGCATGGCGGGCGGCGTCATCACCAGCACCTTCTCGCCGCGCATCGTGCAGTTTGGCTTGAAGGTTACCTACTAACTCGCAGTGCACCACGCGGCGGCCGCCACCCGCGGCCGCCGCTTTTTTTGAAGTGAAGTGGATAAAACCATGCATAACAGAGCAGCGCTTGATGTAATCGCGCCAATTTTACGGCCGCACGCCAGGAGGAATGAGCAGGGTGAGCGCGTGGGGTACAACTTCGAGCCGCACCGGCAGTGTGCCCAGCACTTCGCCATCGGCTTCGACGAATAACGTCTCGCGGCTGCCGTTTTGCGGGAGGCACTCGATCGAAGGCGTCTCCACCAGTTCAACAGCAGGGGTCGATTTCTGCCGGCCGGCCAAAGCCGCCATCAAAAATCTCAAATAGCGCCACCGGCTCTGCGTTTTAAAGACCAGCAGGCTCAGGCTACCATTGCGCAAACTTGCCCCTGGCGCCAGCTCGCGCAGCACGCCGCCGAACGAGCGCACGCGCACGGCCAGCAGTTGCGAGATCTTCAACTTGCGGCCGTCCTGTAGTACAGCCTCAAAGAGCGGAAACGACGAGGTTGCCCAGATGCGCCACGCCTCGATCAGATACAGAATGTAACCGAGCTTCCGCTTCAGCCGCGCATCCAGCCGCGCCATCAGCAGCGCGTCGGCGCCCACTCCGGCGGCGACCAGAAAATACCGCGCGCCGGGCTTGCCCGCCAGATCCTGATAATGAATGCGGCCCACGGAGATGCGTACCGGAGCCGACTGCAACAGCTTTTCCGCGGCCCGTGCCGGTTTGCCGGCCAAGTCTAGATCGGCGGCCAGAGCATTGGCCGTTCCCTGCGGAATCACTCCCAGCGCGACCTCGGTATCCACCAGACTCTGCGCCACTTCGTGAACTGTGCCATCGCCGCCGCAGGCAAACACCGTGTCGAAGCCGGTTGCGGCGGCGCGCTTGGCCAGAATGGTTGCGCTGCCTGGCGCGCCGGTCTCAAAGGCTTCGGCCTCTACACCTGCCGCGCGCAGCACACCGAGAATCTGCTCGATGGCCGCACTGCGCCGTGACGAAGATTGTCCAGAGGCCGGATTGTAGATGAGCGCCACGCGGCGCATTGCCGGATTCACTTGCGCGGAGGTTCCTGTCAGTTCAGCGTGCCCTTGCGAGCATATCGATCTATCTTCGCAGATTTTTAACACAAAAGAAATGAAATGTGGGCTGAATAGGCCACAACCGGACCACAACGGTTCTTAGCCAGTGACCGGATGCTCCTGCCGTCGGGACTGGCTCATCCAGCTTGACTAAAAATAATCAATACAAGTGAGCCAACCTAATCAAAATATTTCCCGTCCTAGAGGTAGCAGTTAAAATTAACTTTCTCTGATTCTCTGCTGAAACAACTCCCAACGGCAGAAGATATTAGCTTTTGCCGGGAAAGCTAGAGATGTTCGATGAGCAAGATGCTGCTCCTTCTATGGGGAATTGCGTGTGCAATTCCTGCCGCCGCTCAAAATCTTCCTACGCCATTGGTTTCTCAGCCCATCGATGACACAAAGGTTGTAACTTTGCCCGGCACGGTGCACCCCCGGCTGCAAACTGCAATCGACCGTGGTGTGGTCGATGAGTCAACGCCCTCGGGCAGAGTGCTTATTCTGCTGAATCGCCCGCCAGAGCGAGCGGCTGCCCTCCGGCAGTATCTAAAAGATCTGCACACGCCTGGCGCGGCCAACTATCACAAATGGCTGACTCCGGATCAGATCGGCAGCCGTTTCGGCGCCGCGGACTCGGATCTGGAGACCGTAACAAATTGGCTGATCGCGCAGGGTTTCAGCGTAGCCAAAACATCCAAGGGCCGGCAGCTCATCGAGTTTACCGGTACCGCTGGCACATTGCGTTCGGCCTTCCACAGTGAAATTCACCAGTACAGTGTGAATGGCCAAACCTATGTTGCCAACGCGACCGCGGTTAAAATCCCTGCCGCGCTGGCGCCGCTAGTGAAGGGGCTCACGCCGCTCAATAACTTCAATTCCAAGCCGACGATGCGCCTTCTCGGCCAGGCGGCTTATACTCCTGTCACGCACCGGACCACAGCGCAATGGACTACGACGAGCGGTTCGAGCAAGTTTTACGCTCTGGCGCCCGAGGACTTTACCACGCAATACGACCTAGCGCCGCTCTACAAGGCGGGAATCAACGGCTTCGGGCAGACCATCGGCATCATCAACGAATCCAATATCGATCTGAGTCTGGTCGATGCCTATCACAAGCTCTTCGGCCTCGCATCGCCCACGCCGCAAATCGTCATTGACGGCAACGATCCGGGAACGATTTCAGGCATTTCCGACGAAGCCTATCTTGACGTTGAAGAGGCGGGAGCGGTAGCCCCTGGTGCCAATGTACTGTTGTACATCAGCGATACCGGCAATCTGTTTACCGGCACAACTACAGGCGAAAGAACAGTCGTAGATCCGTTGTATATGGCGGCTCTGCGCGCCGTCGACGACAACCAGGCCAGCGTGCTCAGCATGAGCTTCAGCAATTGCGAGGGCTTTCTGCTCGCCTCGGGCAATCAGCTTTGGTCAGAGCTTTGGCAGCAGGCGGCGGCGCAGGGCCAGACGGTTCTGGTCTCGAGCGGCGACTCCGGCTCGGCAGGATGCGATAACGCCAACGATCAATGGATCACCAAGTATGGACCAGCGGTGAATGGGCTGGCTTCGACGCCCTGGAACATGGCGGTCGGTGGCACGGACTTCTATTACAGCGACTATGCGACCGGCGGCGCCAGCGCGGCAACCCTGTGGAACCAGAGCAACGATGCCGATCTGGGCTCGTTAAAGGCACCGCTAACGGAGCAGGTTTGGGATACAGTGTACGGCTTCAATGCGACGGGAACCTATGTGCAATCAAGCTCCAGGAGTATTCCGGCCGGCGGCGGTGGCGCCAGTAGTTGCATCAACTCCGCGGAAAACTCCACGGGTACCGGGTTGCCGTTTACCTGCAGCCCGGTGAGCACGAGCAATATTTATGGTTATGCCAAGCCAAGCTGGCAAAATGTTTCGGGCGTGCCCGCTGACGGCGTACGCGATATTCCCGACCTCTCGCTCTTTGCCGCAGCCGGAGAAAACAATAGCGCCTACCCGATCTGCGCCGAGGCCGGCGATTGCGTGGCGAATGCCAGCGGCAGCCTGCAGATCAGCTTGGTGGGCGGAACCTCGGCTTCAACGCCGGCGATGGCCGGCATCATGGCATTGGTGAACCAGAAATACGGCCGCCAGGGCCAGGCTAATTTCACTCTGTATCCGCTCTCCCGCCAGGTGCCCACGGCCTTCCACGACATTACCCTGGGCAGCAACAATATGACCTGTTTGAAGGGAACGCCCGGATGCACGCTGGATTCCAATGGCGACGGTTTTTACTCGCTGCAGAAATACCCGGCGGCAGCGGGGTACGATCTGGCCAGCGGACTCGGTTCGATTGATGCCAGCGTGCTGGTGAACAACTGGAATACGGTCAGTTTTCAGACCACGGCGACCACGCTGCAGATTTCTCCCAGCACGGCACAGCATGGCTCCGATGTGAGCGTGTCCATCGATGTCAAACACTCTGGCGGTGGAACGCCACAGGGCAGCGTCACGATCATGGCGGCGATCTTGTCAGCGCCGCAATCGATGGGTACATTTACACTCAGCAACGGCTCGGCCAGCGGCACATTGACCGGCCTGCCCGGTGGCACCTATCAGGTATATGCGCAGTATGCCGGCGATGGCGTCTTTGCTTCCAGCCACTCGGACCCGCAAACCGTCACCATCTCCCAGCAAAGCAGCACCGTCAACTTGTACGGGTTTTACGTGCCAGGACTCTCAAAGAATCCGGCTGCGCCGTGCGAGATCGATGCCAATCAGTCGCTCTATGAGACGGGGCCTCTAGGTGGATCGTGGGGCCCTCTACCGAGTGGGACGACATTCAGCGGGATCCAGGCTGTTCCAGTGGCGATTGTGAATGGCGCCTGGCCTTCGTTCGGAAGTGGCACGGGCAGTGTCACCTTCAGCGTGGACGGAACGCCCGATGCCACCGTCGCCTTGAACTCTTACGGTTATGCGGTCTGGGTTCCGTCGACGCTCTTCAACGCGGGAACACATACTATCTCTGCCACATACTCGGGCGATGCCAGTTATGCGGCTTCCATGGCCACGCCCTATACCGCCATTGTGCCAACACAAGCTTTAAACATGGCCGTTACTCCCGCTGCCAATTGCCAGTATTTCGGTTTGAATTCGAGCCAGAGCTCGCCGATGACCTGCAGTTTCACAGCCGGAGACGACTTGCGGGTTGAAGTGCGGGCCCTGATGACAAGTTGCCGTCTTCCAACCGGCCCCGTCACCGTGAACCTCGGCTCGCTCTCGCAAAACGTTACGCTCACTCCTGGCGGCCTCGTGATGGGAACTTTTGGTACGCCTGAAGGATACCCGACCTTATACGGCGAAGCGGTCTTCAAGAGTCTGCCTGCCGGCATGTATGCTTTGTCGGCCACCTACGCCGGAGACGCCAATACGGCCGCCGCGGTCGCGCCAGACCCAACCATCACGAATGGAACTCAAGCCTATTATCAGGTGACAGCTACAGCGCCCGCTTCGCAACCTCTCTCCAGTTCCATTACCTTCTCCGTCAAACCTCCGTCCATGGTGCACACTCTGGTGAGTTATCTTGTTCTATCCGCGACTGTCACGGGTGGAACCGGCTCCACGGTGCCGCCCACGGGCGTGGTCTCTTTTTACGAAGATGGCAATCTTATAACTACCGGCACACTGGTTTCCAGCGGCACGAACAGTTCGAATCTTGACACGGGACCATTTGGCGGAGCACTGGCATCGGGGACATATTTCGATCTTGGTGATGGCCACCTGGAAGCGGTCTACTCTGGCGACAGCGTGTATCAGCCGTCCTCCGCCTCTGAAAGTTATCAATTCACCTTATCCGAAGAGGGCGCCGACTTTCTGCTCGCGCCGCAAGCGCCAACTATCTATGTCAAATCGGGTAGTACGGTGACAACTGGTTTCAACCTGGCCTCGCTGGGCGGATTCAATGGCGCGGTGAGTTTAAGTTGTTCGACCGACTCGAACCTGATTACCTGCTCGCTCAACCCCGCGACAGTTACCGTCAATGGCCAGGCCTCCACCACGGTGACGGTCAGCGCTTCGCCGCTGGCGCATGTGCAGACCGCAAGCCAGAGGCCAAAGCCGCAGTGGCCCATCGCGCTGGGCGCCGGCGTTTTTGCTCTGTTCCTGCTGCGCCGTGCGCGCAAAAGTGCCCGCTGGATTTCGCTAACGGCCGTGCTTCTGGCGATTTCCATATTCGGCATGACCGGCTGCGGTGCAAAGACCAAATCCGGGTCAAGTTCCTCTTCGGGCAACATTCCGATCACGCCTATTTGGACGAGTTATCACCTGGTGGTCACCGGAACGGCGAATGGCGTGACGCACAACGCAGTCATAACCGTGGCCGCGGACTGACGCTGCCAGACGCGGCTTGGTCACTATGCTTCTTCTCCGGTCCGATTGCACAGCCAGTGAATCGGGCCGGAACAAGTCATTTTTTCGCGGCAGGCTCGCAACACTCCCAAAGCTGTAACGCTCTTGCCGCAACACACGACAATGCTGTACCCAGGAGGTCATTTCGAATGAATCTCGCAGGCAACACGATTCTCGTCACGGGCGGAGGCTCCGGCATTGGCCGTGGACTCGCCACGTCTTTTCACACTCTTGGCAACCAAGTCGTCATCGCCGGCCGCCGCCAGCAGATCCTCGACGAGACCACCGCCGCCCATCCTGGCATGAAGTCGCTCGCCTTCGACATCGAAGACCGCGCTTCCATCTCGGCCTTTGCCGCCAAGTTGACGGACGAATTTCCTTCCCTCAATGTCCTCATCAACAATGCCGGCATCATGCGCCCGGAAAATCTCGCGGCGCAGCAACCAGATCTGGCAGACGCCGAGGCCATCGTCACCACGAATTTCCTCGGCCCCATCCGCCTTATCGCGGCCCTGTTGCCACATCTCTTGCGGCAGCCGCGAGCAACGATCGTCAATGTTTCTTCCGGGCTGGCGTTTTTGCCGCTCGCGCTTACGCCCACCTACTGCGCCACCAAGGCCGCCATCCACTCCTACACGCTATCGCTCCGCTACCAGCTTCGCAACACAAACATCGAGGTTCTGGAACTGATTCCGCCTTACGTCGCGACCAATCTGATGAACGGCGCAGAGGATCCCCGCGCCATGCCTCTGGTCCAGTTCATCGCCGAGACCATGTCTCTTTTTCAACAGCAGCCCACGCCGACAGAGATTTGTGTAGAAAACGTGAAGCGGTTGCGCTTTGCCGCCGAAAGCGGCCACTTCGAGCAAATCTTCAACGGATTGAACGAGGCCATGGCCGGTACGCACTGATCCGTAGGCTCATCTGCGCGTTGCGCGCGGCAGCTTGATTTCATCCGGCTGGCCGCGCACGCAGCTTGGACCCTTCTTTTCCGCAATTTCCTCAAACGCCTTGGTTTTGCTCCATTGCTCTGGACCGCCGCAGGCCTCAAACTTTCGAATATGGCCACGGTACCCGATCTGACGTTAGAAACCGGTCTGCCCGCGAACACGGACGCGGAAAAAACCATTCTGGGCGCGATTCTGCTCGACAACGCCGCCCACTCCGAGGCCGCCGAAGTCCTCAAGCCGGACGATTTCGCGCTCGACTCGCATCGCCGTATCTACTTGCGCATGAGCGAGTTGATCGATACCGGGCGGGCGGCCGATATCGTCACGCTTTCCAACGAGCTGGCCCGCTACAAAGAGGTCGAGTCGGTCGGCGGTGTCGCCTACCTGGCCTCGCTCACCGAGGGTTTGCCGCGCCGGCCGGTCATCGAAGACTACATCCGCATCGTCAAAGACAAGGCTCTGCTGCGCCGGCTGATGGGCATCTGCTCGGCCGCCATCGCCAAGGCCGCCGACCAGAGCCAAGAGGCGATCAGTGTCCTCGACGAGACCGAATCGCAGTTGCTCGAGGTCAGTGAGTCTGGCCTGACGTCGGGCCTGCAGCCGCTCGATGTCATCGTCCGCAACTCCTTTGGCTCCATCGACAATCTCTATAAGGAAAGCCGCGAGATTACCGGTCTGGCGACTAACTTCACCGAGTTCGACCGCATGACCAGCGGCCTGCAAAAGGGTGAGTTGATCATCATCGCCGCCCGGCCGTCGATGGGCAAAACCGCCTTTGCCATCAACATCGCGCAGAACGCCGCCGTCTATCATCAGGCCGTGGTCGCAGTCTTCAGCCTGGAAATGAGCAAGGAGTCGCTGCTGCGCCGCATGATGGCCTCGCTGGCCCGCGTCGATCAGCGCCGCCTGCAGACTGGCTTTCTGGGCCGCGAGGATCACGAGAAGCTGCAAAACGCCCTGGGCATGCTGGTCGATTCCAAGATGTTTATCGACGACTCGTCGGGATCGACCATCGCCGAGATGCGCGCCAAGTGCCGCCGCCTCAAGCAGAACTCCGGGGGCCTGGATCTGGTGGTGATCGACTACCTGCAGTTGATGTCGGCCACCATGCCGGGCGTGAAAAAAGGCTTTGAAAACCGCGTGCAGGAAGTGGCGGCCATCTCACGCGGCCTCAAAGCCATGGCCAAGGAGCTGGGCGTGCCGGTCGTAGCCCTGTCGCAGCTTTCGCGCGGCAACGAAAAGCGCGACGACAAGCGCCCGCTCTTGAGCGACCTGCGCGAATCGGGTTCGATCGAGCAGGACGCCGACGTGGTTGCCTTCATTCACCGCGAGAGCTACTACAACCGCAACGAGGAGCAGACCGAATCCGAGCGCGCGCAATCGGAGATCATCATCGCCAAGCAGCGCAACGGCCCCACCGGCACCGTGAACCTGAACTTCATCTCGCGCTATACCTGCTTCGACAACCCGGATACGATGCACGAAGGCGAGTAGCACTGTGTGGTGGATGGGGCAGATCTCACCCTCGCTCGCACTCTCAAATACGATCAGATAGCGCAGCGGGTTGGAATTGATCATCGAGATCGGGGCTGCCCGCTTTCAATGGACGACGAAGTGTAAAGATCAGAAAGGAGAACTCAAGATCATATGCATCCCATCTTATGGGGCGCTGTGAGCAACTCAGGTTAATCTCTCCTGTCGTTTGAAATCCAGATTCGACGGCCATCGTAATCATCTCGGTTGCCTGCTCCCGAGAAAAGATCCTTATTGGCGTGCCATATGCGGCTTGCATCTTCGTATCTATCGGATCCGGAAAATAATCGGTTGATATAATCATGATCCCGCCTGGTTTGAGTAAACGGTACATCTCTTTAAAGAAGTCGAGCAGTGACACTCCATGCTCAATCACACTTAGGCAAGTTATAGCGTCAAATGTTCCGTCAGCAAAGACAGTACGTGTAATATCGCCTGGCAAATAATGAATCGGTCCGCGACGGGCCGGATCAGTAAAGGCAAGGTTAATGCCAAACAAGTTGCGAAATCCGCACACATACAGTGCAGGCAGAACGTTACTATAAAACTCCGCACCTGCATCCAATACATATCCGCACTTTGGGACAGTATTCGCGATTGCATAGACGGCGGCAAGATGGTCCCAGTTCTTTTCTGCAGCTCGATGCAATGGCAGCTTGAGGCTTATTCCCTGTTTCGTTGCTTGTTGCCATTCTGTGCAACTCTGCAATACTCCATTTGGCAGCTTTGCCACGGGAACCATCTCAAAGTGAGCACTACCGTATTTCCACTTCAACAATAATCGATAAAGAAATTCAAAGCGCAGAATCCCGCTCCGAATCCGCCGAAAGAACCTGCGAGAGACGGGGATTGTGGCCTGTTGCGCTGGGCGTGTAGACGATTGAAACATAATAGCACTATATCAATTTGTGGAACACTTCGCCCACATGCCTTTTCAGTGGCCAGTAGAATACCTTGCGGCGGTATTTGGGCCGCATGGAACAATCTGATGTACTACGCCGACCAGACTACTCAAGGAACAATTCGTGTTTGTTTTTACAGATGGAAAGATAACCTCGTACTCAACCATAAGTGGGTACAGTGCTGGAAGTGGAATCTCGGCGACTGTTTACGGAAACTATTTGACCTTCGCTTTCAAGGACAATACAGGTAGCAACCACTTGTATGTTGTAGGAACCGCTGACGGCACTAACTATACCGGGCAACTGTATAATTTCTCGCAAGATGGGAACAACGAGATCAGCCTATCCGTAGCGGTACTTAACAATAACTACCACATGGTAATTACCGGAAATTCAAGTATTCACCGCCTATGGACGGCCTGCACTACCACCGCATGCAACCCGTAAACATGCAATATCTTCACCACAAACTGTCTAAATCCGTTTCTCGGCAGTTTTCAACTACAATGAGTCATGATGCATTAGCTTGAGCTGTATCAGCGCCAAATGCCGGGCTCAGCTTGCGCTCAGAATTCATTTCCACGCGGCGCTTTCAAACCCAATCGGATGCCCCCGGTCTCGCGTTGTCGAGACCGGGGACATTCCTACTCAGTGGGTGATCTATTTTCGTGATCTCCAGACACGGGTCATCAACCCTCGACCGCCCGTGCCTTGCACCTGCTCGGTCCCGGTCTATATCTTGAACAGAGCGGCTTGTGCAACCCCAAGGAACATGCATGGAAGTCCTCAAAAGGCTCTTCGAGCAACATTTTCATCTTCCGGCTGAAACCGTTCAGCCTCTGCAAGGCCAACTCGGCGGCTCTGGCCGGACCATTGTCCGGCTCACGGCGGCGGAGCGGACCGCGGTCGGCATTCTCTACGCAGTGCGCGAAGAGAACGTCGCGTTTCTCGAGTTTTCCCGGCACTTCCGCCGCCATTGCCTGCCGGTGCCCGAAATTTATGCCGAAGCGCTGGACGAGGGCGCATATCTTGAAGAGGATCTGGGCAACACCACGCTCTTCGAGTTTCTCGGCAGCCATCGCCGGGGCGACGCGATCGCGCCCGAGGCCGTCGAGGCCTACCGCAAGACCGTAGCCGAGTTGCCGCGCTTTCAGGTGCTGGCCGGCCGCGACCTGAACTACAAGGTCTGCTACCCGCGCGCGAGCTTCGACCGGCAGTCGATTTCCTGGGATCTGAACTACTTCAAGTACTACTTTCTGCGGCTGGCCGGAATCCCTTTCAACGAGCAGGCCCTCGAAGACGACTTCGGCCGACTGACCAAATTCCTGCTTACCGCCGACCGCGATTATTTTCTCTATCGCGACTTTCAGGCCCGCAATGTGATGCTGTGCAACGGCCAGCCCTATTTCCTCGACTATCAGGGCGGACGCAAGGGCGCGCTGCAATACGACATCGCCTCGCTGCTCTTCGACGGCAAGGCCGACCTGCCCCCGGCGCTGCGCCAGCAATTGCTCGACTACTACCTGGAAAGCCTGTCGAGCTACATTCGCGTCGACCGCGCGGCCTTTATCGAGCACTACTACGCCTACGTCTATGTCCGCATCATGCAGGCGATGGGCTCTTACGGATTCCGCGGCTTCTACGAGCGCAAGGCGCATTTTTTGCAGAGCGTGCCCTACGCGCTCAAAAATCTGCGCTGGCTCAAAGAGAACGTGAAGCTGCCCATCGCGCTGCCCGCGCTGCTGGATGCTTTGGACCGGATGACCGAGTCGGAGAAGCTGAAAAATATCGCCACGCCGGCGGCGCCGCTGACGGTGCGCGTCTTCAGCTTCTCGTATCATCAGGAGCTGCCCGAGGACGAGAGCGGCCACGGCGGCGGTTTTGTCTTCGACGCGCGCAGCTTGCCCAATCCCGGCCGCGAAGAACAGTTCCGCCAGCTCACCGGCAAAGATCAGGCGGTAGCCGTTTATCTCGACAGCCAGGAGAGCGTGCGCAGCTACCTGAACCATGTTTTTCCGCTGGTCGATTCGGCGGTAGCCAACTACCGCCAGCGCGGATTCACCCATCTGATGGTCACTTTTGGCTGCACCGGCGGCCAGCACCGCTCGGTGTATCTGGCCGAGCAGATGGCGCGGCATCTCGGCAAAACCGAGGGGGTCGAGGTTCTGCTGCGGCACATTGAACTTGAGAAGAAAGACAAACTGGGAGAAGCCGGCCGATGAGAGCGATGGTGCTTGCCGCGGGCCTGGGTACGCGGCTGCGACCGCTCACTGAAGATCGCCCCAAGGCGCTGGTCACCATCGGCAGCCGCACCTTGCTCGATCTGGCGCTGGCGCGGCTGCGCGCCGCTGGCGTCAGCGAAGTGATCGTCAACGTGCATCACTTTGCCGAGTTGGTCATCGCCTATCTCAAGGAACATAAAAACTTCGGCATGCGCATCGAGATCTCGCGCGAGCAGCCGCTGCTCGATACCGGTGGCGGAGTGAAAAAAGCCGCCTGGTTTTTTCTGGAACAAGGCGCCGACGAGCCGTTTCTGGTGCACAACGTCGATGTGCTGAGCTCGATCGATCTCTCCGCGATGGTCCGCTTTCACCTGGAGCACGGCGCGCTGGCCACGCTCGCCGTGCAAGAGCGCAAGACCTCGCGGCCCCTGCTCTTCGATGCCGGCCATCAGCTCTGCGGGCGCGGCGCATATCGATCTGGTCCGCCCGATCTGGTACGGCCCGCCACCGACCCCATCTCGCTGGCCTTTGCCGGCATTCACGTCCTTTCGCCGCGCATTTTTTCTTTGCTGCGCGAAGAGGGCGCATTCCCCATCGTGCCTGCCTATCTGCGTCTGGCCGCCGAGGGCGAACCGATCCTCGGCTACCGCGAAGACGCGGCCTACTGGCGCGACCTGGGCCGCCTGGAGAGCCTGCGCGACGCCAAACACGATATGGCCGAAGGAATCTACGCGGCGGATTGACGCGCGGTTCGAGGGAACCGCCGAATACGTTGTGCTTTGAAAGAACATGAATTCACGAGCTGGAACTCACCGGGCAGAATCGTGATTGAAATACTGCCAACAGGATCTGGGCCGACGGATACACCGGTCAGGGGCATTTTTGATTTCCCAACCCAGATCGCCGCCAAACAATCGCTTAGCCTCAATCTGGTTGTAGCTCCGTATAATGCGCCCTTCGGGAAGGGACACTTGATATGCGTGAAATGTGCTATCGCTGTCACAATTGCTGTGTCCTACAATTTCGGCTACTGCGACCAATTCCTTCGAGTTCGCTGTCCATTTCACTCCCGCGACATTTGGTGGTTCTTCCAATTGGCACTTCACGGGGTGCCCGAACGCGGTTTCGATTGCGGGAGTCAGTTCCACCTCGCTGACTGCGTCTCCATTCAAAAAATAAACTGTAAGCTCGTAAAAACCATTTCGACCGCCGTCGCTGGTAGTCACAAAGAAAGCGCGGGAATCAGGAGCCCAATCCGCCTCGATCCCTACCCCAGGTGTTATCTTGCGGCTCCAAAGCTCTGCACCATGTCTTTTCAGCGTGAGCTGTACTCCTCCGTCCCCTCCGTCTTCGATCCAATTGGCCATTAACATGGCTTATCCATTCGGTGAAGGGATCGGAACCGATCGGGTTTTCCCAGAGTTTGTAAACAACAAGTCCCAAATCGGAGTGGCCGATCGAGCGTACATTCCGGTTGGCCGCGTCTGCGAAATCGCGGTACTCGCGAGGAGGAGCAACAACCACGCCATGGCTTTCATCACGCAGAATTATAGGACATGAATGCTCCGTCTGTGATGAGGCGCAATTCTAAGCATTAAGGCAATCGGATTTGGAATATCACCAAGGTTTTGAAAGGGCACGGCTTCAGTAGTGTCCTGACACTACTTGCAATGCAAAGTGTATTGTTTCGCTCGACGCGTGAGAACACAAAAAAACTCTACCCCGCGAACGGTTCTCCGCCGCTGGAGTAGAGCTTTTTCAGATTGTCTTCTGCGCGGAGCCGAACCCTACACCTTGCAGATCAGATTGTTTTCCAGTAGGTCGAAGTCGATCTCGGCGCCCAGGCCCGGCGTGTCGGGCACGGTGACCATGCCCTCGCTGTCGATGGCGATGGGGTTCTTGACGCCGAAGCTGAACGGCTCCTGCGGAATCAGAATCTCAAAGTACTCGCAGTTGCGGATGGCGCAACTGACGTGCAGGTTGGCCAGATCGAGCAGCGCGTTGGTCGTGGTGTGCACCTCGCAGTTGACACCGAAGGCCTCGCACAGCGCCGCGGTCTTCATCAGCCCGGTGACGCCGCCCTTCCAGGAAACGTCGCTGCGCACGATATCGACGGCGCGCTGGCTCAGATACTGCGTGGTGCCGAAGAGCCCGCCCGGCGTGGACTCGACGCCGGCGATGGGAATATCCAGCACCCGGCACAGCTCCTGATAACCGTAGAGGTCGTAGTCGGAGAGCGGCTCTTCGAGCCAGTAGTAGTTCAGCCGTTCCAGCTCGCGGCCGATCTTGATCGCCTGTTCGTGCGTGTAGCCGGCCACCGGATCGCTCATCAGGACGATTTCGCTGCTCATCTCCGAGCGCAGAGCGCGATAGGCCTCGATGTCGCGCATCGGCTCGCCCCAGGGATGAATCTTGTAGGCCTTGTAGCCTTTGGCGCGGCACTCCAGCGCCTGGCGCACAAAGGCGTCGGCGGTGGGCTGGATCAGCGAACTGGCATAGGCCGGCAGCTTGGTGCGATAAGCGCCCAGCAGGCGATAAAGCGGCAACCCGGCGGCCTTGGCGCCCAGATCCCACAGCGCCACATCGACGGGCCCATGGGCGTAGATGGGCAAAAACCCCCACCAGCGGTCCATGCGCCGGACCTCTTGCCACAGCCGTTCGCGGTCGAGCGGGTCTTGGCCGACGAGCAACGGCCGGATAATCGATCCGATCAGGTGCGCCGTGGCCTGGCCGCTGCGTCCGCCCCAGGCAAAGGCATGGCCCTCCGGACCCTCGTCGGTTTTAATCCGCAAAAACACAATGTCGTGCGCGGCCTTGCCGCCCTTGATGCCCGCCGTGACCATTTCGCTGTGCGGGTTGGAGTGAACGCTGATGGCAATGTCGGTAATCTTCATTCGGAAAATCCCTTTCTACTTCTCCGCGTCCACCGGGTAGCCCCGGCTGACATAGCTGTCGATGATCTTTTCGTAGACCTTCTTCCATCCACCCTCTTGCTCCTCCGGCGGAATGCCCTTGGGCCAAATGCTGATGTAGAGGTAATGCAGTTCTTTGTCCTGGAGCGGGTTTTCGACCCAATGCTCGGCCTGCGCGGGGACCAGTGCTACTGCTGGCGCTTTGACCTGCCGCACCTCTTCGCCAATGAAGATTTTGGCCTCGCCGCTCCAGATCAGATAGATTTGCAGAAAGCTGCCGTGGCTGTTGGGCGGCGTGGCGCCCCCGGGGCGCACCATCTGCAACACCGCTTCGCAGGATCCGGTTTCGTCGCGTGGAAGCAGCATGACGTACTCATTGCCGGCGCAGCGGAATGGCTCGCCCTCGGTGAATTCCTTGACGAACATCTTGAACTCCACAACCAGCTTTATCGGTAACTGGCCGCAAATAATTACTCTAGCAGGTTGGAAAGGAAAGAATTTTCATTTGAGAATAAATGCTTATAGCTCATTCATAATAAATACGATACGTCCAACAATCAGATCATAAGGCGTGCCGCCAGCCGCTACTTCGAGCAGTTCGACCGGAGAAGTTAAATTAAGTGGGCGCAAAACCAGCCTTCCTGAAAAATACTCCACATAACGGAAAGTTAGGTGGGCGCCCTGGCCTACGGCATAGAGGTTGGGCCGGTTGGGCCGGTAAGGAGCCAGTGAGTTGTACTGCCGGTCGATGAGCACAATTGCGTCGGGCAGCAGCAGCGGCTCCATGGGCAGGGCGTCGGCGGCCGGAACGCGCACGGCAACGAAGCGGTGCCAGGCCCGGCGGGCGCTGGTGGCGCGCGCGCGGACCGACTTGAGCGCGCTGGCTGGCAGATGTAGCAGGGAGTTGATGGCCGAAGGCCGGATCATGGGCTCGAAGAGGGCTGTAGCGTGCGAGACGACGGGAACCGCGCTGCCTAATTCGCCCTCCAGCCAGGAGTCGGCCAGTTGCCCGGCTGGCAGCAGGTCGGCCGCCGCCAGGTGCTGTGCATTCAGAATCCGGTCCATGGCGTCGAGTGAGAGCTGACGCCGGGCGTGTAAAAAATTAGACAGATGCCCTTGCCCAAAACCGGTCTGGCGAGCTAAGAGTGAGACACTGAGCGAGCCCCGTTGGATCCTGCGGAGCAGTTCCAGGCGGAGCCGTTCATGCATCTGGGCAAAGTTCATCTGTGGAAAATTCGCTGCCGGAAATAGCAGCGAGACTCCCCCCTTTTCTTCTGGAAAAGCTATCAGCGCTCATTTCATCGCATTTCGGGGACAATCGCGAAACCGCAAGTGACGAAAGTGGGAAAATCTCTGAACTATATTGACGGTAAAGAATCATATCCCTACATTTGGTTTACTGATTCACGCGTTGGCTTGTGGGAAATTTTATGGAAAAGCTGCACTGCCGCTCTAATAGCGGGGAGGGGAATTGTCCTCTCTTTTCGGCGTCTGCACACCGGCCAGGGAAAGACAATTTCCCTGGTCTTCCGCATCCCATCCGGGCAGAACAAGCTGCCTGGAGCAAGCCAATTCCCCCTTCCAGGATCTGCGCGCCTCTGGTCATGACAGAAAACAAGAGAAAACAGGCGGCAATCCCCCATCAGGACACAAGAAACCTGAGTTGTCCGGCCTGGTTCTCTTCACCCCGCGGAGTTTATAGAAGTATCCCCCTCCGTCGGGAGAAGACACAAATACGGAGAATCGGTCATGGAAGTACGCGTGCAATTAAAAATTTGCGAAGGTTGCGGCTGTTTATGGTACCGCGCCCAAAGTCAAGAGAGTGTGTATTGCAAGTCCTGTGAGTGCAAGCTAAAGAGCTTCCCAACCCCCCAGAGCCGCAGGCGGCGCGGCCGTCCGTGCCGTAAACAGCTCAGCAGAGTTTGGGCAGTAGCCCAGGTGGCGGGAGGTGCCCTATGAGCGCAGCTTTGCAGTTGCCCATGATGTGGCCATCGAGCACCGCGCAAGCCGCCTGGCTGATCGAAAACAAAAAATACGCCCGGCAGGCGGAGATGATCCGGCCTGCCAAACCCAAAGCTACGCCGCAGCGTCCGGCCGCCAGCTTGGCCTTCTATCGTAAACACACTGAAAGCCTGCTGCGGCGCTACTTGTATGCCTCCATGCAAGTTGGCAGGGCGCCGTCGATCTTGAGCGACCCGATCGCGCGCGGCTGGGCCTCCAGCCGGCCGATCCGCACCTTTGAAGACGCGGTGATCTTTGTCCTCGATGTAGAAAAATGCCTCAGCCAGCTCGGCTCGCTGGATCGCGATTTGTTGAGCCGGGTCGTGCTGCAGGAATACACCCAAGCTGAAGCGGCGACGCTGCTGGGCATGAGCGTGCGCGCGGTCTCGTATAAATTTCCCGCGGCCCTGGACCGGCTGACTGAAAAACTGCTCGACGCCAGCCTGCTCATCCTTCCGTACTGATCCCGCCGAACACTCAACAGGTGGCAAGAGAATGCACAGGTGTTGCATTCTCTTGCCGCCGCCACACTTTTACATGGAACGGCGGGCTCGCTGATATAGAATGATCGCCGAGTATGCTGATCCGCTCCCGAGCACCGCTGCGGTTAGGACTTGCTGGAGGCGGCACCGACGTTTCGCCCTATTGCGACGAATTCGGCGGCGCCATCCTCAACGCCACCATCGACTACTACGCCTATGCCGCGCTGGAACCGCTTTCCAACGGCAAGGTGGAGTTTGTCTCCGCCGATCTGAACGAGTGCGCCAGTTATCCGGCGGCGCCCTTCCTGGAAAACGACGGCAAGCTGGATCTTTTCAAAGCCATCTATAATCACATCGTCCGCAACTACAATCACAATCTGCCGATGAGTTTGCGCATCAGCACGCGCGTCGATGTGCCGGCCGGCTCTGGTCTCGGTTCTTCGTCCACGCTGACGGTCGCCATGCTGGCCGCCTACACTGAGTGGCTCAATTTGCCCTTGGGCGACTATGAACTGGCGCACACGGCCTTCACCATCGAGCGCATCGAGGCCGGGCTGCAGGGTGGCAAGCAGGACCAGTACGCAGCGGCCTTCGGCGGCTTCAACTTCATGGAGTTCGGCCGCGACGGCCGCGTGCTCGTCAATCCCCTGCGCATCAAAGACTGGATCGTCTCCGAGCTGGAAGCCTCGCTTCTGCTCTACTTCACCGGCAAATCGCGCACCTCGGCGGGCATTATTCAAGAGCAATCGCAGAATGTGCGCGACCGCAACTCCAACGCGCTGGAGGCTATGCACGCCATCAAGGAAGAGGCCTTCCGCATGAAGGAGTGCCTGTTGCGCGGCGACTTCCCGCTTTTGCAGGATGTGTTGCGCGAGAGCTGGGAGTCAAAGAAACGCATGGCCAGCCAGATCGTCAATGAGCAGATTGCGAGCCTCTACGATTGCGCCTTGCAGGCTGGGGCGCGCTGCGCCAAAATCTCCGGCGCTGGCGGTGGCGGCTTCATGATCTTCCTCGTCGATCCCATTCACAAAGACAAAGTCGCCGCTGCGTTGCGTGACCATCACGCCGGTGGCGCCACCTATGCTAGCCACTTTACTCCTGGCGGCGTGCAGGTCTGGAGGGTTCCATGAGCGAACTGGTGCGCCAAAAGCTTCTGGAGGGACTGGCCGTCACTGAGGCTGTAGCGAACGACCTAGCCCTGCACGCCACGCTCGCCGCTGCCGCAGGGGTCACGGCCAAAGCTCTGCGCGAGGGCCGCAAACTGCTCGTGGCCGGTAACGGCGGCAGTGCCGCCGATGCCCAGCATCTAGCCGCGGAGTTCGTCAGCCGCCTCATCGATGACCGGCCCGCCCTGCGCGCCGTCGCGCTCACCACGGATTCTTCGATTCTCACCGCCGTCGGCAACGATTACGGCTTCGAGCGGCTCTTCGCCCGACAGATCGAAGCCATTGGCCAGCCCGGCGATATTTTCCTGGCCATCTCCACCTCGGGCAACTCGCCCAACGTGCTGCGCGCCCTCGAACTCAGCCGCGCCATGGGACTGGCCACCATAGGCCTCTCGGGCCAAACCGGCGGCAAGATGCCGCCGCTCTGCGATTACATGTTGCTGGTTCCTTCCCCGGTCACCATGTACATCCAGCAAGTGCATCTGGCATTGGAGCATATCTTCTGCCTGCTGGTGGAGAACTTCTATTTTGCAAAAGATGCCGGCTAACTCAGCGTCTCAAAACAAAATCCTATTTTGCGTTTCGCGATAGGTTCCAAGGGGCAATCGCGCATGGAGGCAATCGTACTCGCCGGCGGTTTCGGCACGCGGCTGGCCACGCGGCTCAGCGGCATTCCCAAGCCCATGGCGCCGGTCGCCGGCCGGCCATTTCTAGAGATTCTTCTTACGCAACTGGCCCGCGCCGGCTGCACGCGCGCCATTCTCTCCGTCGGCTATCTGCATGAGGTCATCGCAGATCACTTCGGCGCGTCGTTCGGCGGAGTAGCGCTGGATTACGCCATCGAGCATGCGCCTCTGGGCACTGGCGGAGCCATTCGTCTTGCTCTTACGCAAGCCCGCGAAGACGCGGTGCTGGTGCTCAACGGCGACACCTTTCTCGACGCCGACTACACCGGGATGCTCCGCTTGCATGCGACCGAAGCTGCCGTTGCGACTATCGCCGTGGTTCACACCAGCGACGTGGCCCGCTACGGCGGCGTCACGCTGGAGGGCCATCGCATTGTCGCTTTCGAGGAAAAGGGCCGCAGTGGGCCGGGATGGATCAGCGCCGGTGCTTATGTGCTGGCGCGCAAGATCGCCTGGCCGCCCGCGCTCGCGGAAAAGTTCTCCATCGAGAGCGATTTCTTCGCTCCGGAGCTAGAGCGGCTCCGCCCGGCGGCGTATAAAGTCGATGGCTACTTTCTCGACATCGGCATTCCCGAAGCCCTCGACCGCGCGCAGAGCGAGCTGGCAAGGTTTATTGCATAGCATCGCATCAGAGCTGAGTGCACTCACGAGTATCAAAATCAAGCCCTTGGTCGTGGGGTATATGTTTCGCAAAGGCTCCACTGCCTGCGACTCCATACCTGCTCTGCCGCCCATTTTGCTCGGGCAAAGTGGCTCCGCGGCTATGACCTCTTCGTTGACTGCTTTGAGGTGCTGCGCTTTGCTGACTTACGCTTTGGAGCTTTACGTTCGCGTAGGGCAGCAGCAGCAACGCTTCTCACGATCCTCTTACGCGAGTGCATTTCCTTCCCGGCTTCACTCGCAACGCGCTTAGACGTTCTCGCCATGGCTTCCTGCTTTCTTTACCGCGAAATACTGTCGCTTCACCTGCACTCTAACACGGAATTTGCACAAATACAGCAGCGCAGCATCTGACTGTTAAACAATTCAATCATGATCGAAAGTTATATCTAATAAAATCTGACCGGCAAAGAGCCTAAGGGATATTGCGAAGACACTGGGTGAATCCACAACAACAAGGGGCGCTATGGGTTCCGATTCTGGAAAACGGGAACAACGAACGCCAGTATCTATTGGCTACAAGACTCTACAGCAAAGGAAAGATACTCTAGTGCCGTATCCGCGCGATCAGTTACGTATTCGCCCCAATGCGGGTCTAGAGCCCCGCATTACCCGTCTGACCCCTGACCCCTGAAAACTGCCGTTACACCACCGCGTTGCGCGCGATGACCTCGCGGTACCACTGGGCGCTTAGCTTGGGCGTGCGCTTCAGGGTTTTGTAATCCACGTAATGAATGCCGAATCGCTTTGAGTAGCCATCGGCCCACTCGAAGTTATCGAGCAGGCTCCACAGGAAGTAACCCTTGATGGGGAAGCCTTCGGCGGCGGCGCGTTGCAGATGAGTGAGGTGGTTGCGCAGATACATCACGCGGTCGGTATCTTCGATTTGGCCCTGCGCATTGAGCATGTCGTCGGCCGAGCAGCCGTTCTCGGTAATGAAAATAGCCTTCGGGTTCCACAGCTCGCTGGCATTGCGCACCGCCCAATAGATGCACTCCGGGCCGACGTAGAGCCAGGGCGAGGCCATGCGCGGAAACGAGACTGGCCGGGGCTCGATCGCATATCCGCGCGCCGAGCCGTCGGCTTGCACGTAGTTGCCCGTGTAAACATTCAGTCCTACAAAATCCAGCGGACTGCCGATGGCCTTCATGTCGCCGGGCTCGACGCGCGGCGCATTGGCGCCCTCGCGCTCCAGATACCCATCCGTGTAGCGGCCTTCGAGCACGGCGGTTAAGAACTGCGCGTTCTCTTCGCGCGTGGCTTTGTGAGCCGCCTCCTGGTTTGCCGCGTTCTCAATGGTAGGCACGTAGACTACCGCGCTCTCGGCCAGCCCCACTTCGGCCTTGGGTGCGTGGGCGCGGATGGCCTGCACGGCCAGTCCGTGCGCCAGCACCGCGTGATGCCGCACCTGGTTCAATCCGGCTGGAGGCAGTTGCAGTCCCGGCGCGAAGATGCCGCGTTGATAGCCAAGATCGATAAACGAGGCGAACTCGTTGATGGTCATGAAGTGGTTCACGCGGTCGCCGAACTGGCTGGCAATATAGCCGGCATAATCGGCAAAGGCCAGCGCGGTATCGCGGGATTGCCAGCCGCCGTTGAGTGCTGCCGGCAGATCCCAATGGAAGAGCGTGAAATAGGGCGCGATGCCGTTAGCCAGCAGCTCGTCGACCACGCGCTTGTAATAGTCGAGCCCGGCCGCGTTGGGCTGCCCCGTGCCCTGAGGAAAGATTCTCGGCCAGGCAATCGACATGCGATAGCCCTTCACGCCGAGGTTCTTGAGCAACTGCACGTCTTCCTTGTAGCGGTGGTAGGAATCGTCGGCCACATCGCCTGTGTCGCCGTTGTGCGTTTTGCCGGGCATGTGCGAAAAGAGATCCCAGATGGATGGCCCGCGTCCGCCTTCGTTGACGCCGCCCTCGATCTGATAAGCCGCCGTTGCGCAGCCCCAGACAAACTCTTTGGGGAAATTGCGGCCCACTCCAACGTTTGGCGATTGAGCGAAAGAAAGCTCTGGCCGCGAGAGGCCCATCCATGCAGCGGCAGCAGCCGCGGTCTTGCCAAAGTCACGGCGAGAAAACTCATGCATCTCCGAGGACTCCTTTGAAATCCATGGGGATTATAGACGAGCGATGGGCGCAAAAGCTCTCTGCGTACTTGACCGCGGACACAAGCGCGAAAATTAACGGACCAGAAAGGGCTTGGGGCCGGTCGAGCTGGGGACGGTTAACTTCTTCTCCCGCGCTTCGCGCTTTAGCGTGTCATCTTCAACGTTGGTGCGGTATTGCGTGAGGCCAAGACGAATCGCGGCCACCAGTTCGTCCCGGCCGCAGGGCTTGGTGAGATAGCGGAAGATCTGCCCTTCATTGACGGCCTGGATGGCCAGGTCGATGTCTCTGTATCCGGTGAGCAGCATGCGCACCGTGCAGGGCGACAACTTGCGCACGCGGGCCAGGAATTCTGCGCCGTTCAATCCCGGCATGCGCATATCCGAGATCACCAGGGCGAAGGGCCCCAGCAGCCGGATCGACGCCAGCCCCTGCTCGCCTCCCGGAGCCGTGGAGACGCGGAACTCGCCATGCAGCAGGCGTTGGTATCCGTCGAGCGTGTGCTTGTCGTCGTCGACGAACAGAATCTGGTCGGTCACCGTCGCGCCCCCGGTCTGGCTGTCGGCGCTGGCGGATTTTTTCGATGGCTCTGGTTTGGCGGATTCGCTGACGCGTTCGGCTAGTGCTAGTCGCGAGGATCGCATGGTCGTGTGATCGGCAGTTCTGTTGAAAACATGAGATATTTTGCGGGATTTCGCAATATCACTCCTGGCGCCGTTTGGGTTGGCGGATAAAGCTTAGTGCGCCAGTTTTCGCTGTGCCTCTGGCCCTGCGCCAGATTCGTGCTTCGGGTTTGTTTCGATCTGGCGGTGGGCCTGCTCGATGGCGCTGAGGATGGTTTCGTCGAATCCAAGTTTGCGGGCCTGCTCCATGGTCAGGTCAATCTCTTGGTCACAGGGCGCCATCACGTGCGGCAGATCGAATGGCTCGGCAACCAGTCTGCCGCTTCCTGCATCGGGCCAAATCAAAAACGACTGCTGATCGTCGAATGCGTCCTTGCACTCCGCGGATGTATTGGCAAGGTTGATCTCTTCCAGACCTGGCAATACGAGCGCTGCGACATGGTTTTTATCGGAGACAGAATCCGCGTACGGAGATGCTTGGGAAGATTTGGAGATGTGGGCCGTCCAGTCCACAAGTTCTCCTGTGGTCATGTCGAAAACGAGCGCTTCGGTATCGCTGTCCGGATGCGCTCCGCCACAAAAGAAACCATCGGTCGCAACAAGGCTTACAAATCGCGGGCCGGTCATCGTGATATTTACAGTGCGCGCCCAGTCGTCGGCCGATACCGTCTTTCGCTTCGCATGCCGGTTTTCGTCACTCTGGAAATCCATTATAGCTGCGTCGCATTCCTTGAGTGCGCTCATCATCTGCCGGTTTTTGGCCGCAAGAATTGCATTCACGCGTTTGGCCGCTGAACTGGTTGCATTTGCAAGCAGCGGCCAGGCATCGACGTCCGGGCGAAGATTTCTGGCCGGTGCGAATTGAAAGCTCTGGGATTCTGAAGCCGTTACGTCGTGGTTCGTGGCCTGAGTTTGCGCGGCGGCTCTGTAAGAAATAGCAGCGATGAGAAACAGGCAAAGCGGAAGTGCGCGGAGGAGTGTCATTTCAAGCTCATTGTAAAACCGGCCGGTGACGAAGCTGGAAACAAAAAAGCGGCCGCAGCCCTTTGTTCCGGGACTGCGGCTCGTCTGGCGGTGATTGCCTGTGGAAAGACGCCGAGCGCGGCGCACCACAGCGGGCGGTTACATCTCTTTGGTGCCCTCGACAAAGGCCTTCAGCTTGCGGCTGCGGCTGGGATGACGCAGCTTGCGCAGCGCCTTGGCTTCGATCTGGCGGATGCGCTCGCGCGTCACCTGGAAGCTTTGGCCGACCTCTTCGAGGGTGTGTTCGGAACCGTCTTCGAGTCCGAAACGCATCTTGATCACCCGCTCTTCGCGCGGCGTCAGCGTGCGGAGCACCTGCGAGGTGTATTCCTTCAGGTTCACGCCGATCACGGCCTCGGAGGGCGAAACCGCCTGCCGGTCTTCGATAAAGTCGCCCAAGTGCGAGTCTTCTTCTTCGCCGATGGGGGTTTCCAGCGAAATCGGTTCCTGCGCGATCTTGAGCACCTTGCGGACCTTGGCCACGGGAATATCCATGCGGCGGGCGATTTCTTCACTCGAAGGCTCGCGGCCCAGTTCTTGTACCAACTGGCGGCTGGTGCGGATGAGCTTGTTGATGGTCTCGATCATGTGCACCGGAATGCGGATGGTGCGTGCCTGATCGGCGATGGCGCGGGTAATCGCCTGCCGGATCCACCACGTGGCGTAGGTCGAGAACTTGTAGCCGCGGCGGTACTCGAACTTGTCCACCGCCTTCATTAGACCGATGTTGCCTTCCTGAATCAGGTCGAGGAACTGCAGACCGCGGTTGGTGTATTTTTTGGCGATGGAGACAACCAGCCGGAGGTTGGCCTCGATCAGTTCCCTCTTGGCCTGCTCGGCATCCATGTCGCCCTGGATCATCTCGCGCTGGGTGCGCTTCAACTCGGCGATAGAGACGCCGGCGTCGCCCTCGATCTTTTCCAGATCGGTGCGGCAATTTTTCTGCTGCCGGCGATATTCCTTCTTCAGCTCCTCGCTCTTGGATGCATCGAATTTCTGGTCGAGCGAGCGAATCTGCCGCTCCAGGGTACGCATGGTGTCGACGGTTTTGTTGACCTTGTCGAGCAGCCGTTTGCGCTCTAGAGGCGTGTACTTCAGGTCGCGCACGATCCGCGAGATATAGACTCTTTCGCGCGCGATCGACCAGCGCAGCCGCCGCGCTTCTTTGGCCTTGGCCTTGTTGCCCGGCTGGATGGTGGCCAGCTTTTCATCAAACTGCGCGATCTTTTTCTGATGCTTGATCAGCGTGTCGGTGCGGGTGACAGTGGCCTTGACGCGGGCTACAACAACCTCTTCGGTCAGCTCTTCCTCGTCGAAAACCACAACCTCTTTCACGTTGCGCACGCCGCGCTTAAGGTCTTCGCCCAGGGCCATAATCTCGCGAATCACGATCGGCGAGCGTGAGATGGCCTTCATCACGCGCAGTTGCCCGCGCTCGATGCGCTTGGCAATTTCGACTTCGCCCTCGCGCGTCAGCAGCGGCACCGTGCCCATCTCGCGCAGATACATGCGCACCGGGTCGTTGGTCTTCTCCAGCGTGCCGGGCGTCAGATCCAGCTCAACGTCCTCGCCCTCTTCCAGATCGAAATCCTTATCGCCGGGGAACTTGGGTGAGTCCAGAAGGTCAATGCCCTGGGTGCCGATCGTCGTAATCAGATCGTCCAAATCGTCGGGTGAATCAATCTCGTCGGGCAGCGCGTCGTTGACCTCGCCGTAGGTCAGGTAGCCCTTCTCTTTGCCGGTGTCGATCAGCCCTTGCACGTCGTCATCAAATTTTTCATTGATCGCCAAAATATTCCTACTCTCTCCGGGGCGAAATGTTTTGTTCGCCCGGTGATGTCTGTTTCCGCCGCCGTTCAGCGGCTTGCCTTCGGCCCGGCCTTCTACTAGAAGGTTCGGCTAAGAAGGGCGCGGGCTTTAGCCCACCTGTTGATTCGCAAGAGGGACCATCGTCCGGGCAAAATTCGCACGGACCGCCGCCGTTCCCTCCGATCTTCGATACCGCATTTGCCGCGTAAATTTGTCCTCGCAGGCAGGACTAAGACTCCGATTCCGAACACGCAGAATAAGACTTCCGTGAGGAAGTCCTCATGAAGATAGAGCACCGCTTTCCGCTCCACGCGGTTCTGTTGTTCATCGGAACAGCCGGATAGCAGCGCAACAGGTTTCGCCTGGTAAGCCCGCGAGCCGAAGCTCATGTGTGGGGCAAAGGGGCGCGCATCCTCACTGTGATCAATAGATTACCACATTTCCACAATTTTTGCGCCACCACCCCGCGTGCTTGAGTCGACCCGTGGGCCATGCAAGAACCGTTTGTGGGCCAAATCCTGCCTTCCGCCAACATTTTCTGCACGTTAGACGCAGAAATAAGCCCTGGCGACGCAAAGGGACTCACAATATTTTGTAGAGGGTCGTGCTAAGAATGATTTTGATTTCTGCGCGCAGTAAGAATTCGCTGTACCTCATCGCCATCGATCGACTCGCCACGCTCTGCCTGCGCAAAGCCCTCGGCGATAGGCGCAGCCAAGTTCTCCCGCGCTTCTTCAGGTAACCAATCTTTTTTGGGTTCGATTATCGTCCGGCTTTTCTTAAGAAAATTGAATTACTCCGCTGCCGGCCTGCGATTTTGCAGATCGCGCAGCTTGCGGTCCAGATCCAGTTTTTGTTGCGTCAACTGCGCCAGCCCGGCAAAGTCACCGCGGCGTTCAGCCTCGGCGATCCGCGCGCGCAGCTCGCGCTGGCGGCCTTCGATGGCCCGCTCCTCCAGTTCCTGAATCGCGCTGCCGACTTCGCTTTCCTGGGGCGGTTTGTTTTCGCCCAGTAGCGCTTCGGCTACCAGCGCTCGTTGCGCCGGGTCCTCCACCACTTCCATGGGATCGCGCGAGGCCCGGCCGGCCAGCGCCTGCAGCGACGGAAAGATGCCCAGATGCTCGAACCACGCCGGCTGCCGGGTGACGGCATCGATGGCCAGCCGCCGCGCCGCTTCATCGGCCGGATCGACGATGGCCAGAGCCCGCACCAGCACCCGCTCCACCTCGGAGAGAGCCGTTGCCCGCTCTTCCACGCGCTCCCGTTTTTTGAGCGCCGCCTGGCGTAACTCTTCGCGCAGCACGGCTGAATCGATCCCCAGCTTTTGCGCGGCGTCGGCGGCAAACTGCTCTCGCGAGAGCTTTTCTGGAACCCGCCGGATGTGCGGCAGCAAAAAGTTCATCTTCTTCACCATCTGCTCGGCGTTGCTTCCCGGAAAAGCCTGCCGCGCCCGCTCGATCAGGTAATCGGACTGCCGGCGCGCCGCGCGCAAAGCCGCCTTGTAGGCCTCCACGCCGCGTTCGCGCACGAAGCGATCCGGATCGAGCCCGCCTTCGAGGGTCACAATCTTGATTGTGAAACCCTCTTCGGTGAGTAGCGCAATGGACTTCTCGGCCGCGTTGGCTCCGGCCGTATCGGGATCGAAGTTCACCATCAAATTCACGGTGTGCCGGTGCAACATCGCCGCCTGATGCTCGGTAAAGGCCGTGCCGCTGGTAGCGATCACGTTGTGAATTCCGGCCAGATACAGGCTGATCGCGTCCATCTGCCCCTCGACCAACAGCGCAAACTCCAACTGGCGGATGGCCGTCTTGGCTTTATCGAGATTGAAGAGCACCTGGCCCTTGGTATAGAGCGGCGTCTCTGGCGAGTTGATGTATTTGGCCCCGGCTTTGTCGCCGGTTTCGAGCGTCCGCGCGGTGAAGGCGATCACCCGCCCGCCCTCGTTGCAGATGGGAAAGACCACCCGTTTGCGAAAGCGGTCGTAGAGCGGCCCCATGCTGCCGTCGCCCTGTTCTTTTGAGGCGAAGAGGCCGCTGGCCCGGAGCACCGGCTCGTCGGCCGTCTTGTTCAGCCGGTCGCGCAGCGCGTGATAGCTGTCGGGCGCGTAGCCGATCCTGAATTTTTTGATTCCCTCGTCGGTGAGTCCGCGTCCGGCAAGGTAATCGCGCGCCAGGGCGCCCTCGGGCGAGTGTAACTGCTCTTCGAACCAGACAGTTGCGGCTTCATGCAGTTCGAGAAGCTTGCCCCGCAGCCGCGCCTCGTCGGCCTCTTCGGGAGATGAGAATTCGCGCTTGGGCAGCGGAATGCCGCACTTTGTGGCAACGATCCGCACCGCCTCGGGAAAGCCAACGTTTTCAATCTTGCCCACAAAGCTGAACACGTCGCCCGAGACGCCGCAGCCGAAGCAGTGATAAAACTGGCGGACCGCGTGCACGCTGAACGAGGGCGACTTTTCTTTGTGGAAGGGGCAAAGCCCCGAATAGTTCTGCGCCCCGGCCTTGCGCAGCCGGATGTAGCCCTCGACGATCTTGACGATGTCGGCCTGCTGCTTGACGGTTTGGGCAAAGTCGCTCATGGGCTTGTATTGAGGATACGGCCTGGCCGGGCCGGTGGGAGTGGAGCGGATCGACAGAAAGTTCGCCGGCAGTATCTTTACCTATCCAGTATTTGCCGGCGCCGTGGGCGGCAAGCGATAGAGATAAGCGCCGCCATGGCTTATTGATACGGCCCCAACGATTTGCATCGTGCCATCCCGCCTTGGCGACAAAAACAAAAGCGTCGCGAGGGTGGGGCACCCAAACCGTATTGCCGTTCATAAGGGCCGGATCAGTAAGTCCGCGTGAGCGGACGCAAGACGGTAGCCCCAGGTGCAAGCCTGGGGAAAACTGCCGATTCCTTACTCGAATAGCCCGCTTGAGCGGGCGTAAGACGCCAGCACGAAGTCCCAGACAGGAGTTACCGTTCGCCGCGGCCCGGCCCTATAATTTTTTTGAGGGGCAGAGCGGAGATACCGCGCAATTTTTGTGTCCCCTTTTAGGATTTGAGGAATTCATGGCCGCGCTGATTGAAGCGATCGATGTGAAACGCAAGATGTATTTCGAGATTGAGAACACGCCTTACTACTGCATGGATGTAGAGGTTTCCACGCCCACGGCGCGCGGCGGCCAGACGCTGGTCCGGCTCAAGATGCGCAACCTGCTCACGCGGGCGGTCTTCGACAAGACCTTCAAGGCCGGCGAAAAGTTCAAGGAGCCGGATCTGGAGACTGTCGATGCCACCTACCTCTATAGCGATCAGGACGGTTCTTATTTTCTCGACCAGGGCAGCTTCGAGACGCACATGCTCTCGACGCAATCGGTGGGCGATGCACTGGAGTTTCTCGTCGAAAGCGCGATGGTCAAGCTGGATAAATTCAACGGCAATCCCATTGGTCTGCAATTGCCCGAGAAGGTGGAACTGACCGTGACCGACACCGAGCCGGGCGTGCGTGGCGACACCAGCGGCAGCGTGACCAAGGTCGCTCACCTGGAGACCGGCCTCATCGTCAAGGTGCCGCTTTATATCGAGACGGGCGAAAAGGTGAAGGTCTACACTGAAACCCGTGAGTTTGCCGGCCGCGCCTGAGGACGGCCGGTGGATGACAAATACTTGTAGTTAAATGTTGAATCGCTCAATTACTCTCTTATGGCGCAGGCAAATGGATCTTGCAACTTATATTCTGCCCCTGTGTTTACCGCTTTGAACGTTGTTGTACCTATGAAAGGACGATAGATGCGCTACTCCCCGCGTCTTTCTGCTTTAAAGTTTCTGTTTGCTGCCGCTTTCATGTTGCCGGCAGTTTCATTCGCTCAACCCGATCCAACGGCGCAGGCTGGCCGGCTTTCGGCCCTCTTCGGCGATGTTTCCATTCAAGTGGCGGGCGTGGACGATTGGGGGCAGGCACAGGCCAATCTGCCGCTGGGCCCCGGCGACCGCATCTTTACCAGCGCGAACGGCCGCGCCGAGATTCAGATCGGCCGCAGCTTTGTGCGCGTAGGCGCCAATAGCGATGTCACCGTGGTGCAGAGCACGCCCGAGGTGATTGCCATCGGCGTGGCGCAGGGCTCAGTCCACCTGCACACCCTGGATTTGTGGCCCGGACAGGTTCTGCAAATCAATACGCCCAGCGGCAGCGCGACGCTGGACCGGCCCGGCGAGTTGCGCCTCGATGTTTTTCCCGGCGAGCCGTCGGCGATCTTCGATGTGATCGGCGGCCAGATCCAGGTCAACGGCGCGGGCGGTTTTTTCCAGGAACTGGGCGGCTCGCAGACGCTGCAGTTGAGCGGTATCAATCCCGTGTATCCGCAGTGGCTCGATGCCTCCGCGCCCGATGAGCTCGATCATTGGAGCCATGGCCGCGACGCGCAGATTTTGCACGCGCAATCTTATCGATACATGAGTCCGGAGATTGCCGGAGGCGAGGAATTGGATGCCAACGGAATCTGGCTGCCCGGCACCGACTACGGCGCGATCTGGTTCCCCAACAACGTTGCGCCTGACTGGACGCCCTATCATCAGGGTCACTGGATCAATCGCCAGCCCTGGGGATCGGTCTGGGTTGAAGACGAGCCTTGGGGGTATGCCCCGTTCCACTACGGCCGCTGGGTGAAATTCTCGGGCCGCTGGGGATGGGTTCCCGGACCTCCGGCCGAGCATCCCGTCTGGTCGCCGGCGCTGGTTGCCTTTGCCGCCGGATTTCACGCCGGTGGCGCCGAGGTCTCGGCCTGGTTCCCGCTCGGGCCCGGCGAACCGTACCGGCCCTGGTACCACTGCAGCCCGCGCTATATCGATCAGGTCAACATCACCAACATTGCTCCGGCGCCGCGCGTGCACGTGGAAAGAACCTACGTGAACGTCAACGTTGTCAATGTGACCTACGTGAACCAGGGCATCGCCGTGTCGGCCATGCGCCACGAAGATTTCGCCGCCGGCCGGCCGGTGCATCAGGCCGCCATCAATATTCACGATGTTGTGAACATTCACATTGACGAACATCCGCATCCGCCAGCCCCGGAGGTGCACATGTTTATGCCGCCGCCTCCGCATCAAATGCCGTTGCCCATGGCGCGTCCCATGCTGATGAACGCGCAGGGCAGGCAGTTTACCGCCGCGCCGGGCGAAGAACACCACGAGCATGAGCCGCCCATGCAACGCTTCGCGCCTGTTGCGCAACCGCCCGCCGGTCACATGGTCGTGGCGCCGCCGCCGAACGCGGCTCCGTTCCATCCGGCGCAGATGAACAACAACGTGCGGCCGCAGCCTGTGCCGAACAATCCGCCTGCCCGGCCCGCACCTTCGAACGGTAACCAACCGGCCAATCAGCCGGCGCAATTCCGCGAGCCGGAGCCGGTAAACAGCAACCGTCAGGCTCAGCCGCAGCCTGACCGCTGGCAGAACCAGGCGCCGCCGCAACAACAGCCTTTCGCCGCGCCCCGCCAACCGCAAGCGCCCGCGTCGCAGGCAGTACCGCAGCATCAACCGCAGCCGCAAGCACCCGTTGCGCCGCCGGTGGCTCCGCAGCGTCAGAACCAGAACCAGAATCAGCAACGGGATCAGTTCAACGAAAACTTCGGGCGTCCGCAGCCGCAGCCCGGCCAGCGTCAGAACCAATCGCCACAGCCGCAGCCGCAACAACCGCCTGCTGCCGCGCCGCGCCAACCGCAGCCTCAGGTTCCGGCGCCGCAGGCCGCACCGCCGCGCCCGGCTCCGCAAAACTCTGCGCCGCATCCGCCCGCGAATGCTCCGCAAAACGCACAGCGGCCAGCGAATCAGCAGAACCATCCGCAGCCGAATCCGCCGGCTGATAACAAGAAAGACGACAAAGACAAAGACAAGAAAAACTAACCCATGCGGCGGCCAACTTTGTTGCGTCGCTTGCCGATGATGAAAAACGGCCGGGATCGATTCCTCGATTCCGGCCGTTGTTTTTTTGCTGCGATTTTGCCGTGATCAGAAGCCGTTCAGCTTGGCCTGGGCAAACCCGCCGCGCAGATTCTTGACGTTTTTGAAGCCGTGCCCCTGCAGCGTGCAGGCTGCCAGATAGCCGCGCAGGCCTTTCTGGCAATAGATAACGATCTTGCCATCGTGCGGCAACTCGCCGAGCCGGTCGCGCAACTCGTTTAGCGGAATCTGCACTGCGTTCGGCAGCAGACCCATCTGCGCTACTTCGCCCGGCTCGCGCACATCGAGCAGCAACTCGCCTTCCGGCTTCCAATGTTCGGGCGAAGCAGTCGCTACATCGCCACGAACAATATGTGCCGCCACGTATCCAGCCACATTTACCGGATCGTTGGCCGAGCCGAAGGGCGGCGCATAGGCCAAGTCGAGATCTTCCAGATCGAAGACCGTCATGCCACCGGCGATGGCCGTGGCCAGCACGTCGATGCGCTTGTCCACGCCGTCTTCGCCCAGCGCCTGCGCTCCCAGCAGACGCCCTGTTCCTTCTTCGGCGACAATCTTTAGCAAGATGATCTTGGCACCGGGATAGTAACCGGCGTGGTTATTGTCGCGGGTCAGGCTGGTAAAGAAGCTAAGTCCGGCCTTGGCCGCCTGGGAGCTGTTCAGACCGGTGGTTGCCGCGGTCATATGCAGAAAGCGCACGATCGAAGTGCCGAGCGCGCCGCGATAGGTGAAATGCTCGCCTACCGCGTTGGCCCCGGCAATGCGGCCCTGCCGGTTGGCCGGCCCAGCAAGCGGAATGCGCGTGCGCGCACCGGTGACGGCATGAGTCGTCTCCGCCGCATCGCCCACCGCGTAGATGTCGGGATCGGAGGATTCCATGCGCGCGTTCACCTTGACGCCGCCCGTAACACCCATCTCGAGGCCAGCTTCCTTGGCCAGTCCGATCTCGGCCCGGACGCCAACGCTGAGCAGAATCAGTTGCGCGGGAACAAACGCACCATCGGCCAGCTCGATGCCCTCGGGAGTAATTGCCTTGGCCTCGACGCCAACCCGCAGCTCCACGCCCTGGCCATGAATCTGGTTCTGCAGGTGCTGCGCCATGTCGTCGTCCAACACCGGCAGAATATGCGGGAATTTTTCGATGACCGTCACTGACATACCGCGGCGATGAAAGGCCTCGGCCATCTCCAGGCCGATAAAACCGCCGCCAACAACGGCTGCCGTCTTCGGCTTGCTTGTCTCGAGAAAAGAGACAATGCGATCCATGTCGGGCACGTCGCGCAAGGTGAAGACATGCGGCAGCTCCGCGCCGGGCAACGGCGGCACAATGGGTTTCGCGCCCTGGCTAAGGATCAGTTTGTCGTAACCGATGCTCTCTTGGCTGCCGTCGGGCCGCTTTACGTGGATGGTCTTCGCCGCGCGGTCGATGGCCAGCACTTCGTGATTCACATGTGCCTGGATGCGCGAGCGCGCCCACATCTTTTCTGGCGTCATGATCAGCAGCTTGGCGCGGTCCTGGATCTCGCCACCGATAAAATACGGCAGGCCACAGTTGGCGAACGAAATATACGGGCCGCGCTCGTAGATGTGAATCTCCGCGCTCTCGTCAACCCGGCGCGCGCGGGTCGCCGCCGAAGCGCCACCGGCCACGCCGCCCACAATCACGATTTTTTTTGCGGTCTTCATTGCTTCTCTTCCAGCCGGCAGCAAGCCGAAGCTTCTATCTGACGATTCCACGGCATTCGCGCCAATACGAGCGCCATTCCGCAGGTTCCGGTGAGGCCGGCAACCAGCAGGCCGCAACCAAACAGCAGCGGAATCAGGGCGAATTGCGGGCTCACCAGCAGCGCCAGCGCCGCGCCGATGGCCGACATGCTGCCCACCACAATCTGCACCTGCCGCATCAGCGGAAGCACTTTGCTTTCTCCGCGTTCAACCGGCAGACCGGCGTCGATCCAGGCCTGTGTGCCGCCTTCCACCAGAACGCAGTCGGGGCAGCCGGCGGCCGCCAATTGCGCAATCGCCTTTTCGGCGCGCATGCCGGCCTGGCAAAGCACATACACCGGCCGGCCGGGTTGATGTTGCCGCAAATAATCCTGCGCATTGAGTTCGTTCAATGGAATCAACTTAGCGCCCGGCACGTGCGCGCGGGCGAATTCCGGCGGCGTACGCACATCGAGCAACTCCGCAGCGGCGCCGGAGGAAAGTAGCTGGGAGAGTTCAACGGGACGAATCGAGCAATTTTGAATTTCTATCATATTCGTATATAATCATATCACCATAAAAGAATATGTCAACAATCAGAAAAAACACGGTCTTGGACGGCGCTCAACTGGACCGCGTAGCGCAGCAGTTCCGCGTGCTTGGCGAGCCCATGCGCCTGAAGATACTTCAGGAGATTTGCGCCCAGCCGCTTACCGTCAATGAAATTGTGGAAGCCACCGGCGCTTCGCAGCCCAACGTCTCCAAGCATCTATCGTTGCTGGCCGCCGCCGGCGTAATTACCCGCCATAAAGAGGCTCGCTTCGTCTATTACCGGCTGAGCGATCCGTTGACCCTGCAACTCTGCAAGCTGGTTCACAGCCAATTGCTGAAGCACCGGTAAGCTGTTGCCCGTCGCGCGGCCCGGGATGCAATCACTGGTACAACTCCTCTCCACCAAGCTTCCCAATTTCCGGACGATATCCGCGCCAGAAATTGCCTGTTGCAACGAATATTATCCCCATGCATCCAAAGAGTGTACGTTACCCGGAGGTTCCCATGTCTCTACGCCCCGTTCGCCAGATTTCCCAAACCTCGCCCACAATGGAAGGCGCCGGAGTCCGCTTGCAACGCGCCTTTGGCTTTGGCAAGACCGCTGAATTCGATCCGTTTCTGCTGCTCGACGACTTCAGCAGCAACACCCCGGCCGACTACCTGGCCGGTTTTCCCTGGCACCCGCACCGCGGCATCGAAACCATCACTTACGTCTTGGCCGGCCAGGTCGAGCACGGCGACTCGCTTGGCAACAAAGGCCAACTCGGCGCCGGCGACATTCAATGGATGACCGCGGGCTCGGGCATTCTTCATCAGGAGATGCCCACCGGCGACGAGCGGGGGCGCATGCACGGCTTTCAGCTCTGGGCCAATCTGCCCGCGTCGCTTAAGATGGCCGCCCCGCGCTACCAGGACATTCCCGCCACTGCTGTCCCCGAGGTGACCGAGGACGACGGCACGCGCGCCCGCATTCTATGCGGAGAGTTCTGGGGCCAGCGCGGCCCGGTCGAGGGCATCGCCGCTGGATCGAATATCGATCCGCGCTACGTTGACATCTCTGTTCCGCCGCTCACGCGCAGGCGCATCGCCGTCGAGACCACGCGCAATGCCTTTGCTTATGTCTTTGCCGGTTCGGGGAGCTTTCGCGACGCCTCGCCAGCGCGGGCAGTGCTGACCGAGTCGGCCATCAATCCCCTCGCGCCGCCTGTCTACGACGCCAAGAATCACTCTCTGGTGCTCTTCGACCGCGGCGACGAGATTCAGGTCGAATCTGGCCCCGAGGGCATCCGTTTTCTGCTGGTCTCCGGCCGCCCGCTCGAAGAGCCTGTCGCTTGGTACGGCCCGATTGTGATGAACACCGAGGAGCAGATCCGCCAGGCTGTCGCCGAACTGCACAATGGCAGCTTTATCCACCGTGGCTGAGCGCGTGGGCCAAATAGCTTTACCACAGTTGAAATCGCGCAAAGCCGCAAACCTGGGGGGCAGCCAACCAGCGCTCCCAGCAGCCTGTGCCATCCAGCTAGAGAGATGCGTCTCGGTCCTGCTTCCCCCGCAGCCGTGTTCCTGATAAACTGTTCTAGTTGCGTTGTAGGCGCGTAGCTCAGTTGGTTAGAGCGCTTCCTTGACACGGAAGAGGTCGCTGGTTCGAATCCAGTCGTGCCTACCATGTAAGCTGTTTATAGTCAATAACATATATGCTGTTTTCATCTTCGCGCCTTCATCGCGCGTTGTGGATTTTCGATCATTCAACGTGTCGTGAACGAATCGCATTCACTAGCACCTGATCTCTTATCAAACACCTGGGAAGAAAGCAGACTGACATATTGTATATTATTGAAAATATACAATATACGATGGTCAACATGTCTTTCTATGCTACGAGCACTTCGATCAGCAGCGAATGATTGTTTCTTTTCATTGGAAGAGGCCATACTGTCTGAAAACTTCAGGTGAAGTCAACCCGCGCACCGTGCTCAACAAGGATGTTCATGATACTCATCGGTGCACTCGGGGTGAACCGAGTGATGCCGCATGGAGATTGATACCACTCCCGGCCGTGTATCAGATGCGGTAGCGCATCAATTACTGGCTCAGAACGTCCAGTTTGCAGCCGCTGTTCGCCGACGAATCGTTGAGAGCCCGAACGTCGCTCAAGGCATTCATCGTTACTCCGACGGTTGTCGTGCCGCGCGGCCCCGCCGCAATGGGGACCAAAAGATGTTGATTGAATGTCGGCACACTGCCGTTGACGACCGAAAGCGTGGAAGAACCAAGGAATTTTTTATCTCCATTTTTCATGATCGCCAGGCTGTCTTCACTGCCTTTGTAATAGGAAACGAAGACGCTGACGCTCTGATCAATTCCAAGGTCGCAGTCGAGCATGTACGGCTGGCCGGGGTTGACATTGATCGATACCGCGACGCAGGCATAATCCCCCTGGAGTTGCAGATTGAAAGTGCCTGTGTTGATGATGGCCCCTATCAGGCCCTCGCCTTGCGCCGCATCGCAGTAAACCTCGGCCCAGTAGGTATAGCCGTTGATCTGGGCCGCTGTGTCCATCGTGACGGAGGTAAAGGCACGGCTGCCGAGCCCCAGCGCGTTTGCCTGAGCAAGAACCTCGCTGCTGGAGATGCTCCTGGCGCCCTGCTGCGTCTTCTCGACTTGCCTGCGAGCCGGACGCGGGCGGTCGTTCTTGAAGTCATTCTTCGAAGTAAAGTGGAAACCCTTCGGCGGAACGATGGGATTGTTCCTGGCCGCGGAGGATGACTCGCCAGGCGATGTCTCCCGGCCTTTCGGAGTGATCTCTGTCTCCGAAGCCAGGGTGGAGGCAAGCGTATGGCTCACCGCCTGCTCGTTTTCTTCCTTTGTCCGGTCGCGGATTTCGTGGGTGACGCATACGTGGTCGCCCTTTTCAGCCTCGCGCCAGACGTAGCCTGGAATGCACAGATCGCTGCCCGCAGAGCGCAGGCGCGATGCGGCGGCCGCGTTATCGGCCAATGCCTGCTTATGCTGCGCCGGGGTTACGCAGACGCTGTCGCCCGCGAAGGCCTCGCGCGGAAGATAACCAGCCTTGCAGCCGTTCGATTGGGCCTGCGCGCTTACAGCAAAACAGCCTGCGGCAACGATGAAGGCCAGGCATGAATTTCGAAGCATGGAATCCTCCTTGGTACAGCGTATTGCGAGGTTGAGTTATCATCGGGTGCGCCGAAGCGAGTGCGCACACGGCCGTGAATTCGATGGGGTGACGCGATTATTGCAAGTTCACAACACCCAGCGTGCAGCCATTGATGCCAATCCACGACCGGCCCGTGAAGCTTGGGGAGATACCGACCGTATAATTGGGATCGGTAAGTTGGACACCAATCGATACCGTATTCGCGGGTCCGGCTGGGATGGGAATCAGCGCATGCTCGCTTATGAGAGAAATAGTTCCGCCAACACCGTCAAGCTGGCCCAGGTTGCCGTTGTTATAAACCAACCATTCGTAGTATTGATGCGGGGTCACATTGGTACTGAAGTATTGGATTCCCGCGTAAATGCCGCCGGCTCCCAGATCGCAATCCAACATGTAGTTCTGCCCCGGATTGGCGTTCAGCGTCATCAATATGATGGCTGCTCCATTTTTGTCCAATCCCATATGCAGCTGCTGCATTGGCGCGTGACCGACAAGTCTCGCTTCAGCGGAATTTTGATCGAACTCAGTCACAAGATTGAACAGGACCTCGTAGCCCTGAATCTGCGCCGGTGGAGCGGGCGTGAGTGATTTGATGGCCATTCCCGCTGCGGAGGCGGTGGAGATCATCGTGGCTGCCGGAACCGCCGGTCTAAACTCCCTCTCAACCTCACGTGCATGGGATTGCGGGAATTTTTGCCGCATCTTCAGCATCTCCGCGTCAGTCACTCGATGGAAGCCCTTGAGCAACTGCACCTCACTGACATTTCGAGGGATCTGCGTTTGTCCCTCACGGCCTTTCTGGATGACCAATGGCTGTGGACCTGAGTTGCCTGCGTGGCTGGCCGCCTGCTCGTTTTCCTGCTTGGTTTGTTCGCGTACTTCATGGGTTACGCAGATGTGATCGCCCGATTGCGCCTCGCGCCAGGCGTAGCCTGGAATGCAACGATCGCTGTCCCGCTGATGGCGCTTGTTTTCGGTTCGATTGTCGGTGAGTGCTTGTTCGTGCCCGGCTGGAGTTACGCAGATGTTGTCGCCGCTGACGGCCTCGCGGGGCACGTAACCAGCCTTGCAGCCGTTCGATTGCGCATGAAGGCTGGACAACCCAAATGCCAGTACGGCGCACAGAGCGAAGATCGTCTTCAAGATGTTGCGATGCATACTAACCTTGCCTTTCTGTTCTTGATTTCGAAAGAGAAGCCGTTCGTGTTGTCTGCAACCTACGGCCAGGAGCGATAGAGCTGGCAGCCGCCCAACGAGAGGCTCTGCCCCTTGAGTTGAATCGCGGCAACAGCCGATTGCGCATCGTCGGGCGCGGGAGCAAAGGGAATCAGCAGGTCGTGCTTTTGGCCGATGGCAACTCCCTGATACCAGGGGGCGGTTTTGTTTTGCCCGATGTAGCGGGTATCGACGGTATAGTTGTCGTCGCCGTCGACCAGGCAATCCAAAATGTACTGACGGTGGGGTACGGCAGTGAAGAAGATCTGCACTACGCCGGTGCCGTTGACGATGGTGGAAGGAGCCAGCATGGCCGCGGAGATGTGGATCTCCGAGCGGCTTCCGCCTTGCAGGTCAAAGGAGAATCCGGTGACGGCGGCCGTGGCGTCGAAGACGAACTTCGGCTCCTTGATCCCAATCTGGCCCGCGCGGCGGTTCAGCTCGTCGATGGTCAGCTGATTGACGGGCTGAAAGTCAGTGCCCTCCAACAGATTGACAAGTTCTTGCGGCGGATCGAAGAGATGGAAGCCGGGGATCTCGCGCGCCGTCTGAACGATGACGGATTCGAAGTCCGTAGCAACCGGCGGAGTCCCTCTGTCGTCGTCAGCCGGCTTGGGCAAAACACGCTTAGGTGCAAAGCCGTTGTCAACGGCGGTCAGCCGGCGCACCTGCGGCGTGACGCAAACGTGGTCCTGGGGGTTTGCTTCGCGCCAGACGTAGCCCTGGATGCAGGCGTCGGAGTCAGGCGCAGCGCGGCGAGAGTCCGCGGCGGCGTTGTCGGCGGCGGCCTGATCGCGAGACAGAGGGGAGACGCAGGCCATGTCGCCCTGGAAGGCCTGTCGCCAGACATAACCCTGCTGGCAGTTGACGGATTGAGCCAAAGCCGCCGCCGCACAGCAGGCAAAAACTGCCGCCGGGACAAAGATGCGTTGCAGAACGCTGCGAGTCATACAATTTCTCTTCGATCAGAGCTCAAGGCAAATTTTGTTCGAAGTCATGCCAGAGCGGCCGCACACGCTGCCGCTCTGGCATCTTTCACAACGCTCCCGAGGCCACAACGATCTGGCTTGCGAGAGCGATGAGGCTTGATCGGCAAAGCGCCTGCTGGCCGCTACTTGCCTTCGGTGACGTTGAGTGCCGCCTGCAGATGATGCTGCGCCTGCTCAAGGAAGCCGAGAGCCTCATTGCGCAGTCCATTGGCAAAGTTATCGGACTCGGTTTCGGAGATATCGGTCTTGGTCTGCTCCAGCAACGCCAGAGCCTTGTGCAGCAGGCCCTTGCGGTCCAACTTGGGATCGATCGGGGGATGGTCGTTCAGATCTTTACCGTCATCGAGCGAGGCATGGTGAATACGTCCGATGGTGCTGTCGATCTCCTTGATCGCCTCCTGCTCCTCGGTGCCCAGGCCGCCGCGCGTATCGTGTTCGATGTGGGCGCGTGCAGAACGCAGATAGACCAGGGCGTGCAGGTACGCGGGATGCTCGCCTGGGTGCGGTACAAAGTTGGAGCCGTCGTTGGAACGCCCCGAGTTTGATTCAACGATTGTTGCCGAGCCAGGCGCCGCAATGGCGGCATCGAGGTGCTTCAGAGCGGCATCCAGGTGCACCAGGGCTTTCTGCTGAATCGGCTGAGCGGCAGCATCGTCTTCCGGCTCAGTGATGTCATGATGAGCACTCTCAACCAGCTCGCGGACCTTGTGCAGCGGGCCGCCCTGCTCGGAAGCCGGAGCAAATTGCTTGTTCAGATTCTTCTGGTCGTCTTTGGAGGCATTTCTGAGTTCATCGTAAGCAGAGGTGATCTCCTTCTCGGCGTCCTGGATGTCGGAAGTTGCGCTGGGTTTGCTGATGGTTTCCAGCAGTTTGTTCGCTGCGTCCAGATTGGCCATGGCGTGCTGGTAAGCGGGATGATGATGTTGGGCGAAGGCGGGAACTGCGGATAGTACCGCCAAAACAAATCCGGTTGCGATGATTTTCTTCATTACTTCTCCCTTTCCTGGTGAACTTTACGGGTGTAAGTTGAGGCCAGACTAGCTGGCGTTTCCGCAAAAATGGCTCTACGCTGGAACAGCAATGCTGAGGCTGCGGGATCCTTTTCATCTGCTTCTGGCTAGAGATAGCAGGCTCATTGCACTTCCAGCGTGAGCGGAATGGCGTGCTGTACGCCATCGCCACTCGCTGTAACGGTTATGGTGTAGGTAACAGGCGACTGCGCGAAGAAGCCGCTGTTGAGGCCGCATCCGCAGATTGCCCCAATTGACAAGCCAACTACGAGCAACAGAGCCAAAGTCATTCTGTGTCCCATCCGGCGAATGCGCCGAAGGCCGGCAAGCTGCAGAATCAGCAGGGCAAGAGCCACGGGTGCATAGCGCCGCCCTGGCGCTTCTTGCTTCTTTTGCACTGCCGTTGACGACGCAGTATGGATGCTGAGCGTTACAGTTTGCGCGCCGCATCCAGCGGGAATCGCCGGTGGGTTGAAGGTCGCTGTCGCGCCCGCCGGCAAGCCGCTTACGGAGAAGGTTGTTGCCGTGGCCGTGCAACCATAGAGCGGCGTGACGCTCAACTCGAAGACACCCGTGCCACCCGGAATCACATTCAGTCTGTCGGCGCCGATGGGGGCGAGCGTGAAGTCGAGCGGCAAGACGGTCACCGCTACCGGCGTGGATGAGCTGCCTTGATCGTCGTTGTCTCCGCCGTAGACCGCGGTGAGCAAGTGCTGCGAGGAAGCCGGAAAAACCGTCGAATAAATTGCCTTGTTGTTCTTCAGATCTCCCTTGCCCAGCAGCATCGAGCCATCGTAGAAACTGACTGTCCCGGTTGGCGTACCCGATCCGGCCGAACCGACCGTTGCCGTCATCGTAACGCTCTGCCCTGGCACAAGCGATTGGCTGCTGACACTGAGTACGGTGCGGGTGGGCTCTGGCGCCGCGGCAACGGAATTGTCGGTGATGTGAATGGATTCAACGATGGATAGAACTGTGGACAAGGGCAAAGATGCAGCGTCGCTGACGTGAATGGTTTCCGCAATGGTAAGCGGAATTGAAAGAGGTATCTGCGCGGATTCGCTGTCGCTGACGCGAATCGCCTCATTGATGATGAGCGGTACGGAGATGATTGTCAGTGCGGGCACATCGCTGGTATGAATCGTTTCCTTGATCGACAAGGCGACGGAAGGAGTTAGTGCCTCTGCATCTGATATGTGAATGGATTCAGAAATGGAGAGCGGAATGTACACCGGTGGCGCAACGCCATTGCCGCTCACGGCCGCAGTCTGCGGCGATCCCGAGGCATTGTCGGCAACGCTGATCGAAGCGGAGTACGATGCAATTCCATCCGGCTGAAAGACAACTTTAATCGTGCAATGATCGCCGGGTTGCAGGATGGCCGAACAATCGTTGGTCTGTTTGAATTCAGCCTGATTCGTGCCAGTAATCGATACAACGATATTCGTCAGCACTGCCGCGCCGCTATTCGTCAACGTGATCGGTTGCGGGTCGCTCTTGCTGTTTTCTGGCTGGTCGGAGAATGTGTAACTGGTTGGATCCAGCACCGGGTCCGGAACTTCAGGCAGTCCGATACCGGTCAGTGCGACCGTCTGCGGACTGCCGGAATCGGTATCGGCAATCGTCAGAGTGCCGTTGTATGATTTGACCGTTGCCGGCGAAAAGGCCACGTTGATGGTGCAGTGAGCGCCGGCCGCAAGCGAGGCTGGACAGTCGTCGGTCTCCGTAAACCCATCGCTGGGAGTGATGCTGTTGATGCTGACTGCTGCGCTCCCGGTGTTTGTTACCGTGACGGACTGCGTCTTGCTCTCGGAGTTCACGGTTTGATCCGCGAATGTCAGGCTCGAAGGAGTTATCGTGATATAGGATGGCTGCGCCAGTGCAATCTTGTAGAAGAAAATCGGCGTACTGGTTCCACTTACGGAGGTTTCGTAAGAAGCGGAGGTTCCCTGGAACGGATAAAGCCCCGTCGAAGTGAACGCCGTGCCGCCGACGATCAGGTTGTCCGCGTTCGACGGGTCGAAGGATACGGTCCACGGAGTTTGCACGCCATCGAGAAGCGAAAACATCAGCAACGCGGCGTTGCCGGTCTGGTTGGTATCGAGCAGGCCGACAAATGCGGGATAGGTGTTATGCGGCTGCCCATTGGCCACTGAGGGTGTCTGCGTGATCGGATTCAGTCCGGCAAATGGTGAACTGGCATTTTCCTCAAAAGTTCCCGAAAAAGCAACTATTCCCGTGCCATTCGAGGCCAAAGACTCCAGCGACTGATCGGATGCATTGTTACCGAAGAGATAGGTTGAGTAAAGAAGCGACGCGGAGCCAGTCTGCGTGGTATCAATTTTGGCGATATACGATCCCCCACGGTTATAACTTGCATAGGCTGGGAAGCCGTTCACCTGATCGAGTTGCGAGTCATTCGCTCCGCCCACATAGACGATGCCACCTGGATCGGTTGCCAGCGCCCAGGGAAACTCCTGATTAACATAGCCGTCGCCTATGTAAGTCGAAAAGACCGGTTTGCCTGTCTTATCCAGCTTCATCAGATACGCGTTGTAGTTATTCGTTGTTGTGGTCTTAAAGCCATTGATCGGCGGTGTCTGTGCGCTTCCTGGAAAGTTGGAAAGGTTTCCGTATTGCGCTCCGGCTACATATAGATTGCCGTTCGTATCGGCTGCAACTGTGCTGATGGTTCCCATCAGCAAATATTCGGCCCATAGCCGCGAGGCCGCGCCGCTTTTGGTCGTATCGAAGGCGGCAACGTAGGGGCTATCCCACTGCGGTGCCCCCGATGAATTGTCGGTGACCGGCATTCCGTGATAAGCATTGCCTGCAACATAGGCAATCTGATTCGCGTCCACCGCCAGAGTACCGGTATAGAACGGAAGAACCTGGTCGTAGCCGGGCTTGTTGGGAATGTAAGTCGAATACAGCAACTGAGTACCGTCGGCGCTCAGCTTGGTGAGCACTGCGGCTGCAGAACAGTTGCCGCCATCCAGAGTGCAGCTTTGACTGTAAGCATTTGATGTAGTCGGATAGCCGCTTGCGCCCGCATATCCAGCAAAGTACGTATTGCCCGCGCTGTCCACGGCGAGATCGTTGGCCTTGTAAAAGCTAGTGGAATAAGACTCGTCCAGAGCAGTCCAAAGATCATTCGTGTCGTTGGTCCCGATGAACGTCGAGAAAACCAACGAGGCATTGCCGGATTTGGTAGTGTCGAATTTGGCGACGAAATAGTTGTTGCACTGCGTGGCATTCATCGCCGCGCAGGTGGGCTGAAAAACTCCGGCCGTCGTGGGCAGCCCGATATGGTTTACGGTTCCCGAGAGATAGACATATCCCTGGTTGTCGACCGCAAGGCCGAGAAACTGTGCGCCGGGGTTACCGAAGACCGTCGAGTAGGCAATGAAAGGGCTGTCGATCTTGGGCTGCACCACCGGATCGATGACCAGCGGCTTTGCATGGTCATAACTGCCCAGCGAAAATATAACCGAGTGATTCGCGGTGAGCTGGTAACTCCCTTCGACGGGAAGTTTATTTGCGCCGTCAGGCTGATAGATCAACGGCTTTAGAAAGCGGAATTCGCTTGCGCCGTTTGCGGCAATCAAATCACCACTGTCTTTGTCGACGCGCAATTGGGTTGCGCCATCCATCTTCAGGCGAATTGCAGAGGCGTCGGCTCCAGGCGCAATTCTCAAGTCATACTCCAGCCGTTCATGGTTGCCGTAGTAGACAAGATCGACGCCGGGATAGAGAGAGTGATAGGTGACGCGTTCGTAGTTCGCAATGCCCGTGCGCCACTTTGCCGCATCGTTGCCAATAAAATAATTGCTCTTTGCGCGGCTCTGCTCTTCGGCGGCCAGCGAGGTATTGGCATTGGCGTCCTGCCAGCTCATGCGCAGCGCAAAACCCTCGGCGGCATTGGTGCGAACCAGCGTCGCGTCGTGGTCCGTGAGAAAGACTTGAAATCCATCGGCGCGAGCGGCATAACGGACGCGCGCATCGTTCTGCCCTGCGTTGGCTTCAAACAACAGCGGCATTCCGGCATATAGTTGCGTGGCGCGCACGGCCGCTGCCTGGTTTGATTTCGGCTGGGGCGCAGTTGCCTGCGCCCGCAGAGCCGCTGGGGGAGAGACAAAACCAATCAGTGCCAGCGCCAAGAGAATTGTTGCGGCAATCGAGTGCCGCGAAACGTCAGCTCTTGGAAGAAGCGCGTCCCCACCCCAAGTCCGCGCCGCATTTTGCCCACACGTATGCTCTTGCCTTGCTTTCATGGCAGCCATCGTTCGTCTCCTGTACCGATTTGTTTATCTTGCCGGTGAAATTGGTCCGGCTTAGGAGAAGCTGATGGTGACGGTGATGGTGATGACCTGGCCGGTGGTTACATTCAGCGGGCCGCCGGGGATCGCCGTGTTGGTGAGATTACCGTAGGACATAATAACGTCCTGCGTTAAATTCTGTGTGGCATAACTGGTATCACATTGATTCGATCCGAAAGCAACGCTTCGACCAGAGAATATGTATGGGGGGTTGAAACCGTGTGAATATTGACCCGACTGAAGGAAACTAGAAATATCAGAACCTGAATAACAAACAGGCACTGCAGACTGCACGATAGAAATGGAGTGTGAGCTGCCTGCCTGAACTGTATAGTTGCCGCTCAGAACCCAGGAGGTGGAGGGATAGAAGGAAATTAATGCTGACAGTCCCGCTTCGGCGGTATTGTACGCAGGCTGGTTCTGAGAGCCGAGAGGAAAGTAGAATGGTCCCCGCACATTGTTTGGGTTGTAAAAATTCTTAGATTCCGTATAGAGGTAATCGCAGGTGGCCTGGGTGGCGTCATAGCAGTCATAGAACTTCGATGAATTGAAGCTCGTGCTTCCGGTGGGTGCGGAGACAAGAACAACTGCGGGAGCTCCTGCTACAGCATTTCCGGTAAGCAACAGGCCCAGTATTTCATCGCCCGTCAAAGATTGTGAAGCATTGGGCGAAGTCGCCACCAGCGAGTTCTCGAACTCGCGCCGCTGGGCGAGCGTGCCGTCGGCGTTCTTTACCTGCAGAACCCAGTGGCCGTGCACCTTGATGCCCTGGCTGACCGGCGAGTTGGGCGCGGACCTCTCTTCTTCCGCCTGCATCCTGGCCGCCGGATGGGCCGCGACCGGCGCCGCCTTCGCCGCGGCAGCGCTCTGCGCAGGGGAGGCCTGCTGAGCCAGTGAAATTGTTGCAAACAGGGCCAGCGTCGCCGCCGCCATCATTCCATTGCGTACCATCTGTCTAAAGTTGTTCATTGTTTCTCCTCGTCCTCGATTGAAGTTTCGATTACTGCGGGAATCGCTTCCCGTTTCATTCCGTCAGGCCGAACCCTTCGGTCGGTCCGTCGCTCTTCGCCGGTCAACCGCCGGGCGCAATCCGCCATCAGCTCGGCGGCCGCCGCATCTTTGCATGGAAGCGGCTGCCCGCACAGACTGCAACTGCCTGCCTCGGCAGCCGTCTTTGCGCCCCCCGCGAGCGTGATCTCCCGTCGCTCGACGGTGATCTCGATGCGGCGCACGACGCGTCTTCGGATTTCTGTTCCTTTGGCCAGCGCTTCGCCGTTCGGTTGCTGATCGCTGTTCTCGGGCATCGCTTCTCCTCGCGGGAACGCACTGGCTTACTGCTCTCAAGTGCGATTCAACCGTGGGGGCGAAAAAATGTCTTTAAAAACCGCCTCAATTTTCCTCAATCGATCTCAATTGCTCTATCCGTCTACCTATCAGTGTTTTAGAAAGCAGCGATCCATGCTCGACTGGCAATACGTGCTGGTTCGCCCGAGCGCCGCAGTTGCAGGGCTGCATAGATAACGCCGCAGGCGCTCTCTTATGTCGTTGAAACCATTGTTTTCTGAAAAGAAGAAATGGGCGATTCTGATAGGATTCTTCTTAATATGCCGATTCTTCCTTAACCAACAGCACTCTCGTAGAGAGAGTTGCCCTTTGGCGATTGCTCGATCCTTGGGAGCATGAACGTGCTGCAAGAGACACGCATTTTTCGGTTTGAAGGTTTTGAACTCGATTCCTCCCACCGGTTGCTCGTGCGAGACGGTCAGCCTGTTTCTTTGAATGCCAGGACGCTGGATGTCCTTCTTTATCTGGCCGAGCATCCGCAACGATTGGTGACCAAGGACGAGTTGCTACAGGCGGTCTGGCAAGGCTCCTTTGTAGAAGAAAGCAACCTCGCCCAGCACATCTTTCTTTTGCGCCGGGCACTGACGGCTGCCGGGGCGGCAGGCTCGCTGGTGGTTACGGTTCCAGGCAAAGGCTACCAGTTCACGGCGGCAGTCGAGCTGGTTCCGCAGCCTCCACTGGCGGAGATGGTGGTGCAAGGCGTCAGTTCTGTGACCCGCGTTCTGGTCGAAGAAGAGACCGTCGAGGAAGTGACCGGGGAGATCGCTGCTGCGCCCAAAAAGATCTCCAGGAGCCTGTCTTCTGGTTGGTCTTGGGCGCTGGCCGGCGTAGCAGCGATCTTGCTGCTGTGCGCGGGCGGATGGCTGTTGTGGTGTCACTTGCACCCTGCGGTGCAGACGCCCATCTTGGTGGTGATGGCCGATTTCCAGAATGCCACCGGCGATCCAGCGCTCGATCGCGTGATGGACCGCGCGATTCAAATCAGTATCGAAAAGTCACCCTCTCTGAACCTGCTGCCGCGTTCCAAAATCGACCAGACCCTGGCCGAAATGGTCCGTAAGCCGGAGGCTCCTCTGACGGCGGCGGTGGGGCGCGAGATCTGCCAGCGCAATAGCGGCCAGGCGATGCTCCATGGCGTTCTTTCCCGGCTGGGATCGAACTACGTGTTGCAGATGGAAGCAGAGGGCTGCGCCACCGGGAAACAGTTGGCCGTTTACCAGGCCACCGCATCCCGCGATGAGCTTCTGGCTAAATTGGACACCGCGGCCGGCCAGATCCGGCGCCAGCTCGACAAGTCACAAGCCTCGCGCGAGCGCTACGCAATTCCGCTGGAGCACGTGACGACGCCCTCTCTGGAGGCACTGCGTGCTTACTCGGAGGCCCGTTCCAGCCTCGATCACGGCGATGCCAGAACCGCAGGGCTGCTGCTGGAACACGCCATTGCGCTGGATGCCAATTTCACCAGCGCCTATCGAGCCCTTGGCATCATCTATTACAACCGGCAGGATTTCGTCCAGGCCTCCGCATATTACAAGCGCGCATTCGACCTGCGCGACCATGTGACCGGGCGCGAGCGTCTGAACATCGAAATTTCTTACTACAATGGCGGCATTCGCGATCTGGAATCGGCTGCGCGCGAAATGCTGCTCTTCGACCAGATGTATCCGGGCAGTTCCGCCAACTGGGTCAATCTCTGCAACGCTTATACGCAACTCGGCTGGTATCCGCAGGCAGTGGAAGCGGGACAAAAAGCGCTGCGTCTGGGGCCGAACAACGGCCTGGCTTCCATTGTGCTTGCCCGCGCGCTGGTGCGTGCCAACCGCCTGGACGAGGCCAAACAGGTGGCTCAACAGGCCATTGCCGGCGGAAGAGAGCAGGTTACAACGCACGGCATTCTGTTCCAAATCGCTTTTGCCGAAGGCGACACCACTGCGATGAAAACCGAGGGGGAATATGGATTGACACACGGCTTCCCACTTTCGTCGCTTGGCGATCTGGCCAATGCAGCCGCCGCTGGCGGCCGGCTGCGCGAGGCCGAGGACGACCTGGAGCGCGCTCACGCCGAAGCCTTGCGCACCGGGGACTCAGACATGGCCGATTCTTATTTGCTCGATCTGGCCGCCATCCTGGCAGAACTCGGCCAGCCCGCACAAGCCGCCGCCACACTCGACAGGATGCGCGGAGACGCCGGTTATCCTAGCGATGTTGCGCGTCTGCGCGTGGATCTCGGCGATCTGGCGCCGGCGCAGCGGGTTCTTTCCCTGGACACCGACTTTACCCGGTACAGTACGATTCACAACCATGTCGAAACGCCACTGCTGCGCGCCACGCTGGCGCTCCACGACCATAAATCTGCCGAAGCCGTCCACCTGCTTGAACCTGCGCGTCCCTATCAAATGCGCAGTTTCGAAGTTCCTTACCTACGCGCCCAAGCAGAAGCCGAGGCGGGAATGCTCGACGCAACGGCCAGCGACTATCAGTTGATACTCGATAACCCGGGCGTTGATCCGACGGCACCAGAGTATTCGCTGGCGCACCTTCGCCTGGCCCGCGTGCTGGCGCTTGAAAGAAAAATAGAACCTGCGCGTGCCGAGTATCAGAAATTTTTCACCGCATGGAAAAATGCAGACGCCGACCTGTCCCTTCTTCACGCCGCCCGCGCAGAGTTTTCCAAACTGCCCGCGAAATGAAATGACGGCCCTCGCAAGTGTCCAGGTTGTGTAGACAGCTCGCGGCATTGGGCTGGAATGAAAACTCGCCACTGCCGGAAGATCCGGTCTGCTCCTCTTTTTTTGACAACAACCTGTATCCGCTACAGTGGCCCGGATTGAGATACCAAAACCCGTTGGCCGTGCATTGGCAGTTTATTCGCAGAGGCTTTGCTTGTCGTGGCTGCGCGTACGCAAAGGGCGCTCATGCCTGCGTGGTTTCGGGAATGCCCGTACCTGCTGCCGTTATTGAACAGAAAGTACTGTGCCTCCCGCGGGTCTTTGGCCGATGTGTTGCTCCACTGCCAGTCGACCAACACCTGCTCTCCCAGCAGGAAGTTCACGATGTTTGAGCCTGCTTTCCAGCCGAGAACAGGATGCGCGGGATCGTAGAGAGCGGCCAATTCATCGATCTCCGGCAAACGCCAGTCCGAGTAGCCGCCCAACGTCAGATTGGCGCAATAGTCCACAGCCTGCTGCCAAGTGAGTTTCTGGCCAGTGTCAGTGCGAGTCCACATCAGACCGGTCGTTGGGTCGGTCCATGTGGGATGACGGGCAAGGTCCGCCATCGTCCGCGTATAGGCGAGCTTGCCGTTCATCCTGTTTTGTTTGTCGTCATGCCAGTATCTGAGGAGTAGTTTCACCTTCCGTTGTTCGCCCTCTGCCACCTCGATCAGAATGCTGTAATACATCAAATGATCCGGCGGATCAGCCCGCAACGTGTGCCGGCCAGGCGAAACGGGAACGAGCTTTTCTTCGCCGCCGCCGAGTGCCCCTTGCGGCGTCTTGTCCAGTGTCCAGGTACAAGCCATATCGCAGCTCACCAACAACGCGGTCTGCTGCTGGGCATGAATGGTCTTGAAGGGAACCACTAGAGACACGGCAAAGGCTAACAGGCAGATCGATTTCTTCATCGCGGCGTCCTCGCCCTTATCTTAAGCCTGTCGTCAAAGCCGCGCAGCAAACGGTTCTCAACCCGCTGCCCCAACCCGTCAAATGGCATTCTTCGTGATCGGTGCGCGGCCCTTGATTCCGCGACAAAGAAAAAAGCGCGTTTTCCTGACCCGGTTTTTCTCCGCTTTACGCTTTGCATGTTGGAACGGGAACTTGTTCCCCATTCCAATGAGTTACCGACTCAACGTTGGTTTTGGCCGCCGATGCGCCGGGCAGCACTCCGCCGGCTGCATCGCCAAACAGCCATTTGGAGAACGCATATGCACAAGCTTGCTTTTTGTCTCACCCTCGTTGCCATCTTCTTCTGCTTCCCGGGAGCGCTTCTGGGCGCAGACCAGTGCTCTGCCAGTTGCAGCGCCACAGCAAACCAGTGCCGAAAACAGGCGGCCGAAACCTATGTCCGCTGTAAGGACCAATGCAAACCAGGACCTACCGCGGGCATCTGCGAGAAATCCTGCTCCATGCAAAACAACGCCGCCTTGTCTCACTGCCAGACTGCCGAAAACTCCTGCCAGGCCGGATGCTCCAAGAACTCCGGTTCCGGCAGCGGCTCAAAAAGCGGCTCCGGCAGCAAGAGCGGCCACTAAGCATCCAGAAGTCAGCACCGCCAACCACGCCCTGGCGTTTTCAATCTGTTCCAGTGAGGATGCATCATGAAATTCAAGAGATTCCTGATCGCTGTTGCCCTGTTTGTGACACTGGGGACAAGTGCGATGTTTCAGCTACAAGCGCAAAGCTCCGCCGACCGCAAGCCGCGCGTCGCGGTGCTCGACTTCGACTACGGTACGGTCATGAGTTCCTCGTCGGCGATCTTCGGAACCAACGTGGATATCGGCAAGGGCATCTCCGCGCTGCTGGTTACGAACCTGGTGAAGGACGGAACCTTCTCGGTGATCGAGCGCGCCGCGCTGAACAAAGTGCTGGCCGAGCAGAACTTCTCTAACTCCAACCGCGCCGATCCCACATCGGCCGCGCGCATTGGCAAGATTCTCGGCGTGGACTATATTATCGTGGGCACGATTACCGAATTTGGCAACGAAACCGACAAGCAGAAGGTGGGCGGGGGCGGTTATAACATCCACGGCTTTGGCCTGGGCAACGTGGGCCACTCCGGCTCCAAGGCCAATGTCGCCATTGATGCCCGCATCATCAACATCGATACCGCCGAGATTCTTGCCGCCGCCGAGGGCAAAGGGCAGTCCAGCCGCTCCTCGCTTTCGCTGGGTGGGGCGGGCGGAAATTGGTGGGGCGGCGGCAATGGCAACGTCGATTTTGGTTCCAGCAACTTCCAAAGCACCATCATCGGCGAAGCGACGAAGAAGGCCGTGGATGCGTTGGCCGCCGACCTGGGAACGCAATCGGGACACCTGACTGTCCGCGCGGTCAAGATCGACGCGCTTGTTGCCGCCGTTGACGGTGGTCAGATTATTCTCAATGCCGGGGCCAGAGCGGGAATACGCAGAGGCGACCAGTTAACGGTCGTGCGCGTCGGCAAAGAGATCAAGGATCCGGCCACCGGCCAGGTCATCCGCCGCCTCACCACCACGATCGGCACGATCCAGGCTGCCGATGTGGACGATGTCTCGGCAGTATGCTCGGTGGTATCGGGCTCCGGTCTCCAGATCGGGGACCACGCCTTGTCGCCGGGAACTTCGCCGGGCGCAGGCATTGGCGCCGCTCCGTCAACCATGCAGGCCCCCGCGCCCGCTGCGCCACAAGCCTCGACATCCGATGCGCAACCCACCGTGGATCAGGGCGCCGGCGCCCAGCCCAACTTCACTGTTCTCAAAGCCGAGTTCATCCCAGGCGAGAAGACGATCTTCGCAGACGATTTCAGCGACATGATCGGCGATGAGCCGCCGCCGCATTGGAAGATTCGTGGCGCCACGCCGGAGCTGCGCGTGGCTGGAAACTTGCATGAGCTGTTGCTTACCGGCGACCGCTACGACATCTTTCCCAACTTCATTGGGCTGCCCAAGAATTTCACAATGGAATTCGAAACTTACTTTTCGAAGACTGACGGTCTGCCAACCTTGAATCTCTATTTTCACGATAAGACCGGCAAAGTCGAACAGTTTCATCTGTGGCTTGGGCTCGACCGTTTCAACGATAGAAAAACCGCCGAGGAATGGCGTATTGGAGCCTGGGACGCCAAGGACAAACTTGGGCAGAAGGACATGGTCACAGACTGGACGAAGCCCGTAAAAGTCAATCTCTGGGTGCAAAACGGACGGGTTCGCGTGTATGTGAATGGCGATCGCACCTTCGATTTCAACCAGGTGCAGATTGGCGACATCGACTCGCTGCAAATCAACTACTGGTCGCATGGCGGCCAGGTAGCCATCCGTCGCTTCCGTCTGGCCGAGAGCGCGCCAGACTTTGGTCAGACCATTATGTCTGCGGGAAAATTTGTCACCCACGGCATTCTCTTCGACACCGACAGCGACCATGTGAAGCCCGAGTCGGCGGCGGTAATGCAGATGATTGCCAGGGCATTGACTTCGACGTCCGATCTGAATATCGAGATCGACGGCCACACCGACGCGACCGGCAACGCGGCCCACAATATGGATCTTTCCAAGCGCCGCGCCGAGGCGGTGAAGAGCATTCTCGTCAGCCAGTTCGGCATCGATGCAGGCCGTTTGACCACGGCTGGATTCGGTTCTTCCAAGCCCATCGATTCCAACAGCACGCCTGAAGGCAAGGCCAACAACCGCCGCGTGGAGTTTGTCCGCAAGTAAACCCGGCAACCAGGGGCGGTTCCCGCGGAGCCGCCCCTTTATCGAGAAATGGATGGAGGAAAGATGAGAATCGTTCGAAGCGCATCCTGGTTAACGCTGTTGCTTTTGGGCGTGTTGCTGCTGGCGCGGGCCGAGGATAAGTTCGGCGTGAAGGTTTACGACGGGGCGAGGTACGACGCCGAAACCACGGCAATTGTTTCGCAGATGGGCGGGCAGGCGGCCTGCTACCGCTCCGCGGATGGATTGAGCAAGGTGCTCGCCTTCTACACCAAGCTGCCCGGCTCGTCCCTCATTCACACTGGCGCCAAGGGCGCATATTTCAAGGTGAATGGCGTCAACGTCACCGTGCAAAGCCCGTGGCTGAACATGAAGACCGGAGCGCTGAACAAGGACACACTGATTTCCATAGTGAAGAACTGAGTGAGAAAGGACTGAAGATGAACTTCAAAACTGCATGCATCACTCTGACCTTGGCGGCGTTGTCTATTTCGAGTGAAATTTCCGCCCAGGCGAGGAATCTACCTGTCTTGCCGCCTCTCCCCAGCGGATTTCAGACGCCGGACAACTACAAGGGATTTCCCTGGAAGGGGACCGGTATGGGCGACGGTCTGGAGGGCGTCAAGAAGAATGATCTTTCGTCTTGCTTTGGATCTCCCAAGCTGGCTCATCTCAGCTATTCGTGGACGAATGGCGGCATGCAAATGGTGATTGACGGCATGATGCGCGAGCCGGAGAAGCCGGCCTTCAAAGACGGCGCTTGGCATCAAAATGAGCCGGCCGGCAAGATGGCCTACCGTGGCGGCGTGCTGGAGATGCGCAAAATTATTTACTCGCCCGACATCGGCATCGATGCCAAAGGACAGTGCGGCGCCACGCTCGACACCTACGATGCCACATGGACCGCCGTGGCCGCCGGAAAGATGCTGCAAATCGAAGTGCATATGTTCGCGGGCAGTAGGGATGCAGCCAAAGTCGTCATCGATGGATTAATCGATCCGTTGAAGGCGGCCGTGAGCAAGACAAAATAGCTGCGGCAAGTCAATTGCCATGGAGAATGCGATGAGCAGATCATTGAACCGGCTGATCATGGTTGCGGTCTATCTGGCGGCAGTAGCGGCCCTATTCGCGATCGCGCAAGGCAGCGCGGATGGATCCATCGGTTTTGGCGTGAAGAATAGCGAGGTGAGCACCAGGCTGGTGGGCGCGTTGGTTGAGGGCCATCTCCCTGTCTATCCCAGCGGGCGAGCCTACCATGCGGCTTCAGCTTCGGCTCAGGTTGCATTCGTGAGAGCATTTTTGTTGGCTATCAAGGCGGGCACTCAGACCAACACTTTTCGCGCGGACTATGCCAAACGCCGCGAAGCGGCCAAGCCGCAACCTCCCAAGGACAATGGTTCGCCCAGCGATCAGGTGAGCGCGCAACAGGCCCAGCAGCGCAAGCAAATCGAGGACACAAAGAAGCAGATCGCTGCCATGCCGGCGAATCTGCAGCCGCAGATGCTGGAAATGATCAAAAAGATGGAAGCCGATATGGCTAAGCAGAACGCGGATCCCCGCTACCAGTCGCTGATGAAACGAGGCGCGGAACTTCAGGGGCAGGAAGATCAAAAGCGCTACCAGCGGGAGTTGGCCGATTGGCAGGCAAGGCTTCCGGAAGATCCGAATGCGCTGATCGCGCAGCGCCTGAAGACATTTCTGGCGTTGACCGCCGAGATCGATTTCGACGCCAAGCTGACGCATGGCGGCAATGGCGTATTGCGCTTTGCCGACGCGCAATACGAGAGCAAAAGCAGCGAGTGGAAGTTGTGTTTCCGCGCAGGGCGCGAGCCGGTGGAAGCGGCACGAACCCTGGCTGCGGAATGGCTCAGGCAACTGCGCCAATAGCCGCACGAGTTCCATCATTTTAATCAACGGCGGGAATCGCCTGGTGTGGAGGAACATCGATGAACAGACTCGGGGCGTGGCTCGGCGGGATGCTTTCCTCCGTGCTGGTTGCATCGTTCGCGGCAATGCCTTGCATTGCGCAGCAATCGGCATCGACTGTCAACGGACAACTCAGCGCGCAGATCGTGGCGTGGGGACAGGCCAATGTTAACGCATACGCCGAGGCCATGGGCGCATCGCGCGTTCCCGTTGGCGCCGTTCCGGTTCCTCCGCAGATCGACTCGCCCTGCAATCTCTGCGGTCAGCAGAATGCCGTGGCCAATGGGTCGCAACTGGCTCAGGCCTGGGTGGACCAGGCCATGCAGCCGGAGGTGAATTACGCCGCAACCTTATTGACCATCCTGAAGACGGCGGAAGCAAATCAGGAATTGGACATCAACACGCTGACGCCGGAAGCCAAGGCGGTTGTTTATCAATACAATCCCTGGCTGATTCAGGCGGCCATCAAGCGGCTGGGGAACCATCTGGTCAAAGGCAAAGCCATTCCCATGGCCCAGCAAAATCTCGGCGATCGCCGCCGCTCCTATCCAGGAATTCTTTATCTGCTTGAAGCCGGAAAAAAGGCGGCTCTGATCGACGCCGATCCTGACGCCGTCCAGCAGGCCATGACGCTGGCGCAGCAATGGGAGCAGAATGTTGTCGATCAGATCGACAGCGACATCCGCCAGGGACATCAATACAATCTCTGCCCCTCCTATCTGCTGCTGCTTCGCCAGTTGGCGCTGCTGGGAGCGGATTCCACCACCATCCATGTGGAAGATATTGCAAACAAGATCGCCGAATGGCAAAAGCTGCTTTACTTCGACGTGACGATGAACCTGCACGTCAGCGGACACAGCAGCAAAGGTTCAATGAACGCCGATTGGGAGGGAAAAGGGAAGTTCGAAATTGCGCTCGATTCCAACGGCGGCTGCTTCCGGCCTCAGATGGTGGGCGGCGTCCTGCATATCAGCATGCAGCCCTACGATTTTCAATGGACCCAGCATGATAAAGACGGCGATGTTGAGATTCAATACAAGGGCCCCAGCACCTTCGATCTGCCGATGAACAACATGGTTCAACTGGATCTGTGCGATCCACAACCTGTTTTGCAATTGCCGCTGGCCGGCACCAGTTCGCCAATCGAAACCTACGAAGGCAAAGGAACGAGCTTTCAGAACATGTTCTTTGGGAGCTTCTTGAGTGCGGTGGCACAGGCCAACCACACCAACCGCATCGAAACAAACCAGATGACCGGCAAGTCCTACTCATCCTCGCCGGGGGGTGTTCTTACTCCCCTGACCGGCGGCTCCTCCGCAGGCAATGGCAGCAGTCAGAGCGCGGACAACCAGAACGACGTGCTGGCGCCGCTGCTTCCACCTGTTTCTTCAAACGGCAGCCAATCCAGTTCCTCGGTGGCCAACGATCCGGTGGCGCCACTGCTGCCGGACTATCCGGGCGATCCCACCCTGGCGCCTCTTACCTCTTCGGATTCGTCCAGTAGTTCTTCGCAGGGCTCCGCGGACCCCTATACCCGCTATCAGGAGGCGAATCAAAAAATCGCGGCTCACATGGGCGATACCGCCTGGGTGCAAAGCGCCGAAGGACGAGCCACTCTGACCGAGGCCAAGCAGGCTTTCAAGGATTTGCAGAGCAGCAACAGTGCTAACGCTCCGGCAAGCAATTCCGGCGCCCCTTCGCGTTCGAACGCAAACGCAGGCGCGCAAGACAACAGCGCCAGCGCACAGATCGAGGCTCATAAAGGCGATGCGGGCTGGCTGATGAGCGCCGAGGGACAGGCGGCGCTGGCGCAGATGCAACAACAGGCCATGGCCAAGTTGCAGGCCAAACTGAATGCCGCCGGCGTTGTCGTGCCCAAGGAGGCCAATGCTTCTAGCCTGGCCGCCGCGGTCATGAGCGTACAACTGCCCTGGACAAATGGCCAGGTCGAGCCGGTCAACCAGACGCTGCATGTTCAGAAGAACGGCAATACAATCGAACTGAAAATCAGTGTGCGGCAGGCGCCGCAACAGTAGGTTCCGATTGCACGCAATTTCGGTGAATGCAAAATGGCGCTTCGTTCCATCTTTACAAAAATCCAAGCGATTCAGGAGGTACCTGCAAGCGGTTTCAGACTCGTACTATTTCGTCCAGTAAGACGTGGGCGGATTTACTCCCTCGATCATCGGGATTCTTTTCTGTCTGGCGCATTCGATATGATCTATGCGTCGGCAGAAACCTACTCGAATTCCGGGGAAACGCCCATGGACTCAATGAATTTTACGGCACTGCTGCGCGATTGGAAGAGCGGCGACGCTTCTGCCGCGGAACGACTCGCCGATCTGGCGTATCCCGAGTTGCGGCGTATTGCCATGTACCACTGCCGGCGCGAGAACCGTTCCTCGACCATGCAATGTACTGCCGTGGTTCACGAGGCATGGCTGCGTCTGGCACAGCAGCAGGATGCGTGCTGGACGGACCGGACGCACTTCTTTGCTTTTGTTTCACGGCTGATGCGATCCATTTTGATCGACTACGCGCGCGCAAAAAAGAGCGATAAACGAGGCGGCGGGGCAGCGATGTTCTCGCTGGCAGATTCCGACGCCGCATCCAATCCACCCATGATCGAGGTTCTGGAATTGAACTCGGCGTTGGAGGAACTGGAAAAGATCGATCCGGTGCTGGGGCGTATCGTCGAGCTGCGCTATTTCACCGGACTCAGCATTCCGGAAACAGCAGAGGCGCTGGGCATTTCGGAGAGCACTGTGAAGCGGGAATGGACCGTTGCCAAAACCTGGATTCGGAGGCGTCTTGCCGGAGGCGGGGAGAATCATGCTGGATGACCAATGGAAGCGTGCTAAAGAACTGTTCTCAGCCTCGCTGGAACTTCACCCATCCGAACGGGAGCGGTTTTTCACCGCACAATCAGATCCAGTCGAGGTGGTCGCGGAAGCTCGATCCCTGCTGACCAACTATCTGGAGTCTCCCGGCTTTCTGGAAGGCGTGACCGCGCCGCTGCCGGATGCCGAAAGTGAAGTGGCCCACGCCTTTGCCGGGCGCCGCATTGGAGCTTGGCGTCTGATTCGCGAACTTGGCCACGGCGGCATGGGCGTGGTGTGGGAGGCCGAGCGCGACGATGGACAGTTCGAGCAGCGCGCGGCCGTCAAGCTGTTGCGCTCCAGCTTGTTTTCCGAGCGCGATCAGCGCCGCTTTCGCGAGGAGCGGCAGATGCTGGCCACACTGAATTATCCCTCCATCGCCCGGCTTCTCGATGGGGGAATGCTCGAGGATGGATCGCCGTATCTGGTGATGGAATATATCGACGGTACGCCCATCGACCAATGGTGCGACCGCCGGCAGCTTACTCTGCGCCAACGCATCGAGCTTTGTTTGAGTGTGTGCGCGGCGGTTGAGTACGCGCACAGCCAGCTCATCATCCACCGCGACCTGAAGCCGGCCAATATCCTCGTGGATGGAACCGGATTCCCGAAGCTGCTCGACTTCGGCATTGCCAAGCTGACAACACAGGACCAGGACCATCTCGATACGACACGCTTGCTGACGCCCGAATGCGCCAGTCCGGAGCAGGTGCGTGGCGAACGGATGTCGACCGCCACCGATGTCTTTGCCCTGGGCGTGTTGCTTTACAAACTCTTCACTGGCCAGCACCCATTTGCCGCAGCGGGGGCGAATTCTTTGGCGGCACTGCAAGCCATCTGCGAACAGGAGCCGCGCTTGCCGAGCAGCGCATCTGTTTCGCGGCGGCATGAGCTGCGCGGCGAACTGGATGCGATTGTCCTTCAGGCACTGCGCAAGAACCCCGCCGAGCGCTATCCCACTGTGCACACTCTGGCTGCCGATTTGCGCGCCTGGCTCGACGGTGCTCCGGTTAGCGCGGTAGCACAGACGTGGTGGCGGCGATCAGCCAAATTCGTTTTGCGATACAAGGTTCAAAGCGCGGCGATTGCGGTTGCCGTTGTTTCGCTGGTTATAGGCATCGTCTTTACCTCGGTGTCGGCCAGAAGCGCACGAAGGGCCGAGAAGGAAGCTCTGGTACAGAGAGACAACGCCGCCAGCGCGCAGCGCGCTGCGCAGGCCGATCGAGACCGTGCCGTTGCCGCTGAACGGGCCGCGACTGCCGATCTGGATCGCGCTCTGGTTGCAGAAAAAGAGACCGCCAGCGAACGGAACCGGGCTGTTGCAGAGAGCCGCCGCGCCGATAGTGAAGCAGCGACCGCGCGCAGCATCAACCAGTTTCTGGAAAACGATCTGCTGGCGCAGGCCAGTCCAAACGTGCAGGCCGGTCCAACGGCGAATCCCGATCCGGATCTGAAGGTTCGCGCGGTGCTGGACCGCGCGGCTGCGCGGATACAAGGGAAATTTGAAGGCCAGCCTCTCGTGGAAGCATCCATTCAGCAGACCCTAGGCGAAAGTTATTTCGATCTTGGACTCTATGCAGAAGCGCAAAGCCATGTCGAGCGCGCGCTGGAGTTGCGGCGGAAGGCGCTCAAACCGGACGATGCCGCAACCCTGACGAGCACCGTGCTGCTGGGAAAAATCTATAGGAGTCAAGCGCATTACAGTCAGGCAGAGCCCCTCTTGCGGCAGGCGCTGGAGGCGTACCGGACAAAACGCGGAGAAGATCATCCCGATACGATTACCGCCAGACATGAATTGGCGACTCTTCTCATGCTCTCCGGCAAGCTTGCGGAAGCCGAAGCGATGTTCGTCGAGAATCTGAATGCGCGTCGTCGCGCCGTGCCCCGCAACGACCACGATCTTGTGGACGCGCTCGGCGCTTTGGCTGCCGACTATCTTGCCGAATCGAAATACAACGTCGCCGAACCTGTTGCGCATGAAGCCGTGGAACTCTCCGAGCGCGTGCTGGGCAGCGAGCATCCTGACACTTTGTTCTGCAAGCGAACACTGGCCACCATCTACATCAATCAGGGCAAGTATGCCGAGGCCGAAAAAATCGATCTGGCCATTCTGGAGGTCCAGAAGCGCGGCTTGGGTGCGGAGCATCCTGAGACGTTAAGCACGATCAACGAGCTATCGATTGTCGAAATGCTTGAAGGACGATTTCCCGAGGCCATCGAGCACCTGCGGGCTCTCGTCGATGTCCGAAAGCGCGTTCTGGGCATAGATCACTCCAAAACGCTGTCGGCCATGAGCAATCTGATCTTTGCCTATGAGCACGTGGGCAACTATGCCGAGGCCGAACCGCTGCTGAAAATAAGATTGGAGGCTGGACGCCGCGTGGATGGAGAAGACCATCCCAACACTCTGGATGCCAAGCAGTCGCTGGGCGATCTCTATCGCATCCAAGGCCGCTATGCCGAAGCGGAGCCGCTGCTCGTCCAAGCGTATGAGGGCGCAAAAAGGACGCAGGGCGATCAAAGTAAAGACGCCGCCACCGCGCTGACGCATCTGGGAGAGATTTATCAGGACGAGGGAAAGGATGCGCTTGCGGAAGAGACTTTGAGCCAGGCGCTTGCGTTGGACCGCAAGGTGCTTCCCGAGAAGAACTTCACTGCACGCGCCTGCCTGACTGCGCTGGCCCGGCTGCGGCTCAAGCAGCAGCGCTTTACCGAAGCCGAATCTCTACTGAGAGAAGCAACAAGCCGTAAGGAGAGCAAGGCCGCGCAAGCCTGGATTTCTTTCGACCGCCAGAGCTTGCTCGGCGCGGCGCTGCTAGGCCAGGGCAAATACGCCGAGGCGGAGCCACTGCTGCTTGCCGGCTATGAAGGCCTCAAAAAGCTCAGCCCTGCGATCTCGGCCGACGCCAATCTTCCCGAGGCCGGCGAGCGATTGGTTCGCCTCTACTCCGCCTGGGGAAAACCGGAAAAAGCCGGAGAGTGGCGACAGAAACTGGCATCGGCTGAGAAATAGTCTGCTCCGCGATGCAGTCCGGGCCTGCTGGCGTTCTTCCAGCAAAAACTCTGCATTCTCCCCTGCCCACAAAAAAACCTCGCGAGAATTGTGACCCGGTTTCTCCCGCTTTTCCGCTTTACACAGTGGAGCGGATTCTCTTCTTGGCCGATTTCTTTGCCGGGCAAATGGCGGTTCCGGTAGCAGAGCCAAGGCAAGAGGTGGTGGCATGGTCCCGAGGCTAACTTGGGATTCTTTGCATTCTGCGTCGCTCCAGAAAGATAGGAACGACGATGAACCTCGGCACGCAATTCATTTCTGGAACCTGCGGGTTTCTGAAAAGGCGCCTCGCATCCATTGCCGCCACTGCGATCTTCGGCATGATGGCGATGCTGGTGGGATGTTTGGCAACCAAGTCCCAACCAACCATTACCGGCTTTGTTGCCGCCAGAAGCACCATCACTGCGGGCACATCGACCACCCTAACTGTCGAGTTCGCCAACGGCACGGGCAGCATAGACCATGGGGTTGGCGCCGTATCCAGCGGGACCGCGGTCACCGTTTCGCCATCGGCCACCACCACGTACACGCTGACCGTCACCGGCACGGACGGCAGCACCACGACGGCCCAGGCCACTGTCACGGTGGTTGCTGCTCCGGTAATCACCAGCTTTGCCGCGACCAAGAGCACCATCACCGCGGGCGGATCGACAACCCTGACGGCGGTCTTCGCGGGCGGTTCGGGCAGCGTGGATCAGGGTGTCGGCGCAGTAAGCAGCGGAACCGCAATCACTATCTTCCCCACTGCCACCACAACATATACACTCACAGTGACCAACGCGGACGGCGCCACCGTGACCGCGCAAACAACGGTTACCGTGGTTGCCGCACCGTCGATCACCAGCTTTTCCGCGGCCAAGAGCACCATTACCGCCGGTGGCTCGACGACCCTGACGGCTGTCTTCTCGGGCGGCACGGCCAGCGTGGACCTGAGTGTGGGAGCCGTGACCAGTGGAACTGCGGTTGCCGTCTCGCCTTCGACAACCGCCACATACACGCTCACCGTCACGAATGCGGCGGGAACCTCCACAACTGCCCAGGCAACCGTAACCGTGGTTGCCGCTCCCTCCATCACCAGCTTCGCGGCGAACCCGACGAGCATTACCACTAGCGGCAGTTCGACCCTGACGGCCGTCTTCGCCAACGGCACGGGCAGCGTGGATAACAGCGTCGGCACAGTCACCAGCGGAACCGGCGTTACCGTCAGCCCCACGGCGACCACCACCTATACGCTCACGGTGACCAACTCGGCCGGCGCCACCGCGACCGCCACGGCAACCGTTACGATTACCAGCAAAAGCAAGACGGGAGTCATCCAGGGAATCGGCTCCATGAGCACGGCGCGAAATGACGCTACCGCGACGCTTCTGCCCAACGGCCTGGTGCTGATTGCCGGCGGCGAAGACGCCAACAACTCTCCCCTCGCCAGCGCCGAACTCTACGATCCCTCCTCCGGAACCTATACGGCTACTACTGGATCGATGACAGTGGCCAGATTGCAGCACACGGCGACGCTTCTGCCCAACGGGAAAGTCTTGATTGCGGGCGGAGAAGACAAGAGTTCCAGCGCGCTCTCGAGCGCCGAACTCTATGACCCGGCCACCGGAACCTTCACGGCTACCACCGGATCGCTCGCCGATGGACGGCGCTTCCACACGGCCACTCTGCTGCCTAACGGCAAGGTTCTGATTACCGGCGGAGACAGCACACCCTCTGCCGTCGCCAGCGCGGAACTCTACGATCCGGCGACCGACAGCTTCTCCAGCGCCGGTACCATGAGCGCCGCGCGAGAGTCGCATACGGCCACGCTGCTCGGCAACGGCAAGGTGCTCATCGCCGGTGGCGACGATGGCACGAACATTCTCTCAAACGCGGAACTCTACGATCCGGCCGCGAACAGCTTCACTGCCACCGGCTCGATGAAATTCGACCGGAACGACCACACCGCCACGTTGCTGTGGGACGGCACCGTATTGATTGCTGGCGGATGGAGCGCCAGCGGAATCTACGCCACTGAGAGCGGGGAGATCTACGATCCGGTTGCGGGAACCTTTACGTGGCTCTCGACGAGCTTATTGAATGCGCCTTCTGGGCGCTATTCCCACGATGCGCTTCTGCTGCCCAACGGCAATGTGCTGCTGGTTGGTGGATTCGATATCAACGGCAATCTCCTGTCCAGCGCGGAGTTGTACGATCCCATCCAGCAGACCTTTACCAGCGTCACCTCGCAGATGGCGGATGCGCGTGCGGGCTTTACTCTCACGCTGCTGCCCAACGACACGGTTCTGATCGCCGGCGGATATGGCGCCGCTGTCAGCACATCCAGCAAACAAGCCGTCCGAGGCGCGCGGCCGATGACAACCCCTTCCAACGGGCCACTGTCCAGCTCCGATCTCTACGATCCGCAGGATCCTTCGCCTTCTGGTTTTATGTCTGCCGGAACATTAAACGCAGCGCGTTACAGTCACACGCTTACGGCCCTGGACAACGGAAAATACCTGGTGGCCGGCGGAAGCAACGATAATGGCATTCTGGGTTCAGCCGAGCTGTACGATCCGAAGGCTGGCGCCTTCTCGACGACCGGCTCCATGATGTCGAAGCGCTCCGGTCACGCCGCATCGATCCTTCCCGATGGCACGGTGCTCGTCACCGGCGGTCTCAGCGTGCAAAGCGGAAGCAATGTCGGTCTCGCGACCGCTGAAATCTACACCCCTGGAACAGGACTCTTCTCACAGACCGGCTCGATGACGACCCAGCGAAACTGGCACTCCTCGACCCGGCTGTTGGATGGCCGCGTGCTGATTGCCGGCGGGCAAAACTTCTATCTGGCAACGACCCAGCCGGGAAGCGTTTCTACGCTTTCTTCCGCCGAACTCTACAATCCTGCAACGAAGACCTTCACTCCAACTGGGTCGATGAGCCAGAAGAGACTGTCTCCAGTGGCAACCCTGATGATGAATGGCAAGGTGCTGCTCTCCGGCTGTGAGCCTGTGGCCAGCAACACAGTAACCGCCGATGTCTTCGATCCGCAGTCGGGAACCTTCAGCGCGACTCCTCCGACAACCAACCGCTGTGCTCATGCCACCGCTCTGCTGATGAACGGCAAAGTACTGCTTGTCGGCGGCCAGGGGTATAGCAGTCTATTGGCAACCGCCGAACTCTACGATCCCAACACCGGCAAGTTCGCCGCAACCGGATCGATGGCATACACGCGCGTCTATCCCACCGCAACGCTGCTGCCCAACGGTAAAGTAATGATCGTTGGCGGATACGATGCAAGCGGAAACGTTGTCGATCAGGCCGAAATCTATGACCCGAACACCGGAACATTCAGCGCGGCCGGAGCACTCAATTACGCAAGAGCATTTCACACCGCGGTCATGCTTTGGAACGGCAAAGTTCTCGTGGTGGGTGGATCCCAACACAGTAACGGATCGTCGCCAACGTCCACCGCGGAGATCAGCCACTAGCCCGCCCATGCGACGGCGTGTTGCCGGACCGGGGCGATTCTTTCCCGGCCCGGCAACTGTGCCGCAGTCGGGATGCTCTCCCGGAGAGGGTGCAAGCACGTTGCCCGGTCACTGGAAACGCAATACGGTTTGCTATACGCCGAAACAGGTGGTAGTACGTTCTTACAAGGACTTAGATTGCCATCGGGGTCTTGTCAGTTGTTGAATTGCTTAACTTCGAAACCTTGACACGGAAGAGGTCGTTGGTTCGAACCCAATCGTGCCCAAGAGTTACCTAAGGCCTACTGAATTGCGTTTCCGGCTGCTCCGAAGATGGCGCCCACCATCATCTGTTGAGCCGCCATCAGCTCGTCGTTGGTTAGCAGTACAATTTCGATAACGATTGACCGGAATGAGATGACTGCTCTTGAGTGCAGGGCAAACAGAACACCAGTCTATCCGATACTCAGGCTAGACCGCCCCTTGAATGTGTCCAGCACCATGATCGAGTGGATCTTTTCAACTCCCTTGATGCGGTGCAAGTCTTCCCAGATGAGCTTGCGATATTCCTTCAGGTTGCTGGTGACCACCTGGAGGATAAAGTCGCAATCCCCGGCCACCATGTGGCAGGAAAGCACCTGCGGCCTGCTCTGCACCGTCTTCATGAAATGGTTGGCGGCCTCTTTGGTGTGCTGGCTCAAGGTGATCTCGACAAAGGCGGAGATCTCAAAGCCCAGCAGACTCTCGTCCAATTCGACCGTAAACCGGCGAATCACGCCGGTCTTGATGAGCCGCTGCACGCGCCGCAAACAGGGGCCAGGGGTGAGCCCTACCTCGTCGGCAAGGGCGTTATTGGGGATGTTGGAGCGCTGCTGAAGGATGTCCAGAATCTTGCGGTCAATTTCATCCAGCAAAGGAGTCGTTTTCATTTTGCAATTATCTATCAGAATCCTTCATGATATGACATTTCATTGCGCGAATACCCTCTTTTAAAGGCACATTTGCAATCGGCGCATTTGGCTTTTTCCTTATGGTGGAGGAGTCGGAATGGGCAGGCCCGAAGAGGCCCTGGCCGGGTACATCCACAAAGGAAGGTCATCATGCCCAGATTGAGTATTGGCGAATACCTGCTCGCTCGCTTGTTGGAATGTGGTATCGATACGCTTTTTGGAGTGCCAGGCGACTTCAATCTGGCGCTGCTGGAGCAGGTAGAGGCCACGCCCAGCCTGCAATGGGTAGGAAACTGCAACGAGTTGAATGCCGCATATGCAGCTGATGGTTACGCGCGCATCAAAGGCGCGGCCTGCCTGATTGTCACCTACGGCGTGGGCGACCTGAGCGCACTGAACGGCATTGCCGGCTCGTTTGCCGAGCATGTGCCGGTGATCTGCATTTCCGGCATTCCTCCCATGCACGCTCTTCGCCAGCGCTCCCTGTTGCATCACACTTCGGGGACGGGGAATTTCGAGGACGTGATCAGTTGCCTGGCGCAGTTTACCATCGCGCAGGCGCGCTTGACGCCGCTGAATGCCGCAACGGAAATTGATCGCGTGATCACGACAGCGATGCGGGAAAAGCTGCCCGTCTATGTGCAGATTCCGTCGGACATCACGCATATCGAAATCAACGCCCCCATGGCGCCGCTGAACTGGAGCGTCAGCGGGGACAGAGTGAGAACCGGCAGAGCGATTGAGCGGATTGCGGCAAGAATCGATCGAGCCGAGCGGCCGGCGCTGCTGGTGGATGCCGATGCACAGCGCTTTGGACAGGGAAGATTGATTTGCGAACTGGGCGAGTCGGCAGGCATTGCCTTCGCCACCATGTCCAGCGGCCGTAGCATCCTTGACGAACAGCATCCGCTCTATCGCGGCATCTATGCGGGCGGCGCGAGCGCTCCGGAAACTGTGGCGGCGATCGAGGCATCGGATTGCCTGCTGGCTATTGCCGTTCGCTTCTTTGACTCGACCACATCGATCTTTTCGCACACCCTCGACGAAGAGAAGATGATTTTGATCGATCCATTTTCGGTTTCGCTGGATGGAGAAACGATCGAAGGAGTGGAAGCAAAAGAGATTTTGCAGGGACTGGTGAATCATTATCGCGAGCACCCCAGTACGCGCGTCTGGCAGCAGGACGGGAGCAGCGAAATCTCGTTTCATGGTAGCGCGGCGCAGAGTGTGGATGGCGCGCTGACACACGAAACGATGTGGCCGCTGATTGAAGGCTATCTGACGCCAGACGATTTGATGCTGGTTGAGAATGGCACGGCGCAAGCGGGCTTCGCCTCGATCCGGCTTCCGCGTCAGGCGCACTTTATCAGCCAATCCGTGTGGGCTTCGATTGGATACACACTGCCGGCGCTGCTGGGGTGCATGATGGCCAGAAGCGAAGGGCGGTCTCTGCTTTTTATCGGCGACGGATCGTTGCAGATGACTGTGCAGGAGATCTCGACCATCCTGAGCAACAAGTTGAAGCCGGTCATCTTTGTGATCAACAATGGCGGCTACACCATCGAGCGCGTCATATTAGGCGCAAACTCTTTGTACAACGATATTGCGCCGTGGAACTACACTGCGCTGCTCGCGGCTTTTAGCCAGAGTGGCGAAATCACCACCTGGAGCGTGCGCACGGTGGCCGAACTGCAACAGGCATTGAACGCCACGGCACGGCCAGACGGACTGATTCTGATTGAATTGCATCTGGACAGAATGGACGCGCCCGGCAGTCTGAAGCGCACGGGAAAGCGTGTTGCCGAGTACGACTTTGATGCGCGGGTTCTGCCCGCGGAAAAACCGGACGAACCTTGTGAGGTGGCACGATGACCTGCAAAACCGATGCTCCAGCACGTGCCAAACAGTACATCGAGTCCCTGCCGTTCTATATCCCTGGAAGGGCAATATCGGCGGTTGCTCGCGGATATGGATTTGACGAGAGCAGCATCCTCAAGCTGGCCTCGAATGAAAATCCGCTGGGCTTTTCCGCTCGTGTTCAAAAAACACTGCTGGAGCTTGCGGTCCATCCATCTTCCTGCTATCCAGACCCGGACGCAGCCATACTCAAGCTGCGCCTGGGCGAGCATTATGGCGTGGATACCGCGTGGATCACGGCCGGCAGCGGCAGCAGTGAGATTCTGGATATGGCTGCCCGCGCATTTGCCGGACCAGGCGATACGGTGGTGATTTCGCAATATGCCTTTACCTCGTACTATCTTGCGGCGACCGCGGCGGGCGCCACAGCCAGAGTGATACCGTCGCCGGATTACCGGCACAATCTAGACGCGATGCTGGAGGCAACCGACGATACCACCAGGCTGATCTATATCGCCAATCCCAATAATCCCACTGGATCCTTTGTGGACCTCATCGAGATCAGGCGCTTTCTCGATGCCGTGCCGCCGCATGTGGTTGTGGTGCTCGACGAGGCCTACGCGGAGTACCTTGCGCCTCCGCTGCAAAGCAGTCCGGCAAAGCTGGTAGCGGATTACGCCAACCTGATCGTCGCGCGCACTTTTTCCAAGATTTACGGGCTGGCCGCACTGCGCATCGGCTACGGCATTGCGCAACCGGCTCTGAGCAACACACTGAACAAAGTTCGCCCGCCGTTTAACACCAGCAGTTATGCGCAGGCTGCAGCGGCCGCAGCGATAGAGGATCAGGATTTTGTTGCCGGGTGCAGGCGCATGAATGAGCTGGGGCGCGCACAGCTTGCGGATGCCTTTGGGCAGCGCGGCCTTGTTCATCTTCCGTCGGCGGGAAACTTTGTTTTGGTAAACGTGGGGGATGGCATGGCTGTGAGCCAGCGCCTGTTGGAGAAGGCCATCATCGTTCGCCCGGTGGCAAACTATGGACTGCCCGCATGGCTGCGCATCACCGTGGGAACGGCGGATCAGAATGCTCGTCTTCTGGATGCTCTGCGGACGATTGAGTTGTAGATCCAGGCACAATTTCACGGGCAGGAGTTTGGATGGCCTGCCCGCTTGTTTTTTCCAATCACGACTTCACTCGCCGCTGAACGCCTCGCGCGTTAGCACTCCGTCGATCAAGCGCTCGATCCCCAGCGGGTTGGCGGCCTGTAATTCCACAGGCAACGCTGGGTCTGGGAATCCCTGAAAGCAGACCGGGCGCACAAACCGATAGATGGCCTGACTGCCGACCGAGGTAAACCGCGCATCCGAAGCCGCCGGGTACGGTCCCCCGTGAACCATGGCATGAGAGACCTCGACGCCGGTTGGAAAACCGTTGCAGATCACTCTTCCGGCCTTGCGTTGCAATTGCTGAAAGAGCGCTCCAGCCGCCAACAGTTCCTCGCTGCTGCCAAAGACCGTGGCCGTCAACTGCCCTTCGAGCAACTGCGCCGCGCGCACAAACTCATCTTTGCCGGCGCAGCGTACAAGCAGGGTGACCGGCCCGAAGATCTCCGCGGCCAGTTGCGGGCGGCTCAGGAACTCTTCCAGCGAAGTGAGGTGAATCAGCACCTGGGCGCTGCATGCCAGCCGGGCATCGCGCGGCAATCCCTGCGCAGCTACCTTGGCCATCCTGCTGCGGGCCTGGGTTCCGAGGGAGAATTCCGCGCCGATGCCGGGGGTAAGCAGGGTTCCGGGGGCGGTCTGCGTGGTCAAGGCGTGCAGCTTGGAGAGAAAAAAGGCCGTCTCCTGCTGCTCGATGTAGAAGACGATTCCCGGCTTAGTGCAGAATTGGCCCACACCCAGGGTGAACGAGTTGAAGAGCCCCTGCGCCAATGCTTCCGCGTTGTCGCGCAAAGCGCTGGGCAACAAAAAGACTGGATTCACGCCCGACATCTCGGTAAAGCAGGGAATGGGCTGTGGACGAGCCGCCGCCAGATCCATCAGCGTGCGTCCGCCACGCTGCGATCCGGTAAAGGCCACCGCCTGCATTACCGGGTGCCGTACCAGAGCCGCGCCGATCTCGGCTCCGGGCCCGTAGAGTAGAGAAAAAGTACCTTCCGGCAGGCCGGAATCGAGCACAGCCCGCCGCACAACACTGGCCACGATTTCACTTGTGCCGGGATGTGCCGAGTGTGCTTTGACGACCACCGGGCAACCTGCCGCCAGCGCAGAAGCCGTGTCTCCGCCCGCCGCCGAAAAGGCCAGCGGGAAGTTGCTGGCTCCAAATACCGCGACCTGGCCCAAGGGACGCAGCATCGAGCGCAAGGCAGGACGCGGCTGCGGTTTGCGATCTGGCAGCGCCGTGTCGATGCGCGCATCCAGCCACGAACCCTCTTCCAGCACGCTCGCAAAGAGTCGCAACTGGCCGGTTGTGCGCGCGGTTTCGCCCACCAGCCGCGCCATGGGCAGCGCGGTTTCCAGATGCGCCCGCTCGGTCAGCGGCTTTACCACTGCGTCAAGCCCGCCGGCGACGCGGCGCAGAAAGGCCGCCCGCTCTTTGCCGCTGGTGGCCGCGTAGACGGGAAAAGCCACTTCGGCCAGTTGCGCCGCATGGTCCACTTCGGCCAGGCTGGCGCTCTTGTACACCGGCTGCAGGGGCTCGCCGGTGGCCGGATTCAGGGCCTGGAGCGGCGTGCCGTCCTGTCCGCCCCGCTGATTGCCGATAAACGATCGTCCGCTCAGCTGCATGGAAATCCTCTGCAAAATATGATTTAGAAAGATGAACTGGCAAACGCGACGCCAGGATGGTTTGCTCGCGCCGCCTTGTAAACAGTGCGAGTCCACTCCAACTCAGTGGCAATCACTGTCATCCGCGGAGCACGCACCCGCGACGAGCCAACCCCGGCTTCTTCCTGCACCTGCTTGATCAACTGGACAAATTTAGGAACGGTGTCCATACGCAGCAACGGCAAAAACCAGCGATAGAGCGCAAAGGCCTCTTCGGTCTTACCTGCCAGTGCCAGTTCGTAGAGCTTGACCGACTCGCGCGGAAAAGCGTTGACCAGCCCCGCCACCCAGCCCACGGCTCCGGCGGCAACGCCCTCGACAATCGCGTCGTCCACACCGACAAACAAGGCCAGCCGGTCACCGAGGAGCGCCCGAATAGCCGTCACCCGCCTTACATCGGTCGAAGACTCTTTCACTGCGGCCAGGTTGGCAAACTCACCTGCCAGCTCGGCAATCTGCTCAGGCAAAAAGTCGGTTCCGTAGGCCACCGGATTGTTGTATAGAATGCCGGTCAGCGGCGTCGCTTGCAAGATCGCAGCCACATGCGCCTTGGTCTCCCGCCAGTCGCTCCGATACACGTACGGCGGCAAGATCATCAATCCCTCGCAGCCAGCAGCGTGTGCAGCCTTGGCCAGCGCAACGGCCTCTGCGGTCGAGAGCGCCGAGATCGCGGCCACGGTGGGAGCCTTGCCCCCGAGCGCAGCTACTACTGTCTTCAGGACGGCGATTTTTTCGTCGAAGCTGAGCGTTGCCGCCTCGCCCAGAGAACCCAGGCAGATGATGCCGGTGCAGCCGTTCTCGACCAGCCAGCGAGCATGGCGGGCAATGAAGGCGTGGTCGAGGGTTCCCTCGGGTGCAAAGGCGGTGGTCATGGCAGGCATTACGCCGTTCCAGTTCATGGTTTCTCCTCTGATCGTGTCGATAGCCGCGCAGGTACGGCAGATGAAGTTATCGGGAGCGTTGAAAAAAATCGTTCCGGCAGATAGGGTGTGGGGTCAATTGTCGCCTCAGTGCCACTGAGTGCCGCCGCCAGCAGCTCTGCCGTAGCCAGGGCCGTGGTAATACCCAGCCCCTCGTGCCCGGTGGCCAGCCACAGCGATGCGTCATCGGGCATGGGGCCTATCAGCGGCAGCTTGTCGGGTGTGGCGGCTCGAAAGCCCGTCCAGGTGCGCACGATGTTGCAACCGGCCAACGCCGGCAGATACTCCAGCGCCCGCCGCAGCATTGAGCCCAGCATGGCCTGCTCCACTGCCCCGTCTTCCCTGCCGTATTGCCGGGAGGAGCCGATCAGCAGTTGCCCCGTCGGCCGGGGTTGCACATTGAAGGCCACCGAGTCCGCGCTGACCGCGTGCGCGCTCTTCATGTAGCCCAGCTCGACCAGTTGGCTGCGCACAAAACCCGGATAGCGGTCGGTAATGGCCAGGTGGCCCTTACGTTTCTGAATTGGCAATCCCGGCGTGCAAAAGGGCGCGCCGGCACCGGCGGCATTGACCAGCCGGACGGCGCGCAGAACTCGTCCATCCTCAAGGCGCGCCTCGCCGTGGCCCAGTTTTGTCACCGTGACGCCGCTATAGAGCGTGGCTCCCAGCGCCAGCGCCTCTCTCAGCAGATAATCAGCCACGACCGGTGAAAACACCACCGCGTCCTGCTCCACCATCAGGCCCCCGGATAGGCCGGAGCGCAGATGCGGCTCTTGCGCCGCCAATTCGCTAGCCGATAGCAGACGGCAGGGTACGCCACGCGCGGCCAGATAGTCCTGCTTCCGCTTAGCCTCGCTTATCTCATCGTCGTCGGCAGCTACCCACAGGGTTCCGGTCTGGCTGAACCCGGCAGACGCGGGCAGCTTTGGCGCGAGTTCCTGCCAAAGTTTCTGTGAGTGGCGGCTGAGCGCAAATTGCGCCTCGCTGCCGTCTAGAACCACGATGTGCCCCATGCCCGATGCCGTCGCGCCGCCACCGATTGTGTTCTGCTCCACCAGCGCCGTGCGCAGGCCCTCTCGCGCCAGGGCCAGCGCGCAGGCAGTGCCCACAATGCCGCCGCCCACAATCACTGCGTCGTAGGTGGGCTCCGTGGCGGCGTGCTTTGGCTTCGCGCTCATTCGGGCACTCCCAGGCGGAATGGATCTACCGCGTCAAAGATCAAAGTGCTCTCGGCGGTGATGAATGCCTCGCCGCTGATGGTTGGAACAATCCGCGCGTCGCTGTCTTGTTCATACCATCCGGTGAAGACAGTGCCCAGAATCCCTTCCTGCCGCCAGCGCTCACCCGGTTTCAGCAGCCCTTCGGCCGCCAGACAAGCCATCTTGGCGCTGGTGCCCGTTCCACAGGGCGAACGATCATAGACTTTGCCCGGACACATCACAAAGTTGCGGCTGTTGTTGGCAGGATCATGCGCTGCCGTGAAGAGTTCAATGTGGTCGATCTCGGCGCCCTCGCTGCCGGTGATCCCAGCCTCTGTCAGCGCCTGCCGGATCGCCCATGTATAGTCACTCAGCGCCTCTACCTGGTCGGCCACCAGCCGGAAGCCGCGCTCCTCGACCAGGAAAAACCAGTTGCCGCCCCAGGCAATGTCGCCCATCATAGCTCCATACCCCGGCACTTCCACCGTCACCTGGGTGCGATAGCGATAGGCTGGAACATTGCGACAGACCACCTGACCGTCCTCGCCCAGCTCCACTTCGACCGTGCCCACCGGCGTCTCAATTCGATGCCTGCCCGCTTCGATACGTCCCAGGTGGGCCAGCGTCGCCGCAACTCCGATCATGCCGTGGCCGCACATGCCCAGATAGCCAGTGTTGTTGAAAAAGATTGTGCCCGTGGCACACTGCGGATCAGCCGGCTCCAGCAGGTAAGCACCCACCAGCACCTCAGACCCACGCGGTTCGCACAGGATCGCCCGCCGGTAGTGGTCGTAGCGCTGGCGCAGAACTTCCAGCCGCTCGGCCATCGTGCCGGCGCCCAGTTCCCAATCACAACCCAGCACACAGCGGGTTGGTTCTCCCGCGCTATGCGAATCAATCACCGATATGCGAATCCTCAGCCCTGCATCCATCGCTTTCAACAAATCCTGCACCCCTGGAAAAAGGATCACGGGGCCGACCGTTATCAGAACCCGTACAAAAAAAGCCACCCTGCGCAGACAGTCAGCCCTCTGCGCGACCTGGCAGGCAACTTGAAAACAACTCTCTTGCAAAAATACGACTTTGAATACAATAATGCTAGCAGATTTAGATATTTCGTGATTTGATTTTCATCTTGCCCCGGAGACCTGTATGCTCCGCTGGAGGGTTCTCATGCGGTTCAGAAATACTCTGTGGAAACTTGCCGCTTTTAGCTCGCTGGCCGCTGTGCCGGCCGTCGCCCAGTGGTATCCCGCCGGCCGCGAGCCCCATATCGGCCCTCTCTTTGATCAGGGCGTGGCCCGTTACCAAACGCCTGATCTCACGCTCACCCTGATGAAGTCCTCGGGGACGGTGGCAGGCCTGGAAGCGGCGCAATCTGGCCCAGCCGAACCCGGTAAGAAGCAGCCTGACCTAAATGGCCCGGGCAGGCCGCCACGCCCTTACGATTTCACCCCCTTCGATCTGCTCGATGCCCGCTCCATCGATGGCTACTTTCATCTTGGCGATTTGAATCTGCGTCTGCGTCCGGTCGGTAATTCCGAATGGCACGGTTACTCGACCGCCGTAGAACGCCACCCAGTTGTCCCGCTGCCGACGCAGCCTGGCGAGTTGCAGCGCGACAATCTGGCTCCCACCCTGCCCGCCGACTTTCCCCTGCAGGTCACCCGCGCCTGGGTAGTTGTCGATGGCAAGCTGGCCTTGCGCTTCACCCTCCACAATCCCGGCAATCTCGCCATCGAAATCGGAGCCCTTGGCATTCCGCTGATCTTCAATAATGTCGTCACTGGCAAATCACTTGAAGACGCTCATGCCCTCTGCAACTTTTCCGATCCTTCCATCGCCCTCGACGCCGGTTATGTGCAGGTCACACGGCTCGACGGCCACGGACCCGCGCTGATTGTTGTTCCCGACGGAAAAACCCCGTTCGAAGCTTACCGCGTCCTCGGAAACGGAGAACGTTCCGGCTCCGGTGATCACCTGTTCCAGGAAAAGACCCCCCGCCAGCAGACTTTTGAAGGTTTCTACGAATGGATGGCCGCCTCTGCCGCTTACGGCCAAAACGAATGGAAAAATGCGCAACCCTGGAACCCGGCCACCAGCTTTGTAATTGAGCCGGGTGCCGAACGTACCGTCGGCCTGCGTTTCCTGGTCTCGCCCTCCATTCGCGAGATCGAAAAGACCCTCGCAGCCAACAGCCGTCCGGTCGCCGTCGGCGTCCCCGGCTACATCCTGCCTCAAGATCTCGACGCCAGCCTTTTTCTGAGTTATCCGCAGGCGGTCAAGTCCATCCAGGTGGAACCGGCTGATGCCATCCAAATCAGCCCGGCCGCTAAAACCGAGCACGGTTGGGTACGCTATGAGTTGCGCGGCAAGCTTTGGGGACGCGCCCGCATCTTGGTCACCTATGCCGACGGCACTGTCCAGTCCATACACTATCGCGTCATCAAGCCAGAGACTGAGGCCGTCGACGATCTCGGCCATTTCCTCTTTACCAAGCAATGGTTTGACGACAAACAGGATCCCTTCCACCGCAGCCCCTCCATCATTAGCTATGATCGCGAGGCCAATGCCCAGGTGGCGCAGGATCAGCGCGTCTGGATCGCCGGACTCAGCGACGAGGGGGGTGCCGGATCGTGGCTGGCCGCAGCCATGAAGGAATACGTCCGGCCCGACAAAAAACAAGTCGAACAGTTGGAAGAGTTCGTCGACGGTGTTCTCTGGGGCGGCATCCAGTACAAGGATGGACCGCAGAAATATGGTGTCCGCCGCAGCCTCTTTTACTACCAGCCCGACAAGCTGCCCTCTGGCTTCTACAGCAAAGATATTGACTGGACGACATGGGAGAGCTGGACCAAGGAAGACAGCGAAGGTGTCTGGCGCTCCTATAACTACCCGCACGTCGCCGCCGCCTGGTGGGCTCTCTATCAGATTGCCCGCAACCATCCCGGCATGGCTACCCATCACGACGCGCCCTGGTATCTGAATCAGGCCTTTGAAACCACCATGGCCATGACCCACTTCGCCGAGGGGCAATCCAGTCTGGGCCAGATGGAAGGCAGCGTTTTCCTTTCTATCCTCAACGATCTACGTGCAGAAAAGATGACTGCCCAGGCCGATAAGCTGGAAGCCGCCATGCACGCTCGCGCCGAAAACTGGAAGCACGAGCCCTTCCCCTTTGGCAGCGAGATGCCCTGGGATTCGACCGGCCAGGAAGAGGTCTACACCTGGAGCCGCTACTTTGGCCTTGACGACAAGGCTCAGGTCACCATCGACGCCATCACCGGCTACATGCCCACCATCCCCAACTGGGGTTATAACGGCAATGCCCGCCGCTACTGGGACTTCCTCTACGGAGGCAAATATCCCCGCATCGAACGCCAACTGCATCACTACGGCTCGGGGATCAACGCCATTCCCGTGCTCGACGACTTTCGCCGCAATCCCTCCGATCTTTACCTGCTTCGCGTCGGATACGGCGGCAACATGGGCGCGCTTTCCAACATCGATCAGGAGGGCTTCGCCTCCGCGGCTTTCCATAGCTATCCAGACAAGATGGCGTTTGACCCCTACAGCGGCGACTACGGTCCCAACTTCTTTGGCCATGCCACAGCCGTGGGCAGTTATCTTGTCCAGGATCCTGAATTTGGCTGGCTCGCCTTTGGCGGCAACCTGAAGGAAGACAAGGGTATTATCCGTGTCGAGCCCCGTGACAGCCTCCGCCAGCGCTTCTACATCGCTCCACTCGGTCTTTACCTCAGGCTCGACGCCGGACGCTTTCAGCAGGTCAACTACGACCCCAAGAGCGGTCAGGTCGAGTTGCGCTTCGAGGCTGCCGATGCCTTTACGCCCCAGGCGCTGCTTCACATCGAGCAACCCGCCGCCATCAAAGGCTTGGGCCGCTTCGCGCCTGTGCAAACCTTCGCTGTTGAGCGCGGAGCCTTTGCTATCCCGCTCGGCGCCAAGACCGTAACCCTGCGCCTGGCCGCTACGCCAATCGCTTCCACAAAGGAGTCCAAGTAATCATGAACGACGTCACCCGCAGAGGCTTTCTACATCGTTCCACGCTGGCTGTCGCCGCTGCCGGCCTGCTGCCCCGCGCCTCCTGGGCTCTTGGCCAGGACGCCGTGATCGATTCGCCCCGCTCCACCAATCACCTCGGTCACGAAAAGGCCGAGTGGAAGGCGCGTCCCTTCCCGCTCACTCAGGTTCGCCTGCGCTCCGGCCTGCTCAAAGAGATGCAGGAGCGCGACCGCATGTACCTCTACATGCTGCCCAACGACCGCCTTGCTCACAGCTTCCGCCTGACCGCCGGCAAGCCCTCGACAGCCCTTCCGCTGGGCGGCTGGGAAGCGCCCGACTGCGAACTGCGCGGCCATCTCGCAGGTGGCCACTATCTCTCTGCCTGCGCGCTGATGTACGCCTCTACCGGCGACGAATCCCTGCGCCTCAAGGCCAATGCCCTGGTCAATATTCTGGCCGATTGCCAGCAGCCCAACGGCTATCTCGGCGCCTATCCGGAAAGCGCTTACGACCGCCTCAAAAAACACGAACCGGTCTGGGCGCCCTTTTACACCTTCCACAAGATCATGGCCGGACATCTCGACATGTATGTCCACTGCGGCAACCTCATTGCCTTTCAGACCGCCCAGCGTATGGCTGACTGGGCCATCCGATGGATCACCCAGCTGAGCGACGACGAACTTGCCAAGGTGCAGATGGTCGAACACGGCGGCATGAACGAGGTGATGTTTAACCTCTACGCCATCACCGGTGAAAAGAAATATCTCGACGCCGGCTACCGCTTTGAACACAAGCGCTTTTTTGAGCCTCTGGCCGCTCATCAGGACAAGCTCGCCGGACTACACTCCAACACCAACATTCCCAAGGTCATCGGCGCGGCTCGTGGTTATGAACTCACCGGCGACACCCGCTATCGCGACCTGGCCGAATTCTTCTGGCAGACCGTCGTGCAGCATCACACCTTCGCCCCCGGAGGCACCTCGAACAACAACGAAGGCTGGAGCGAGCCCGATACCGCCGGAAGCCATCTGGCCCCCGGCGGCCAGGAGTGCTGCTGCAGCTACAATATGCTCAAGCTCACCCGTCATCTCTTTGGCTGGAATCCGCAGTCGCAGTGGATGGACTACTACGAAAAACTGCTCTGGAACCTGCGCGCCGGAACCCAGAACGATGACGGCATGGTCATGTACTACGTGCCCACTATCCCCGGCGGATGGAAGACCTTCGGCGACCCCTTCGATTCCAATCTCTGCTGCACCGGAACCGGCGCGGAAGAGTACGCCAAGCTGGTGGACACCATCTTCTTCCATGACGAACAGAGCATTTATGTAAATCTATTTGTCGCCGCCGAGGTGAACTGGCCCGAAAAGCAAGCACACATCGTGCAGGAAACCGGCTTTCCTGTTGAGCAAAGCACCACCCTCCACCTGCATCTGGCCCAGCCCGCCGCCTTCGCCCTCAAAGTGCGTTCTCCTCATTGGTCACAGGGGGTTACGGTCTCGCTCAATGGCAAACCCATCGAAGCCGGCAAAGACACCGATGGCTACTTGCGCATCGAACGCACCTGGAACTCCGGCGATTGCCTCAAGGTCGATCTGCCCATGGCGCTGCGTCAGGAAGAAGTGCCGGGCAGTCCGGAACTGGCCAGCTTTGCCTACGGACCGCTGACTCTGGTGGCCTGCATGGGCCGCGAAGGGCTCAGCCGCGACATGATCGACGCCGGACAGGGGCCCGACATGGATCGCCTGCCCGCACTGCCGCTGCCCGCGCTGCATGCCTCCGCCAGCAAGGCCGACGCCCCCGCTGGAATCCAAAAAGATGCTGAGCAGGAACTGCTCTTCCACAGCAGCGGCCAAGCCAAAGACTACGCGCTCAAGCCTCTCTATCGCGTGCTGGACGAACGCTACTCCGTCTACTGGCAAAAACAGGCGTGATAGCCTCTGTTGAATCGGACTCAAAACTCTGCTCCAAAACCTCAAGCCTCCCGGCAAAGCGCCGCGGCTTGAGGTTTTGGGTCATTGCAAGAGTGTAAAGGAGTCTCTGAACGAAATTTGTTGAGTTGGCTTCCCGTCCCAGCTCTTTACCAGCTACCGCGTTCGCCAAATATCTCGATGACCTTAGCGAGGCGTTCGCAGCCTTTGACCCAGTTTGCGGAGAGGGCGGATTCGAGGCGGTCGGCGTCGCCGTCCAACAGGGCGGCTATGATCTCTTCATGTTCCTGGACGGAGACGTGGAGTTCGTTGACGATGGAGCTGGCGTAGAGCCTCCAATAACGCTCGGTCTGCGGCTCGATGGCGTGGTGCAATGCGCTGAGGCGTGGGCCTGAGCCGGCATCGACAATCAGGCGATGAAACTCGTGGTCGAGGTCAAAGATGTCGGGTCCGTTGATGCCACGATCGGCCGCAATTTTAGCTAGGCGTTCGTTGATCACTTTCAACTCGGTGGCCAGCTTGATGCGATCAGCTTCAGGCAGCACAGCCGCGCGACGTCCTGCCAACCCCTCAATGCGGCCAATAATGGGGTAAAGGTCGTTAGCGTCTTCCTTGGTCAGCGGGGCAACCACCATGCGGGCCTTGGCGCCGTTGCGGTGCTCGATGACGTAGCCCTCGCGCTGGAGCAGATATAGAGCGCCACGCACGGGAGTACGGCTCATGTTGAGATGCTCACACAGATAGCCCTCGACAATCCAGGTACCGGGGGCCATGCGGCCGTGGACAATGAGGTCGCGAATGCGCAAAAAGGCTGAATCGACGCTCGTTCCATGTTCGGCCTTGGCGCCGCGTGGGTTCGTGGATTTAGCGGACTTGCTTTTTGCTGTAGCCATCTTCGACTTTCTCCCCAAACTGAATACATTTAAGAATACATCTCGGATGGCTTTATCGTGGCGTGATTGAGTACAAAAACGTGAAATCATGCCTGAAGTCTTGTCGTTTTTTGTCCCAGGGCACACAAGCGATTGCGTAAAGGGCCCGTGTTAATTGCCAACACCGAGTCGCTGCAAAAATAATTGCCGCGTTCCCCAAAATGCGGAACGCGGCAATTCAAAAGAGGCAACACCAAGCTAGAACTCGAGGTTGGCGCGAACTTCAACCTTTCTGGCGCCACCCGGGGAGGTCTGGCCGAAGCCGGCTCCCATGGCGTTCACTTGGGTCTGTGATGGCGTTAGCGCAGCGTTAACCCCCCAGGTGGGGTGGTTGGTGGCATTGAGGAACTCGCCCTGCAGCGAGAACTTGACGCCTTCGCGGATGTTGACGGCCTTGCTGAGCGACATATCGGTGTTGAACTGGTGCGGTGCCCACAACCAGGGCCTTTCACCCAACACACCCGGCGTCGTATTGGGCGAAAGGTAGGCGGAAGAGAGGTATTTGGGATCGATGAAGTTGGCGTAGTTGGCGCCCTTCACACGGTGAATGCCCACAGCCTTGCGCAACTGCTGGAGGGTGACATTGGTCAGGCTGATTCCGCCGTCGGCGAAGTCGTTATAGGTCATGTTGCCGCCGGTCAGCAGGAAGGGCAACCCAGTGTGGAAGGTGGTGATCGTTCCCCAGGTCCAGTCGCCTATTACAGCGTTGGCGAACTTGTTGTTGATAGCCAGTGCTTTGCCCTTGCCGATGGGCAGATCGTAGGTGCCAAGTACATTGAGCACCTGGCGCTGATCCGAATCGGCGGGACTGCGGCTGAGGCGCAGGTTGCGCATGGTGACGCCGGAATAGTTGTTGCTGTCATTGCCTTTCAGCGGGCGGATGCCAAGCGCCTTGCTGAATGTGTAATTCACAGAGAAGTTGGCTCCGTGGTAGTCCTTCTCGCGGAACTCGAGTTGGACGGAGTGATAGTTCGAGCTACCCATCGAGGTCAGGTATCCAACGCTCTGTCCCGAGGCGTAGGGGTTGGCTTGCAACTGGTTGCTGGGGTACGGACCCGCGCCTCCTCCGGCGATGTTGGCATTGTTTGCGCAGGCTGCCTGCATATTGCTCGCCAGGTTGCAAAAGTAGCTGGCCTGGGTCAGCGCGCTGGCAAAAGTACCAACCTGGCCGTTTTGGAGGTTGTAGATAAACGACCCGTTGGACCACTGCGTTGGGTCGCCGCCAAAGGCTGCGGTCATCAGCGGCATGGTTTTGGCGGAGTTGGCGCTGCCGAAGCTGGAGCCTCCGCTGGCCTTCAGGTTGGCCTGTGCAGTTTTGAATTCGCCGAGGAAACCGCTTTCAAAAATGTTGACTTCGTTGATGTTCAAGGGCAGCCATTCGTGCAGGGCGTGGTTGCCCACGTAGCGCATTTCGATGGTGTTGTTCTTGTTCAGTTCGCGTTGAATGCCCAGGTTCCAAGACTGGATGTAGGGCTGCTTGATGTTCTGATCGAAGCCGGCAAAGGGCTGGCCAAGGAAGGTCTGTGAAGCTTCACTGACCGTGGTCTGGTAGGTTACGGGGTTGGTCACGTAATCAGCAGCGGGAATGGTATCGCCCCAGGAGTACGCGCCGGGCGCAAAGGTACCGGCCGCCTGTTTGCCGTTCACCGCCTGCGTCGCATTCGTGCCAATACCTTGGTAGTAGAACGAGCCATAGCTGGAAGCGTAGTCCCAGAAGTTCTGATAGGCCTCGGTGTAGTTGCGCAGCGCATATCCGGCCCGGATCACAGTTTTACCTTCGCCAAACAACTTGCCAAAACCACCTTCCGAAGACGAGGGACTCCAGGCCAGGCCAATGGCTGGCTGGGGACTGACGTTCCACGGAGAATAGGCATGTCCGCGAGCCATAAACGATGGATTGGTGTTGGTGTTCTTGAAGGAGCCGGGGTTGAACTGATTCATGTAACCCGTCGGTCCCCACAGATCCTGCTTGAGGATGGTGTGATAGTCACTGGCCAAATCGTGATCGTCGCCGGTAAAGTCCCAGCGCAGGCCATAGTTCAAGGTCAGGTGCGAGGTTACCTTCCAGCTATCCTGGGCAAAGAGCCCAAAACCCTGCTGCAATTCGTCCAGGTTGACCGCCGTGCCAGATACAAATTGCTTCTGCGACGGGCTATAAGCTTTGGTGATTCCAATACCGCCAATGCGGCCGGTTAACAAGCCGTAGAAACCGGCAGCGATGAGCTGCTGCGTACCGGTTGATTTGGGCATGGTGGCGTTGGTGAATGCAGCCAACGCCGGATCGCCGGGTTGCAGAGATTGGCCGCCGGCTACGGGATTCGAGCCGACATTGTCATTGATGGCCACATTCTGATAGCCCTGCGGGTTATCCCAATAGTGATCCTGTTCGCGATACCAACTGCCGCCCACGGTCAGGTTGTGCGAACCATGCTGCCACACCAGGTTGTCGGACAAGCTGCCCAAAGGATAGAAGTGGGTAACACGTCCAGCGTGAATATCACCGGATGAATACCAATTTAGTTCTGGAGTATTCCACCACACCACGTCGTCCATCAAATGGCCTGGAGCCACCGGCGTGCCACCGGCATAGGTGTAGAGGTAGCCGCCGCGAAACTGGTTAAGCAGGGTGGGCTTGACCATCCAGTCGACGCCCAGTGAGACCGTGTAATTGCTGTTCTGATTGTTGGTTTTGGTGGCATCGTAGGTGGGGCCGGGATACAGAGGCATGCCGCCAGTGGGGGCGCTGTACTTGGTCTCGTTATAAGCCAGGTTGACGCGCAGGTTCTGAGAGAAGTTGTAGTCGAGGCGCACGGTGGGGTAATACCAGGTCTGATTGGCCGGAGCGTGGAAGTTGTTGAGGTCTTCGATGTTCAGGCCGTCATTGGGGTCCGTGCCCAGCAGGCCGGAGAGCTTAGCCGCGCCGCTGATGTTGGCGAACTCGTTGGCGATTTTCTTGTTCACTTGGGCGGGAAGGTTCAAGCCCAGGCTTTGAGCCATGCTGAAGAGATTGACCGACTGCTTGTTCCCATTGGTGTCCTGATAGGTGTAGATACCCGATTGCAGGCTTGCGTTGGGAAAGTTGTTACTGTTTGAACCCTGGCCGGGAATCGAATCCTGGGAGTAGCTGGCAAAGAAGAAGAGCTTGTCTTTGAGGTGGGCAATGGCTACGGGGCCGCCGACGCTGGCGCCGAACTCATTCTTGTGATACTTGGCGCGAGCGCGTTCAGGATCCGTATGGGCCTGGGCAGCATAGTAATCGGTCATCCAGCCAGGTGCGTTGAAGGCATCGTTCTGGAGATCCAAGAAGAAGCGGCCATGATATTTTTCGCCGCCGCGGCGGGTAGTGAAACCAACCTGCATGTTGGCCTGACCGAAGCCCTGGTTGAGGTCGAGCTGTTCGGTCTGGACAACCATTTCGTCGATGTTTTCAATGCGGGGCGTGGCTGCTGGGACATCGTTGCCGTTGTCCTTCATGCGGCTGGAACTCGCCATCACGCCGTCTATGGTGTTGGTCTGGGAAGCGGCTCTCATGCCATTGAAGACGCCATCGGAGGCCCCTGCAACATAATTCGCGAGACTGGAGATGTCGCGATCCAGCATGGGTAGATCTTCAATCTGCTTGGTATCGAGGTTCATGCCGATGGCGCTGGAGGTGGCCTCGATCAGCGGCGCGTACTCGGAGGAGACCTCGACACTGGCGGTGGCCGCGCCTACCTGCAGCTTGGCCAGGACATCGGTAGTGCGGGCTGCTTCAACCAGCAATTTGTCGAAGTGCTGGGTCTGGAAGCCGACTTTTTCGACGGTAAGCGAATAGGTGCCGCTCAGCAGTCCGGTGAAGGTGAATGTCCCCTTCTCGAGTGTTACCGCGTTGCGCGTGTCGCCGGTTTTCAGGTCGACCAGCGTGAGCTTGGCCTCGCTGATCATCGAGCCGGTGGTGTCGGTGACGCTGACGGAGACAGTGCCCCGCGAACCTCCCTGCGCCCAACCGCTGACTGCGGCTGCCATCAGGATCATTACGGCCAGACATTGCCATCCGATCCAGCGTATTTGCGTTTTCATCATTACTCCTCCTCAAAAGCCTGCATTGGTTGCGTTTGTGTGCTGGCCCGGTTGACACTCAACCTCCGTGGCTTTCGAATGGACAAGCCTTGGATGTAAGAGTCTCAGGCCGAGTAAACGCATACGGAACGTCACTTGGGAAACAAGTATTAATGCAGGCTAGGGTGGATAGCAAGAGAAAAATACATTCTTGTATAAATAATTGTAGTAATGTTTGTATTTTATCGATTTTCAATAGCTTCGGCGCCAGCCCCAGCCGCAAAAAATGAGAAGGATTTCGGTGCTCGACCTTCGGCTTGAGTTGTCCCCCCTCCTTACCTCAACGTGCGCGGAAAGGAGGGGGGCGTTCTATTGGTGATTTTTCGTCCCGGCGAGGCTAAGGTTGCTGGTTCCAGTCTGGGGTAGTCTGGTGGAGTAGGTTGCGGACAAAGAAGTCGAGCAGCTTGCGTTCGCCGTACTGGCCGCCGGCTCCGTGTCCACCGCCGGGCACGACCATCAGCTCGAAGTCCTTGTTGGCCTTGATCAGCCGGTCGGCGACCTGATAGGTGGTGGAGGGATCGACATTCTTGTCCATTTCGCCGACGACGAGCAGCAGCTTGCCCTGGAGCCGTGCGGCGTTTTCGACGTTGGAGTTTTCCGCGTACCAAGGACCGACCGGCCAACCCATCCACTGCTCGTTCCACCAGATCTTGTCCATGCGGTTGTCGTGGCTGCCACAGTTGGCTACTGCGGCCTGATAGAACTCGGGGTGAAAGAGTAGGGCGGCGAGGGCGTTCTGGGCGCCGGCGGAAGTGCCGAAAAGACCGACACGAGTGGCGTCATACCAGGGAAACTGCGCCGCGGCCGCCTTGTGCCAGGCGATGCGGTCTAGGAAGCCGCCATCCTTCAGATTGCGCCAGGCAACGTCGTGGAAAGCGCGCGAGCGGTTGTTGGTTCCCATTCCGTCGATCTGAACGACGACAAAGCCAAGTTCTGTAAGGGGCTGGGCGCGGGATGTGAAACTCTTGGGGACAAAGGAACCCTGGGGCCCCGCGTAGATGTCTTCGACGACGGGGTACTTCTTGGAAGGGTCGAAGTTGGCGGGAGGGTAGATAACGCCCCAGATGGGGGTTTTTCCGTCGCGTCCGAGAGCGTGGAAGGGTTGAGGCGGACGCCATCCGGCGGCACGAAGAGCTGTGTCGTCAGCGGCTTCCACGGGCAGGAGGAGAGCATCGTCGCTCGCGCGGCGCAGTTCCATCACCGGGGACAGATCTACCCGCGAGTAGGTGTCCACCAAGAACTTGCCGTCGGGCGAATAGCTGAGGGTGTGGTCGGCGGCGGCGGGCGTGAGCTGGGTCAGACCAGAGCCGTCGAGTTGAATTTTGTAGCCGTGGACGTAATAGGGGTCCTCGCCGGGATTTATGCCGCTGGCCTCGAAATAGACAGTGCGGGTGGCCTCGTCAACACGATCGACGGCGCGCACTACCCACTGGCCACGCGTGACCTGATTTTTGATTGCGCCGGTCTGGCCGTCGAAGAGATAGAGGTGCTCCCAGCCGTCGCGCTCCGAGGCCCAGAGAATTTCTTTACCGTCCGCTAGATCCTGGCGGAAGTGCTTGCCGTGGTCAAACTGATCGCGGCTGAGGGGCGGGTAATTGACGACAGTTTCGCTGGCCTCGTCGATGACCGAGCGAGCCGTGCCGCTTGCGGCGTCCACTTCCAAATAGCGATAGAGCTGGTGGCCGCGCTGGTTGTATTCGAAGGTGAAGGCGCGGCTGTCCTTGCGCCATTCAAAAGGAGTCAGCTCGTAGGGGTTGGGAAAGAGCGCCGGGTCGATGGAGATCTGGCGAGCCGGTTCAACGGCAAAAAGCACTGGCTGAAAGAGTGGCAGCACGTCGCCGGCCTTGGGATAAACCATAGTCGAATGCTTTGGCTGCAACTGATCGGCGGGCGAAGACTCGATGTAGTGGACCAGGCGGCGATAGCCGGGACGGATGCGATAAGCTGCCAGATGCCGGGAGTCGGGCGACCAGGAAAGGGTATCAAAGGCGTAGTAGTTGCCCTCGGAGCCGTCGGTGCTGAGTTGGATTTTATGGTTCTGCGGCGCGACTGGGCTGGGCCGCTGAGGGGATTTCGCCTCTTCCGATTTTGGTGAGACTGCCAGCAAGACGACATTGTAGTTTTCGATCCGCGCCTCCCACTTGCCGTCGGGTGAGAGAAGGATGTGGTCGGGGCCGTTAAAGGCGGGCGGAGTTGAGTCGTAGCCGCCGTCGTCGCCGGCCTGCGAAGAATCGGGGGGCAAGGGCTGGCGACCGCAGGAGTAGGCGACGAGGTCACAGCGCCAATGGTCGCGGTCGCGATCAAACTCCAGGGTCTTTAGCCCGGCGTCCAGACGCGGAGATGTGAAAGGGAGCGTCTCGGCCTTGATCCCAGTATTCAACTGGTGGCTGAGTTCAGCGGCGAGGCGAGCGTGATCGAAGGCAGGCTGGCGGGTGAGCTTGTCGGCGTCCACCAGGACGAATTCATGGCCGCCGGGAACCGTGCGGCGATAGAGGAACTTTTCGCTGCCGTCGATCCATTGCGGCGGGTCGGGGAGATGCTGGACCAGACCACGATATTTATCGTAGAGGTCCAGGGCGCGTGCATAGTCGGCGCGGGTTACCTGATTCTGATCAGAGAGATCGGTCTGAGCAAGAGCGGACAGGGCTGCGGCGGCAAGAAGAATGGCCAGCAGGGACGGTTTGCAATGTTGCGACATGGGCAGAATTCCTTTCCGGCCGACCTCGGGAAGCGCGGGCATGGAAGATTTTTAGGATAAGCGCGAAGAGCTGGACGCTTACGCCTCCTCAGAGGGCGTGGCGAGGGTGGCAACCGAGCAGGGCACGAGCGGCGGACGAGGGCTTTCCTGCTCCCACCCAAAGAGAAACTCCGCCGCCGAACCGCAGACGCGGCCCTGGCAGGCCCCCATGCCAAAGCGGGTGTGCAGTTTGGCCTCGCGTGCGTTGGCGGTTTGGCTCACATCGTGGAAGCGGACATCTTCGCAGCGGCAAAGGAGAGTTTCGGCGCTGGCCAGCGCCCGCAGTTCGGGGCGTAATTGAAAGGCGAGGCTCAATCGTTCCGCAAAGCGTTGCTGCTTGGCCAGCTGGCCTTTAAGGTGTGCGGCCATTTGGGGGGAGCCGGCCGCATTCCATCCAGCAATCTGGCCCTCGATGAGAGCTTTATCCAGACCGCCGATCCCGGTCAGTTCGCCGACGCAGGCCACCTGAGCGAGCGAACTCTGTTGCAAGGTGTCCACGCGCACAAAGCCGTCTTCGATCTGGCAGCCGAGCAGCCGGGGCAGCTCTAGGTTAGGCACCAGATGGAATCCGCAGGCCAGCAACTGGCAGGGGACGGTCCATAGGCGACGACCGTTGCTGATGGTGACGCGCTCCAGACACTTGTCTCCCTCGGCTTTGAGCACCCAGCAGCCGGTGCGGTAAGGAGCGGACCAAGCCTGATGGCGATAGGTTGCGCCTTCGAGCAGTTTCTCCGGCTGGCCAACGAGGGTGAGGCCAAATTTGGCCAAATGGAAGAATGAAGCCTGTTCATAAATTCCGTCCACGACTGCGCCCTGACCACAGAGTCCAGCGGCAACAGCCAGCAGCAAAGGACCGCTGCCAGCCACAATGACGCTTTTGCCGGCGGCGCTGTAGCCGGATTTCAGGAAGGCCTGCGCTGCGCCGACACCCATGACGCCGGGCAGCGTCCAGCCAGGAAAGGGCAAAAAGCGCTCACGTGCCCCGGTGGCGAGGATGAGGCGACGAAAGGCGAGATCGTGGACCTCCGCGCCAGCCAAAGAGTCAACCTTTGTGCGGCCTTCCAGACGCAGCAGGTTGGGGGCAGGGGTGCTGATGACGCTCATGCCGGACCAGACCTGGCAATCCGTAGCTCTCAATCGGGCAATCCAATAGCGATAGAGGGGGGGCTGGGTGGATTCGTCGGCCATGCGCCGCCAGATTTGCCCGCCGGGCGCGGAGTTGTCGTCGATGAGGCAGACCCGGCTGCCGGCTTCAGCGGCGGTTACCGCCGCGGCAATGCCACCTGGACCGGCTCCAACGACGACGACATCAAAGGATAGGGTCATTCGGAAACGACCTCCATATTCGGCTGGCAAGCCATCTGGCAGGTGCGCTGCTGCGCCACGCCGTTGACAGTGGCACGGCACTCCATGCAGACGCCTATACCGCAAAGCGGAGTGCGGGGCTGGCCGCTGACGGAGATGCGGCTGGGCTCCCCCGCCATCAGAATCGCCGCCGCCACGCTGCTGCCGGGGCGCATCCGGAGGGCGCGTCCATTGACCGTCAAGGTGATCTCTTCCGCCATCAGGATCCTTTCAGAGTGCCTCTTGAAGCGCATCCCAGTTGGAGATTTGCGGCCGCACAGGACGATACGTAAATCTGCTTCATAAATGCATTCATTTTTGTATATCATGATTGCACGGAAAGCCGCACACCGCTTTCTCTGTAAAAGTTTCTTCCAAGGAGAATTACGGTGAACGTTTTGCGCGTGCATAGTCTTTCGCTTAGCTTTTATCTGGGTCAGATGACGCCCGAGCAAGCCGTTGACTACCTGGTGGACGAAGTGGGCCACGAACGCGACAACGCCACCGCCGAAGTGCGCCGCTCTTTCAATGGCAGCTACGACCCGCTCTACCAGTGCGCCTATCTGGTTGGCGCAATGCAGTTCCGCGAACTGCGCCACGAGTTGGTGGACAGCGGCAAGATGACGGACAAGCAATGCAACGATGCCATCCTGCACGAAAATATGATGCCCATCGAGTTGCTGCGCGGCATCCTGGAGCAGAAGCCGCTCACACCCGGCTACAAGGCCAACTGGCGTTTCCTGGATACTGCCGCCAAACAATGACCTGCGATTACGAAAGGATTCGAAATGCGCTCTTTTGCTGCTTTCACCTTGTCTCTGCTGGCTCTTGTCTCACTACCTGCTTTGGCACAATCTACGCCTACGCAGGTAGCGCTGACGCCGCCCATGGGATGGAACAGTTGGAACTACTTTGCCGAAAAGGTAGACGATAAAGGCGTCCGCGCCGCAGCCGATCAACTGGTCTCCAGCGGCATGAAGGATGCAGGCTACATCTACGTCAATATCGACGACACCTGGGAAGGCGAGCGCGACGCCAAAGGCGTTCTGCATTCCAACGCCAAATTCCCCGACATGAAGGCGCTGGCCGATTATGTTCACGCGAAGGGACTGAAGATCGGCATCTACTCCTCCCCCGGTCCCAAGACCTGCGCGGGCTATGCCGGTTCGCTCGGTCACGAGCTGCAGGACGCACAGATGTATGCGGCCTGGGGCATCGACTATCTGAAGTACGACCTGTGCAGCTACATCGACGAGGTGATGGTCAAGCAGGTTCCGCACGACGAAGCGGCGCAGCTTCGTCTCATGCAGCAATCCTACGAAACCATGCACAAGGCGCTGCAATCGACCAACCGTCCCATCGTCTACTCCTTCTGCCAATACGGCTGGGATGCGGTTTGGGAGTGGGCTCCCGCCAACGGCGCGAACCTGTGGCGCACTACAGGCGACATCACCCCGGACTGGGACCGCATCTACACCATCGCCACGCAGCAGGCCGGTCTGGAGTCCTACGCCAGCCCTGGACACTGGAACGATCCCGACATGCTGGAAGTCGGCAACGGCGGGCTTTCCCTGGTGGAGAATCAGGCGCACTTCTCCCTCTGGGCGATGCTGGCCGCACCTCTGCTGGCGGGCAATGACCTGCCCAACATGAAGCCCGAGGTCAAAGCCGTCCTCACCAATCGCGACGTAATCGCCATCGATCAGGATTCGCTGGGCAAACAGGCTTCGCGCATTTACTCCGAGGGTGAAGTCGATGTGTGGGCGCGCCCGTTGAGCGGCGGAGCCATGGCGGTGATGGTGATCAACCTCGGCCCCAATCGCACCATCAATCACCCCTTTCACCTCGATCTGGCGAAGCTCGGCTTGCAGGGCGCCCAGAAGGGAAAAGACCTGTGGTCGGGCAAGGTGATCGACGTGGCCGACAACCTATCGCTGTCTCTGCCGCGTCACCACTTCCTGCTGGTCCGCATCGACAAACCCCAACGCTAAGGCCACAACCATGAATGGCCCAAGCTTCACTTCTGGGAGTTGGGAAAGCACAGACCTACCACAAAGGAACGCCCATGAAACGATCTCTCTCCTGTCTAGCTCTGCTGCTTGCCGTGACTGCTTCCGCACAGCAGTCTCATCCCATCCACAACACCGGCAACCCCATCCTCGGCGATGGTTCCTACTATTCGGCCGACCCCGCGCCGATCGTGGCGGGCGACACGCTCTATATTCTGGCCGGACGTGACGAAGCGCCTGCCAGCGAGAACGACTTCATCATGAACGAGTGGCAACTGTTTGCTACCAAGGATGTCGCCTCACGGAAATGGCTCCATTATCCCGGCATTCTGCGCCCGGACAAGCTCTTTGCCTGGGCTGCTCCCGGCCACGCCTGGGCCGGACAGATCATTCAGGGACCGGACAAACGCTTCTACATGTATGCGCCGGTTGCCGAGGCCAACAGCCACAACGAAGACCCCTCCGCCATCGGCGTCGCGGTAGCCGACAGCCCGCTAGGCCCCTGGAAAGACGCGCATCCGAGCGGTCCCATCATCTCTCAGTCGGTGCCCGAGCCCAACCACATCGAGAACATTGACCCCACACCCTATGTGAACGACGACGGGCGGGTCTATATCTACTGGGGCACCTTCGGCGAGTTGCGCGGGATGGAACTGGAGCAGGACATGGTAACGCCCAAAGGCAAGCAAGTGGCCGTCAAGGGACTCACCGGCTTCTTCGAAGCGCCCTGGTTCTTCAAGCGCAAGGGCGTTTACTACATGATCTACGCCGGCAATCAGGCCGGTCCCGACTCGCCTTGCACGCCGGCCGTTTATCACGCCTGTCAGGCCTATGGAACTGCCACTTCACCGCTCGGCCCCTGGACCTATCAGGGCGTCATGATGGACATCGTCTCTTCCACCACCTCCCACGCCGGAGCCATCGAGTTCAAGGGCCAGTGGTACTTCATCTACCACACCGCCGACGCCAAGGGTGGCGGCCACTTCCGGCGTAGCGTAGCCATCGACAAGTTGGAGTGGGACGACAGCGTCACCCCCGCGCGCATTCTCAAGATCAAGCAGACCCGCGCACCGCAGCCCCCTGCTCTCCCCAGCCGCAACATGGCCCCGACAGCTCGCGCCCACGCCTCCAACGAGCCGGTGCCGGTACAGTACTGGATCAAGGCGCTTAATGACGGCATCGTTCGCGCCAATCCCCTGCCTCCCGACATGTGGTGCAGTTGGACGCCCAACAATCCCGCCAGCCAGTGGATCGAATACGACTGGGATCACGATGTGACGCTCAACGGATCGCGCATCTACTTCTGGGCCGATCACGAACCGGGCGCGGATGAAGGCGTTGCACCACCCGCCTCATGGAAGTTGGAGTACTGGGATGGGCAAGGCTGGAAGCCGGTCCAGCACCCCAGCAAATACGACACGAAGTTGGACACCTTCAACGAAACCCACTTCGATGCCGTTACCACCCGCCGGTTGCGCGCCACTTTCACCGCCTCGGGCCACGATCCACGCTTTGCCGCCGTGGCGGTCGAAGAGTGGGAGGCGCTGGAGCCGGAACGAGGAAATGAAACGCCAACAGCTCCCGGCCGCTAGCTGTCTACATTCTGCGTGGAATTCCATAATTGGTTTGCAAAACATCCATGCGCCGGTTCAATCACCGCCTGGGGCAACATGGGGTAATGAACAACGGGAGAGATGAAAATTACGGAAACCGCTGAATTGTTTTTCTGTAGGTTGCAGATTTCATATGCGTACAGGTTCCGCAATTCAACACGAATGCTTTGATGCAGCTTATGCGTCCAGTAAATCATTGCAACGAGGCGGAGCAGGATGAAAAACCTGCTCCGCTTTGTTGCGTGACCTTGCTAGTTGACGGTACAGGTGGTTCCGTTGAGCTTGAACGACGTGGGAATGGAGTTGGTTGTGCCGTTCCAGGTGCCGTTAAAGCCGAACCCGGTGTAGCTGCCGTTGGCGGGAATGTTCTCCCACGTTTGGCCAGCCTGTTCGCTTACAGTAACGTTGGTGCCGCTCTGCGAAACAGTCCCATTCCATGAACTGTTGATGGTCTGGCCGTTGGCGAAGCTCCAGGTCAGCACCCAGCCGCTCAGCGCGGTTGTTCCGCCGTTCTTGATGGTGATGCTTGCGCCGAATTGGCTGGAATTTTGCGAGCTGATTGTGTAGTCCACGGTACACGCAGCACTGCCGCCGCCGGAGGAGTTGATGCTGAGGGCAATTGTCGTAGTTGCTGTCGTGCTTCCGGAGGTTCCAGTGATAGTCACGGTGTACGCCCCGGCTGCAGCCGTGCTGTTTGCCGTCAGTGTCACTACGCTGGAGTTGGTCGAGGATGCTGGGTTGAACACAGCCGTCACGCCGCTGGGTAGCCCAGATGCAGTGAACGCCACGCTGCCGGTGAATCCGTTGAAATCTGTCACCTTGATCGTGTCTGTACCGCTGGCGCCTTGGGCTACGGACAACGAGGAGGTGGTTGGGCTGAGCGTAAAGCCTGGCGTTGCCCTCGCAGTTACGGCGAGCGCGATGGTTGTGGTCGCCGTCGTGCTGCCAGAGGTTCCGGTTATGGTGATGGTGGCCGTACCAACAGTGGCCGTGCCACTGACTGTCAGCGTCAGAACACTGGTGCTGTTCGTAGGATTTGTTGCAAACGCCACTGTAACTCCGCTCGGCAGACCGGAGGCGGAAAGCGTTACGTTTCCAGTGAAGCCGTTCACATCTGTCACTTGGATGATGTCCGAGCCGCTGGCACCTTGGGTCACGCTCAGGCTGGAAGATGAAGGCGCGAGCGTGAAGCTGGGTGTGCCGCCGGAGCCGGGCGGAGTGATCAGGTCGTTGATCAGGTTTTGTCCCGTCGGAGTTCCCCATCCCGAGACGAGGTCGTAGCCGGCAACAACGTTGTAGAAAATGGTCTGGCCGCAGCAGTCGTCGTTTCCGCCGATCATGTCATGGAAGTCGCTGGCATAGTGGGAACTCTGTCCGATTCCGTAAATAATCGGATTGATAAATCCCACCGTCGGTTTGCCTTCTTCCACGGCCTGCTGATTGACCAGCGCCATAAAGCTGGCCCACAACGGAGAGGAATAGCTGGTGCCGCCCGTCTGATTGCAGACGCCATTGATGCACAGATAGGCGCTATCGCCGAGCGCGGCGACATCGGGCAGGTTGCGGTAGACCGTGGAACCGCCATTGGAGGAATTAATCACCGGAACCTGATAGCTAGGAATCAGGGAAGGGTCGGGACCATCGCTGAAACCGCCGCCGCTCCAGTTGTCTGCTGTTTCCGATACCCACGCGCCGCCTGGCCCAGTGGTGACAAAGTGTGTCGCGCCGACGCTCGTGAGCCAGGCATTGTCTCCTGGATAATAGTAATCGTAGGTCACTCCGGCAGGCGCGGAACCGCCATCCCCGGATGCGGCAAAGAAGCTCTGCCCCTGGGCCGCCATTTCCTGGAAATACGGGTCGTCTATTTCGGGTTGGGCGATGACGCCTGCCGACTGGCTGATCTGTTTGCAGATGTTCTCCGTGGCCATTTTGTTGTAGATCACGTCCTGGCCAGCTTCGGCACCGGAGCCGGAAAAGCTATCACCGCAGCATTGATACTCGCGAACCTGTTTGAGGTTGGGCGCGATGGACATTGCCGCCACGATGTCGGTGATTGGCTCCGCATCGTCCGTCGAGGTCATTGGCGCGGTTAGCCCGCCCAGCAGCACAGTGTTGATGGGAACGTTGGGAACGGGCAACCCCACGCTGGTGTAGGTCAAATTTACATCGCTGACGTTGAATCCCCAGAATGTCACCAGCCCAACCGACTGGTTGGCGCCGTTGAGTGGACCATTGCCGTAGTACGCCGCGCGTACGTCATTGGGTAGGTATAAACTGTTCGGCCCGCTGCCGCCCCCTGTGGCAGCCGCCACCATGGACTTTGCCAAATGGGATTGCGGCATATGAAAGTTATTCAGGCCAGAGATATGCCTCAGCGGTACGCTCAAATTGACTGCGGGTTCACGATCCGCCGCAAAGAAGGTGCGCTCCTCGGTCGGATGCTGGTACTCCGTCATCGATACATGGAAGGCCTTCTCTACCTGCGGCACCGCGCCATCGACCTCAACGAGCATACGGTTCTTTGGCGTGTCGAGTACCGTCATCCCATTGGCGCGAACAAAATCAACCACCGCCTGGTAATCCTCTAGTGTGGGGCCGTACCTCTCGGTAAATTCCTCTACTGAAAGATACTTCCTGAAATCTGGGCTATTGGGGTCGTAAAGCCGCTCCAGGAGGCTCTCCAGATCGGCCTGGTTGCGCAGCGGCAATTGGATGGCGAGGTGCAAGTGCTTGTCGGCAGACAAAGGCCCAATGCGCGAGGCCTTTTCTTCGGTGACGGCTGCGGGGACGTGGTCGTGCAGTATTTGGAGTGTCTGTTGTGCACGACACGGAATAGTTGACAGCAGGAATCCGGCCGAGCAGAGCAAGGTGCCCAACACGATCGGGATACATTTTCCATGTAGATGTCGAGTCTGATTCATTTTTCTGAACTTCCTTTCCATCTGAGGAATTTTGGCGGGGGAGGGTTCTGAAATCTCAGCACACGAAATACAATTCTGTATTCGTTCACGTATACATATGATTTATGCGAGAAAATTGTCAATATGACTATCGTCTATACGACTTAAGTACCTGCCTCGGCGGGAGATTAAATCCTGTGTATACGGCTACTCTCCAGTTGGTATAGAGCAAAGTCGCAAATGCCGAAGGACTATTGGCCTAGCAGTTGAGCCTCCACAGCTATGCATAGTGAGTGGGTGCCCATGCTTCAGAAAGAAGCTTCGGTCGTCGGCGCAGGCTGTGGGGCTTTGCACCCACCTCCCAGGAAATGGCGCTTTGGTGCCTCTCCTGATGTTGGGTTTTCCGCCGCCAGGCCAATGCAGGGAGATGCCGCAGCATCCCCTTGCATTGGTGTCAGTTGGTACCGGGCATGCTGTCCGTAAGGGGGTTACTTAACTACAACCCGGAACATCTGGCTGCTGAATGTCCCGCAGCTATTGGTGTACTGGGCGATATAGGTGTTAGTCCCTGATGTTGTGGGTGCTACGGTGATCTGTCGAGCGGTGCCCGACGCCGCGCCGAACCATTTCCAAGAACCTCCCTTGGTCGGTTGAGGTCCTAAGCTAACGCTTGTCCCGGAGCTCACGGTAACGGTGCTATTTGCCTGCCAGCCTTCATTCTCAACCTCGATGTAGGGCGTCACCAACGTCGGCCTGCATGTGGAAACGGCTGGTGCCGTGATCTGTGGACCCTGCGCGGTCATCGGAGGCAGCGTAATGAGGTCCACCTGCCACGTAAGACCACCGTCTGTTGTGCGGAGGTTCTCAGCGGTACCGATGCCGGTACCCGTGCCAGTTGCGCCGTACGCCGCGCCCACGCCACCCACGCCTGTTGAGCCGAAGTGCGGGTCGGCCGCGGCGAAGTGGAACTCGGTGTTCACGTAGTACTGCTTGTCGATGGTGAACGAATTAGCGTCGGCCTCCGTGGCAAAGCCGAAACCGGTACCCTGCAGAGGGCCGTCGGGGTACGAGAAATACGAAACCACCTTCCCCGCCTGCTTGGATGTTACGATCTGGTCCCATGTCTGGCCGTCTGGCTCCAGCTTGTACTCGATTGTGACCAGGTCGTTGTAGTTGATGGGGTAAGCCGCACCGTTGTACTGGCCGAAGCTGCCGAAGTCCGATGCCTCCACACACCACTGCCCAGAAGTGGCGCCGCACCAGGAGTTGTCCGAATAAGCGTCCATAGTGGTCTGGATCAGGTCACCCTGGCCATTGGACATACCCGGCCACAGAAACAGCGGGCCAATGTTGTTCGACACCGGTGGGAAGTGACCCGGTTCAAGGGTGGTCTTGGCATAGGTGATGCGCGACGTGCTCGGCCCAAAACTATAACTCGCACCCCAGCCGTCTTGCGCCATGGCCGATACAGATGGGATAGCTAAGGCTAGAACCGCGCTCAAAATCATGATTCGCGATGTTGTCATAGGATGCTCCTCCTTGATGGCTTGAAGGCAGAGGGAATCCTCGCCTTCGGTGACGGGAAAAAAGAGGCCAAAACGGTGAATGCCGGAAACATAAAGACCGGTCACGAGGGATTTGGCCTAGGACAGTGTGTTGGATACCCTAAACAGAGGCAATTTGCTCTGATTGCCAAAGATATGGGTGTTTCCGCACCCTTGCTCGGGCATAGCTAGAGATTTGTATACATTATGGTATGCAATGTCAATACTTTTTGGAGGGAGTGATTTTGTTCACTTCAATGCGGCATCATGAAATCTCCAGTCGTTTCGTATCGTTAGCCTCTCTACGACTTCTGAAACGTGGGGCAGCGATAACATCAACGGAACGGCCGTGACCATCAATCACCAGATCGGGCACAACACAGATCATGGGGGTGTTTCCGTCAATTCCAACAATTTGGGTGCATCGGAGAAATCCGGCCTGAATTGGGGGTGCACACTTGGCAGCAGTAGAAGATCGATGACCGATGCGCTTCTTCACTGAACCCCGCCTTGCCCCGCAGTTGTCTCGCGTGATTGACTGGTGGCCGGAAAGTTTGGGGGCCAAATGTCGTTTGTTCTCGCACTCGACCAGGGAACCACCAGTTCGCGCGCCATTCTCTTTGATCAGGCGGGCGCGATTGCCGCCGTCGCGCAGCACGAGTTCAGCCAGTTCTATCCGCAACCCGGCTGGGTCGAGCACGACCCCATGGAGATTCTCACCAGCCAGATGGGCTGCGCTGTCGAAGCGCTGGTCAAAGCCGGGGCGCGGCCGCGCGATGTGGCCGCCCTGGGCATCACCAACCAGCGCGAGACCGTCATTGTGTGGGATCGCGCCACCGGCAAGCCCATTTATCCGGCCATCGTCTGGCAGGACCGGCGCACGGCTCCGTTCTGCGAGGAACTCAAGAATCGCGGCAGCGAGGAAGCGTTGGCGGCCAAGACCGGCCTGGTGCTGGACCCGTATTTTTCCGCCACCAAGGTGAAGTGGATTCTCGATCACGTGGAGGGCGCGCGGGCCCGCGCCGGGCGTGGCGAGCTGGCCTTTGGCACCGTCGATAGCTGGCTGGTGTGGCATCTGACCAGCGGCTACAAGCACGTCACCGACGTGACCAACGCCTCGCGCACGCTGCTCTACAACATCGTGAAAGGTGAGTGGGACGCCGAACTGCTCACGCTCTTCGGCATTCCCGAAGCAATGCTCCCCGAGGTTGTCTGGTCAAGCCAGCGCGTGGGCGAAGTGACGACAACCCTCGGACTGGGCGGCATTCCCATCGCCGGCATCGCGGGCGACCAGCAGGCCGCGCTCTTTGGCCAGCTTTGCTGGTCGGCCGGCGAAGCCAAAAATACCTACGGCACGGGCTGCTTTCTGCTGCAAAATATCGGCGGCCAGTTTTTGCGTTCCAGGCACCGGCTCATTACCACCGTCGCGGCCAGCGCTCATCAACGCCTGGAATACGCGCTCGAAGGCAGTATCTTTATTGGCGGCGCGGTGGTGCAGTGGCTGCGCGACAACCTAAAACTTGTCTCGGCTTCATCGGAGATTGAAGCGCTGGCCGCCAGCGTTGCCGATACAGGTGGCGTGGTCTTTGTGCCGGCCTTCGTCGGCCTGGGCGCGCCGCATTGGGACGCGCATGCCGCCGGTCTGCTGATCGGCCTGCGCCGCGATACCTCGCCCGGCCACATCGCCCGCGCCGCGCTCGAATCCATCGCCTTTCAGGTCGCCGACGTGCTTGAAGCCGTGCGCGGCGAGACCGCGACGCCACTCACCGCGTTGCGCGTCGATGGCGGTGCCGCCGTCAACGATCTGCTGATGCAGTTCCAGGCCGATCTGCTGGGCGTGCCCGTTGTCCGCCCGCGCGTGACCGAAACCACCGCGCTCGGCGCGGCGTATTTAGCGGGATTAGCGACCGGCTTCTGGGAAAACCCCGAGGCTCTCCGCGCCGGCTGCCAGGGCGATGTCCGCTTTGAGCCCAAGATGAGCGCGAACGAACGAGCGTGCCGCCGAGAACGCTGGCAAAAAGCAGTTGAGCGCGCGAAAGAGTGGAGCGAATAGAAACCATACCCCGGAGCTGACGAACTTGCGGGTTCGCCCGGCCCTTCGGGACGGGTGAACAATGGTGCGCTACAGTCCCAGGGCTAGGCGAACCCGCCGTGGCGGATCCACCTCGGCTTGGGCTATTTTCGCTCGTCCCTACGGGACGGTTCAGCTATACCGGATGATTTTGGCTGCTCCCGGTGCGGCTTTTGCGCATGCGCGAGCCTCTCGTAGAACTTCGCTCTATTCGGCGAAATGCAATATCATCTCCTTTGAAAATAGATAGGCGCTGCCTTGGAACCCGTCCCGGAGGGACGAGCGAGAATAGCCCAGGGTGGAGTCCGGCTGAAGGACGGACGAAACCCTGGGACTACGCATAACGCAACGCGCGCGCCCCGTAGGGCCGCGCGAGGCTCATCCCCATACGTAACGCGGATCATATTCGACTCGGTGTTTCTGCAGGAAGGCAATCAACTCAGCCTGGAAATCCTGTTTGAGGTGGTGTTCCTGTTGCCGCGCAATGTAGGCCAGCGTGGTTTCAATCTGCGCCCAGCCGATGGAAAATGCGCCATATCCTTCTTGCCACTCGAAACTCTCCATCGCGCAGCTTTCACGCATCCATCGCGAAGACTCGCTCTTGATTTCGCGCATCGCTTGCGCAACGGGCAATGAGGACGGCAGCGACAAAAGCAGATGGGCGTGATCGCCGGTTCCGCCAGCTCCAAGAGCCTTCATCTCGCGCTTGCGTGCAACGCCGCCCATGTAGGCCCATAGCCGCGGCTGCATTTCAGGTTCGATGATCTTGCGCCGCTCTTTGGTGGAGAAGACACAATGAAAGAGCGCACAGCAATAGGTGTGGGACATGCCGGCATCCTATCGCCAGAATCGATGGGTTGGCTAGTCGGTTCGCCCGGCCCTTCGGGACGGGTGAACAATGGTGCGATACAGTCCCAGGGCTCGGCGAACCCGCTACGGCGGGTCCATCTCGGCCTGGGCTAATTTCGCTTCGTCCCTACGGGACGGGTTCCGCCGCGATCCTACCCGATCTCCTCGCTCCAGTTTTCCAGCACTCTCTGGAACTCGAGCATGAACTTGCCGCCGTCGGCGCCGTCGATCAGGCGGTGATCGAAGCCCAGGCAGAAGTATTGCGTGGAGTGGATGGCGATCGAGTCGTTGCCATCGGCATCGGTGATAATGGCCGGTTCCTTGCGCAGCCCGCCCACGGCCAAAATCGCCGACTCCGGCTGATTGATGATGGGCAGGCCGAACTCGCCGCCGAAGGCGCCGGCATTGGTCAGCGTGAAGGTCGAGCCACCGACCTCGTCGGGGGAAAGTTTTTTGGTGCGCGCGCGCGCGGCCAGGTCGGCAATGGTGCGGGCAAGCTCCACAAAACTCTTTTGCTCGGCATGGCGCACCACCGGCACAATCAGCCCCCAATCGAGGGCCACGGCGATGCCTAAATCAATCGTCCGGTGATAGCGGATGGCCAGATCTGGAGCCGTGCCTTCGAGCGAGGCATTCACAATGGGGAACTGGCGCAGCGCCTCAACCGTAGCCCGCGCAATAAAGGGCATGTAGGTGAGCTTGACGCCGTGACGGCCGGCAAAGGCCTCTTTACGCTGCTCGCGCAGCCGCGCCACGCGCGTCATGTCGATCTTGTAAACGGTGTGCACGTGCGGCGCAATGCGCACGCTCTCTACCATGCGCTCGGCGATGATCGAACGCATCCGCGTGAGCGGAACCGGCTCGAACGGCAGGCTCGCCACCTGCGGTGGGGCGGCCTCTGAGGCGGCGGCGGTGGGTTGGCTGAGCGCACGCAGTACATCTTCTTTGTGGATGCGGCCGCTGGTTCCGCTGCCGGCAATACGGCTCAGGTCGAGTCCGCGCTCTTTGGCGATCTTGCGCGCCAGTGGCGTGGCGACGATGCGCTCGCCGGGGGCACGGAGAGGCACCTGCGGCGCGGCAGACTGTTCCTGCGCCGGAGAATGCTCGCTGAAAGCTTGCGCACCGGCGCCTTGCGTATCAACTGTGCCTGCCGCCGCCGGCACGATCACGGTTCCGGGCTCGGCGATGATGGCCACCACGGTGTTGATCTCGACAGTCATGCCAACCGGGCAGCGAATCTCGGCCAGTACGCCGGCCTCGGGCGCGGGAATCTCCGCGTCCACCTTGTCGGTGGAGATCTCAAAGAGCGGCTCGTCTTTCTCGACGTTGTCGCCGGGCTTTTTCAGCCACTTGGTGATCGTGCCCTCGATGATCGACTCGCCCATTTGGGGCATGATGACGTCGGTTGGCATCCTAATCCTCGCTTCGCTGTATGGGGCGCCGGGCGCCTCGGTCTTTGATCCCGCTGAGCCGTTCGCCGGCCTCGGGATGAGCGCATGTGTGGCCTCCGCGGGCGACCCTCGCCCACGGGACAAATGCACTGGGGAACAAGCGGATTATAAATCGCGGGCGTACCGCGGATCGAAAACCTCAGGCCAATGACGGCGGCTCTTTGGTGCCACGCAGCCGCTCAATCTCTTGGGGAACACGTAGCGGCGTATCCTCGGCGGGGAATAGCGGCGCGTCAGTTTCCGCCTGCTGGGCAAGCGAGCGCAGCGCTTCGAGACTCTCAAATTCGCGAACCTCTTCGCCAAAGACCCGGCCAAACCGCCGCGCTGCCCGCCGCGCCATTTCATCGAGCGCGGGCAACGGACGAGTGCCGCCCAACTCTTTTTCCAGGCTGGTGACGGGCCGGTCGGTAATCCCGCAGGGATTGATCAACATAAAGTCGCGCAGATCGGTGGTCACGTTGAAGGCGAAGCCATGCGAGGTAACGCCGCGCGCCACATGAATGCCGATGGCGGCGATTTTGGCCTCCGGTGGGGAACTTTCCGCGCCTGCCGTGGCCGTACGACTCTCATCCAAAAGACTGCCGCCCGCAGGGCACCAGACGCCGGTCAGCCCGCGAATGCGCCCGGCCGCGACGGCGAATTCCTGGCAAAGGCCGATCAGCGCCTCCTCGATGCCGCGCACAAAATCGACCGGGCCCAGCCGGCCGCCGCGCCCGTTCGTCAGGCTGCGCAGATCGAAGATCGGATACCCCACTAGCTGCCCCGGCCCGTGATAGGTCACATCGCCGCCGCGGTTGATCTCATGCAGGGTGACGCCGCGGGCGGCCAGCATGGCGTCGCTTGCCAGCACATTGGCGCGGTTGGCGTTGCGCCCCAGCGTGAGCACCGGCGGGTGTTCGAGCAGCAACAAGACATTGTCGATCTTGCCCGCCGTGCGCAGCGCGACAAACTCCTGTTGCAGCCGCAGCCCCTCGGCGTAGTCCACTCGGCCCAGATAAATAAATTCAATCATCGCTGCATTCGATTGTAGCGATCCGGCGATGGATTACGGTTTTTTGTGTTGGGCTGTCTGGTTGGCCTGCAGCGTCAACCCGATGGTGAATTTGTGGTCCACCTGCTTGAACAGTGGCGGCAACTCACCATATTGGTACTTGCCGGTCAGCGCCAGATATTTAAAGCTCCACGGCGAGTAGTTGATGTTGCCCTCGAACCAGTGCCGCGCATTGGTGCCCAGCGTGACGGCCGTCTTCTGGTGAAATGTCCGCACCTGCGGCTCGTCGAATGCAGGCAGGCGTACGCGATAGCTGCCGGTGATGGAAAAGATCTGTGCCGTGCGATCCGGAGTGTCTTTGGCGAAGACAGCGTCGGCGCCCAACACGCCGCGCACGATGGCATCGTAGTTGGAGAAGTGCACCGCCACCTTGTTGACCGTCGAGGGCTTGCTGAGATTGTTGCCCGCCTCCAGCGCGAAGAAGGGATAGAAGGTGCCGAAATAAGGCGTGTGCCTGCCGGGCTGCCAGGAGTTCAGCACCAGTGTCGCGGTGGGATTGAAGACGATATTGCTCGATGGGTCCGAGGCGCTGAATTCGCCTTTCGGCAAGTTCATCTGGAGAATCGCGCCGCATACGATGCAATCGCGGGGGGGCGCCGAAGGCGGAATCTCCTGCAGGCTGCCCAAGTACAAAACACGCTTGAAGGCCAGCCCCGCCGTGATGGAGTCGGGACTGAAGGTTGTTTTGTTGACTGGCGGCGTGGTGTTTTGATTGATTGCAATATCGGCCGACAAGCCTGGATGAAAGCCGAGCGGTGACTTGGCTGCCACGACGGTGCCCTTTACCTCCAGGGCATAGATCGGCTTGGTGCCGCCCGCGGCAAGAAAGCTTGCGCTGAGGGAAACGTCCGGCGTGCCGCCGTTGGACGACGGCTTGAAAAATGATGCCTTGGTGGCGGTTGCGCTCTCGCCACTGGCGCTTTGCGGTGGAACCAGCGGCTGCCCAGGTTCTGCTCCGCCTTTCGGCGTCGTGCCTTGAATCACCTGTGGCAGCGCGCTAGCTGGTGCAAAGAGCACCGTCCATTTGGCGTCGAGCGGAGGCGTCTCGCCACTCAGCCGCAACTGCAACACCGGCATCTGGGAATGAGGATCGATGGTGACGCCATCGATGCCAATCCGATGCAACGGTCCATCGCTGCCGCTGCTCCAGTACACCTGCCAGCTAGCCCGGTCCAAATATGGGCTGGCCGCGTCCGGCGCCGGACCGCTGTAATCCACATACACCACCGAAAGATCCTGGCGGTTGCGCTCGGCGGTTCCGGCGAGGCCGGTCTTTGCCGCGTCGGCCCAGGCGGCGGCGCAGCACGCGAGTACGCAGAGAATTCCTAAACTAGAACGCATTGTTCATCACCGAGTTGGCTGCCGCCTGCACCGTTGTCGAAGCCGAGGAGGCAACATCGCTGTCATCGATATGCCAGGGAAAGATCCGCGATTTGACCGCTTGCGCGAAGACTTGCGAGGCAGAGGAATCGACCACGCCGAGATCGAACAGCGTTGTCGTTGACGCGTTGGATTGCGCATTCCAGCGGCTGGGCTTAGGCGTGGAGTTCACCACCACGTGCAGGCAAAAATCAGGGGTCAGAACTGGTTTGTCGGGCATCGTGCACCTCGTTCGAACATCAGGGCCCGGAAACTTGCTTTGATGAATGTCTGTTAAAAGCGCGCAGGGAGTGCCCGCCAGAATTGGCTTCATTCTATCCCCGCGCGCTGCCGTGTCAAGCCTATTTACGCGCCAAAGCCCACCCCGGATCAAACCACACCGCGGCATGAAAGAAGATTCCATGGTGTAACATTCGATTGGACCGAATTTTCTTTCACAAGGACGACTGAGCGATGACTTCCACCACTTCTCCTACCCTTTTGGTGCTTGCGGCCGGCATGGGGAGCCGGTACGGCGGGCTCAAGCAGATTGACCCGGTTGGCCCCCACGGCGAGGTCATTATTGACTACTCGATCTACGACGCGCTGCGCGCCGGCTTCGGCAAGCTGGTCTTCATCATCCGCAAGGACTTCGAGAAGGAGTTCCGCGAGGCGGTGGGTTCACGCTTTGAGAAGCAGGTCGATGTCGAGTACGTCTTTCAGTCGCTGGAGGCGATTCCGCCGCGCTTCTCCGTGCCTGCCGGCCGCACCAAGCCCTGGGGAACCACGCAGGCCATTCTGCTGGCCGAAGAGAAGATCCGCGAGCCCTTCGCGGCCATCAATGCCGACGATTTTTACGGCGCCGGCGGCTACCGCGAGCTGGCCAAACATCTTACCTCGGGCGCGCCCGACTACGCGATGGTGGGCTTTGTACTGCGCAACACACTCTCCGACTTTGGCTCGGTGGCCCGCGGCGTCTGCCAGGTCAGCCCCGAAGGCTGGCTGGAGAGCATCATCGAGATGACCAAGATCGAGCGCGACGGCGAGCACGCTAAGAACACCGATGCCGCCGGCAACGTGACCCAGCTTTCCGGTAACGAGCCGGTCTCGATGAATCTGTGGGGATTCACGCCGCAGGTCTTCAATCAGTTGCGCGCCAGCTTCGAAAAATTCCTTGAGACCAGCGGCACCGAGGCCAAATCCGAGTGCTACATTCCCAACACCGTCGGCGAACTGGTCCGTGCCGGCGAGGCGCGCGTCAAGGTACTGCACTCCGACGATTCCTGGTTCGGCGTCACCTATCGCGAAGACCGCCCCCACGTGGTCGAAGACATCCGCAAACTGATCTCTAGCGGCGCCTATCCGGAAAAGCTCTGGGCGTAAGCCGGTGTAGCCCGCGCCCGACGGGCCGTGAGTTCCACCATGAACTGAGAGTGCCCCAGCTCTGAAAATCCAGAACTGGGGCGCTCGGTTTTGAGGTAGATTGAGATGTGAGCCAACCGGTCGCATTGACTCGAATTGCCGGGTTTGCCGTTCGGCTCGATGGACCGGCTACGGAAACGTTGCGGATAGCAAGCGGTGTTGGTTGCCACTAACTAAGAAGATTCTATGGGGGGCCTAGATGACGAGGAGCTTGCTCATTCTATCTGCTGTTCTGGCTATGGGGACCACCCTAACTTGCACCGCGCAGTTGAATCGCAGTTGGCCACATATCGAAGCATTCGATAGGAAGTATGTGTTTGAAAGCCAAGATGAAATCTATTTGCGGTTCTCAATTCTCGATCTCAATAGGAAGATTGCTTATCTTGTCGAGTGTGCAAACCCATTAGCGAGAGACGCACGAGTTAATAGTGAAGGGCACGACTGGAGCGGGGACTTCGAGTGCAGAGTCGCTAAACCTGGAGCACGATTCTTGCCGGCTGTGCAATTGCTTGCCGAATCTACGCATGTGACTAGCTTCTGGGAGACTAGAGCAAGATTCTGGTGGCAGGAACTGACGCCGGACTGCATTGACTTTCCCGATTGGGGAGGCACGAGGGTATTTCGCTTACGACACATGCGTTTGACAATTCAGATTACGAATCCCAAGATTGTGCCTCCTTCACCGGATTCCCACGAGTCAATCGTTCACGCACTACGCGGTCTGAATGTGGAGATCAGCGGCCGATATGATCGGAATGCAAACCGGTCGGTTGCCGAAATGACGAGTATTGCCGAACCGCCCCCTCTCGATCCAGACAAACCCGATGGTCCATTGCAATGTGGCTCCGCAACGAAATAAATTGCGTTTTGTTTCTATCCGGCGAGGGCCCGGGATCTGACAGTCGGTGTGTTCCTCCATGAACCTCTGGTGACTCCTGTACCGATTTTGGGATCTGGGAGTACCGCGATCGCCCGCATCACGATTTCCGGTTCCGAAAATCCAGAACTGGAGCACTCGGCTTTTGAGGTAGATTGAGATGTGAGCCAGCCGATCCATGCATCGACGAGGAGCGTGTCAGTTACGATTACCCTAACTCCGAATGGCGGAGTTCTGTGTCAGTAAAATTGACATCTTGGAAGGTGACCATGAAGTTCTTGTTCTGCATGCTTTTGGTTGCGGCGTCATTGAGCCCGTTATTGGCGGAGGAATCGTGCCCGCGCACCGGATGGAAGCCGGGATATTGGTCAAAGTTAGCTGCCCAACCTTGTAGGGAGAATCTCGATCATAAGCCTGTGACGATTATCTCCCCAAACCGGAAACAGAGGCTTCTCGTAAAAGAAGATGGAGTTTTTGAAAAGGCCGTTGGCGGAGGAAACTCAGAGAAATGGTTTGATTACAGGCCAGGTGACGAGTTTCTCTGGTCGCCCGATTCAAGCGAAGTACTCGTTTCTTTCTGTCTCGGCGCAGCTGGGCCGTGTGGTGTTGCATCGACAGCCGACGAGGAGAACACTCCCACAATTACTGACATAGTCAAGAAAGAGTTTGCTTCCGGGCATGAGGATGATGAGTGCTATATGCATGCGAATGTCGGTGCTCTAACCTGGCTAGACAACTCCGGCAAAATTGTAGTCGTGGCAGAAGTTCCAGCAGTTCCTTCGTGTGTAGGGCACAACGAAGGCCATTTTGAATCCATGGTCGTATCTTTGTCTGAGCGAAAGGTACTAACTCGATATAACATGCAGGAGACTATTCACAGGTGGCACAGTATCTTCGGCACCGGACTTCTGAATGACATGGACCTCGTTCGAGAGGACGCCAAGGGCATGCAAAAGTGATTTGAGTCGGGCGGTCTAGACTACGCGCTCGCGCGCTACTACAACAGCCGCACCGGCACGTTCTGCTTGGTTGTCCCGGGCTTTTACTGATTCAGCGCGCTGGCGGAGTGATGGGGCAGCCGGGGTGTCAGGTGGCGGATGAGGAATTCCTGGATGAGGTTCTGCACGGCGCCTTCGGCGGTACCGATCAGGGCATTCTCAAAGGTGACATCGATATCGCTGCGGTTGCTGGACGGGTAATAAAGGTTGGAGATGCCGCCGGCCGCGATGCCGCCCAGGATGCCGGAGTAGTTTGGCTGCCAGTGGCCGTTGTCGCCCTTGCACACAAAAGCGTTGGCCACGGCGTAACCGATGCGCGACCCTACGCTGCCGGTTCCCTTGTAAAAATAGCGCGGGTCTTGCCGCAGCAGCGAAGGCAGAATGGCGCCGCCGAGCATGGTGGCCGTGAAGCCGTCGGTGTAGTAGGCGCCGAAGCGCTTGCCGTACCCCTGCATGCCCTGCCCGTAGCCGGGAAATGTGCCCGCGTCCTGCTCGACACCTGCAACAACGCCGGTCATCGCCCAGGTGACCGGGTCAATCGACATCTTCCAGGCCAACTGAAACTTTTGCCGCGCGTTGAGCGGAACCGCGTCGTGGTCGTAGCTGACGTAATAGTTGGGAAAGACGCCGAGCACCCGCTGCTTTTCTTCGATGTAGAGCTGCTCCTGAGCCAGCTCGGCCGGCGTGTCGGCCGAAACGGTGACGTTGCTGGCAGCCGTGGCGACGGGCAGCGCGATGGTGCGGGTGTCAAAGCTCTGGCCCGGCTGGAGCTGGCCGGCGATCGACTGGCTCACAAAGCCATTGGCGGAAACATTGAGCGTGAACGGGCCCGAGGCCAGACCGGTGAAGCTGAAGGCGCCGTTGGCGTCCGATTGCTGCGTGGTTGCCGAGCCGCCAAGCTTAAGCTCTACGCGCGCGCCCTGGTAAACGGTGCCGTCGGTGCTTGCGACCACGCCATGAATGCTGGCCAATGCCGGGGGCTCGGGCTCGGGCTCGGGTTGCTGGGCGGGGAGGGCTGCGCAAAAAATCACGAAAAAAAACATCGGCCAGAAGCAATAACGCCCGCGCGGCCGGGGGACGCTGGGACGCACATCCTTGCCTGTCTCGAGATGTTGCAACGTATTGATACCCATAAAGTGAATCGTTTCAAATAAATACAAATGAATGAGAGCTTTCTTCAGCCGGGCAGGAGAAAAGACGATCTCGCAACAGACAAAAATATCCTGAAGGCTTAAACACCGCTTTCGGCAAGAAGTTGCTTGAACGAGAGGTTTTTATCGATTATCGGCAACGCCGACGGAATCGCGAGTAGCAGATCCGTGAATCGGATGGTGTCTGACGAGTCGTATCGGCGCAATAAGATGTTTACGATCAGCGATTAACGCTCTCCAGGCTGCGCGGGGCTGCTATGCTTCCAGCGGCCGAAGTCGATCCCAAAATGTGGATTACTGCCGGTGCCGTCGATATGAATGGGGACTTCGACGCCAGCGCCATCTTTGGCGAAGAAACTATCGACCGGCTTGAGCAGCAGCCCCTTCCAGCCACCGACCATCTGCGAGACCTTGGCCTCAGTTTTGGCCGTGCCCGCAAAGTTCAGTCCACCGCCTTCGAGCGTATAGGTGCCTTTGAGGTCGATCTCGGCGCCGGGAACGGTGTACCGGATATTGGGCAGTGTAATGACGCCGCTGATTATCTGAAAATTGCTTTGAATCGCCGAATGAACCGCCGCGGGGTCACCAGTCTTTGCCTCTTGCGGCTGTCCCTGGCCACGGGCGCTCAGTTGGGCAATTGAGCCCTGAATCTTGGGGCTGGCGAAGGTCGCGCTGGAGAGCACAAAGCTGCCGTCGAGCTGCATCCGCTCGTGGACCGGAGCCTTGCCGGGCGGAATGTCGAGCGTGGTCTCAAGCACCAGATCGCCGGTGAGCAGCGGTGTGCCGCCGTGGCTGGCCAGGCGAAGAAAATCCTCGATGCGGCCGCGATCGACGTTGATCTGGAGCGTGATCTGGTGGCCGGTGGGCCGGGCGGTGGCAGGCAGGTGAACAATCTGTCCGCGAGCCGTAAAGTGGGAGTGGCCAAGCGTGGCCGCAACCGGTTCCAGCCTGGTATCGCCATTCAAAGCGTCGACGCGGGCATGAAATTTGGTGTGCAGCGGCAGCGCCGTGCCAAAGTGCGTCAGCCGGAAGTCGGCCGTCTCTGTGGTGCCGTCAACGGTCATCTGGCGAAGCGTTCCCTGGTAGCTGCCCGCCGAAGAGAGCGTACCGGCGATGCCCTTGAAGTCCGCCAGGTCGGCGTGCTCCAAGCGGTAGCTGCCAGTGAGTGGCGTTTCGCCAGGGTCCTCGACCGCCCACGGACCAAAGCTGCCAGATGTGACGACGGTGCCTTTTGGCCGGGGATTGGTCAGCTCGGCTTCGAAGCGCATGGGCCCGGCGGCGCTGACGCCGGCAAGCTTGAAGCGAGAGATGGCAAACTCCAACGGCATTTTGCCGGGCCTGCTGGTTTCGAGCGTCAAATGCGCGCTCTTGCACTCGATCGTGTCGATCTCAAAGCGCAAAAGCACGTCGGCGAAGGGGGATTTTTTTATGGTTTCCGCTAAGCCCGCGGGCGCGGTAGGCCGCGTCTGTTGCTGCTTGGGCGGAATGTCGATGGCGACGCCTTCCAGCTCCACGACCGAGATGTGCAGCGGCTTGCCGGGCGAATAGCGCAGCGGCGCGTGAAAGCGGAAGGAATCGATGCGGATCAGCGGCGCGGCACTGTTGGCCGCGGAGTCCGCCGGGCCGGCTAAATCTTTCGCGGGCCAGATGCGCAGCCCCTTGCCCTCGGCCCAGAGGCCACCGGCGAGCGAAAGATGAAAGCCATCCAGCTCGACACGGGCGTGAAAGCGGCGCTCCAATTCGGCAACGATGCGGGCGCGCAGCAACGGCTCGGCCCGGCGCAGGCCGAGAGCAACCGCAACGGCAAGTGCGACCAGTAGAAGCAAAAACGTAGCCAGCATCCATTGTAGGATGCGATGCCTGCGCCAAAATCCAGCCTGCAGCCCGCTCACGTCTGCCCCTTGCTTTGCGAGTATAAAGGCTTGCCCGTTTCAGGCATTCCCTAGAATTGCCTCTCCTCAATTGGACGCCATACAAGGCAAAATTGCGACAGCGCCACTTCTTCACTTCTTCACCCCTTCACTCTTTCACTCGTTTCTCCGCTGTCATTCCCCCGCCCCCATGGCGTAGACTTTTTCTCACCGATGCAAAAGATCATTGATGAGCTAGTGAAGTTGCAGTCCATCGAGCTGGAGCGGGCGCGGGTGAACCGCGAATTGCGCGGCCTGCCCGCCGAAATCGAACAAGCCCAGGCGAAATTAACGGCGGCTGAGAGCAAATCGGCCGAAACCTCTGCCGCGCTGGGCCGCGAAGAGCAGTTGCGCACGCGGCTGGAACGGGAGACCGACACCCACCGCAAAAAAGCTGCCCGCTTCCGCGTCCAGCTTGATTCCGTGACCACGCCCGAGCAGGCCGCGGCCATGGAACACGAGATCGGCTTTGCCACTGCCGAGGCCGAGCGGCTGGAGAACGAGGCCTACGCGAGTCTGGAGCGGAGCGAAGCCGGCGAAAAGGCGTTGGCTGAGGCTCGCGCGCTGGTGGAGCGGCTGGTCGCCGAGCTCGACGGCGCTCGCGCCTACGCCGCCCGGCGCAAACAGGAGCTGGCCGCCGAGCTGGCCGCCTTTGACGCCAACCGCGTTGAGGTTCGCGCCGCGCTCGATCCCGACTGGCTGGCTCGCTTTGACCGCATTACCGCCTCGCGCGGCACGGCCATTGCCCAGGCCGTCAACCAGCAATGCACCGGCTGCCGCATGGGGGTCCGCCTGCAAGTTTGGAACCAGCTTCGCGAGGGCGAGCTGCTCACCTGCGACAGTTGCAACCGGATGCTTTATTGGAAGCCCGAGGTAAAGCTCGAAGAACCGGAGCCGGCGCCCGATCCGCTCAAAGCCAGCTCGGGCCGCGCCCCGCGCAAACCCAAGCCAGCCGGAGCGTAGCTCCGCCCGCCGTTGTAAGATGACCGGTATGATCCGCGCCATCGCCGCCTTCGTTTGTTTGCTGCCGTGCGCCTGCGCCTGGGCCACGGAAGATAAGCCGTCCCAAGTTCCCTCTTTCAACTGTGAAGTGGCACGCACACACGAGATCAAACCGCACCGCAGGACCATTCCACATGCGGGAGTTGATTCTGGTTTCAATCAGCTTCATCTCACATTGACAGTCTCTGCTGCCGGCGATGTGCTGGATGTAAAAGCTGAAGGAGAAGACAAGCCTCTCGCATTTTGGCCGGAGTTGCAGCCGGAAGTCTTGAGTTGGAAGTTTAAGCCTTTCGAGGTGAATGGGCATCCCGTAACAGCGCAGATCGACGAATATCTCGATCTGGTGCCAACCGAGCGCCTGCCGCGTATTCACAAGCCCGCGCCGCCGCTTCGGCCCGATTCCGCCATCACTATCTCGCTTTCGCGGTCGGGATGCTACGGAACCTGTCCTGCATATCAGGTAACGGTCAGCACCGATGGCGTTGTATTTGAAGGTGAAGGTTTCGTTGTTGCCACTGGCCGGCACACAGATACGGTGGACGCGAACGCGGTTCGTGAGTTGGCAAAGAAATTTGTCGCCGCCGATTTCTATTCGATGGACAGCGAATATCGGGCAGGAGTCACGGACTGTGCCATGTATACGCTTTCTGTCAGTATCGACAGCCATACGAAAAGAGTTTTAGACTACATGGGCAAATGGGCTGGCATGCCTGCAATCATCAGCGATTTGGAAGATGAGGTTGATCTTCTAGCTCATACGGCGATATGGATCGAAGGTACCGATGGTTTGGTTCCTGCTCTAAAGGCAGAAAAATTCGATTTTCAATCCTATGATGCTCAGGACATCCTCAAACATGCTGCCCAGCATCAACAAGTCGCGACAGTTCATCAACTGATCGCGGCGGGAGTTCCATTGACGCCACTACCAACTCCGGAAGGAAAGAAAGAATTCATATTTGACGGGAAACCTCAAGGCGGGATTCTTACGGCATCGAGTAGCACGCCAGCGCTCCTTAAAGAACTCATCGATGCCGGGGCCAGCAAGAACGATCAAGAGGATAAAAACAGAGCTTTGGCCGCGGCCGCTCGCGCGGGATTGTTGGAGTCTGTCAGGCTTTTGATTGCCAATGGCGCCGATCCAAACGCAGACTTCCGCACGCAAGAACAAAAAGAAAAAACCGAGGAGCCAACCAAAGAGATGAATGGTGCCGGCAGCGTTTTAATCGAGGCCGCATCTTCTGGGAATCCAGACGTTGTTCGCGAAATTCTCAAATATCATCCTGACTTGGAAACGCGTGGAAGCCGGCAACAGACGGCAATCTTTTTTGCGGGCATATCTCACTTCAGAAATAATTTAGACTCACGCGCTGAATGTGTACATCTGCTCATCCAGGCTGGCGCGAATGTTAATGCGAAAGACTACTATGGCTACACGCTTCTTCATCGTTCTCTCTGGAATGTGGATGAAGAACTTCTGAAGCACGGGGCTGACGTCAATGCTCGGAATAACAATGGAGAGACACCAATATTCACCAGTGAAAATGCGGCGATCCCGATTCTAATTGCGCACGGAGCTGATCTGACGATTCGTAACAAAAATGGCCAAACGGTTGTGGAAGCTACCCAAGAGCATTATCGAGACGCAGCACGAATGGAAATTCTTGATAAAGCCATCGCAAATTTGAAGCAGCATTAAAAACAGCCCGCGAGAGCTAGAAGGGATTCTGTTCTTTCACGTGCTCCTGCTACCCTTTTCTTGAAGGCATTCTTCAGGAGAGTTCCCCGTGCAGCGCATCTGTGTGGATATGGACGAGGTGATGGCCGATACTCTGGCCGAGTACCTTCGCCGCTACAACCAAACCTTCGACGAAGAGGTGACGCCGGAGGATCTGGTAGGCAAGGGCGTTTGGGATATTGCGCCGCTGGACCGGCAGGCGCAGATGCGGGCCTTTCTCGACGCCGAAGACTTTTTCGAGGTGCTCGACGTGATGCCCGACGCACAGCCGGTGCTCAAAGAGCTTTCCTCGCGCTTTGAGATTTTTATCGCTACCCAGGCCATGGCCGTGCCCAACTCGCTTGGCCCTAAATACCGCTGGCTGCAGCGGCACTTTCCCTTCATTCCGCCCACGAATTACGTCTTTTGCGGCAACAAGAGCATTCTGCGTGCCGACTACCTGATCGACGACCAGCCGCGGAACCTGGTGCACTTTGCAGGCCAGGGGCTGCTCTATAGCGCGCCGCAAAATATGACCGTCACCGGCTTTGTGCGGGTCAACAACTGGCGCGAGGTGGCCGGATACTTTGCCGCGGCGCCTGTGGAAGGAAAGGAAACGGCGTGAATCGGCGCCGGATTTCCTCTTGTAAACCTATGTAAATAAAATAGTTTTTCTCTTCCGGCTGGCACCCATTTTTTACACACGGGGCGGTGGAAATCCGGTACCATGGTAGACAGACGTGCTCTTTTCCCCGAAGCAAAATCTCATCACCCGCCGCCGGTTTCTTTCAACCGGCGCTTGCGCGGCTGGCGGCATGGCTCTCTACTCGGGGGAGATCGAGCGGCATTGGATCGAGGTCACCCAGCACGAGGTGTTTCTGCCGGGTCTGGCCGCGGCCTTTGACGGTTTCCGCATCGCGCAACTCAGCGACATCCACACCGAAGATTTCACCGAGCCGTGGCTGGTGCGAACGGCCATCGACCACGTCAACCGTCTGCAACCCGACGCCGTGTTTTTTACCGGCGACTTTGTGACCATGTGGAGCAATGAGCAGAAGTCCAAAGCCATTGCCGCCGCCTGGCGGCTGGGCGAGATGCTCAACGGCCTCACGTGCAATCAGCGTTACGGGGTTCTGGGCAATCACGATATGGTGACCGGCCCGCGCCAGATCATCGAGGCGCTCGATGCCTTTGGCGTGACGATCCTCAACAATGCCTACCTGCCGGTGGAGCGGGGCGGAAGCCGCTTCTGGCTGGCCGGGCTCGAAGATCCTGTGGTCGGCACGCCGCGGCCCGAAGAAGCCGTGCCCGTGGCGATCCGCCACCAGCCGCAAGAACCGGTGGTGCTGCTCTGCCACGGGCCCGACTACGCCGATAAACTGCTCAAACAGCCCGTTGGCCAGGCGGTCTCATTCATGTTGAGCGGCCATACTCATGGCGGCCAGGTGCGCATGCCCTTTGCCGGACCCATCCTTTTGCCGCCTTTCGGCAAGAAATATGTTGCTGGCTGGTTCCGGCTGGGCAAACTGCAGCTCTATGTCAATCGCGGGCTGGGCACCGTCGCTCTGCCGATCCGCTTCAATTGCCCGCCCGAGATCGCCTTGTTTACCTTGCGGGCAGGCTGACCGCCCACTCCATCATTACGCGCCCGCGACTGTCATGCCGTCGATGCGCAGCGTGGGCGCGGCAATGGAGCCACGAAAGACCAGATCGCTGCCGATGGCTGTGATGTTGCAAAGCATCTCGGCCAGGTTTCCCGCGATAGTGATCTCTTCAACGGCGTGCGTGAGCTGGCCGTTTTCAATCCATAGGCCGGTGGCGCCGCGCGAGTAGTCGCCGGTGACCAGATTCACGCCGAAGCCCATCAGGCTGGTGACGTACAGTCCGGCAGCAACGCCGGCGACGATCTCCTGCTGCGAAAGCGTTCCCGGCGCGACAAACAGATTGCCGCAACCAATGCCGGGAGCACCGGCCAGTCCTCGCGCTGCATTGTGTGTAGACTTTAATCCCAGTTTGCGCGCCGAGTAGGTATTCAACAGATAGCTACGCAATACGCCATTTTCGACGACAATCGTTCGCCGCGATGGCAGCCCTTCGTCGTCGAAAGGCGTGGTGCCGAAACCGCCGGTGCCGTTGGGCAAAATCAAGGTGTTGTCATCGACAAGGGTCAGCGCTGAGGCGGCAATCGTTTCGCCCAGCTTGCCGGCCAAAAACGAAGCTCCGCGCCAGATGGCATCGCCCGCTGCCGCCTCGAAGACCGAACCGACCAGCGAGCGGGCAACCTCGGGAGCAAAGACCAGGGGCACGCGCTTCGTGGTAACCCGCCGCGCTCCCAGCCGGCGCAGCGCGCGGCGCGCCGCCTCCTGGCCAACTGCCTCGGGCGAATCCAGATTTACCAGCGACCGGGCGCTGGACCACCAGCCGTCCCGCTGCATCTTGCCGTCGGCCTCTACGGCCAGCGGCGCGGCGGAGATAGACGCAAAACTTGAGCGGTAGCTGCCGACGAATCCGCGTGAGTTGGCAAAGGCCTTGCGGCCGGTGGCCGCGTCGAAACTGCCGCCGTCGGAGTTCTGGATGCGCGCGTCGGCAGATAGGGCAGCGGCTTCGGCCCGGCGCGCTATCTCGATGCGCTGCTCACCGGTGAGCGAGTAGACGTTGTCATAAAACAAATGCAAATCGTCTGTCACGGCGCCGAATTCGCCCATATCGGGCAGGCCGCTTAGCGGATCTTCTTCGGTCATCCGCGCCAATGCCAGGGCGCCGGAGACAAGCTGGCCAATGCCCTCCGCCGTCAGGTTGCTGGTTGAGGCCGAAGCCGAACGCTTGCCGATAAAAACGCGCAGACCCAGGCCGCGCGAGCCAGACTCTTTCAGCGTCTCAACCTCGCCCATGCGCACGTTGACGCTGAACTCGTCACCCTCTCTGGCGATCGCCTCGGCGTCGCTGGCCCCGGTGGCAACAGCGCGGGCCACCACATCGGCGACGAGAGATTCCAGATCGAGGGCGGGTTCGGCGGAGGGAAGCGTGGATGAGGGCATGATGTAATTATGCAGCCGACAGGCGGACTTGAATCTTCGATCCCGTCGCTTCAGCAAAACGCAAAAGCGTTTTTGTGCTCGGCAGCGACATTCCGCTTTCCAGCCTCGCAATCGTGGATTGACTGGTGCCCATGCGCTCTGCCAAATCCGACTGAGACAAGCCTGCGCGTAACCGCGCGCGAAGCAGTTCAGCGGAGATTTCAAACTCTGGAGCAAGCGCATCGTATTCGGCCTTTACCTTGGGATTCGCAAGGAGGCGTGCTTTGAATTCATCGAAGGGAATAGTCATTGAATCTCCTTTGCCCGTAGCAGCGCCAGTTCGATCTCCGCGCGCGGAGTCTTTTGCGTCTTCTTGACGAATGCCCGAACTACAACCACGCGTTTGCCTGTCGCCGTTATATACAACGCCCGGGCGATTCCGTCGCGTCCCATCAGCCGCATCTCCCACAGCTTGCCTTCTAAATGTCTTACGTGCGGCGCGCCTAGAGCTTGTAAGCCAATCGTAGCGACGCGTTCGGCAAGTCGAAGGAAACGCGCTTGCATATCCTGAGGCATCGCTTCGATCTCAGCAGCAGCCGTTTCATTCAAGATTTCAACTTGCCAAAGCATAAACCAGTATATCTCGTTTTTGAGATTTATGTATGAGCCGCTATACAATAGAATCCATTTGAGACTGAAACATGAAGAGCATATCAAAGGGAAGGAAAGCTTGGCTGGTTACCTGGGAATGGTGTGGTGATCATGCCAAACGAGAACCAAAGGTAGCTGCTGTATTCAGGCCACAGCTATCAGGTGAGAGAGTTCGCGAGCTGGTCGAAATCCTTTATGGATATTCAGAATACTCGCTGCTAGAGCGCGTGAACTTCACGCTTTCTCCGAAAACTAATCCCTATCCAGCACGCTTTGGCGATGTGAACGGAGTACAAAGGGCTGGCATGATTCACTGTGGACACCATCCCTTCCTATTGGCGCGCCGTGTAGATGATCTTGTTATTGGCGAGAAGGATGACGCGAGCTGGACAGAACGGAAGCCACCACATATTCGTACTTTGAGTTAACGTTTCGCTCCATAAAGGGCAGTAATCAAAGTCGAATGGAAAATGCAAACGCAGAAAGCAGAAAAATTACGCGGTCAGCCGTTCCAGCTGATCCGGCTTGACGATGGTCAGGCTGGTGCCTTTGATGGTGATCCATTGATCGCGGCGGAACTGATTCAAGAGCCGGGTGACGGTCTCGCGCGAAGTGCCTGCCATGTTGGCTATTTCTTCATGCGTGAGCGCCATGGTAAAGCGCAGCTCGCTTTTGCCATTGCCATTGGCGGTGCCAGCGCGGCCCCAGTCCAGCAGCAGACGGGCCAGCCGCCCGGCCGCCGAGCCAGAGAGCGCCAACCGTTTGGCATCGTGAAAGACGGTCAGGTATTCGCCGGAGAGCGACTGCGCCGCGTGCATCGAGGCGATGCCGTGACGGCTCAGGAACTCCACAAACTCCTGTTTACGGACGGTCTTGACCTGGCAGGGTTCGAGGGCTTCAGCGGTAACTTCGTGGGGAACGTTGGCCAGAACGGCGCTTAAACCCATCACATCGCCGGGGCCGGCGATCTTCAAAATCATGGTTTTGCCATCGCGCGAGGTTGAGGAGATCTTCACCTGGCCATAACAGATGACGAAAACATTGCGCGCCGGGTCGCCCTCGGAGAAGAGCTTGGCCCCGCGGGCGTGGCTCATCATGATTCCGATCTGATCGTAATCGGCCAATGCCTCGGGGGTCAGATTGCAAAACATGCGCAGGTGGCGATGCTCGCAATTCAGACAATCTTCCGGAGGGTGATGGGAATGGATTGAGGCCATACCTGGAGCGCAGGGGCATGCGCTACCAGAAGTATAGCGCATATTCCCCTTGGGCAAGCCAAAGCCTGGCTAAGGTAGCCGATTTACCGGTTTATTCTCCCCTGGCCGCCGCCGTTCCCTGCCGCCTTGCGGGCATGATACGCGACAGGCAACAAGAGAGATAGGCGCGCGAAACCTCGCGGGCCAACTCCTCGAGCAACCGCATACGCAGCGGTGGAAAACTCACGAAACTCTGCTGTAAAGCCTCCATCGGCAACAGCAGTACCGAGCCTTGCGTGATGGCGGTCAGCGAGTAGGTATGATGTCCGTCGCCAAGCGCCGCCGCCAGTTCCACTAAATCCCCGGCCCGCGCCGCACCGAGTGTCACGCGCTGCTGAAAGCGCTCGGCCTTGCGGGTAAAATCTCCAGAAACAATTACATAGAGTCCCTTGCACGCCTCATGCTGGCGAAAGACGGTCAGGCCGGCCTCAAAATTCAAACTGCACGCGGCGCTATGAAGCAGGTTGCTGGCCGTCTGAGGGCAGTCCAGCAACTCGGCCAGCGGATGCGCCGCCACCGCCATCAACCGGTCCTGCAGCGCCTCAGGTTGTAGGGTGAAATCTTCCATGCTTACTCTATGCCTAGCTCCACAACGAACTGGTTGTTGCGAACGCCGCGCTATGGAGTCCACTCGGCGCCGTGTGCCGGCGCGATGCGCTTTTTTTATTCCGTGCGGCATTTCGCGTGTTTTCGCCATCGCCTCATTCCATACGAATCACTCATGGCGCAGTGATGAACGTGCAAGTTCTCCCCGCGGCACCCGTCCATCGATGAGGCCGCCGATTTCCCTCCCGCGGGCAGGTTAGGTTGTGCCGGCTACGGGGTCTGCGTACAAACTGCGGCTTCTTGCTCGGCACCGTCGCCGGCGGCTTCAGGCGGCACGCACAGCACCGGCACACGCGAAGCAGTCAGCAGGGCAAAGGCTGTGCCATGCGGTCCCGGGGTCGCGCTGGCGCGTTTGACGCCGGCCACCAGGATGCTGGCCTGGCTTTCGGCAATCGCCGCGGCGATGGCCTCGGCCGGATTACCATCCTTGACCATGCAGCTGATCTGAGCCTTGCCATGCACCTTGACGCCAAAGTCTTCCAACGTGGCCGCGCAGGGATTGGTTCCGGCGGCAGCTTCGGCGGCCGTGCGCACATGCAAGACCATCAGCGGACGTTCGAAGGTATCCGCCAGCGAGTAAGCTGCCGCTGCCGCTGCCGAGGCAGCTTCGTTCCGATCCATGGCCAGCAGAACCGGTCCGCCCGGCGTGGGCCGGTTCGGCCCGGCGTTCCAGTCCGCCGCCACGGCCAGCACCGGGCACACCGCCTTGCGAACCAGTTGCTCGGCAACAGCGCCCACCACCACCGGCCCGGCACCTTCTTGCCCCTTGGTGCCGACCACAATCAGTCCGGCTTTATGCTGCCGGGCTACGTCGACCAGCATCTCCGCGACGGCCCCTTGCCGTACCTCGGAGTGGCTATGAATCCCCACACGAATCAGATCCTCGGCCAGCTCGTCCAACACCCGGCGCGCATTGGCCGTCAGGTGTTCCAGAACATGGCCAGGGACCGCATCGATGGCGGCATATTCCATGGGATCCAGACCGTGAGCTAACACAATCCGCGCGCCGTACTTTTCCGCCAGCTTGCGCGCGTACTCCAGGGCGGCATCTGCCTGTCCCTCGAGGTCCGTTGCGACCACTATCGTTTTTAAGCCGTTCCCGAAACTCATCGTTCTCTCCCGGCTATCGCAGCTGAGCCCCTAAGGTCTTTGAGTGTGCTCTTTACGCCAAGATAAGGGCAGTGATACGATTCACCCCGTCCTGTGATTCGAGTCACACTGATAAAGCGTTGATTCTAAAGAAAAACAAGGATATAAACCAACGAATCTCTTGTTTATTGTATGTAAACACAAATGATTGTTGCTAAGCTACTTATGTGTATGTTTATCGCGGGCGTTTGTATTTATATCGTTGAAATTATTATGCTTATATTAATCTATGTGGCACATTATTTCTTCCCGGGCGCCTATCTGATCTTTTTACGCCTTCAGCCCGCATTTTGTATGCCGAATCGCGTTTGCCCATGGGGAAATGACGGGAATGACCGCTTCAAGAGAAAGAGCCGCTCCAAGAGCGGCTCAATGCAAACTTCTACAATTCGGAAATGCACTCCAGCATTCCAAATATGCCAAGACTGCAAAAATTGGGCTCGTCCGATGCTTCGCACTGACATGACATCAGCCGAGAGAACCGGCAATAGTTTAAGAAGGTTTATTGACTGTAAAGGTTGACGTATTGCTGGTGATGAGTCCGCCATAACCTTGCTTGCTGGCGGTAATCTGCGTTGCGCCATAGGCTTCGCCGGTGACTTGGGCAACGCCCGTGCTACTTACCGTGACCATTAATGGAGTGAGAGAAGTCCAGGTCACCTGGTCGGTGATGTCCTTCGTCGTATAGTTACTGGCGTTGCCGTAATAGCCGATTGCCTTGTACTGCGTCCACATTTGATCGCTCACTGGAAGGCTCGCTCCAGCGGAATTGACGGCTAGCGTAGTGGTAAAACTGCTGGGAGTGATGACGATCTGTCCCAGTTGTGGTGAGGTGCAGCTGGTTAACGGAATCCAAGACACAGAAATCAAGATTCCCGCAAAGGCAGTGCGGAGAAACGAACGTTTATCCATAATGAATTTTTATCCCCCGGAGTATTTTTTGCTGGCTGCGCTCAAAGTCCAAGTGCAACAAACCTGAAAGGGATAATGTTGCATGGGGAAGTCGTACACGCATCTGAATTTGGAAGAGCGCTGTTTGTTGCAGACGCAACTGGAGATGGGCTTGAGTC